>DSTFC04002__coassemble_823_pt1 | contig 28597 bp, 27 predicted proteins | sample DSTFC04002__metabat2_high_PE_021 | metagenome-assembled genome bin DSTFC04002
TACCGCTTGGTATAAGGATACAGTCCTTCGTCCAGAAGTCTGGTAATAACCTTACGCTTGGTGTCCAGGGACCGGGCGGAAATATCCATCAGACGGTCCAGACGGTGGAAGAATTCTTCTTCGTTCTCAGACAGATAGGCGATTCTCGGCATATTGATGGTTACCACGCCAATGGAGCCGGTGCTTTCACCGCTTCCGAAGAATCCGCCTGATTTCTTCCGGAGTTCTCTTAAATCCAGGCGGAGACGGCAGCACATGCTTCTGACATCGCTGGGCTCCATGTCACTATTGATATAGTTTGAAAAATACGGAGTCCCGTATTTTGCTGTCATCTCAAAAAGCAGACGGTTGTTCTCTGTATCGGACCAGTCAAAATCGCTGGTGATAGAGTAAGTAGGAATCGGGTACTGGAATCCCCGCCCATTGGCATCGCCCTCAATCATAATCTCGATGAAAGCTTTGTTAATCATATCCATCTCTTTCTTACATTCACTGTAGGTGAAATCCATTTCTTTCCCGCCTACGATAGCTGGTTTGTCTGCCATGTCGTTTGGCACGGTCCAGTCCAGTGTAATGTTGGAGAACGGAGCCTGGGTACCCCATCTGGAAGGAGTATTTACTCCGTAAATAAAGGATTCGATACATTTCTTCACTTCCGGATAGCTCAGATTGTCTGTTTTGACAAACGGAGCAAGGTAGGTGTCGAAGGAAGAAAACGCCTGGGCGCCGGCCCACTCGTTCTGCATAATCCCCAGAAAGTTCACCATCTGGTTGCAGAGCACGCTCAGATGCTTTGCCGGAGCAGAAGTGATTTTTCCCGGAATCCCTCCCAGGCCTTCCATTATCAGCTGTCTTAAGGACCAGCCTGCACAGTAGCCTGTGAGCATGGACAAATCATGAATATGAATGTCCGCATTTTTATGCGCATTGGCAATTTCCTCGTCATATACCTCAGACAGCCAGTAGTTTGCCGTAATGGCGCCGGAATTGCTCAGAATCAGTCCGCCCACAGAGTAGGTAACTGTAGAATTTTCTTTCACACGCCAGTCATTAACTTTTACATAATTGTCTACGATTGCCTTGTAATCCAGAAGCGTGGATTTCATATTACGGATTTTTTCCCGCTGCTTTCTGTACAGGATGTAGCCTTTTGCCACATCGGCATAGCCTGCCTTAATGAGTACTTCCTCCACACTGTCCTGAATGTCTTCTACAGCAATCAGTCCGTTCTTAATTTTCGGCTCAAAATCCGCCGTTACATTCAGTGCCAGCATATCTATGATGCTGGGATGATACTCTTTTTCCTGGGCCTCAAACGCCTTCTGAATTGCGGCACTAATCTTCTTTATATCGAATTCGGTAATCTGCCCGTCCCTCTTTGTCACCTGATACATTTTAATTTTCCGTCCCCTTTCATCTTATGTCGCTGTTCTTTTATGATAGCATTCCGTGCAAGGACATGTCAATACGAAATAACAAGATATAGTGTATACATTCGCCCAGCCCCCACATATGTTGATTTTTCTGACTATTCCGTCCCGCGCACTTCCGTGTCAGACACGTATGTTTTCAGCATATCTGCCCACTTGTGCAGGGTTTCCGGCTCCCAGGCATGAAGCCCGGGGTGGATAATATCTCCGGAATCCACGAACTGCTGAAGGCGGTATTTTGCCGAGCCGGCAATCCATATCCCGGTATCCCGCAGGGACTCTTCTGTGTGAAACTCTCTGACTACCGTAGTCCGGAATTCATAAGGCACCTTTCCCTCCATCAGGAACCGCACACTTTCCTCTACCGGCCCGGTATCAAATTCCGGCATTCCAACGGTGACCGGATAAAGCTCCCGGCTGTTTTTGATGTCCATGGCCACATAATTCACAAGCCCGGCGTTCACCAGTTCCTCCAGCCTCTCCGGAAAGGTCCCGTTAGTATCCAGTTTTACCAGGTATCCCAGCTCTTTTATTTTCTTGATAAATTCGGCAAGTCCCTTCTGTATCAGCGGTTCTCCTCCCGTAATACAGATACCGTCCAGAACTCCTTTTCTTTTCTTTAGAAATTCCAGAATTTCTTCTTCGGTGTAAGTTCCCTGTTTCTGACTTGCAATCGGCACCAGATTCCCTCTGTCCTCCAGCACAAGTGATGCATTGTGGCAGAACGGGCACCGCAGATTACAGCCGCCAGTAAATACCGTACAGGCAACTTTCTCCGGATAGTCCAGCAGGGTCAGTTTCTGTAGTCCTTCTATTTTCATGGTACTCCTCCATTTCCTGTTATCCGTATGCGTTCGCACCGGTATATCCTTCTGTTTCCTGCATTCAGTATAACACGGTCTGTTTCCTCCCGGAATTTTTTCTTTCATTTTGGACGAAACTGGTTGATTTTCTACCGGGAAATTCCTATACTTACCATAAATCGTTTTTTGGAAAGGAGCAGCTTTATGTTTTTCTCATCACTCTCTCCAAAGCAGCGGTATCATGTAACCGGGATTATCTACAGTATCCTGGGGGCTGTTATCTTTGCATTTGGACTGAATATATTTATCATTCCGCTCTCTCTTTATAACAGCGGATTTATGGGGGTTGCCCAGCTGATTCGTACTTTTATCGTAGATGTATTCCATCTGTCCCTTGGTCAGGTAGATATTTCCGGTTTTGTGTACCTGCTTCTGAATATTCCCCTGATTATTCTGGCATGGACGAAAATGGGCCGGGGATTTTTTATCCGGACAGTTATTACGATTGTGGTACAGACTGCCGCCATGACCCTGATTCCCATTCCCCGGACGCCTCTCATTGAAGATTACCTGACTGCCTGCATTATCGGCGGACTGGTTGCCGGCGCCGGTTCCGGACTGGTTCTGCGGGGAAGCAGCTCGGGCGGGGGCCAGGATATCCTGGGTGTGTATCTGGCTCAGCGGTTCCCCGGATTCAGCGTAGGTAAAGTGGCCATCATTATCAATATATTTGTTTATGGCGTCTGCCTCTTCCTTTTTAATATCGAGATTACCATTTACTCTCTGATATACGGGGTCATCTATTCGCTGGCCTGCGACAGAATGCATATTCAGAACATCAATGTCAGTGTTATGATTTTTACAAAAAAATCCGGCATTCCCCAGGCCGTTATGGAGCAGATGGGACGGGGCGTCACAAGCTGGGAAGGAGCGGGAGCCTATACCAATGAATACACCCAGGTTCTGATGGTAATGATAAATAAATATGAAATTCATCAGCTCCGGCAGATTGTACACAGCATTGACTCCCAGGCTTTCATGATTTTCACCGAGGGCTGTTCCGTGACCGGAAATTTCGAACGGCGTCTGACCGGTTAGCAGCCCGCTGACGGGGCTTATCTCAAAACAGCAGAGGACCTGAGGCTCTCCTCTGCTGTTCTTTTACTTCTTCCTGTCAGGGAACCACAGTTCCCACTCTTTCGACAAATCCAGGGTATGCAGTTTCCCTCCATAAATCTGATACAGCTGGCTGGCCATGTTGGGGACAGTACCGGTATCATAATCGGAATCACCGATACCCACATGGGCTCCGCCATAAATCCCCATGATGCTTTTCCCATCCAGCCGCTCGTACTCTTCCCGAAAATTTTCTGCCATCTTGTTTTCCCGGTAAACAGAATCTCCGGATTCCTTACTGTAATATCTCTCTCCCTGCTCCATGTTTTCCACAGCGCGCCGGTACTCTTCTGAATCGTTCTGGCCCTGGTCTTCCAGATACTGAAGATAGGCAGGTCCGGTGGACCAGTACTGATGTCCCACATCTGTTCCGTGAAACACGGTTTCCGGACATTCCTTTTTGATTTTCTTCCAGAACTCCCAGGTATATTCAGAATTCCCGGCAGTCCCTTCCGTATTCTGATACAGCATCTTCAGAATCTCATCGTCCTCCTGCCGCATCCAGATATTCATAAATTCAGCCTGATAATACGGAGCTTCAATAAATAAATCACGCATACCGTTTACATGATAATACTGGTTCCACAGCCGGAACTCTTCCTCCAGGATGACTTCCTCGGAATGGGCCTCCCCGTACAGATATATCTGTCCCGGCTCCAGCACCAGCGCCTGTTCTTCCATGGCTGTTTTCACCGGCAGAATCAGAGCTGCCGCAAACACCAGGACTGCCGCCGCCTGAATAATCCGCTTTTTCAAATGAATTCCTCCTTCCTCACTCCATGAAGTCCAGTATACACCTGCTTTATTTTTTTGCAAACAAACAGTATATAACAGTTGACAACAGTTTTATACTGTTATATACTGTTTATATCCAAAGGAGGTTACCGCATGAAAATCATGATTCAAAGTTCATCGATGGTACCAATCTATGAACAGATAGTGGAACAGATTAAAGCGCTTATTCTAAACGGAACCCTGAAGGAAAACGATGCTCTGCCCTCTGTGCGCAGTCTCTCCAAAGATTTGCGCATCAGTGCCCTGACTGTAAAGAAAGCCTATGACTTTCTGGAGGAAGAAGGACTGACAGTAACGGTTCACGGGAAAGGCACTTATGTGGCCCATCCGGATTCTTCCCGTCTGCTGGAGGAATATCAGAAAGAAATTGAGGAAACACTGGAGACCGCATTCCGAAAAGGAAAGCAGTACGTGCTGTCCCGGGAGGAACTGACAGAAATGGCAGAACTGATTCTGGACGATGTGTTTTAGGAGGAAATGAGATGTTAAAACTGAACCATATTACCAAGCACTATCAGGATTTTACACTGGACTGCTCTCTGGAGGTAAATCCCGGGTTCGTCACCGGACTGGTGGGACCAAACGGAGCAGGAAAAAGCACTACCTTTAAAGCGGCCCTGGGGCTGATTCACACTGACGCCGGTTCCATAGAATGGTTCGGTCGGAAAGTCTCCGCACCCGGCCCTGCCATGAAGCAGGAAATCGGGGTCGTCCTGTCCGAATCCGGATTCAGTGAATATCTGACAGTAAGGGACATCGTTCCCATCCTGCAGAGCCTCTATCCCCGGTTTCAGAAGGAAGCGTTTCTCAAAAACTGCGACCGTTTCCGTATCCCGCCGGATAAGAAAATCCAGTCCTTTTCCACAGGAATGAAAGTCCGCCTCAAAGTTTTAACCGCCATGTCTTACCAGGCCCGTATTCTGCTTCTGGATGAGCCCACTGCCGGGCTGGACGTTCTGGCAAGGCAGGACCTGACAGATATGCTGCGGGAATATATGGAAGGAGAGGACCGGAGTATCCTCATCAGTTCTCATATTTCCAGCGATTTAGAAGGGCTCTGTGATGATATTTACCTGATTTCCGGAGGACGCACCATTCTCCATGAAGACACGGATATTCTTCTGGGGAAATACGGCGTACTGAAGGTAAGCGATGACCAGTTCGCCTCTCTGGACCGGCAGTATATTCTGCGGACGGTAAAGGAGCCTTACGGCTACCGCTGTCTTACAGATGAGAAACAGTTTTATGTAGAAAATTATCCAAAAATCATTGTAGAAAACGGCAGCATTGATGACACAATTATGCTGATGGTAAAGGGGGATGTGCTGAAATGAAAGGACTGTTAATCAAAGATTTTTCTCTTCTGAAGAAACAGAAAATATTTTTTCTCATTATTCTGATTCAGGGTGTGGCATTTTTCGGATTTGGAGAGCAGGCAAATATCAGCTTTGCCGTTTCCTTCATAACATTTATTATGTGCTTCTTTACTGTCAGTACTATCAGCTATGATGAGTACAACCATGGGAATGCCTTTCTGTTTTCCCTTCCGTTTTCCCGGAAAACCTACACTGCCGAAAAATACGTTTTCGGACTTCTGCTGGGCGGCGTCACCTGGCTGGCGGTATGTGCTGTTTCTTCAGCAGTTGTTTACATCCGGTTCCCGGATACTTTTTCTCTCCAGGAACTGTTTACGACTTATCCTCTGTATCTGGCCATGGCACTCTGCATGGAAGCGGTGCTGATTCCTTTCCAGCTGAAATTCGGCGGTGAAAAAGGCCGCCTGGCTCTTATCCTCTTCTTTGTGGGACTCTTTCTGGCCGGAATGCTGCTGATAAGAGTTCTGAAAAGCTGCGGCATAGACCTGGACGCGATTCTGACTTCTTTTTCCATGCATGGCGCCCTGACTTTCGCGCTCTGCATTCTGGCGTTCACCGCCATACTGTTTCTGCTCTCCCTGGCGCTCAGTATCCGGATTGTAGAAAAAAAGGATTTCTAAAATGTGGCGCCCGTTCTAAACGGGCGCCCTTTTATTTCTCTTCTTCCTGAAGCTCTCCGGCAATACACCGCACGGTTTCCAGGTCTTCTTCCAGCATATCGGCGATTTCTTCCAGAGTCATGCCCTTTGCCAGTTTTTTCTCTACCAGCTCCCGCAGTTTAGAGAGCCGCCCCTCTTCCCGGCCCTCTGCTCGTCCTTCTTCCCGGCCTTTCTGGCGGGCTTCCTCCCGGTCATAATATCTTTCTTCCCAGGCCTGCATATATTTCACCCCGACTTCCTTTCTGTGCTTCGGTGATGTCCGGTCTCTAACGGCACAGTCCCTGCTCCCGCAGTTCTTTCCCCGTCCGGATATAGGCTCTGGCACTTTCTGTCAGTCCTTCTACCTCTTTTGGCAGGAGACCCCGTTTTACTTTCGCCGGATTTCCCATCACCAGACTGTTATCCGGTATTTTCTGATTTTTCAAAACCAGACTTCCGGCGGCTATCAGACAGTTTTTGCCGATTTCCGTCCCGTCCATCACCACGGCTCCCATGCCTATCAGACTGTTGTCCCCAATCCGGCAGCCGTGGAGAATGGCATTGTGCCCTACCGTTACATAATCTCCCACTATCGTGGGAAAATCCACGGAGGTATGGACGGTACAGTTATCCTGGATATTCGTGCCTTTTCCGATTATGATTTTATTATCATCGCCACGAAGCACTGCGTAAAAGAGAACGCAGCTTTCTTCCCCCACTGTCACGTCTCCGGTTATTACAGACTCTTTTACAATACTGGCGGACTCTGCTATCTTCGGTCTGTTTTCCTTCATCTGAATTTTCCCTCCTGTTTCGCAGATTTTTCTTTATTCTACCACATCTTCCGGATTCCGGATACTTTTTACCCCCGCTCTTCCCGGATTGCCTTCTCTTGACATTTCTGTTTCCTTCTTTTATACTTAAATAGTTTGAATTAAAACTTTTTTCGGGAGAATTTTAAAATGAATCCACATGATTTACATCATTTTCTGCGGAGCGGCTATCTTTATTCCAGCCGGGCTATTACCCGGGAAGTATGTTCCGGAGAGCTTATGCCGGGCCAGCCCAAGATTCTGGAGTTTCTGCTGATTCACGACGGGTGTACCCAGCGGGAAATCTCCCAGGGCTGTCTGCTGGACAAGTCCACTGTCACCAGTCTTCTCTCCCGGATGGAGAAATCGGGGCTAATCACAAAGAGACCGGAGGGGAAAGACCGCCGGTGCTGGCGGGTCTGTCTGACAGCCGAAGGGAGGGACCGGGCCGCCTGGGTAACCCGGGTATGCACAGATATCGATGATTCTGCCTGGAAAAATATCAGCCCGGAAGAACAGGAGACGTTCATCCGGACTTTTGAAAAAATCATGGAGAATTTAAAAAGACTGGAGGAAAATTTGTGAAAACATCTTTGTACCGCTGGTTCTGGTTTATTGCCGGAATCATCGTCAACTCATTTGGCATCGCCTTTATCACCAAAGCTTCTCTTGGAACCTCGCCGATTTCCAGCGTGCCCTATGTGCTCAGTTTTCAGATTCCTTTTTCATTCGGCCAGGTTTCCTTCCTGGTAAACATGCTCTTCATTCTGGGGCAGATTATCCTTTTAAAATCAAAGTTTAAACCGGTACAGTTTCTGCAGATAGCGGTGAATGTACTGTTCAGCGCCTGCATCGACTGGAGTATGGCATTTCTGTCCTGGCTGAATCCGGACAGTCCGGTTACATGCTTCCTTTCCCTGCTGACCGGCTGTGTCATACTGGCTCTCGGTATCAGTATCGAAGTGGCTCCCCAGGTACTGTACGTGCCCGGCGAAGGCATTGTAAACGCCATTGCTTCCGTATCCAGGAAAAAGTTCAGCACAGTCAAGGTATGTTTTGACGTTACTCTGATTGCCACTGCGGCGATTCTGTCCCTTCTTTTTTTCTCCCGGCTCCGGGGACTGGGAATCGGCACGCTGATTTCCGCTCTTCTGGTCGGGAAAATTACCGGATTTTTCCATAAGCGGCTTCCCCTTGTCTCCCAGCTGGAAAAGCTGGCCGTTTTCTCCTACTCAAATCCCGCCTGACTGCGGATGATATAAAGAGGACGGTTCTTGGACTCCAGATAGTCCCGGGACAGATACTGCCCCAGAATCCCCAGTACCATCATCTGTATTCCGTTCAGTACCAGAATCAGGAGAATCACCGGGAGCAGACTGCTGCCCCAGCTTCCCGCGGTTATCCGGTACAAAATACTGCCTGCCGCCACAGCGGCCGCTGCGCAAAAAGAAAGTACGCTTCCGGCTGTGGCCAGGGACGCCGGCGCACTGGAAAAAGAAAAAACCCCTTCCATGGCATAGGAAAAAAGGCTGCGGATGTTCCATTTGGACGTACCGGCCGCCCGCTCTGCATTGGGGAATTCAATCCACTTCGTGTCAAATCCCACAAAAGAAAAAATTCCCTTCAGATAGCGGTTATACTCCTTTACTTCCAGAACCGCATCTACCATTTTCCGGCTCATCATCCGGAAATCCCGCTCCCCGTCGCTGAGATTCAGCTTACAGATTTTTCCCATCATTTTATAAAATCCGGAAGAAAGGGTACTGCGCAGACCTCCTTCCCCCTTCCGGTCCGTCCGCCTGGCCCCGCAGCAGTCATAGCCCTCCTGGGTAACTGTATGGTACATAGGCCCCAGAAGCTCCGGCGGATCCTGCAGGTCTGCGTCCAGTATCGCACAGTAATCCCCGGACGCATGGGAGAGCCCGGCATACATGGCCGCTTCTTTCCCGAAATTCCGGGAGAAAGAGAGGTATTTTACCCTCTTGTCCTGGCGGGCCAGCGTTTCCAGTATCTCCAGAGTATGGTCGCTGCTGCCGTCATCTACAAAGATAAATTCTGTCTCTGTCCCTTCGATTCTGCCTGCCACTTCCGCCGTTCTTCTGTAAAAAAGAGGAAGCGCCTCCTCTTCATTAAAGCAGGGTACAATAATACTGATTTTATCCATTTCTCTTCCTCCTTAAAAAACCTGTTCTTTCTGCCCGTCCCGGGATATCCGTTATCCAGAGCGTCCACAGTGCCAGACAGACCAGGGACACTGCCATGCCCGCGCGCTTTCCGGGAGGGGTAAAGCGTACCTGAATTTTATGCGTTCCTTTTTCCAGACGGGCTCCCGCAAATATCGTATTCACGGTCTCCACCGGTACCGTCTTTCCATCCACCAGGATTTCCATCCCTTTCTGTACCGGAATGGATGTGACAAAGTACCCGTCTTTCCTGGCGGTCACCCGGCAGGAAAGGATTTCGTTTTTTTCGGTCTTTTCCGGTGTGACCTCTGTCCAGAATTTCACATCCAGCACATGGGCGTCCAGAGTGGAAATCCGCACGCCGGAGATGGTATAGTCCCCGGAAACCACGTTGACCGGAAGTTCCCGGATTCCCTCCGGGGGACAGCAGAACACATACCGGAAATGGCTGTTTTCATTGGGGTAGGGCGCCTGCCGGGAAGACAGCTTGTTCCGCTGTCCGCCGATGTCAATTACTACCTTTCCGCCGTCCCGGGAGGTGACGTCAAATTCCAGTACCAGAATCTTCCCTTTCACTGTCTCCGGAAAGGAAATCGTATCCGGAAGTGTATCTCCCTTCCAGGGAACATCCACTCTCTCCCACCGGGAAAGCAGTCCGGACTGGTCTTTCCGACCTTCCCCGGAATCCGGGACAATGGTCTTCTGCATCAGGGCCGCCGCTTTTTCCAGATCCGAAAGAGTCCGGAAGCGGCTTTCTCCCAGCAGGGAAGAACTGAAATAGGCAAGCGGCATTACCGAATGGTTCTCTGCCAGCACCCTTCCCCCTTCTTCTTTTACCACCTGGTATCCCGGAGATACACGTCCTTTCTCTGTCTCCACCGTACGGATGCCCAGAAACCGCAGGAGAAAGGGATTGTCCGCCGGAAGGACTGCCAGACGGTTATTTATCTGTACCGGGGTAAGCAGCAGATGATAGTAAGTCTCAATATATGCATCGTTTTTTATCGAAGTATAAAGGGAGGTCCGGTTTCCCCCTGCGGTCCGGTTCCCTGCCTCCAGTGGATTTATCAGATTTTCAAACCGCCAGAGGGTATCCTTTTCTGCTCCTTTTGCCAGCGTTTCCTGGGCGCGCATTTCTTCTGCCTCCCTGACAGTCACCCACTGCTCCCGCTGTGCCGTCTGCACATACAGAAGGCAGGGCAGAATCAGGAGAAGGCCAAAAGCCGGCCAGGGCAAAGCCTTCTGCCGTCTGGAAAGAAGCAGGCCCGCCGTCACCGTCAGCGCCAGAATCACAGCTTCCGCCAGAAGCAGGGGCGCCCGCTGTTCCTCTCTGTGAAGAACCAGCACCGCCGCCAGAAAGGCCAGGGGCCACAGCTTCCACCTTCGCTCCTTCCATATGGCAGTCAGCACCTGAACCGCCGTCAGTACTACCAGGGGCAGAAAGGGAATCAGACTCTTCGCCCGGACATAGAGCGTGCCGTTTAAAAGCCAGGCCGGGGCGCCCCAGAAGCACAGCGCCAGAAACGCCAGACACTCCCGCCGATACCTGCGAAAAGCAAGCCCGGCCAGCAGCAGATACAGGACGGCCCCGGTCAGACCAATTCCGTAGGGACTGAAAAGCAGGGAAGAAAAGTCCGGCCAGAAGGCCGTTACCGCCTCCCGGATACTTCCGGAAGAACTTCTTCTGTGTTCCAGCAGGACCAGCCCCGTGGGGAGAAGCAGAACCATGGCCATTCCCGTGGACAGAAAGGCCGTCCGCAAAAAAGGTTTCCAGAACGTTTTTCTCTCTTTTTTATACCAGTACCAGGCCAGTACGAGAAAACAGGCCGGGGCGAAATAAAAGCTGTACAGATATATCAGAACCAGGACCGGCGGCAGAAATTTCTCCTTCTTTTTCTGAACCAGCAGCAGAGCTCCCACAAGAGCAGGCATATAGTTGATAAACATGACCTGCCGGTGGGTCTGGAAAAAACATCCTGCCGTCAGAAACAGAACGCTTCCAAAAAAAGCGGGCACTTCTTCCCCGTCCATCTCTCCTTTCAGCCACCAGAAAAAAAGCTGGACAGCCAGAAAATACCCGGCCACCATACAGCCGGACAAGAGATATTCCATGGGAATCCGGGGAAAAAGACATCCGAGCAGAATATCCGGTCTTCCAAATCCATAATAGGCACACTGGTACCCGTTACTTCCGCTCCCCAGATTCAGAAAATCAGGGAACAGGGTATGCCCTTCCAGACAGGCGTTCCGGATACTCTCCGCCAGGGCCACATGCTGGCTGAACCAGTCCATATGGGAACCGTAGACCACCCCCGCGGGAACCACCGCCGTAAGAATCAAAAAGAACAGAATCGTCAGAAAAAAAGGACCTCTCCAGGTCTTCCAGGTAAACTGCCGTAAACGTTTCATGCTGTCTTTCTCCTTCCTGCATACCTGGTATCCTACACCCCGAATCTTAAGAAACGGTAAAAGCCCTTCTAAAAATTTTTGAAGAAATCTTAAGAAAAAGAAAAGAACAGATACTTTCTGCTATAATGGCTTTAGATTTGGAAATCTGTGCTGAGGAGGGATACGGTATGGAACAGCCATGTATTCTGGCGGTGGATGATAATCCGGAGATTCGGGAAATTATAAAGATTCTTTTGTCCGGAGAAGGGTTTCTTGTAGATGAAGCCGCAAACGGCAGCGAGGCACTGAATCTGGTAAAAGAAAAAAGCTACGACCTGATTATCCTGGATATTATGATGCCCGGGCCAAGCGGCTACCAGACCTGCCTGGAAATCCGGAAATCCAGCAATGCCCCCATTTTGTTTTTAAGTGCCCGGACCCGGGAAAGCGATAAAACCCTGGGATTTTCCAGCGGCGGTGACGACTATCTGGCAAAACCCTTTTCCTATAACGAACTGGTCAGCCGGGCCAGGGCGCTGATTCGCCGCTATCAGGTATACAAGGGAAAAGAAGAAACGGCCCCTTCTGCTCCTGAGGTCTTTTCCGTCTTTCCCTTCCATGAATACCGGATTGATGAGGGAAGGCGGACTGTCACAAAAGACGGCGCTGAAATTGAGCTGACCGATACCGAGTTTGAAGTACTCCTGGTTCTGGTCCGGAACCGCCGGCAGATTTTCTCTGCCCAGCGTCTCTATGAGGCAGTCTGGGACGAGCCCTATTATTATGGCGCAAACAATACAGTCATGGTTCACATCCGGAATCTCCGGAAAAAAATCGAACCGGACCCGAAAAATCCACGCTATATTCAGACAGTGTGGGGAAAGGGGTACCGCTGTGATTAACTGGATACGACACTGGAAAATACGGACCCGGCTTCTGCTTCTGCTTGTGACTCTGGGGATATTCTGCTGTTTTCTGTTCTGGGTACTGTGGAAAAATCAGGAAAATTTCTGTACCCTGCTGGAAAAAGCCGGCGTCGACGCCTGGGATGAGAAAGCCTTTCTTGAAGATTTAAAAGAGACCGCCCGGACCTGCACAGTACCGGACAGCCCCCCGGACTGGGATGAAAGCGCACCCCGGTACCGGGAAGCTTTAAAAAAAATGGAACCGGTTTTTGCCTTGTGCGACGATTACACGAGCCTTGGGATTTACGGAATCAGTGACGGGCTGTTCCGCTGCTACTGGCAGCCGGATTACCTGCGTTCCCGGGTGACAGGCTTTCTGTTCTCCACCTCCCATGGATACCTGCTGGGAGAAGAGGCAAATGAGCTGGCTGTCACCTTTCAGAACGGAGAGTTTGACGTCCTCTACAGTTCCTTTCACCGGACGCGCTTTATCTATCCTTATCTGGCGGCGTCTCTGATTTTCTGCATTCTTCTGTATCTGGGAGGCGTCCTCCTGTTTGTGAGCAGAGTTCTCCGGCGGATTCGGAAGGTAGAAACGGAAATCTGCCACATGGCCACGGGAGACCTTTCCCGGTCCGTTCCCGACTGCGGAGGAGATGAGATAGGGACACTGGCTTTCCAGCTGGACGGCCTGCGGCAGGCCCTGGACTCCCATATCCGGCGGGAAGCGGAAAACCGGAAAGCCAGCCAGGACCTGGTGACTGCCATGTCCCATGATTTGCGCACGCCTCTGACAATTTTAAACGGCTATCTGGAAGTACTGCGCCTGCACCGGGAGGACCCGGCCAGGCAGGAAGAATACCTGAACCGCTGTCTGGAGAAAACCCGGGATATCCGGGAACTGACAGACCGGATGTTTGAATACGCCCTGGTCTATGATGCTGCCGAACCTATATCCCTGCACCCGGTTCCTCTTCCTTTTCTGGAACAGTGCCTTCGGGAAAATGCGGACTACGTCCGCCTGGCCGGATTTACGACAGAACTGGATATTCACTGTCCCCAGGGGCAGCTTCTGGCTGATGAAGTCTCTCTGAAACGGGTATTCAGCAACCTGTTTTCCAATATTTTAAAATACGGGGATAAACATACGCCGGTAACCGCCAGTCTCGGTGTTCACCGGCAGAAGGTAAAGCTCTGTCTGCGAAATGCTGTCAGACCGGACATTTCCCTGACGGAAAGTAACCGGATTGGGCTCAAAAGTACAGAAAAAATCATAGAGCTCCTTGGCGGGGAGCTCTATGTCATCGAAGACGAATTCTTTTTTCTGGCGGAAATTACGCTGCCGCTCTATGACCAGAGCGCGTTTACACTTCCGCCCTGCGGATAACCGGATAGCCGGCCAGTAAAAACACCAGGGCCGTGGCGGCCATTACCGCAGTCCCCATAGCCGGGTTGGGGATATTCTGGTTCAGCCCCATGACCCAGGTCACCTTCTCCAGAAGCGCCTGGGCCATCCGGGGATACTGCATGCTCCAGTAGGGAAGTCCCACAAAGAGAACTACCGGCAGTCCTGCTGCGATAAGAATGCGGCATATTTTTCCAGACCGGTAGAACAGCTCCGCGAGAAAATATCCCACGGCAAAGCCTGCCAGATTCATGCAGGTGGTAAACACCAGGTTCACCGCCAGAACCGCCAGGAGCCCCCTTCCGGCAAACCATCCGCTGTAAAGGCTGCTGCCCATATTGTCTATCCGGATACCATCAGGCCCTATAGCCGTCAGAAGCCGCAGAATGAAAAGCTCGCCGGCCGCCAGCAGTACACTGAGCACGGCCATGGTTCCTGCACTTGCCAGATAATACTGGCGGCGGGAAATCCCGTTCTGCAGACACATCCAGAAATGTTCTTTAAACATACACATCCCCATTATCATCGCAAACACAGCTCCGGTCATACCGCAGGAAGCTACGATACTTGTTCCGTCTTCTGCCGCAAAACCGTCGTTGCCCACCATACCCAGCAGCATCAGGGCCGCCAGAATCAGCATATAAAGCAGACACACTTTTACCAGGTCCCAAAGCTGATATTTTATTACTTTTCTCATCATCTCGTTTCCTCCCTCAGGCCTCATCCGTCAGCCGGATAAAAAGCTTCTGTAAATCCATTTTTGTAAATTCCAGACCTTCCGGCAGTTCCTGCTCAGGCCGTCCCAGCACATAGGCCGTCTTCAGTCCGCCCAGCATATCCGCCCCTGCCAGGTCTTTGTCCCTGGTATAGGCGTCTACCAGGGAAGCCGGACCGGATACGGTGTAGCCCATGTTCAGCAGTTCCTCCGTATCCGCAATTTTCAGGACTTCCCCTTTTTTCAGAATAATCACTTCTTCCACAATACCTGCCACTTCCTCAATCAGGTGCGTGGAAATGACCAGGGTAAACGGCTCCCCGGCGTAGCGTTCCAGCAGAAGCCGGTAAAACAGATCCCGGTGATACGCGTCCAGTCCCAGCACCGGCTCATCCAGAAACACAAAAGGCGCATGGGTGGAAAGCGCTACGATATTTTTAAATATGGACTGGTATCCAGTGGAAAGTCCTTTGGTCTTCTTCCTGGTATCCAGCTGAAACAGTTCTGCCAGATGCATGGCGTATTCCATATCGAATTCCGGAAAGAATTCTTTCGTCCACCGGAATATCTCGGACACCTTTCTGCCCTCCGGGAAAAGATTCTTTTCATTTACCAGATAAAGTTTTCCGTTTACTTTTGGGTTCTCCCAAAGGGACTCTCCATCCATGGTAATGCTTCCTTCATCCGCAGCAAGCCGGCTGTTAATCAGATTCAGCAGCGTAGATTTCCCGGCTCCGTTTCTGCCCAGAAGCCCATATATCTTTCCTTCCTCCAGCGTGATGTTCACATGATTCACTGCCCGGACAGATTTAAAATTCTTTGTCACATCTTTTATCTCGATTCTGCTCATTTCCCAAATCCCCTTTCTATCATGCCAATCAGCTCATCTCCGGTAATGCCCAGGCGCTTCGCCTCCTCTATCATCCTGTCTACATAATTATCATAAAACTGCTCCTGCCTTTTTTTCTTCAGCTTCGCCACGGCACCTTTTGCCACAAACATACCTACACCTCTTTTCTTAAAAATAATCTCTTCCTCCACCAGAAGGTTAATTCCCTTCAGGGCTGTTGCCGGATTAATCTTGTAAGTAACAGAAAATTCAGTAATTGACGGAATCTGAGTTTCTTCCGGAAAAGCCCCGGTAAGAATCCCATCCTCAATCCCTTCCGCTATCTGCAGAAAGATAGGTTTCTCGCTCTCCATGTTCAGATTCATGGAATTCCTCCTTTCTCCGGTCTATATTTCTATTCTTTTCACCGTCCCTTTTCTTTTGTTCTGGCATTATCATACACTATTTTGGTTAATTAGTCAAGTAATTAACTAAAATACTTTGCTTTTTCAGATACAGGAAAGAAGAGACTTTATTTACCGGATTGACGCTTTGCAAAACTGGAATTATAATGAAGATGATTATCAGAAAGGGGAACTGAAATAATGAAAGCTTATGAACGTTTATTGAACTATGTCGTTGTGCGGACGCCAAGCGATGAGAACAGCAGTACTTTCCCTTCCACAGAGCAACAGTTTGAACTGGCCAGGCTTCTGGTTCAGGAAATGCTGGAACTGGGAATTGAAGATGCCAGGGTAGACGACTACTGCTATGTATACGGAACCGTTCCGGCCACACCGGGCTGCGAGGACAAGCCGAAAATCGGTTTTATCGCCCATATGGATACGGTATCCGATTACTGCGACCATGATATCACGCCGGTTCTGCACGAGAACTACGACGGCGGGGACCTGGTACTGGGAACCAGCGGACGCTCCCTGACTGTAAAAGACTTTCCGCACCTGCCCCAGTTAAAGGGACGGACTCTGATTACCTCCGATGGCACCACTGTACTCGGGGTAGACGACAAGGCCGGAATCGCCGAGATTCTGACCATGGTAGAACGGATTAAGGCAGAGAACATTCCTCATGGGAAAATCTGCATTGCCTTTACACCGGACGAGGAAATCGGAACCGGAACTACTTATTTTAATGTAGAAGAATTCGGGGCAGACTTCGGCTACACGCTGGACGGGGATGGAGAAGGTGAAATCCAGTACGAGAACTTCAACGCCTGCAAGGCTGATTTTGAAATCACCGGCTTCGGCGTACACCCCGGCGCAAGCAAAGACGTCATGATAAATGCCTGCCTGGTTGCCATGGAAATCAATGATATGCTGCCCGGCTGCGAGACTCCCAGAGGTACCGAGGAATACGAAGGCTTTTACCATCTGACCGGTATGTCCGGGGATGTGACAAAAGCAGAACTTCACTACATTGTCCGTGACCACAGCAAAACCATGTTTGAAGCACGGAAAAGTACCCTGCGCCTGATTGAAAAAGACCTGAATGAAAAATGGGGCGAGGGAACGGTAAAACTGACGATTACCGACCAGTATCAGAATATGGCTGAGATTATCGCCACCTGCATGCATCTGATTGAAAACGCAAAGACTGCCTGCGAAAACGCCGGCGTTGAGCCTCAGGTTCTTCCTATCCGGGGCGGTACGGACGGCTGTCAGCTCAGCTTTAAGGGCCTGCCCTGCCCGAATCTGGGTACCGGCGGACACGCCTACCATGGTCCTTTCGAGCATACTACCGTGGAAGGTATGGACAAGGCTACCGATGTGATTGTAGAACTGGTAAAACTGTATGCTCAGTAAGAGCAGGAAAAGCAGGAGCTTTGGGCTCCTGCTTTTTTATTCCTTATTTCTTTATTTTTCTATATTTTCCGGCTGCCGCACCTGCCAGTACCGCGCCTGCCACTGCAGCCATGGTCCCCCAGAGCACCGCATTGGCACTGTCTCCGGTTCTGACTGTATCTGTGTTCTGGTTCTGCCTGGTTTCACTGGTCTTTCCAGAAGCAGAAGTCTTTTCTGCATCTGTGTCCGGCTTATCCTGATTCGGTTTTTCCGTATCCGGGTTTTCCGGCTGTATTTCTGCATAAGAGTAGACATAGGTAAGTCCTTCGTCCGCCTTTGTATAGGCAGCTTTCAGGGCAGGATTCCAGCTCCCTTCCGTATACCCTTCTGCCGGAAACTGACCTGCTTCCGGCACTGCGGCCACAGCGCTTCCGTCCACGGACGGATTCCCTTCTGCATCTGTCAGGGTCAGGAACCGGGTCACCGGTTCTGATGTCCCGTCATTCCAGGTCCCGTTTTCCACCGCAAAAGTCACTTCAATCTGGCACTGGTCCGGAATCTTGTCACTGGTTCCGTCCGGACCCGTCTGGTCCTCATACCATACGAAAGTAATGTTTACATCACTTCCGTCAATCACGCCTTCCACCTTATAGTCCGCCGGGTTCGTGTCTTCCATTCCTTCTACGGTAACCGGTCCCAGTATCCAGCCTCTGTTGTAAATGGCAGTACTGACATTCCAGCCTGTCCCGTCTTTTCTCGTGTAAGTACTGGTGCCTCCTTTTTCTGTGCTCAGGCTTCCGTCGCTGTTATAGAATAACGTGGTAACTGTAATCTTCCTGTCCTGCGGGACTCTGTAAGAATAGACGTACACAGCCCCATCGTCCTCTTTGGTATAATTTGCTTTCAGGGAAGGAGACCAGCTTCCTGCAATATATCCGGAATCCGGTTTTCCCCCTGCTTCCGGCACCCCGGCCACAGCGCTTCCGTCCACGGACGGGTTCCCTTCTGCATCTGTCAGTGTCAGGAACCGGGTCACCGGCTCTGATGTCCCGTCATTCCAGGTCCCGTTTTCCACCGCAAAAGTCACTTCAATCTGGCACTGGTCCGGAATCTTGTCACTGGTTCCGTCCGGACCCGTCTGGTCCTCATACCATACGAAAGTAATGTTTACATCACTTCCGTCAATCACGCCTTCCACCTTATAGTCCGCCGGGTTCGTGTCTTCCATTCCTTCTACGGTAACCGGTCCCAGTATCCAGCCTTTTTTGAATATGGCTGTGCTGACATTCCAGCTTGTCCCGTCTTTTCTCGTGTAAGTACTGGTACCTCCGAATTCTGTGCTCAGGCTTCCGTCGCTGTTATAAAACAGAGTCGTAACCGTAACCGTTCTCTCTTCTGCTGCTCTTTCTGAAAAAGCAGAGACCGCTTCTGTCTCTTTTACACCTTCCGTTTTCCCGGGCAGAATTTCCGCTTCTGTTTCTGTCTCTTCCTCTGTCCCTCCGGCTTCTTCCGCCGTTTCCTCGCCCGTATCTTCCGGTGTGCTTTCCAGTGTGCTTTCCTCTGTTTCTACATCAGTCTCATTCCCGGATACGGTTTGCTCTGTCTCCACGACTGTTTCGACTGTTTCCTCCGGTTCTGCGCTGTCCTGGGCAAACACTGCCGCCGGCTGTACAGAAGTCGCCAGAATCACTGCGGCAAGACCTGCGTAAGCCCCTTTTTTCAGAATTCCCTTTACTTTTCTTAATACCATGATGTCTCTCCTCCTTAACCCTGTCGGCAATAAGCTGTTATTAGAATAAAAGGCGCACGTTAAGTCCTGAATAGTATTCTGTAAATTTCCTTTTAAAAACTGTATAATTTTTATGAAAAAAGCTTTTTCTGTGTTTTTTTTGCAAATACAGCAAATCGATTGCATTTCTCTCTTTCTTCACTTATACTGGCAGTAAGAAAGGGGGAAACTGTAGTGAAAAGAAACTATCTGAAAAAAACATGTCTGGCGGGGCTGACCGTTGTCCTTCTGAGCACTTTGACCGCCTGCGCCCTGTCCGACACCAGCAATGAAATCAGTGAACCTGCAAAACGGGTGATTGAGGCCATGATGACTGCCCCCAATGAGGAGCTGTTTAATCCCGACTGTATAACTAACATTGGCCTGGAAGCGGAATTCAGCCCGGAAGATTCCGACAAATCCGCAGAAGCATGGGACGAAATGGAAGGAAACTGGGAAAAAGAAGTGGGGGACTGCTTTGCAGAAGGCAAACTGGATGAATTTCTTACAGAGGGCCCCGGAACACTCTGGCTGGGAAACGCCTATGTATCCGATACAGAAGTTTCTGTGGGAGAAATGACTCTTCAGGAGAAAAGCGAAAACACCGAACAAGTACTGGTAAATCTCCAGAACGGCGGAGAAACCGAAGAAGTTCTGGTCACCTTCCAGTACGATAACGACAGTCTGATTACTTCTGTAATCTTTGAAGAACAGTCCTGATATTAAAATGAGCTGACTTGTTTTATAGCACTGGGGACGGGTACCGGCTGGCCGGTACCCGTCCCCAGTGATGTCTAATGGGTCGTTCCACCCGCTTCCGGTTTGATATCTTCCGGATTTTTTACTGCCGCCTCTATGGCACACTCCAGGCTTTTTGCGATATCCTCAAGGGACATGCAGGGGGTGCCGTTCGGCTTATCTGCCACCTGGGAGCAGGCATAAGGTACATGGATGAATCCGGCCCGGATATTCGGGTACTTTTTCTGTGTCAGGTACAGTACGTTGTACATTACGCAGTTGCATACATAGGTTCCTGCCGTGAAAGACATATGGCAGGGAAGACCGTGAGCCCGGACATTTTCTACCATGGCATTGACCGGGACGGTGGCAAAGTAAGCCGTATCTCCGTCTGCCTGAAGGGGTTCGTCCATGGGCTGCTCCCCGGCGTTGTCCGGGATTCTGGCCTGAGCCAGGTTGATGCCCACCTTTTCCACGGTCACGCAGGAACGGCCGCCTGCCTGTCCTACGTTAATTACGATATCCGGCTGATATTTTTCAATACCTTCCTCCACGGCCGGACCGCTTTTGGAAAACACAGTGGGAATCTCCATTTTGATAATTTCCGCACCTGCGATTTCCTCCGGCAGAAGTTTTACTGCCTCATAGGCCGGATTTACGCTTTCCCCTCCGAAGGGGTCAAAACCAGTTACCAGTACTTTCACGTCTGTTTCCTCCTCTTATTTCAGAATAATCATGTAGCAGATCTGGAATACCAGCATAACAAGAGCAATCACGACCTGATTCTTAATTACGCCGAATTTATTCTTCATTTCCAGAAGCGCTACCGGCACAATGTTGAAGTTTGCGGCCATCGGGGTCATCAGGGTACCGCAGTATCCGGCTGTCAGGGCAATCATTCCGACTACAACCGGGTCAGCGCCATAGGCCAGTACGCAGGGGCCGCCGATACCTACGGTCATAACTGTGATAGCGGCAAACGCGTTACCCATAATCATGGTAAAGAGCGCCATACCTACACAGTATACAATAATACCAACATTTACATTTCCTTCCGGCACAATGTTGCTTACCAGAGCGGAGATAACATCACCGACTCCCGCGGCGGTAAAGATTCCGCCCAGGCAGGCCAGCAGCTGCGGCAGCATACACAAGGGTCCCATAGTGGAAAGAAATCTCTCAGAGTCATTTAAAAACACCATGGGTTTATTGTCCTTTGAGTAAACCATCAGGATAATCATGGAGATAATTACTCCAAGTCCGATACCAACCAGAGAACTGATATCGGTAAAGAAGGCAAATATCAGCGCCATAATTCCCATGGACAGTGCAGGGATAAAAATCTTAAATCCGATTTTCTTAAACTGTCCTTCCATGTACTCTGCGCTGGGTACATCCATATGTCCCGGTTTAACCTGACGGAATACCGCAGGCAGAATCATTACGATAACCAGGGCACCGGTTACTCTTACCGGCAGCCAGTTACCAAACGCACATACCACGCCAAAGGCACACCAGAAAATAGCGGTTCCCACACGGGAAGGGTTCTCCTTGTCCAGAAGATTCTTAATGCCGGCGTAGATAGTAATCAGTCCGATTACCATATATACAATTTCCAGAAGCTTAGTTCCAAGTGCAATTTCTGCATCCATAAAAAATGCCATAAGCTTTTCCTCCTGTTCTGTTCTTTCCTCTCACCCTATTTTTTATCTCCGTAGTATTTCTTTCTCAGCATCCTGTCACGCATGAGATAGTAGCAGCACGCCACTACCAGCGCCACCAGGGCTACGGGAATTTCTACTGCGGCAAGGTCCAGAAGTGACACTTCATATCCAAGGGAATCAAGCGTTCCCTGTACCAGCAGTCCGCCGGACCCTCCTACGAACAGAACCTGGAAGAAGAACCAGGCCACATTTTCCATACCGGACGCCATACCTTTCACTTCTTCAATATGTCTTTCATCCGGTTTATGTCCGGATGCCTCTACCGCGCCTTCTGCCATGGGCATTACTACCGGACGCACAATTCCGGCCACACCGCCGAAGCCTACGTTAAATGCGGCAAAGAAAGAACGAACAACTCCATAGATACAAACAACCACACCGGAGGTCACGCCCTTGAATTTGGAAATCAGGGCGGCCGCCGCACTCCTCAGACCGTTTCTCTCCAGAGTTCCGGAAACCAGCAGAATCAGAATAAAGATTGCCATGCTCCGGTTGCTGACAAAGTTGGTGCCAAGCTGGTCCAGAAGCCCGGTGACGCCAAGTCCTCCCACTGCCGCTGTTACGATGGCAGAAAGGAAAATAATCAGAATGGAGTCAAGCTTCAGGGCAAAGCCGACAATTACAATCACAATTCCTAACAGTTTTAAAAGTTCCATAGGTTCCATAATTGTTACCCTCCTTCAGATAAGTATGTTATTTATTTTCATGCCTCCATCCGGCAATGACAGGTCTCTGCCGGATACAGTGCACGGAAATCTGGTCCCCCGAGATGTCCTCCTTCCAGTCCAGAACCAGGTCTGCCCCGGAAAGCATCTCAATCGCAGCCTCATCATGAGCCACATGGGCGTCCGCACAGAGCTTCAGGTAACTGCCCTGGGCCGTCTCGTCCGCTACCTCGCTGGTGTAGGATACCGAAGTAATCCAGGGGAAGCTCACCGCAGAATAATGGTGACCTTCCGTCCTCTGGAACGGAATCCAGTAATTTATCATGTCTTTATAATAATCCGCAGGGAAGAGCTTCGGCATCCAGCCGTGGGCGTATTTCTCAAATTGAGCCGCCCAGGTTCTGTTCCACCAGGTCATCTCTGCGTCTTCTGCAATTTTATCCGCTATCCGGTCTTCCATCTCTTTATTCAGCACATAGTTGCTCCGGTATTCTTCCTCTGTCACGTACCAGAAATAGCCGTACAGAAGGGAACGGGGCAGCCAGAAGCCTTTGTAGGACGGGGAAGTATAGCCGGAGAACTGCTGCTCCCACTCATGACTGGGTACTCCGTGATTGTCTACAAAGATGTCCGGCAGATACCGGTAAAACAGACGGGTTACCGCCATAGCCTCTCTGTGAATCGTATCTTTCTTAAAATACTCCCTGCTGAATTCCTTGCCTACCGCGCTGAATCTGGCCACATGGAACTTCCAGAACGGATGCTCTTTCTGCAGTTCATAATGAATAGCGGCGCCGTCCGGGTTCTCCATGGGAACCATAACCAGGTTCATCCTGTCGGCCAGTCCTTCGTATTTCTTTTCCGACAGAAGCTTCTTCAGAAGCAGGAACATGGCCGTGGTACCGGACACTTCATTTGCATGGTGCCGGGTGTTGATAATCTCCGATGGATACGCACTCAGCCGTCTGGTCCGGGACACGTAACCCTCCCCGGAAGGAAGCAGTTCAATAGCGTAAATTTTTCTGCCCAGCCAGGACCTGGCCACGCAGGACACTGAAATTCCCGGCACTCTCTTTAACTGCTCCATGATGTGAATATATTCGTCGTAGCCTATCAGGGTCTCACCGGTAATGTCTACCTGGAAAATGGACAGGTCTTTGGGGATTTCCTCGGTCTCCGGAAGCAGGGCACGGATTTCTCCCTCTTTTGTCTTCCAAACCAGGGCCGCTGTATTGCCGAATCCGTCTGGTCTCTCCAGCAGGCCTTTCTCCGCCAGTCCGGCGTAGGCTTTTACCCTGCCGGTTTCCGCCCGGGTTGTGATTTCCGCCTCCAGTTTTCCGTCCCGAAGGGACAGTCCGGAAAGGAAGGTCTCCGCCTCTTCCCGGCTTCCCGGCGCAGCCAGAACCTGGCCGCCCTTTTCCACAGAAGCGGTATGGCGAACCTGGCCGGAAAGTACGACCCGGAAACTGGGAGCCCCCTCTCTCTGATGAATCACCGGAAGAATCAGTCCCGGTGCGTCCAGCAGGGCGCCGCTTTTTTCGATTCCCAGGTTTTTAAAATAGTCCGCCCCCACAAAATACATATCCTCATGAAGCGCATCCAGAGGAGAAATTAAATCTTCCCGGCTTTCCAGCCGTATCTCGGGCTCGCTGACACTCACTTCCAGCCGCAGCTCATTGAAGAAGGGCTGTGCGTCGTCTGTAATATTATCACCAAATTTTTCTTCCACATACCGGCGGCAGTCCGGAAGAACCTCTTTCTGATACGTATCCCATATCTGCTCCAGGTCGGTTTTTATCTTTTCTTCCAGTACCGTTTTCCCGTTTACCAGAACTTTTACATATCCCGTGGACGGATGTACTTTTCCCATTCTGGGATATTCATCCAGGAAGGGCCGCTCCGAGCAGGCCGCCAGGCAGGAGCCTTCGTAAACCGGATTGCCCTCTGCGTCCTCCGCCGTGCAGTGGTAGGTCAGCTTTTCCCCGCCTTCGTAAACGGAAAACTCCACCTGGTCCCGGGAAATTCCCAGTCCCTTTGTCAGGACGTCCTCAATCGGGTAAAGTTCCTGAAGATACCGGATAGGCAGGTCATACCACTTGTCCGGGTTATCTGCTCCCAGGTTGTGATAGGAAGGGGTGGCTCCGTTTTCATCCAGCCATTCTGTCTCTCCTTCCGGCAGGAAGGGAGCAAATGCGATGTGGACTTTTGCGGCTTTTTTCTCAGCCAGTTCCGGAAGAACCGCCTCTTCCAGCCAGGAAAATCCCTGCTTGTATGCACAGAGTATCCGGACAGTTCCCGGCACCGCCTGCCGTTCCTCTGTCTTCTTTGCAATCGTCTCTTCTATCTGTCTGCGGATGTTTTTATCCTCGCTGACGGCTCCGTATACTTCCACCTGGTCGCCGGGCTGAAGTGCGGGATACAGTTTTTCTTCCAGCAGGTTTTCCAGCACGTCCTTTTCCCAGGGATACTGGTATTCTTTCTCGTAAATCGTCTTCCCGGATTTGTAAGCGGTCAGACTGCAGTCCGGAAACGCTTCTTTGTATGCGCTTTCTTTTTCCATATATTCGGGGGAGAGAAATGCCTCTTCCGCCTCCGGGTTTTCTGCCAGGGCGGCCAGCTCGCCGTCCAGATTTTTCATGGCGAAGCTGTCCGTCATCTCCATCATGGCGTCCTGCCACGTCCGGTTCTCCGGAAGCAGGGGAAACGTATTGCACAAAAGAGCAACAAACTGAAGCAGTTCTTCCCCTTTTCCTTCCAGCACCACCCGTGCCGGCGACCGGCTCTCCAGCCAGAGCCGCGGTGTATCCCCATACCGGATAACAAGGGCGCTGCCCTGCCAGTCTTCCTCTGCCACCAGCCTGCCTTCCCATCCGGTGGTATCCATTCCAAACCGGAAGGCCAGTTCGCAGGCAGCTTTCCACAAATCATCTTCCGCATCCGGCGGCAGAATCAGTTTCACATCCATGGCATCCGCCAGAAAGTCCCCGTCCGTATCCTGAAGGAAAAATCCGGGAGAAAACAGAAGCTCCAGTCCGGTCTCCTTCCGAAATTCCGGATTCTCTGCCGGCATGGGGTGTTTTGTAGCTGAACAGTAATCCTCCGGAAGAGGTTTTACCTCCCCTTTTCTGTCCAGCCGCACCAGTTCTCCGGGACCTTCCGGGACGGTCCGCTTCACTGCTTCCAGCTCTTCCGGGGAAGCAGGAATTGTCTGTCCTTCTGTATCCGATATCACCGGGAACTGCGCCGATTCGCTGTAAAATCCAAGAAGCCTGGCCGCCTCCACGGCCCACTGTTTTTCCCGCAGGCTCATATCTTTTCTCCAGCGGAGTTTCTCCATATTTTCTCTCTCCCTTCCGCATACTGCGTTCTTTTTTTATAAACATTTTATAAAACTATATGCTGTACGTCAAGTTTTTCTTTTTCTGATTTCTGAATTTTCCTTGTTTTTCATGCTATAGTATGATAATATCTAATATGTATTTTTGTCTCCTTTCTCAGGGAGGCTTTTCTATTGAGGGGTTTTACTTATGTGTCATGACAAAAAAATACCAATTAAGGAACGGATTCTGGACACCGCCCTGGAGCTGTTTCTGAAGCAGGGCTACAACGAGACCAGTGTGTCGCAGATTCTGAAGGAGGCATCTGCTTCCCGCAGTGCTTTCTACCACTATTATCACAGCAAGGAAGAGCTGCTGTTCAGTATGGCCTATACCTATGACGACGCCTATGTGGAATGGTTCCGGAAAATGCCGTCGGACATACACACGGTGGAGAAGCTGAAAAGCTACCATACGTTTGTGATGGAACGGCTGGATTCCTCCCCTCACCGTCCGCTTTTCGAGGCGCTTTACTCCCATCAGGTAGCCACGCCGGATGTCCGGCACATCATCAATCCGGGACGAAAATATTTCCAGATTATGAATCTGGTTTTAAAAGAAGGAATGGTGAAAAAGGAAATACAGAGCAGTTCCTCCTGCAGGGAACTGTGTGACATGATAACACTGTATCAGATAGGTTTTACCTATTCCTGGCTTCTGAAAAAATGCAGTTTCCCACTGGTGTCCTACAGCCAGAAAGTACTCTATCCGTTCCTGGACTCCCTGCGGGTCTGAAAACAGAAATTCCCCGCTTTGCTCCGGTTTTCCTTTCCGGAACAAAACGGGGACTTCTTTGTCTCCCTTTTTTCTATTTATATTACACCTGAAAGAATTCCCGAATCTGGCCCAGGATAATTCCCATAAGCCGGGTACGGGCCTCTACACTGGCCCAGGCCACGTGAGGCGTTATCAGCAGCTTTCTGCTGTCGGTTATCTCCCGGAGCGGATTGTCCGCGCTCATGGGCTCCTCTTTCAGCACGTCCAGACCTGCGGCGGCAATGGTTCCCTTTTTCAGGGCCTCCGCCAGGTCCTTTTCCACGACAATGGGTCCTCTTCCCAGGTTCAGGAAGATACAGGTCTCTTTCATTTTTTCCAGGGCTTCTCTGTCTATCAGACCCTCTGTATACTCATTCAGGGGCGCATGGACGCTGATAATGTCCGAGGTGGAAAGCAGGGTGTCAAAATCCACCTGCTGATAGCCCTCCTGGGCCGGTCTGCCCGAGGCAGAATAGTAAATGACCCTGGCTCCAAAGGCTGACGCCAGGTCCGCCACCCGCCGTCCGATGGTCCCCAGACCGATAATGCCCCAGGTTTTCCCGTGCACTTCCGTAAACCGTTCTTCAAAATGGGTGAAGATGCGGTCGTTGACATACCGGCCTTCCTTCACATAATCATCGTAATAGCGCAGTTTTTCCAGCAGATAAAACAGCATGGCAAACGTATGCTGGGCCACCGTCTCCGTAGAGTATCCCGCCACATTGCGCCAGGCAATTCCCCTGCGCTCCAGGTACTCCTTGTCCAGATTGTTCGTTCCGGTCGCCGTCACACAGACCAGTTTCAGGTTCCCGGCCGTGCCGATAGTCTGTTCATTTACCTGTACCTTGTTCAGAATCAGTACATCCGCGTCCTTCACCCGTTCCGGGACCTCCTCCGGCGCGGAAAAATCATATTTTACTACTTCACCCAGCGCATCATATCCGGATAAATCAATATCTTCCCCTATAGTCTTCACATCCAGAAATACGATTTTCATTATCTTTTTCCTTTCTGCTTTTGCCTTCGCCTCTCAGGCGCTGTCTCTCCTGCCTTTTATTCTATCATGTTTTTTCCCGGAAGGCTATCCCCAGATTTCTGGCTCCGGGGTGTTGACAATTTTCTCCATTTCCTGTTATACTGGTAAAAGAAGAGCATTTGCGGGATTATATTCTATATAATTGGCAGATGTTTTTTTTCTTGCTTTTTACTGGTACATTCTGAATTGGGAGGAAAACATATGAACAAAAACAAGGCACTGGAATTATCCAAAGACATACTGACTGATATTGTGGGCGGAATTCTGATAGCAATAGGCGTTTATAACTTTGCGGCAAATGCCCAGTTTCCCATGGTAGGTTTCAATGGTATCGCCCTGATTTTCTATCAGCTTTTCGGCGCCCCTATCGGAACCACTGCCATGCTCCTGAACATCCCGGTTGCCATCGCCTGCTTCCGCATTCTGGGCAGAGACTTTTTTATCCGCTCCATTCGTACCATCATCATCACGTCTGTGATTATGGACGTGGTAGCTCCGCTTTTTCCGGTATATGACGGGGACCGGATGCTGGCGGCCATCTGCTGCGGGGTACTTTCCGGACTGGGCTATGCCATGATTTATATGCGCGACTCCTCTACCGGAGGTTCGGATTTTATTATGCTTTCCATCAAGGCCCTGAATCCCCACCTGACTCTGGGAAAAATCTCCTTCACCATGGAGACCGCCGTGGTTCTGCTCGGTACCGTTCTTGTATCCCGGGATATCGACAGTCTGATTTACGGTCTGCTTATCAATTTTCTGCTGTCTGCCGTGGTTGATAAAGTGATGTACGGCGTGGACCAGGGAAAACTGGCGCTGATTGTCACAGAGCACGGCCCCGAAATCTGCCGGCAGATAGACGAGGCGCTGGGAAGAGGTTCCACTATCCTGAAAGGCGAGGGAAGCTACTCACGGCTGGAAAAGGATGTGGTCATGTGCGCCTGCAACAACAAGCAGATGTACGGTATCCGCAAGCTGGTAAAAAGTATCGACAAAAAAGCATTCCTGGTCATTATGGAATCTAACGAAGTGGTCGGAGAAGGCTTCAAGGAAGAATAACCGCATAAATAAAATAAAAAAAGGAAGGTTTCGCAATGAAAGCCTTCCTTTTTTTTATTTCTGTATCTGCTGTCCTAGTTCAGATCCTCAGTGATGGACTTCAGGTTCAGGAAATTGGTGAGGTAGTCACTGGTTCCTGTCTTTGCGTCGGTACCGGACATATTAAATCCGCCAAAGGGATGCTGCAGTACAACTGCCGCTGTGGATTTCCTGTTGA
>DSTFC04002__coassemble_827_pt1 | contig 28450 bp, 43 predicted proteins | sample DSTFC04002__metabat2_high_PE_021 | metagenome-assembled genome bin DSTFC04002
AATTTCCGGCGGCAGTCATTTGTACCCAGCCGGAATCTTCCGTTTTGCTATTTAATTCAGCAAGCATCTCCTGAACCGACTCCGCATTCATCAGGACTTTGAATAATGGTTCCACAGCAACGATGTTCAACCCTTCTATCCGGACCCGATACAGTTTCATGTTATGAAGCAGGGCACCAGTTCTGATATCTCCAGTTGGAACTTCCGGGTCTGTTGCTGTCCCCTCTGTTGCTGTTCCCTTAATCACAGCGTATGAAACGCTCTCAATTTCAGAACTTTCATCTTTCTGGTACCGCCTTACGATAATGTCATTCCTGTTAACTCCCTGGGCACCGTTATCGATACTGATGTCCTCATAATCATTGGCTGCCATAACGTCACGGCGGCCCTGAATCACAAACACAGCGTCCTTTATCCGGATACTGTTATTGGTCAGCACTTCCGCCTCTGCCTGGCTTCCCTCCTCCAGGACATAATCATCGGGCCCATATGTTCCCTGGTTTATAAGCCCTATCTGTTCCTCCGTGATATGCGGTCCGCCCGCAAATCCGTCCACCAGTGTGGTATCAATATAATCTGCCATTTAGTCCTCTCCTTTCAGCTTGTATTCAATACTTGTCCGGCCCTTTCCGGTAACTGTTACAATTTTCCGGATAACCGGGGCCGTCATATATATCCCGGTAATTCTTTCACGGCCTCCTATAATATCCCCCAGCTCCAGGTCCATACCGGAAACGGAAATTTTCAGCTGCTTATAATTTTTCAGGTCCTCGAACTTTTCCCGGGCGTCCTCTTCCAGTTCCTCCACAGTCTCCGGACTGGTGTTCTCATAATACTGTTCAATCAAATCCATTCCCGTATAGTACTGCGTTTTCTGAATGCTGCCATCCGGCCAGGCGTAGAGGTCCACCCGCTGTCTGGCCGTCCCCTCGCCCTTACCATAACAGATAAGATGATTTACTCCGTTCTGGTAGTCCAGGATGTTCAGCTTCACACTGCCGTCCTCACTTATCTCTATGGACTGAGAATGGTCTGTTACGGGCCTGACGCTTAAAAGGACATAGCCCTTTCCATTCGGCTCTCCAAGCTTATACTTCAGTTCCAGCCTGGCATTCTGCTGCTCCAGCGCCGCCTGGAACGCATCAAGCAGCATGCTCTGAAGGGGAACCTGATAGTCCAGAGTAATCCCGCTGTCCTCTGTTGATACCTCATATATTTCTGACAGTCCCAGCTTCACTATGTATTCCTTCAGGCAGGCATTTGCCTCTCCCTCCAGATACACATAGGTATTACTTCCCGGATTGATAGCCCTCTGATTCAGGATTCCCCGCCATGTGGGACCGGTGATTTTTACAATCTTGTCCTCCGTTACGGGATTGATGTTTCTTATCAGGCCGCCGTACTCCGTGTCTTCCGCATAAAACCTGCAGTTTTTTCTGTGACGGTCATCCTGAAACAGACTGTTCTGAATCTTTATTTCAAAATCGTTGTCCTGGCCAATATTCAGTTCAACACCGGTATGCTCCAGATACCCCTTGTCCTGGCCATATATGTCCGTTAGGATAAAGTCCATCTGGGAGTCCCCCTTTCGTTGAAGAGAATAATGTCAAATCCAAAATCACCATTCCAGGACACAATGCTTCTGCCAGCGGGAATTTTTTTCCATATCTCGCTTTCCGTATTTCTGGAGTTGAAGATATCCTCCTGGGTGCCGTCTATCTTCACTTTCACGATTTTTCGGTCCTTGGAATACCTGGTGCTGGAATCTATAATGGCATATTCTCCATCATACAGTGTGGTTTTCAGCTCATATATATGCCCGGCCACCCGGACCAGCGGATTGATGCAGGGCCCATATATTATCATCCGGAAACCACTGTCTGTATAATTACTGTTCTGAATATACTGGATATTACGCACTTTAGTATATTCATACGGGACATCATAGGGATACTCCAGCCACGGTGATATTTCGCCGCTCTGCTCCTGACGAAGAAAGGAAAATTTTTCTTCCGTAATCCAGTACGGATAATCGCTCAGAATCGTAAGCTCATTGCTGATGCTGTCCAGGTCATTGACCCACCTGTCCTTACTGGTACCAGTGAGCCAGCATTTCAGATAGCTGTTTCCGACATACAGCTTCCCGGGCGATACACTGATGATATCTTTTTCCGCCACTTCTTCCAGATAATCCACAGCACGCTGAATTGTGCTGGCTCCAGTGGCCCTGATTTCAATATTCAGTGTCCGGTCGGTTATTTTCCGCTCAAACTCCTGAATGTGTTCATCCTCTTCCACTTCGTCATATTCTCCGTCAAATATGTCACCGCCGGTTACCATGTAAGGCCAGCTGCAGAAATCAACCTTTTCGCTGTTCTGAGCTCCAAGATAATAAATGTTATACATAGTCAATCAAATCCTTTATCAGTCTTGCGAAAACCCGCTCATCGCACTTAAATCCTATCCCGGCGCGGATAAGCGCATCCGCAACACTGCTTCCCAGTTTTTTGTAATCAATCCCCGTGATTCCCTGAACTGTCACATTTACATCACTGCTGTTGCGGTAATTCATGTCTGCCGCAAGGTTCTCCAGTCCACCCAGGGACCGGAGCATATTCGCTTCTTCCCTGGTCAGAACCCACTCACCTTCATCCAGCAGTGCCGGATACAGGTCATAAGGCACATAGTCCATACCTGATTTCAGACGTGACAGCTTCGGAAGGGAAAATGACCCGCCTCCAGCTATAGGAACCCAGTCCGGAATAGTAATGCTTCCAAGACTGCTCGCCAGACTGTTCCATCCGTCTACGATGGCGTTAATCGGCGCTTTAAAAATAGATGCCAGTCCGGAAACCGCATTGGAGAAAATATCCTTCACGTTGTTCCATGCCGCCTTCCAGTTTCCGGTAAACACATTTTTTACAAAATCTATCAGACTTCGGAAAATATTAGTAATATTACCAATGATACTGGAAGCCGTGGACATAAGGCTGTTAAGAGTTCCGGTGAAGATTGGAAGCAGCGTGGCCTGAATTATGGAAATCAGCGGCGTAATCGCCGCCGTGATAAGCTGCGTAAATGCCGTTATCAGCGGCATAATTGCCGAGCTAATCAGAGAGATAATCGGCGATAGAATCTGCGAAAACAGCTCAATCAGCGGCGCCAGACAGCCGGAAACCAGGGGCAGCACAGACTCGCCCAGCTCCATAAGCAGCGGCATCAGCGACTCGCCTATTGGAACCAGCGCTGTTTCCACATTCCGCTTCAGAGTCTCAAACTGGGAGCTCAGGTCATCATACTTAACATCCTTAATCTGGTTCATTGCATCGGATGCTTCGTATGCCCCTTCCTGGATATCCGCCAGCGCAGTTACCGCTTCCGGTCCCAGGTCCTCCCACATGGTTCCCATCAGGTCAACACCTGCAGTATTCTGGGCAATGGGGTCTTCCATGGCGGCCAGGGCATCCATCGTTTCCTCAAATGCCTCTTTGGCCGTTTCACCGCCTGCGGCAAACTTTTCGGCCATTTCATCGGCATTCAGCCCAAGAAGTTCAAACCCTTCCCTGGTAGTGTCGGAACCGTCCACCACACGGATGGACATTTCCTTGACTGCGTCTCCTACCTTGTCCAGGTTAAACGCGCCGGACTCGGCACCCTTCTGGAATATGGCGAACATATCTGATGCATCCAGGCCCATCTTTCCGAACTGGACAGAATACTCGGATATGCTGTCAAGCAGCTCTCCTGAATAATCCAGGCCGTTCTGTGCGCCTTCCGCAATCAGATTCATGGCTTCTTCTCCGGATATGCCGAAATTGTCCATCATTGCCTTTGCGGCTCTGGTGGACTTCGGGATATCATATCCAAATGTATCCCGCAGGGCAAATGCGGACTCCGTGACATTCTGCAGGGACGTATCATCCATGTCGCCCAGCTGCTGGACGACCGTTCCCATGGCCTCTCCGATATCGGAAAAGTTTTCGCCATAATTATTGTTATAAATGGACTCCAGAACAGACTGATACCGCTCTGTCTCCTCAGTTCCCTTTCCCGTGGTCGCGATAAAATCATTGATGGCGCTGCTAATGTCATTTGCTGTTCCGACCGCCAGAACTCCTACCCCGGCAGCCGCAGCCCCCACACCGACAGCCGCAAGGGCGGTTCCTGAGAGTCCGGATGTCAGTTCCCCCACCTTCCCTACAAGTGGTATGGCACTGTCAGCCGCCTCGGAGAAGGAATCTTTCAGGACACTTCCAATATCCCCCATGGCAGAAGCGCCGTCATCACCGCCGCCAAGGGACTGGCTGATTTTCTTCCCGGCCTCCTCTGCAGTATCCGCCAGGTCCTCAATCTGCTGTTTTGCCCCGGACATGTCCGCCCGACCTTCGATGTCAATAGTCTTGTCCCGACTTACAAACTTGATTTTGTTCTCCGCATCCTCTGTATTGGCATCCACCCCAACAGTAACCGATTTCCCTTCGACCTCAAACTGCATAGCCTTTTCGGCGTCCTGGCCGGCCTCTTCCCAGGCATCCGCAACATCGTCCGCGGCCTTTTCAGCGTTATCCACCACCTTATCGGACTCTTTTTTCAGGCTCCTGGTTTTCTTTTCCTCCACCTTGACTGTACTGTCGGCGGACTTCTGGGCAGCTTTTTCAACCTTCTTGTTCGCTTCCGCAAGGTCGGACTCCACGCGGCTGTCATCCGCCCGTATTTCATATGTGACGTCACCTTTTTTACTTCCGGACATTTTACCACCTGCCTTTTTCAGTCGGCACAGTGGCACAAATGACTGCTAAATTATAATTTCAAACTCTTTCCTGCATGCCGGGTTCTTGCATTTGAAAAAAAGGCCCCTGCAGATGGCGCCTTCCCGGTAAAATATATTCTGTTCATGTCCGCAGTGCGGGCATTTCACTTTTTTAATTTTAACTCCGTCTGCTCTCACTTTTTCGCCATCCCTTCCAGCGTCCGGAACAGAAGGTCCAGTCCTGACTGACCGCCCCCGCCGTGAACCGGAAGTGCGTAATATGATTTCAGTTCGTTTATCTCCTGAATCTGTTTGGCATTTTTCCCGTTAAACTCAGGGACCTCCATTTCACGGATACGCATAACCTGCTTGATTTTCGTATCAGCTGAAAGGCCATTAAACAGATAAAGAAACTTTTTCCATGGGAGGCGCCCCTGCTCTTTAATCAGGTCTATCCCGTAATCCTGCATGAAGGACGCATAGATGTAATCCCCGTCCTCCTCAAAATCAAGAATTGGAAACGGGGACTGCCTGATTTTCGGGCGCTGCTTCACCGCAATAAATTTCCGGCATACTTCTTCAAGCAGCCGGATTTTTTCCGCAGGCCCAAACAGCCGGAGATTCCAGCGGTTTTTTACGAGCATATAAAGGGCCTGGCCGGTTTTTTCATATTCCGTAAGGCCTTCTTCCTTGTACAGTTTCTGTATCTCCAGGACCACATCAAACGCGGGATTTATCACCAGCCAGCCTTTTTCGGTATGAATCCGGTTGTCCGGAATATCTGTCAGAACGCCCATTAAATCAGCCCCAGTCTGCGTCTGGTTTTCCGGTTGTACTTCTGACGGATGGATTTTCTGTTCTCGGCGGCCAGCTCCTGCATCCGGGGAATTACGACCTGGGAAATAAACGGCAGCACTTCCCTGGACATTTCTATGTACCGGTTTTCGTAGAATTCCACAATGGTTTTTGTGTCTTCAACTCCAAAAACCGCCTCCAGCATGTCAATAACCGCCTGACCCAGTTTTTCCATGCAGTTTTCCAGCTCTTCCGCGCTTTCCGCTTTGCGCTTCATCTCTGTCGTTTCGCTCATCGCCCGCACCAGGGCGGTGTATTTCCTGCTGATTTTGACAGTCATATCGTCCGCATCCAGGGAAACATGAAGAGTATGAACAACATTCCCGTTTTCATCCACCAGTTCAAAATCCTCCTGAATCGTTCTGCTTCGTTTTGCCTGCCATGCCATTTATATCACCTCCGTAATGGGTTATCCCGTTGTGGTTCCAAGCGCCGGACGCCCGTTTCCGTGAACTGTAACGGTAAGGGAATTGATATTGTTTGAATCCCCGTATGCCGGCGTGATGTTGGCCAGCGTGATAGGCCAGATAATCACCTTGGTTCCTTTCTGGAGCTTCATGTGGGTCTTTCTGGCCGCTCCAAGACCGTACATTACCTCATCACTCAGGATATAGTCGCATGCGGTGTCTCCCGGTTTCACAGACCCGGTCAGGGTAAGGGTAAGCTGCGCACCGGTAACCTCGGTGGAGCCCCATCCCTTGTCCGCATAGTAGGTAAGCTGCTGCAGAACCTCATTCAACGACTGTGCCATATTGGTTGTCAGGTTCGCCAGGCTGGCCCATGTCGGTGTTTCCTCATCCGGACTGGTATTGATGGATGCCTCTGTCTCGTAGTTGATTTCCGGAGTAATTGGATTCTTTGGCAGCGCTGGCTCTGCGAATAACTGCAGGTTCAAATTTTTCATAGCCATCTTCCTCCTAATAATATATTTTGCAGTTCAGGATGCAGGAAAAGTGATACACCCCGTCCTCATCCCGTCCTATTTTGTTTGGTTCCTTTGCAATTTCCGTATCCAGCCAGGCAAATGTTTCCCCCTGGGGATACTTTTTCAGTCTCTGGAAGTAACTGCTTATTACGGCAAGTTCCTCCAGCCCTCTTTTCTGGTCTTTGTGCCGGCAGAGAAACAGTACCGGTATCACTTTCACGGTGCTTTTGTCATAATATGCGATATCCAGAAAACCGTCTCCAAGCTCCGCATACAGCCCGCCGGCCGCCGGGAGCTCTTTCAGGGATATCTCCGTATCCAGTTCACAGTTTTCCTCTGCCGTCTTTGCAATCAGCTCCAGAAGTTCCGTCTGAGGTGTCATGCTTTACCAAGCCCCCTTTTTAGTGCCGCCTGATAAACCTTTCTCCAGTCGGCCCCGTATACGTCATGAGCATATTTTGCCCATTCCTCCCTGGCAAGCGCGTCCGTGAACTTTAGCTTCTCCGGCCCATATGTCCGGCTTGTCGGATTCCCGTACATCACATCCCCGTGCCATAGATACTGCGCATAGGGCGTAGCCCATCGCAGGGTAAACTTCCCGTCCACGGCTCTGCGGTCACTGGAAGAAATTCCGCTGCTTTCAAGCGTCCCCTGGTCTCTGGGAACATGCATGGACGCATCCTGCAGGGCCTGCAGGCCCATCACAGTCAACGCTTCATTTCTGGAGGCTTTTATCAGGGACGCGGCCTTTTTTCTGTCAAAGGTTACGCGGGTAGTAATTTTAGCCATATCTCACCAGCCCCAGTTCGTAATGGTGCAGGCGCTTCTCATCATACAGTGGTTCCCTGGTCCGAATCTGATATTTTTCCCCGTTGAATGTCACAATATCATCCAGACAGAACTGCACATCTGCCGGCCTGCTGTTGGTACAGTCGAAGAACAGTGTGGCCGCAAGCTGTATTTCCGCATTGTTTTTATCCCTTACAATGCGGTCAGATGGTTCCATGCGTACATATGTCAGCCTGGTCCCCTCATTCTGCTTTCCTTTTCCCCACTTATCTTCACTTACTGTTCTGTACAGCCTGACCGTATGAATCAGAAGTTTCTTTGGTATCGGTCGCATATCAGCATCATCCTCCCCGGTATGTCAGGCCGGTCGGCCAGAGCAGACGCTCCGCTCTGGGAGAAAATACGGACTGGCCGGAACTCCCATCCGCTCCCGCGCCGGCTGAGTAACTGAATTTTCCCAGCGTGGCGCTCTGGATGGAAGCACCGTTGTCCATTTCCGCACCGCCATTGGCTTCCAGATATTCTATCTGGGCGCACACGGCCTTCTTAACCCGTTCCTGGTGGGATTCCGGAAGAGACGCAAACACATCCGGAGTGAGCCGGTACAGCGTAAGCTCTTCCACGATTTCCCCCGCCCGCTCACTGAGAGCCTGGAACTCATCTTCCTCTATCGGCTCCCCACGGTATTTATCGGTATAGTAGTCATAATCCACATAGGCCATGGCAGTTCCTCCTTACTACTCGGCAGACTTAATATCTCCCGCTTTCACAGTGTAGTAACCAACGTTCTGAACCTTGCTGGACACAAGGTTCACCACCTCAATGATGTCTCCCTCTTTGGCATCGATTTCAGTTGTGCCGCTTGTGAGGTCCGTTCCCGCATAAGCAGTATTGGTAGTGCCAAACACGGCTCTTGCTGCCGGGTTCTTTTTGTATGCGTAGGTTGTGCCGGAATTTCCGGAAAGCACAGTCAGCACAGTGCTTCCTGCAGCGGCACCCTGAGCGGCCTGCAGCACAAGAGAGCCGGGAGAGTATACTGCACGGATGGCAACAGAACGCAGCACCTTGTGGTCGTATACCTTTCTGCCCTGCACTGCGGAAGCTCCGATATACTTTCCGGAGCCGTTCAGGTCCTGAAGATGGATGTCCACGGCAAACTCCATGGCTCTGGTGGCGAATCTCGGATGACCTGCCAGAAGCTGAAGGTTTGCGGTTGTGTCATTCCATTCAATTACCAGGAATCCGGCAATTTTTCCGACCGCACCGGTCTGCTTCACTTCATCACCCAGACTGGACGCCGCAATAAATTCCGGAGATTTCAGAATCAGCGCCATGGCATCCGGCAGAGCCAGAAGATACCGTTTTCCGTCATTGGGAATATTGGCCTTGTTCATTCTGGTCCGAAGGTCCACGATTTTCTCATAAATGTTATCTTTCGTCAGCGCCGTTTCGTTGTCCACGGTAGCTGCTGCCAGAAGAGTGGTCCCACCATCTGTGTCAATCTGCTTTGCCATGCTGTAAGCTGCGGAATCAAGCCGGTCAGCCACCAGGTCATCCGGAACAGCCTTTGCGTCATAACCGTCAATAATCTCATTCACGGCCTTGTCCTTTGTGATAGGCATGTTCTCATAAGCCGTGGAGCCGTGGGTTCCCTGGATTCCGTTCGCTTTGTCGTAATCGCTTACCACAACTTCCTCATCCCGTACCGGAATCTTTACGTTTCCGGCCGCCGGAGAGCCCTCATAATCGTTGTTAAACACAACGCCGTCTTTCAGCACCAGTTCATTCCGCAGCTTGGCAAGCACAAGCCTGGACCAGCGCTCCTGATGCTCATGCGCAAACAACTGTAAAAATACTGTCCAAAATTTCATACTGTTTTACCTCCTAATATTTCAGCCCGGGATTCTTCTTCAGAAAGGCCGCTTCCACACCGGTCAGCTTATTGCCGGAACTCCTCTGTCTTTCTCCCCAGGCTTTCCCTTTTGCCTTTCCGGCATCATCGTCATCATCAGATGCCGCCGCACCTTTTTTGAATTGCGGATATTTTTTAACTACCTTTTCAATGGCATCTTCCAGGTCAAGGTCTTCATCCGCGTCCATGTAGGAATGCGCCAGGGCAGCTACATCATCCACGGAATCCTTGTCCACCCCTGCCTCAAAGCAGGCAACCTTCACCTCAAGCCGGGATGCCTTTCCCTCTGCCTCTTTTCTTGCTCTGGCATCCTCGCTCTCACCATCGTCTTTGTCTTTATCCCCGGAAGAACTCTGCTTTTCCTTTCTCTTTGCCGCACGTTCTGCCTTTGAACGCTCTTTGGCAATCGTTCTGGCAACCGCCTTATCCAGGTCGGCCTGAGTATACTTCCGTTCTCCTTCCCCGCCTTCGTCCGAGCCGTCATTATCGTCATCGTCCTGGTCGTCACCATCCCCGGCATCATCCCCGGCATCATCTCCACCGTTATCAGCAAAAAGCTGAAGGTCCAGTTTTGAAAAATAATATCTGCTGTTCATAAATTTAGGCATATCCTACCTCCCGTTTAACGTCCGCCGACAGTCTCATGCAGAGTTTAACGACATTCCGCACATTCTGGTCAGTTTATCAGCTGATTCTGATATAATCGCTGCCATACGTCCCTGCCAGGGAACATATGCCAACAAAAAAAGAATCCACAAGCAGGGCGCCCCCGCCTGAAAGATTCTTCCATTCAATGTCAATATGTCCATCCCATACATGGCACTCCGGTCTGTCACCAGTAAGTGCTTCCATGGAATTTACAAGATTCTGGGCCAGCATGGATACAGCCGCACAGAGAATATCATTCCCCGCTTCCGCGTATCCTGCATGGCCGTCCACCGTTATTCCGTCCTTCCGGACGCATACCGCAATCAATCAGCACCACTCCCTTCAAGGCATAAAAATACCGCTGGCCTTTAATGCCAACGGTGTTATTTTTCCACAATTTCAAAATTCTCAGGCGGATAAAGATAGTCTTCTCCAGAATCGTCTACAATTCTGTACCATTCTTTTTCAACGGATATAACTTCATATATTTTCCCATGCGTAAGCATAAGAAATTCTGTTTTACCGTTCCACTTAATCTTCATCTTCCCACCTCTTTATCTTGAATTTAACCTTACCAACCGTTTCCTCCTGGAACCAGTGCACTTCCGCAGGACGTTCCTCGCCATGATAATCAATTACCCCATGTCCTTTGCAGTGCTGCCATTTTGAAGGCGTTCCTCCTATCTGCTGGCTGAGCCCTTCAGCGACATTCGGATGAAGGGGATGCCTTGTTCCTTTCCCTGCAAACACCTGGGAATTCTGTATTTTACTTCCTCCCGCAAAATGAAATACTTCACCAGTCTCCGGATCCAGAATATCGTAATTCTTTCCTTTAGCACTTAGGGTTTTTACGATATACGTATCCTTCAATTTTATTGTATCAGTTTGCATTGCTTTTGTATAGCGTTTATTTGCGGCAACTGCTTCCGCAGATATTCTGCGGTCAAATCCGACTATCTGCTCCCGGTCTTTCCTTCTGCGCAGGTTCGCCTTACTGTCCACATAATTCTTCAGTCTTACTTCCTTCTGCTTGAGTTTCACAGATGATTCCTGAAAGGCCTCTTCATCTCCCAGCTCATCAAACAGCATACACTCCCTTTTCTGTTTCCGGACATCTCTTTCCAGCGCCCTCTGTACCTGGGTTTCCCGGTAGAGCTTATTGTTTGCATCCAGGTCGTCCGTGGGGAAATGCCTCTGTATATTTACTCCCGGAATAAATGGCCATTTATGATGCCTGCAGTTAATGCCGAGTATTCCATCAGGCTCCCCGTAACTGGATTTATTCCAGGGATAATACCGTATCTTTCTTCCAGTAGCGTCTTCGGTATAGCCGCTCCCATTGTTCAGGTCAAATATTTTTCCCTGGTCCTTTGCGCATTTCGGCCGTGCCCCGGAATGGGAGTCGATAGAAATCAGGTTTACTCCGAAATCCCGGCATCTGGCGTCCTGCACTTCCTCTGCTGTCTGCCTGGCCGTGTTTCTCATGGCCATATTGACGTAGGCTTCCGGCGTCCATTCCCGGCCGCGCCTATCCACGAATGCGGGTATCCCTTTTCTGTTAAACTCACGTATGCACTGTCTGACAGCCTGCTGCCTGGACTCCGCTCCCACGGTGGCCGCCGTTGCGTGCTTCCCGAGAATGTCAATAAATGACTGCTTATCCGCAATCTCCCCGGCAGTTTTCGCTATGGACTGAACCAGGCTCTTATAGGAATCCCTGGCCTTATAAAGCATTGTCGTGTTGCACTTGTTCAATGTATCCTTTGCCTGGTCATTCAGGGAACTCAGTACCTGCTTTACTGTTTTACTTTTCTCGGCAGTCACCGCCTTGCCGGCAAGTCCCTGCTTTACAGCATATCGGAAACCGGGCTCCATGGATTTTACCGCTTCTTCCGCCGCTTCCTGGAGCATACGTTCCGCGGCTGTCTGACTCATGCCGGACATGGATGCAATCAGCTGAATGTTCTCCTGATTCAGTTTCCCTATCTCGGCCAGCTTCTGCATCAGCCACTTATCGCTGGCTATCGGCTGTCGGTAATCCCTGATATGCCGGATAATGTTCCGCATCAGTATGGATTCCAGGTCCGTGTAACTACTGTCCACTGTTTCCGCCAGGCGCTGGTTCTCCAGAAGGTCCATCGTCTACACCCTCCTCACCGTCCGCGGAAGAATCGTCCTGCTCTTCCCCGCCGTCTGTCTGCGTCCAGTCAATATCCTGACCGGTTATCTGCCCATCCTCCGCAATCCGCTCCAGCTCTTTCTGCGCCGCTGCCTCATCGCACTTGTTAATTTCCATAATGGCGGACAGCTTGGAACGGAGACCGGCCTGCACAAGCTGCACATTGCGGTCTATCGTTGTGCTGGTATCCTCTATGATAGAATCATCAAAATCCACAGTTGCGTCTATCGAATTCCTTCCGTCCAGAAATGCCACGGCATCCGCCAGGCCGGTAAGCGCTGTCTCAATAACAATCGCATTCTTCTGGCGGTTCTGGTATAAATCCGACTTATCGGATATAACTTCGGTTGCTGTTTTTACTCCGGAAGAATCAAACTGATATCTGCCGGTACCCATTCCCGTTTTCAGGCTCAGTATGTCCAGGCTCCGCTGGATGCCAAGCTCATGCTCCTGGGCCCGTATGGTCATGTCTACTTCCGTAATCCCCTGCGTACTGTTTCTGTCTTCCGGCAGCATGTAATACACAGTATCATTCGGGTCAAACATGGGGTTTGAGACACCGTCTTCCTGCATCTGTCTTTTTGCCTGGGATATCGGAACCAGTATCCGCTTCCTGCCAAGAACAAACTCATTGACATAACTGTCGTATATCAAATCACATCCCTTGAGCTGGCTGATACTGTTTGCGTATACCGAAATTCCAAGCGGGCTGTCCAGGTCGATGTTGTTGCAGATATTTGGCATGATTATCTGGAAGAGAGGCCGGTCATATTCCGTGTCAACCAGCTCTTCCACACCTTCCGGAACCTCTTCCTCTTTCCCGGACTCCGCATCAATGTACTTGTTTTCAATGTAGTATGTATCCGGGTTTTCTCCCGTCTTCTCTCCCTCTTCCGTGAACGCTCTGCCTTTTCTGTGTATCTGAAGATAGATTTTTTCTTTCCCGTTCACCACCCTGGTGCTTCCGAATGCGCATTCCGTAATGTCTCCGTTGTCCCAGGAAAGCGGATAAATCATATCGGCCCGGATATAGTCAATCAGGACTTCCCCGTCACTGTCCAGGTACTCAACGAACGCTCCAGTGCCCAGGGCAAAAGCCATTTCCACCAGCTGGTTCCCCCGGACACGGAAGTTATTCTTTTCAAGAATCTCATTCAGGCGTTCTTCATAATCTCCGGCCTTTATGGCCACCTTCTCATTCAGAAGAAGGTTTGCCCAGTCCTCACATATCTTCTTGGCCATGCCCAGCCGGTACCGCTTCTGAACAGTAGCGACCACACCATTCCAGATTTTGTATGTATGAAATTTTTCCACATCGCCCTTGTACCAGTCCAGCCACTCATCAATATGGCTGTATGTCTCGTCAGAAGCGGTATGGAGCCTCTGGCTTGTAAGATACTGGCGTACTGCATTGCTCATGGTCTGTCACCGCCTCCTATGCCGCAATGTATAAAATATCATCCTGCACACTTTCTGTGCTGTATTCTGTGCTGTCCAGGCTGTCCACGTTCATTTCCCCGTCATCCAGCCGGACATCCATATTCTTCTTCGTGTCATCATAAACGGCTTCTTCAAATGCCGATATTATATTTCTGCAGTGTTTCATGACCTTCCACCGGTGCTGCGCTATCAGGCTGTTGTAGAATGCTATTCTGTCATTTATCGGACCTTTCAGGGCATTCCGTATGTCAATATTCACATGATTCTGGACGCAGGCTGTTTCCAGCCCGGAAATCAGTGTCTGCTCCGCGCTGTCACAGTAGGCCTCGTAAACTTTGTACCTGGCCTGGGCCCGCTTCACGAAGTCCACAAAGTCATCCTGAAGCTGTTTCGGGTTCAGGCGCTTTCTGCAGTAATATTCATCCAGCACCACAACCTGCTTGTATCCACGGGTAAAACCCGTGAGGGTAAAAGAATGGGCCGACTTCGTTCCCCCGAAGTCAACCCCGATAACGGCATATACAATCTCATGTTCTTCCAGCCATTTTTCTGTGATGAGATACTCACTCACATTGTCAGCAAACTGCTGGTAAATCAGGCCGTCCGCCGCAACCCACCTGCCAAGAATGAACCGCTTGTAAAACACGCTGCCATGTGGCCAGAGCCTTCTGTATCTCTCCAGGACTCCCCTCGACAGAGTAAGATTGTCCGTCATGGCAAAGTGCAGGTGATACACCTTCTTTTCCCTGGCCTTGAGTATGTATGCTTCCCGGATGTAATGGTGCGGGCCGGCCGGGTTGCAGTTCATCCAGATTTTGGCTCCTTCCACTGAGCAGCGCCCTATCGCCTGGTCCACAAAGCTTCTCGGAAAAAGAGCCGCCTCATCCAGGTATGCTCCGGCCGCAGTCAGGCCCTGCAGGGCATCCTGAGCCGCCTCTGTATTGGCTCCGTAAAGATAATAGGTGTTACTGCCTATCTCTATCCTGGCATCTGTTCCGGAACGGATGTAACCATACGGCCATCCCCAGGCTTCCAGAATCTGAAGCATGGGACGGATAACATTCTTCTTCAGGGCACCCATTGTCTTTCCGGCCAGGATGAATGACTCCCCGGTGAACATTTCCTGCGACCATGTCAGGAATCCAATAATGCAGGCGATTGTTTTTCCGGAACGGATAGCCCCGTCCGCCACAAGGAAATCATTATCCGCAGATGTAAGCCCGGGCCTCCACCAGTGCATCAGCTTTCTCTGCTGTACCGAAAATGGTTTGAAATTAAACTTCGCCGGTCTCTTCTGCTTCTTCGGCACTGCTCTCTTCCTCCTCTTCAGGCTCTTCGGCAAACAGATCCTTCAGGTCTTCTTCCGTGGGCCGCATGGCTTTCAGGAAATCCCTGATGTTGTCATTGCCATTGTCCGTATCACCCACTTCCTGATCCCTGGCTCTTCTTGCCCTTTCTGTCCGGATACGCTGCTCTTCATCATCTGCGGCTGTCTGTCCGTTCTGTCCGGCGTACTGAGCCACAAAATACGCAGCCTTTGTATTGCCGCCCATGGCCTCCTTAATCTGCGCCATAAGCATTGCCGTCTCCAGCGTGCTTTCCAGTCCCAGGCTCTCCAGAACCGGAGTCCATTCCTGGCTGTCTATCTCTGTTGTAAGAAGCATGTTCAGGGTCTTCCGAAAATCGGCTTTCCTGCGTCTGGCTTTCCCGCTCGCCTTCCCGCCGTTCCGGCCCCTCTCTCTCGCTTCACTCTTGGTTCGTACCGGTCTCAGGTTCTGCTCATTTGCCACGTCACCACCTTCAATTCTGGCCTTCTGTTCACGAAAAAACGCTCCGCGGCATGCAGAGCGTCTTTTTATGAAGAGAGGAATGTCAAAATGGAATCCGGTTCAGGGGTTCTCCCCTTTGCCTTTATCTGATGATACCATAATAGCACAGATATTACTGACATTCACTGACATCTTTCGGAATTTCAAAATTTCTCAAAGCTTTTCCATGGAATCTGAATATCTGTCTCTCCGAGAACCTCATCTTTTCCGCAATCTCCCACCAGTCCAGCCCCGTTATGTAGCGGTAAAACAGCACGTCCTTTTCGTTCTCGCTCCGCAGCTTCTTTATCTGCCGTACAATCTGCTTGTAGGAACGAATACGCCGGCTGCGCTCATCAATCAGCGTCTGAACCATCTCATCCAGTTCCGCGGCATATCCGGACAAGTCAGACTGCCCGGTCCCGTGCGGCATCCCGTCACCGGCCCCCATTGACGGAGAAAGCTTCATGGACCGCAGCTCCGCAATTTCCGCGTTTATGCGGTGTATCCTCCGGACATGTACCCGGTAGCTCCGGAGGTATTCCTTCTTCCTTTCATTTTCAGCCCTTATCTGTTCCAGCGCCGCTGTTTCCATCGTCATCCCCTCCTGTCAAACTTCCGAATCATGCTATCCCGCCAGTCCGGCTTATCTGTCCCGGATGCCGGCCGGTACGGCTTCGGGCAAGGTTGCCAATGAGTAATACTATCCATATCTCCAAATGGCGCATCCAAATCGGCATCGTACTCAACTAGGTATACGTATTCTCCGTCCGTGCATAATACCGTTTGCCCATCTTCCGGCGGCTCTTCCACCGGAATCCAGCCGTCATTCATGTGCTTGCGGATAATGTCTTTCGCTATATTCAATCCATAGCAGAAATCGGTTACTTTTTCGTCGATATACGGATTTTTCCCATACCTCTCTATTGTTTCATCTATCTCTTCCAGAATCTTCTCTAATTCCTGCATCGTCATTCTCCTTTCAACAGTTCCGGATCGTCGAAGACATTTCCGATCTTTTCCTCTTCTCCCGTCCATGCGTATCCCTTGAGCAGACCTGACAGGTATACAGCCGGCATTCCGCCTACATATGTACCGGCATATTCTTTCAGCCAGATCACTTCATGTGGACACTCTCTCGAGCATCTAATAATGTCGCCTATAAATACCTTTTTACCGTTTTTGTCGGTAAGTCCGGTATATTGGCAGAGGGTTTCGAAATCAATCTCATAATATTCGCACTCGACAACCTCAAGTGGATAACCATTTGAAAAATTACTATGCTGTTTGCACTCGTTCACTATAATGTAATCAGATACATCTTCGGCGCACAAATCGCCATTCGTGATTATTGTTGCTCCCAAGCTGGGTTTCGGTAACTGACTGTAAAATCCCTCCACCCACTCACCATTATCTATCCGCTTTGCACGGAATAATATTTCTCGCACTGTCAGTCCTCCCGCCTTTTAAGCTTCTGTCCACACCTTGGACAAAAGTTATCTTCCACTACACCCTGGTCACAGTTATTTTCGGCTCCGCAAGCAGGACAATAATATTCATCAACATGTATCTCATTTATCTCCATAGCCGTATCCCGCTCCTTCAGCTCCAGAATCTCTTCCGGGGTGAGGCCGGTATCCTCATAAGGTCTCAGCTCTTCCAGACGCTTTCTGACGTCATGCGCCATTTGGGATATATTAAGCTGCCCCGTAAATACCTTGTCGTCCTTATGGTTCTCTTCAACGCATTTTAAATATCTAATCATTGTTGTGGTATCCATCTCTGTCATTCCTCCCTGAATTCCACATACCACTTCCCGTCCCTGGGCATTACCTCTATGGTCCCGGTCAGCTCCACGCTTGTCCCGTCCGGGTACACCATCACCAGAATGCCCTCCTTCTCCTGGGAAGGGATATGGACCGTCTCTGTCTTTGTTTGTTCTGCCTTTTCCGCCTTTCTGGCAACGTCCCAGTCGTGCCGGATTGCCATGGTACCGGCAACGGCCAGAACAGTTCCTGAAAGGATAATTACTTCCGCCATTCTCTTCATTGGTCTTCCACCTCCGTCAATCATTCTCCCGTATCATCATCTCAATTCCCAGCTCATCCCGGATAGACTGGATATAGTCATCCCAGGAAGCCATGTCATCCACCAGGCACTCCGCCTTCAGGTTCAGGCGTTCGATAAACCGCCTGCACCGCTTTGCGCCGAATCCGAACTCATCATGCAGCGTTGCCACGGAAATGACCAGAATAGTGTCCAGGGTCCGGTTTTTTATTTTGACGCAGGCCTTGTCCAGCTCCTTCCTGGTCAGCGCCACATTGATGCCGGTAATATTCCGGAACCGGATTTCCTTCTCCAGTTCTTCCAGACCGTCCCTGGCCACGATATCCCGGGCCATCCGCAGACCGTCCGCCCTCCCGGCAGAATAATCATCTACTTTTCCCATCAGGCTTTCCTCCTTCATTTAGCGTTACGCCCTTCTTCTTTCTCAGGGGCGCCCCCTTTTGGTACACAGTGCACTCATCCGCCCGGCAACCCCTGCTGTGGTCATTCAGGCTGCAGTAATCACAGTTCATCCCGTTACTTTTAGGCGTTCCCGTCATTCGGAACATGCAGGTTCTGCACAGATGCCGGTCCGCATTATGTCCGACCGGCTTTTCCGGTTCCGGTTCAGGCTCCAGCTCCGGCACTTCCACGCCGGTTTCTGTCTTCCTGCGGGCTCCCGGTCGTCTCATACCGGTAAAACCGTACTTCCTGACCAGATGTTTCAGCCTGGATTCCGTGATTCCCAGTGTCCTGGCTATGTCCGCATTTGTCATTCCTGCCCGTATGTACTGTCCTATCCTCTTTTTCATGTCCTCCATGTCAGAATCCTTCCTTTCCTCAGCCGGGGATTCCACTGTTATCCCCGGCTTCTCCGGGGGGGGGCGGACTTTCCTCCCCGGAAGACCTGCTCTCCGCCATGTCACGCACGGCGGCGCTGAAGTCCGGATTCTCCACCGCAGGGACATCAGCCAGAAGCTCCACATTCCGGAACAGTTCCTCGAAGGAAAAGTTGTCATAACCTCCATTTTCTGTTCTGGAATTCCGGTCAATAACAATAACCTCACGTCCCTTTCTCCAATATTCGATTGCCTTTTCAAAACTTACACCCGTCAGCATCCCTTTTCCTCCTTCAGATGTTCCCCGTGAAGCGCATTCACAACCGGGGCAAATGCATACAGGATATTTACCAGAAACCTGCTCCGCCCGTATTTCTCTGTCAGTTCCCCGACTCTCCGGTTATACAGCGCCATGTCATGACCCGCCGTGTATTCCCGGTATATTTTCCAGCATTCGTTGTATATGACCGTTACTTCCCGGTCCAGTTTCTCACTGTCCTTCATTTATCCTGCACCCCGCTTTCCGGTAACTCGTCTTTCTCTTTTTCCACTGATTCTCACAGAACTGTATCCGGTCCACATAATCCAGACACACGGCGCTGTCCTTCCCCTCCGCTTTCCGGGCTATCCGTCCGATACTCTGGGTCACCACGGCATAGTCCTTTTTCGGCGTGGCCATGTACAGCCGGTCAAGTCTTGGAATGTCAAGCCCCTCCTTTGCCAGGCTGTAGGAAGCGAAAAGGATATGCTTCCTTCCCTCCCTCATGTCCTCAATGGCCCGGATGCGCTCCGCCCTTGCTTTCTTCGATGTCATTTTCCCGTCTATCATGACGCTTTCCTTCCTGAGTTCCTCCGGAAGCATGGAACAAATTCTCCGCAGATGCTCCAGCCGGTCCGAAAGAACCAGGCTGTAATGCACCCGGTTTTTTTCCAGGTCGGATACTATCATGGCGTTCCGGGCCTGGTGTTCCGTCAGATACTGTATCAGGCTGCTGTATACCATGGTTCCGTCCGTGTCCAGACAGCTCCGGGATGTCTCTACCCCGGTATCCCGTCTCTGTACGGTCACACGCATGGTCTTTTCCTCCACTGCCTCATCCGGCACACGGTACCTGACTTCCCCGAGCACTGCGAAGGTACTTCTAATCAGACCGTCAGACCGGTGAACCGTGGCACTCAGTCCGTATTTGTACCTGGCCGCCAGGCTGCTTACCACCCGGTAAAACATTCTGGCGCTGGAAGGCGTCCCGGATACCCGGTGGCACTCATCCACGATGACACAGTCCCATGCGTACCGGAACTTCCGCAGGTCCAGTCTGGAAAGTGTCTGCACGGTTGCAAACGTGATATGGCTGCCGACATGCACCTTCCCGCCGGTTATGTCTCCCAGAATGCTTTCCGAAAAGTAGCGTGCTGCCCGCTCCCTGGACTGTGTCAGAAGGTCCGAGGTATGTGTCAGCCACAGCGTTTTCCGTCCAATCCGTGCCGCCAGCGCAATGCCCATCTGGGTTTTCCCGGAACCGCAGGGGCTCTGCAGAATTCCGCAGCCTGCCTTTTCCATGGCGGCCACTGCCTCCTCCTGGTAATCATAGAGGGGAACTTCCCCCGGCCATTCCAGGATGCCGTTGTCGGCCAGGTCCGTTTTCATCACGGCACCCTTCAGGAACGGACGTATCTGTCTGGCTGCCCCGCAGGGGATTACCAGGCTGTCGCCGTCCACATAGTACAGATAAAGCTGCCGTTGCGTATTTCCGGTCCACAGCCCCATCCGCAGCCGTCTGGAATACTCCGGGTTTTCCAGCACCAGGTTTTCCCTGGCCCACCCCACAAGCTCCGGAGAGGGGTCCCGTATGACAAGCTCGCTCCCTATCGTCACCTGCATAACTGATTTCCTTTCAGCCAGTCTGTCAGCTCCACGCCCGTTTCTGACGCGGCGCTTTCCGTCATCACGGAAGTCCCGCATTTCTCCAGTTTTTTCAGAGCTTCCAGGGTAACCAGAAATATCGCATCCCGGAACTCCAGGGCGAACATTCCCGGCGTGTTTCCCGTTGCCGCCCAGAGCTCCATGGCGTTTCTCTGGTTCTCTTCTATCCTTGCCAGGCGGAATATCCCGGACCTGCATTCCTTGCAGTCAAATGCCCAGGCCGTTCCGTCCCTTGCCGCTATCACATCAAAGGGCTGGCCATTCCGGTTCCCGGCCAGGCAGTGTGCCCAGAATCCTTCCGCTGCCAGCATCCTGGCAAAATTCTGTTCAAATTCCGTCCCGCTGCTCTTGTTGCTCATGTTTTCCTCCTTTTTTCCGGATGTCTTACCTTTTTCCCGTTTTATCTTACCGGCATCTTACCCGAAAAATGCCCGCAAACCCTCTAAATACGGGGTGTCTTACCTTCTTACCTGAAATCCGTTCACACATACATATTTTTTACGTGTATTTTTCCGGGACATGAATAAATGCGTTACGTCACGTATTTAATTCAGGTAAGACAGTAAGATGGTAAGACATTGTATTATAAAGCCCGTGGTTGAGCCATTTCTTTGTCTTACCTGATGTCTTACCTTCCAGAAAATTCACTATTTTGTTTCTTTTAGGTAAGACATTTAGGTGAACGGGAGTTCTATCTGTTCCTCTTCCGTTTCCACAAAACCGTCCCCGTCCGCGGCCGGCTCCATGTTCAGCTTGATGTAGCTGGCCTTGGTTCCGTACACCCGGGTCTGATGAACCAGTTTCCCCTGGGAGTTCCGGATAAGCCGGTCCTTTGACGCCCATTTCTTGCTGACCGCGGCATAGTCGTAACCGTTCTGCTCCAGGAAGGTACAGAGGACGTCCTTGTTTATGACAGCCACCGGAGGCTTTTCCGGATGGTCCGTGTCAATGCGTCCCCATACCTCTCCTCTGTTGGACGAATAATCATCATCCGGATTCCGGAAGCGGACCGGGTTCCTGGCAATCCAGTTCAGCACAAGCTGGTAGGAGCGCTCCGCAATGTCCACTTCCTTTGCGCTGCGCAGGTATCCCTTCACATCGTCCACGGTCAGGGCGTCCTCATCCGTAAACACCACATCCGTAAGAATGCGGTCCGCCACCAGCATGCATCCCATGGACATGGCCTGCTTTTCCGTGGTATCCAGCCGGCACATGGCGTCAAAATACCCCTTGTACTCCTTCCGCAGGCTTTCCATGTCCACGTTCTGCAGGTACCGGACCAGTTCCTTTCCCGCATGTCCGTAGTTCTCTGTCAGGATGGATACCGTGCGGTTTCCGTCCTCCAGCAGTTTTTCCTCTGCCTCCACCTCGATAACACGGTTTTTGGATCCGGCCCGGCTGTTCGCCTTGGTAATGGGTTCCTCCCCGGTAAACAGATAGCTGTTGTGCCAGGTCTTTGTCTCCTCTATGCCGCCGGTTGCCCGGCCTCTTCCCCGGTCAATTCCTTCCGTTATCTGATAGATGAGCTGGTCAAAATTTCCATGCCATTTGTCCTTCATGGTCTGCAGTTCATCCCCCGCATAGGGAAGGGAGTACAGGAATGCGGAATTCCGCATGATTCCCACCTTGGTGGTATTCATGGTTTTTACCAGGCCGCCCATCTTCGGGTTTCCCCAGATGGACATGGCAGCCATGACAGCAACGGTTTTTCCGGTACCTGATTCCCCGCTCCAGATATGGAACACGAACGGAAGTATCCTGAGCAGCTCAATCAGCACGCTTCCCAGGCTGGCGGCAAAGGCCATCCGGACAATCCGGTTCTTCCGGAGTTCTCCGCAGTGTTCCTTCCAGACCTCATAGTTCCCCTTTTCCCCGATGTTCCGGTAGACGGAATCATACTCCCGGTCCCCGTCATACACAATGTCTTCCGCATAGGGCATAAACTCATTCCCGCACCAGCCGAGACGGTTGATGGAGCGCTTCGGCTCCAGCTTTGCCGGGTTCATCCCTATGCATTCGCTGAGAAACCGCACCAGGTACTTGGCATTTTCAGAGGTCACCTCTACTCCTATCCGGCTCAGGACCTTTACTATACTGGAATTGTCCGCGCAGACCTCCCGGTTTACGGTCACATAGTTCCATGTCCCGTACTTGAAATACGCAATTTTAACCCTTTCATCGCCAGTGTCCACATTTTTCAGGATTTCCACCGGGAGAATGGGATGTATGCAGGCTGTTATTTTTACCGGCATGCCCCGGGTGTCAAATTTCTGCGCGGTGACGCCCGCGTCTGTTGCCCTCCAGGGGCCGCACTGCAGCTCCAGGGGCTGCTCCGTAAACTCCGTCACATTCCCGTGCTCCCGCATCCGCTGCTGATAGTCACGGAAAAAGGACTGGAGGACATTGGAAAACTCCCTGGCTCTTCCCAGTGCCTTCGCACGGTTCCGCAGGGCCTCCACGTACTGGGTCCGCTCCACATGGTCCTCTATCTCAAAAATGGCATAAAACACTTCGTCCGGAAACGGCTCTGCCGGCGTCAGCTCATTTATTCCATCCAGCAGTTCGCTTCTGGATTTCTCCAAGTTTCCTCACCGCCTTTCTGTCGGCATAATACTCCGCGGGATTTTCCCGGAGGCATTCCAGACGGTATTCCACAACGGAAAGCTCCTGCAGGGCTTCCACAAAATGAGCGGATGAAGGGTCCCTGGCCGCCTCGCAGAGCAGTATCCGGTATCCGGAAAGAATCTTTTCTGCTTCCTTCCGGAACTTCTGCAGCTGCTCATGTCTTTCCTGCCGCTTCTGTCTTTCCCGCCTTTCCCGGTAGGTTTCCCCTTCATGTGTCACCGGAATGGAAAAATCCTCCGCCAGTTTCCGGCAGGCCTCCCGGTCAGTCAGGCCAAACAGAAGGGCCGTGAACCTTATCACGTCCCCGCCTTTCCCACAGACCCAGCAGTAAAATCCCCGGTCATCCGGGTAAATTTTCATGCTGGGATGGGTATCGTTATGAAACGGGCAGAGGCACACCCCTCCCCGCTTCACCCGGTACCCGTAGAATTCCGCCACCTTTTCCATGGAAAGCCGGCTTTTTACCTCCGCGTAGTCTTCCCTAGTTAAAGAACGGGAGCTCCTCATCAACCCCGTCCGGAATGTTCATGAACCCGTCACTGTCGGCCGGTCCGTACTGAGGCGCCGGGGCGGCGGCCGGCGCATCCTCCAGCAGCCTGTCCTCCGGAACTTTCGCGTCTTTCAGACCGTCCACGCTGCGTATCTGCACAATCTTCGTTGCCATTCTCTTCTGGCCTTCCGGCGTCAGGAATTCCTCCCGGCCCATCACGGCACCAAACTTTTTGCCTGCCAGGGTTTTCTCATTCCCCTTTGTTCCCCATGGGAACCGGTACCCGCTGTTGGATTTCTCCACGCTGGTCATCAGCCCCTTGAAAAACGGAAGGCCGGAACCGTCCATGTACTGGTTATGTACGCCCCTGTATCTGGCGTTCTGGTCCGTCTGCTTTGCCATTCTGTACTGTTTCTGATAGAAATCCTTCTGTTCCCCCTCCGCAATGTCAAACTGCATGACAAAACGGGGTCTTCCGTTATGTTCCTCCTGCTTTGCGCCCAGGATGGTACACACGTACAGTCCTGCCGGGAGCTGCGAAAACTCCCCGGTGTATGCCTGGGCCTCATCGTATCCTTCCGGTTTCTGAATCATATTTATTCCTCGCTTTCCTTCTGTTCTCTGTTTTTCGGGTTCTCTATTCCGTAATACTCACGGATTCTGCTGTCCACATAGAGCAGGTCATTCGGTATCTCCGTGTCCTCAAACATTCCTTCCGGGGACTTGGATATGGCGGAGCCGTCCGACTGGGTAATGAACTTGTGCTCGCTCAGGTTGTTGACGCACCGGAGCACAATCGTAAACATCCCTTCCAGGCATATCTTTTCATCCAGCAGCTTTCCGATGGTCTTCGCCTTCACATTTCCATAGTCATCCGTATCCTCATGCATCATCACGTACACTACTTTTTCCTGCGGAACCTGGTTTACAATAAATTCAATCAGGTTCCAGAAGTTGTCCGCCAGGGTATTGTACAGCCCGAACACCTCATTTCCTTTCCCCTTGGTACTGTGGTTCCGCATAAAGTAGTTGGTAATCAGGTACCCTGCGTCATCGATTACGACCGATTTCGCGGGAGCCGATTTCAGGACCCGTGTCACCATCTGATAGTCATCCGTTACCCAGCCCGGTATTTTCCCCCGGAACGGCAGGGGCTTGTTCAGCACCCTCACCAGGTTGAAGTCCTTTCCCACGCAGTGTTTCATACTGGCAGACTTCCCGCTGCCGGACTTTCCGATAATCAGTACCGGAATTGCCATTTATATCACCTCCACAAATTTTCCGAAGTCCACGGTTTTCAGGGCGTCCATAATCCTCCTGTCACCGTCTCCCACCCCGTCAAGCGGCAGGCAGGCGTAGGCGGAGTGCTCGTTTTTCCAGACAAGGAATCCGTTCTCTGATACGGACGCCGGTCCGGACGGCCGGCTTTCCTCTCCCAGTTCGCTGAAATCAATCACTCCGTAAAAAGATTCCGCCATGGCCTTTATGAGGTTCGGATGCCCGGTTTTCTGTAAAAACCGGATTTCCGAGTACTGTCCCCTGCTGACTACCGGAGTCACGGTCCACGCTTGCGTGCATTCTTTCCTCATCTGAGGAAGGTTGTACGCCGGACAGTCCGCCACCTCATACTGGACCGGCTCATTTTTTTTGGCCAGTATGGCGGTTTCCGGCCCGGGAAGCTCCCCGGTATGCTCCATCACGGCCGCCTTCAGCCAGTTTGGAACATATCCGTCCTCTGTCCAGGTAACCCAGGACCCTCCGGCCACCACAAGTCCCCCGTATATCCGGCCCACAAACAGCCCTTCCCATTTGTAGGCGCTTTTTATCATTGCTTTTAATCTGGTTTTGTTAAGGAACACGGTATTTCTCCTCCTTCCCTGCATTTCCTCACTGCTTCCGCCGCCAGCTCCAGGACAATCTCGCACTCATCCCAGGTGGGACTGTACAGATTTCTCCCGTTCACAATCTGGTCCGTGACCGCGGCGGCAGTCTTTACTATCTGGTTCATTCTGTATGGGGAAATCCCCTTTCTTTCCATACCGTCCATGGCGCTACCTGATGGTAAGATGTTTTCCATAGGGTTCCAGATGCGCCCATTCCACTTCTTTTTCCGCCAGCAGCTCCCGGATGGCCTCTTTGTCCGGCAGCGGATTCTGCGGAATCAGGTATTTTCCAGGAATGTCTCCCAGGTTGTCCGTAATCACAAGAGGCTGCTTTCCGCCGTTCTTCGACACGGAGAAGGAAAACATCTGTGTTTTGAACTTCGTCTTCCCGATAAACTCCAGGTTGGCCTGCAGGGTGTTTTTGAGCCGCTGGATACGGTTTTCCAGTGATGCCCTTCTGCCATGCAGCCGTTCCTCCTCCGCCTTTAAGGCCGTCACGTCCGCGGCCATGTTTTTAATCAGCCGGGCATAGTTGTCCGCCTTGTCCTCAATCTCGCCCTCTATGGATTCCAGGGTGTCCAGGATGGTCTGTTCGTCCGTCTCGCCGTCATACAGCATCTCCTCCACGGTCTTCCATGCATCCGTCAGTTCATAAATTGTGCTCATCTGTCTGTTCCTCCTTCAAAAACTTAAAATCTCTCATCATCCGTTTCTTTACGGCTTCCGCGTCTTCCAGTCCGGTCAGACTGTCATATACGGGTACTGCCAGGATAAAATCACCGGCAATGGGACAGCCGTGTTCGTCTTCTCCGTAAAACCAGCTTCCCAGCCGGTTAAATGGCAGCTGCTTCAGGTGGCCCTCCTCGTCCACAATCATCATGATGTCCGTACCGAAGTAATCCCGCATGCGCTGGGTACGAACGGTTTCAAAATGGCCTCCTATGGCCTTCTGGATTGACCGGAAATCATCGAAATCCACATCCACTATGGAAATCCGGTCATCCGTGGTAACTTTTACTGTCTTCATTGACATTTCCTCCGTTATCGGTTTACAATAAGTGTGAATGGTTTTCTATGCGCCTTCGTGGAGTTGCCGCTCCCGGGCGCATTTTTCATGGTATCTTTTCCGGAACTCCCGCTCCCGTCTCAGGAAGTAGCAGCATCCGAAGTATCCGGTACCCATCATGGTCAGCCCCAGCAGCAGGTAAATCATCATCATGGCGAATGTGCTGACCGGGTTGTCCGCTATGGCCCCGGAAAACAGTACCAGCAGCAGTCCGAATACGGCCAGCGCCACGCACCCCCGCTGGAGCGTCCTGTAGGCCAGCATGCGCCGCTGTCTCTTCTGCCGGGCCTCTCTCAGTGTCATTTCTCATCACCTCCTCTCCAGACGTTCTTCCAGTTCGCCGTCCGTAATGGACAAGTATTTTGCCAAATCCCTGGCAATGATTTCATAAGAATTCTGGGTCTGGCCGGTTTTCGCCTTCGGTATAACCCTGCCAAAGGTCCATATATTTCTCTTCAGTCTTTCCCTTACCTTCTGCGGGGTACAGCCTATGACAACCGCCGCCTCACTGGCTGATAAAATGGGCTTCATACTGCTCACCTCCCTATATTTACTGCTCTGGAATTTACTGGTATAATCTTCCTAACAAATGATGAAAGGAATGATTTTATGGAATTAACACGGGACACTGATAAAATTTTTTGCCTAATCTACGAAGAATACTTAACTCGCAGAAAATTGGGGTTACAAAAATCCCAGGCAAAATTGTTTGATAGTCCGGCTCTTTTACAAAAACAGTTCTTACAAGGAATGCTTGAAGATGATATCAGTGATGCCATACTTGAATTAAGTCACGCAAAAGCTATCCGCATGTATTATGACCGTTCCTTTTATCTTGAAGACACCGGTATCATTTACATGGAAAACAGATTTATAAATGGACTGAAGGAAGTAACTGACTTTATCAGTAAATTCATTCCTTAACGCTTATGCGGGCGCTGTATATACCTCATCCCTGGTTATTTCCAGCGCCCATCCGTCTTCACAGTCCCATGTGAGTGCCAGGGCCCGTATCTGATTGGCCTGAATTCCGTTAAGCTCATAAATTCCTTTCTCCAAATCAATGTGAATGGATTTAAATTTTTCCGGTTTCATCCCCTCTCACCTCCTCTCATCTTCTGTCTGGAACAGATAATCAAATGTGCATTTAAAAAGCTTGCACAATGTCTTAATTTCAGACGTAGTAAATTTTCCGGTCTTTTTTTTGTTTTCATAAGACACTCTTGAAAGGCATAATTTCTCCGCAACGTCTGAATTTGTAAGCCCCATTCTCGCTTGTTCTGCCTCTAAGTTTCTAAACAACTGTAGTCCTCCTTTCTTTTATGTTTGCATTTCGCAAACTCTGATTATAATATAATTGCTGTTCGCAAACTTGTCAATAGTTTTCTTTGCATTTTGCAAACTTTTTATTGACACGAAAACGGCCTATCTTTATAATCAGATATATAAGGAGGTGCCATTTATGGGAGAGAACTTTAATGAAAACTTAAAAAACGCAAGACTTAAAAAGGGACTGTCCCAAAAGGATGTCGCCGAAAAAATTGGGGTAGCTAAATCGACATATTCCTTATATGAAAGCGGAAGCAGAGAACCAAATGTACAGACAATTAAAAAAATTTCTGACGTTTTGGATGTCTCTGCAGATGATTTATTAGGAATAAATAATGAACCCACCACCCTCGCCGCTCACTTTGACGGCGATGAGTTTACCGAAGATGAGCTGGATGAAATCAGACAGTTCGCAGAATTCGTAAAAAACAGAAAAAAATAGATGTCCATATTTTGGGACACCCGGTCTGATATACTGTAGCGGGAGGTGCATGGTTATGAATATGTACGAACGTATGGAAGACGAAGCCTGCGAGGACGGTATAGATATAATTGACTGTGATTTCACGGAGAACATAAAAGGACTGTACTGCGACGGAGTTATAGGTATAAATAAAAAGCTGGATACAACAGAAAAGGCCTGCGTCATGGCCGAGGAGCTGGGGCACCACCATACCAGCGTGGGAAACATACTGGATATGTCTATTCCCGGAAACCGAAAGCAGGAACGCCAGGCAAGAATCTGGGGATATAACCGTCTGATTGGTCTGGCCAAGCTGGCAGAAGCCTATGAGCACGGCTGCCGGAGCTACCATGAGACTGCGGAATATCTGGAAGTTACCCCGGAATATCTGGCCGAGTGCGTGGAATGCTACCGGGATAAATACGGGGACAGCGTCACGGTCGGCGATTATATCATCATGTTCATACCGTATCTGGCAG
>DSTFC04002__coassemble_830_pt1 | contig 28142 bp, 23 predicted proteins | sample DSTFC04002__metabat2_high_PE_021 | metagenome-assembled genome bin DSTFC04002
TCTTTTCGGCAAGGCTCAGGGCGATATCCACGACCTTCCGGTCATGCACGGTGATACCGGCCTGCTTCATCAGCAGTTCGATTTTATAGGCCTCGTCCCTGGGGCACAGACCCGCCAGAAACCGGTCCATGGTCAGATAGTACCGGCGGATGATTTCCTGGCAGGATGCCTCCCGGCAGGCCTCATCGTCGCAGATACAGTTCCCGGCCATGTTGACGCCCATGTCTGTGGGGGATTTGTAAGGACTTTCCCCGTAAATCCGTTCGAAAATGGCATTTAGAACCGGGAAAATCTCCACATCCCGGTTGTAGTTTACGGTAGTCTCCCCATAGGCTTCCAGGTGGAAGGGGTCAATCATATTGACGTCATTTAAATCTGCCGTGGCGGCCTCATATGCCAGGTTTACGGGATGTTTCAGTGGAATATTCCAGATAGGAAAAGTCTCGAACTTGGCATACCCGGCCCGGATTCCCCGCTTGTGTTCATGGTAAAGCTGGGAGAGGCAGGTGGCCATTTTCCCGCTTCCCGGTCCCGGCGCTGTTACCACAACCAGGGGACGGCTTGTCTCAATGTATTCATTTTTGCCGTATCCGTTATCGCTTACAATCAGCGGAATGTCGGAAGGATACCCTTCGATGACATAGTGGATGTAAACGGGAATGCCCAGTTTTTCCAGCCGGCCCTTGAATAAATCGGCGCTGTTCTGGCCGGAATACTGGGTGATAACCACGCTTCCCACATACAGTCCGTTTTCTTCAAATGCGTCTTTCAGACGCAGGACGTCCGTGTCATAAGTGATTCCAAGGTCTCCCCGGATTTTGTTGGCCTCGATGTCCGGGGCGCCGATGACGATGACAATCTCGGCGGTGTCGGACAGCTCTTTTAAAAGAGAAAGCTTGCTGTCCGGCTGAAAGCCCGGAAGTACCCGGGAAGCATGATAGTCGTCAAACAGCTTCCCGCCAAATTCCAGGTATAGTTTGTTGTCAAATTTATTGATTCGCTCACGAATGTGAGCAGACTGCATGGTCAGATATTTCTCGTTGTCGAAACCTTTTCTCATATACGTACGTTCTCCCTCTACTGTATTCTTCTTCCGAATTATACTCCGAAAGCCCGGAAAACCGGCTTCTGGAGTATACACATACCAGGTTCAGTATACTATAAAATATGAGGTTTTTACAATCTTTTCATAATCTTTTTATTGATTTATGATTTCCCGCTCTTTATAATAGAAAAGACAGTATTAGGAGGTACTTATGAATAATCAGAATAATCGGAATAACCAGAATAACCGAAATAATAAAGATAACCGGCAGGGCTGGGGAATTATCATTCTGACAGCCCTGCTCTGCATGGTGCTTGTGGGTGCTCTGTATCAGCTTCGCCAGGATACCAGTGCACAGGAGATTTCTTATGATAGATTCCTGGAAATGGTGGACGATGGAGATGTAAAAAGCGTTGTTATCCAGTCGGACCGTATCGTGATTACGCCAAAATCAGAAAGTGAAAAACAGCAGAGCGGCTCTTCAGAGAGCGATGTGATTGGAAATTCTGTCAACGACAGCGCGGATTCCGGAAGCGGCGGAGGCCTTTTCGGCGGCGGGGAAAACGAGACAGTGTACTATACAGGGATTGTAAATGATGATACGCTGTCAGACAGGCTTTATGAAGCCGGAGTGGAATATCAGCAGGAAATTCCGGATTCCACGTCGGCACTGTTTTTGAGCTTTTTCCTGAATGCAGTACTGCCGCTTGTACTTATCGGCATTCTGCTGGTATATTTTACCCGGAAAATGTCCAAAGGCGGAGGAATGATGGGCGTTGGAAAGAGCAACGCCAAGATGTATGTGGAAAAGCAGACCGGTGTTACGTTTAAGGACGTGGCCGGCCAGGATGAGGCAAAGGAATCGCTCCAGGAAGTGGTGGATTTCCTTCACAATCCTGGAAAATATACGGGAATCGGCGCCAGACTTCCCAAGGGAGCGCTGCTGGTAGGCCCTCCGGGAACCGGTAAGACGCTTCTGGCAAAGGCCGTGGCAGGCGAGGCGAAGGTACCGTTTTTCTCCCTTTCCGGTTCCGCCTTTGTAGAAATGTACGTAGGTGTGGGTGCGTCCCGTGTCCGTGACCTGTTTAAACAGGCCCAGTCCATGGCTCCCTGCATTATTTTCATTGACGAGATTGACGCCATCGGAAAGAGCAGGGACAATTCCCTGGGAAGCAACGATGAACGGGAACAGACGCTGAATCAGCTCCTGGCGGAGATGGACGGATTTGATACCAACAAGGGGCTTCTTCTTCTGGCGGCCACCAACCGTCCGGAGATTCTGGATCCGGCCCTGCTGAGACCGGGACGGTTTGACCGGCGGATTATCGTGGAGAAGCCGGACCTGAAGGGACGAATCGATGTGCTGAAAGTACATTCCAAGGATGTGCGGATGGATGAAACCGTCAACCTGGAAGAAATCGCCCTGGCCACCTCCGGTGCGGTGGGTTCCGATTTGGCCAACATGATTAACGAGGCCGCCATCAATGCAGTAAAGCACGGAAGAAATGCAGTTTCCCAGGCAGACCTGTTTGAGGCTGTGGAAGTCGTGCTGGTGGGTAAGGAAAAGAAAGACCGGATTATGAGTCAGAAGGAACGCCGCATTGTTTCCTACCACGAGGTGGGACATGCCCTTGTCAGCGCGCTTCAGAAGGATTCGGAACCGGTTCAGAAGATTACGATTGTTCCCAGAACCATGGGAGCTCTGGGCTATGTGATGCAGACGCCGGAGGAAGAGAAGTACTTAAACACCAAGGCGGAACTGGAGGCCATGCTGGTAGGATACCTGGGAGGCCGGGCCGCGGAGGAACTGGTCTTTGACACGGTGACGACCGGAGCAGCCAATGACATTGAGCAGGCTACCAAAGTGGCAAGAGCCATGATTACCCAGTACGGTATGTCGGAAAAATTCGGTCTGATTGGACTGGAATCCATTCAGAACCGCTATCTGGACGGCCGTCCGGTTTCCAACTGCGGAGAGGCAACGGCGGCAGAGATTGACCAGGAAGTTATGAAGATGCTGAAGGAAGCTTATGCCGAGGCGAAGCGCCTGCTTTCCGAGCACCGGACTACCATGGATAAGATTGCAGAATTCCTGATTGAAAAAGAAACCATTACCGGAAAAGAATTTATGAAGATTTACCGGGAATGCGAGGGAATTCCGGAACCGGAAGAAGAGAAAAAGCCGGAGCCGGCAAAAGAGGCGGAGCAGAAGCCGGAGCCGGAACCGGAACCGGTGAAAGAACCGGAGAAACCGGTACAGAAGACAGACGAAGAAGGATTTATCCTTCCTGAATAAAGAAGACAGGGAGCGGTTCTTCCAGGAAAAGAACCGTTCCCTTTTTTTGGGTTGTTCCATGGGAAATGACAGGGTATAATACAGTTATGGAAAATCAGACGTTTATTATAGAAGAAGAGTTAAAAAAACTCCCGGCAAAGCCGGGGGTATACCTGATGCATGACGAGCAGGACAAGATTATCTATGTGGGCAAGGCCATCAGTCTGAAAAACCGGGTGCGCCAGTATTTTCAGGACAGCCGGAACAAGGGCGTCAAGATAGAACAGATGGTGACGCATATCCGCCGGTTTGAGTATATCGTGACGGATTCGGAACTGGAGGCCCTGGTGCTGGAATGTAACCTTATCAAAGAGCACCGGCCTAAATATAACACCATGCTGATGGATGACAAAAGCTATCCTTTTATCAAGGTCACTGTGGGAGAGGATTTTCCCCGTGTGATGCTGGCCAGGAAGCAGGTGAAGGACAAGGCCAGATATTTCGGCCCCTATACCAGTGCGGGGGCGGTGAAGGATACCATTGAGCTTCTGCGGAAGCTGTATCATATCCGGGACTGCCGGAGAAATCTCCCCCGGGACACCGGGAAGGAGCGGCCCTGCCTGAACTATCATATCGGGCAGTGCGCGGCTCCCTGCCAGGGATATATTTCCAGGGAGGAATATCAGAAATCCGTAGAAGAAGTTATCCGGTTTCTGAGCGGGAAATTCGAGCCCGTTTTAAAAGAACTGGAAGAAAAGATGCAGAAGGCATCGGAAGAACTGGAATTTGAAAAAGCGATTGAGTACCGGGAACTGCTGAACAGTGTGCGGCATATCGCCCAGAAGCAGAAGATTACCAGCACCGGAGACGATGACAGGGACATTCTGGCGATTGCCACGGACCGGGAGGACGCGGTGGTTCAGGTGTTCTTCATCCGGGGCGGCAGACTTATCGGCCGGGACCATTTCTATCTCCGGATTGTGGAGGGAGAAGAAGAGGGGGCTATCCTGGACAGCTTTATCAAGCAGTTTTACGCAGGAACTCCTTATATTCCGGCAGAACTGATGCTTCCCACAGAGGTGGAGGACGCAGAGGTCCTGGAGGAGTGGCTGGGACGCAGACGGGGCCACCGGGTGCGCATCCGGGTTCCGAAAAAAGGCGAGAAAGAAAAGCTGGTGGAGCTGGCAAAGAAAAATGCCGAGCTGGTTCTTAGCCGTGACAGAGAACGGCTGAAGCGGGAGGAAGGAAGAACCATTGGCGCGGTAAAAGAGATTGCGTCCCTGCTGGGGCTGGACCACCTGGAACGGATGGAAGCCTACGATATTTCCAACACCAGCGGTTTCGCTTCAGTGGGTTCCATGATTGTCTATGAGAAAGGAAAGCCCAAGAGAAACGATTACCGGAAGTTCCGGATTAAAGGCGTGCAGGGGGCGGATGACTATGCCAGCCTGGAAGAAGTACTGACCAGACGCTTCCGTCACGGCCTGGAGGAACAGAAGAGCGGAAAAGAACTGGGAAGTTTTCAGGTGTTTCCGGACCTGATTCTGATGGACGGCGGGAAAGGGCAGGTCAATGTGGCTCTGAAAGTGCTGGATCGCCTGCATCTGGATATCCCCGTGTGCGGGATGGTAAAGGATGACAGCCACAGAACCCGGGGACTTTACTATCACAACCGGGAAATTGCCATAGACAGGAATTCCGAAGGATTCCGTCTGATTACCCGTATTCAGGATGAAGCCCACCGGTTTGCCATAGAATTTCACCGGCAGCTCAGAAGCAAAGGGCAGGTACATTCGGTACTGGACGACATCCCGGGCGTGGGACCGGCCAGACGGAAGGCTCTGATGAAGGCTTTTCAGAGTCTGGAGGACATCAAAAATGCCAGCCCGGAAGAGTTAAGGCAGATTCCGTCGATGAATGAAAAATCGGCGAAAGATGTGTACCGGTTTTTCCATGAGGGCGCTCTGCCCGGAGAAACCGCAGTACAGACAATAAATAAAGAGTAAAGGAGACAGCAGATATGGGAGTAGTAAATCTACAAAAAATAGTGGAAAAGATGGATTTGAAAAACCTGACCCCGGATGTGGAACTGGAGGGGCATGGAGTAAAGGTGCCGGACATTAACCGCCCCGCTCTTCAGCTTGCCGGATTTTTTGACCATTTCGCGTCGGAGCGTGTACAGGTTATCGGATATGTGGAATACACGTATCTGGCGTCCCTGACAGAGGAACACAAGGAAAAAATATATGACACTCTGTTTTCCTATGATATCCCCTGCTTCGTGTTCTGCCGGAATCTTCAGCCGGAAGAGCGTTTTCTGGAGAAGGCGGCCGAGAGGCAGATACCGGTGTTTCTGACCACAAAGCAGACGTCTGCCTTCTCTGCGGAGATTATCCGGTGGCTGAATGTGGAACTGGCACCCTGCATTTCCATCCACGGCGTTCTGGTGGACGTTATGGGTGTGGGCGTGCTGATTATGGGAGAGAGCGGTATCGGAAAAAGCGAGGCTGCCCTGGAACTAATTAAAAGGGGACACCGTCTGGTTACGGACGATGTTGTGGAAATCCACAAAGTCAGCGACGATACCCTGGTGGGAACGGCTCCCGGCATTACCCGGCATTTTATAGAACTCAGAGGTATCGGTATCATCGATGTAAAGACCCTGTTCGGTGTACAGAGTGTAAAAGAGACGCAGAACATTGACCTGGTTATCACTCTGGAAGACTGGGACAAGGACAAAGAATACGACAGACTGGGACTGACAGAAGAATATACGGAGTTCCTTGGAAACAAGGTGGTCTGCCATAATATTCCCATCCGTCCGGGCCGGAACCTGGCCATTATCGTAGAGTCCGCGGCGGCGAACTACCGTCAGAAACGGATGGGTTACAACGCAGCCCAGGAACTTTACCGCCGGGTACAGGAAAACCTGAAGAGAAATTAAGAGGGAGGCCGCAGGATGAAATACTGTTTTGGAATCGATATCGGAGGAACAACTGTAAAAATGGGACTTTTCCAGGAAGACGGAAAGCTGCTGGAAAAGTGGGAGATTAAGACAAAAACGGAAAACGAAGGTGAGGCAATCCTCCCGGACATCACCCAATCGCTGAATATCAAAATGGAAGAAAGAGAGATTGACAGAGAGGACATACTGGGAATCGGCGTAGGAATCCCCGCTCCCGTGACCGAAGATGGAGTCGTGGAAAACACCGCCAACCTGGGCTGGGGCTACAAGGAAGTTAAGAGAGAGCTTCAGGAGCTTACCGGCGGCATTAACGTGGAAGTCTGTAATGACGCCAATGCGGCGGCTCTGGGCGAGATGTGGCTTGGCGGCGGAAAAGGCAGCAGGAATATGATTATGGTGACCCTTGGCACCGGTGTGGGAGGCGGCATCATCGTCAACGGACAGTGTGTGGTGGGAAGCCATGGGGCCGGCGGAGAAATCGGTCATATCTGTGTGAATTATCAGGAGACAGAACCCTGCGGATGCGGGAACAAGGGCTGCCTCGAGCAGTACACCTCCGCTACCGGCATTGTTCGCCTGGCAAAACGGAGACTGGAGCAGGACGAGGCGCCCAGCCGTCTGCGGAGGAGCCGTCAGATTTCCGCGAAGACCGTGTTTGACGCGGTAAAGGCAGACGATATTCTGGCTATTGAAGTGGCGACAGAATTCGGGAAAATCCTCGGAAGCGCCCTGGCAAATCTGGCCGCGGCCTGCGATCCGGAAGTCATTGTTATCGGGGGCGGCGTGTCCCGGGCCGGAGAAGTGCTTCTCGGATATATCGAGAAACCTTTCCAGCAGAGAGCATTCTTTGCCAATAAAAAGACCCGCTTCTGCCTGGCAGAGCTGGGAAATGACGCGGGTATCTGCGGCGCGGCAAAGCTGGTGCTGGATGTGGAGAAATAGAACAGGGCAGTTGCCAAAACATAGAAAAGGAGCAGTTCGCAGGAACTGCTCCTTTGTTATACCATGTGCTCCGCACATGATACCCTCCGGGGGATACGCACGCCCCGGCAGGGCAGATGCCTCTCTTCGTTCGGCCCGGGGCGGCGCCGGTATAATGTCTGACGACATTATACCATAATTTAATTTACTGTGCCGGTGGAGTCTCACCAGTACCGCCGCCGGTATCACCGCCGCCGGTATCGCCACCGCCGGTATTTCCACCGCCGGTGTTGTCGCCGCCACCAGTGTTGCCGCCAGTATTATCGCCGGTATTTCCGCCGCCGGTATCGTCACTGCCGGTACTGCCGCCGGTAGTATCGCCGGTAGTGCCTCCTGTCGTTGAGCCGTCGCCGGTGTCACTGTCGTCGCCCGTTGATTCTTCCGGATCCGGTTCAACGTAATGGCCGGAGCAGGTAGTAGTGGGGGCTGTATCAGCAGCAAACCATTCGGTCAGACTGGGGCACCCCGTGCCTGCCAGCAGTCCGGTCTGTGTACAGATGGTTCTCTGCACCAGAGAGGACGGCATCGTGAATTCTTTGTAACTCAGCCCAAGGGATGAGTTAATCCGGTTCATAATATTGGCCCAGATAATCAGATGATAGTTCCACTCGGAATCACTAAGCTGCTGGTTCCCGTCATACCCGGTCCAGATGGAGCAGGTATAGTAAGGGGTAAAACCGCAGAACCAGAGGTCGCGGTTATCGGAAGTCGTACCGGTTTTTCCTGCCACAGGCATATTGTCAAGCTGTGCGGGGGTTCCGGTGCCCTGGGTTACCACGTCTTCCATGGCGCTGGTCAGAAGGGCCGCCGTGCTGTCCTTGAGAATCGTCTCGGAATTTCCGGTGGTATTGTCAATCAGGATATTTCCGTCATGGTCCAGTACCTGGGTATAGAGAATGGGCTCATTGTATACGCCGCCATTGGCGATAGCCGCGTAAGCTGCTGTAATCTCATAGTTGTATACACCATGGGTGATACCGCCCAGTGCCAGGGACTCTACCCGGTCCTCATCGGTAAGAGTAGAGAGATGGAATTTGTCATGGGCATACTCAAATCCAAGGTCAATGGAAATATCGTTCAGTGTTTTTACTGCGATGATGTTCATGGACTGTTCGATGGCTTCCCGGGTCGTAACGCTGCCCCGGTAAGTGTCTCCCCACCAGTTGTGTACGGTCTGTCCTGTGGACTGATACTGATAGGGCTCGTCTACCCGGACCGTAGCCAGGGATTCCCCTGCGCTGTCGAGAGCCGGCGCGTAAACAGCCAGAATCTTGAAACAGGAACCGGCCTGTCTGGTTGTGTCATAGGCACGGTTCAGACCACGGTTGGTGGTCTTTGCTCCCCGTCCTCCCGTCAGGGCCTTAATCTGTCCGTTGGTCTGGTCGATAACGGTCACCGCGGCCTGGGGCTGAGGAGCCAGGTTCATATATTCATCGTAGGTATCCCCTTCCTGGGCGATGCTGGCCTTAAAGGCGTCAATTCTTGCCTGGGCCTGCTCCTGGGAAGAGAACAGAAGTCCTTCATCGTCTCCGTACTGGTCAAGACCGAACTGTTTGATGTGTTCGGACCCATAGTTCTCCTGTGTGCCGTCTGCCCGGGTTACGGTCAGGGCGTAGTCCAGATTGTAGAGAATGCCGGAAGGATAGTTGCTGTCGTTGTTCAGCTCTTCGTCACAGATTGCCTGAATCGTTGTGTTCTGGGTGGAGTAGATAGTAAGACCGCTTCCGTAAATCATATTATAGGCCTGGGTCTCGGTATATCCCAGTTTTTCTGTCATGTCATCCATCAGCTGGGACGCCAGCGCGTCATTGAAATAGGAAGTCACACTGGTGTCGTTCTGATACTCGGTATTTACATTCTGAATCCGGGAATACACATCGTCGGCCAGGGCTTCATCGTACTGCGCCTGGTCAATCATCCCCTGGTCCAGCATATTGTCCAGAACTTTCTGCCGGCGTTCCGCGTTTTCTTCCGGATTGGTTACCGGATTGTACCTGCCGGGATTCTGGGTGATGGCGGCGATAGTCGCACACTCGGAAAGCGTCAGGTCGCTGACGGCTTTGTTAAAGTAGCGGGTGGCTGCAGCCTGTACCCCCAGGGTATTCTGGCCAAGATTGATGGTGTTCAGATAGCTTTCCAGAATCTCTTCCTTGCTAAGCTGTTTTTCCACCTGAATCGCCAGGTACTGTTCCTGAATCTTCCGCTCCAGGGAATCCAGGAAGGTATCCTCGTTGACAAAGTCGGGGAATACATTGTTTTTAATTAACTGCTGCGTAATCGTACTTGCACCTTCACTGAAGTTTCCGCTGGTAACGCCCACTACAAAGGCACGGGCGATACCCTGCAGGTCGATTCCGTTGTGTTCGTAAAAACGGGAATCTTCGATGGCGATGAAGGCATTCTGTAAATTTTTCGGTATTTCATCAATGGTGACATAGACACGGTTGGCGCCTGCCATAACAAACGTGGCTGTCTGCGTGGCACCGTCATCAGCAAGCACAGTGGAGGTATAGCCCTGCGGCTTAATGCTTTCCGGAGTGATTTCCGGGGCATTGTCAATTACCCGCTTGATAATGACAACCCCTCCGATGCAGCCGATAATACATAATGCCAGTATGGTGAGAAGAAAACCTTTAAACAGCCGGACACCGATTTTCTTCTTCCGCATACCGGACTTCGAAGTAATATCTTTCTGCTTGAGGGAAGCCTTTCTTTTTCCATAATTCATGAATATTTGCCTCCTTTATCTTGCAATATTATAGCAAACTTGATAATCTAAATAAAGCATAAAAATGAAAAGTTCACATTTCCTATGGAAAAATTAAGAAAAACTTTGGAAATGGCTGCCGGAGGGAAGAGACTATGGAAGAAACCTTCAAAACGGTATACCAGGGCGCGGAAGCGGAAATCGTGGAGAAAAAATCCCGGTTTATCGCCACAGTGCGGCCGGTTCACAGCGAAGAGGAAGCACTGGAATTCGTGGCGGAGATGAAGAAAAAATACTGGAACGCCTCACACAACTGTTTTGCCTTTGTGGCAGGGAAGGAGCCGGAAATTCAGCGGTTCAGCGACGACGGAGAGCCCCAGGGAACAGCGGGGAAGCCGATACTGGACGTACTGCTCGGAGAGCGCTTTCACGACACGGCCATCGTGGTGACCCGGTATTTTGGAGGCACCCTGCTGGGAACCGGAGGTCTGGTACGGGCCTACCAGGGCGCTGCCCGGGCGGGGGTTCAGGCCAGCACAGTGCTGGAAAAGAGAAAAGGACGGCCGCTTCTGGTGACGGCGGACTATAATGATTACGGGAAACTGCAGTACCTTCTGGGACAGAAAGGCATCCCCGTGATGAAAACCGAATTTACCGACCGGGTTTTCCTGGAGGTGATGGTCCCCCTGGAAGAGGCGGAGAATCTGAAAGAGGCTCTGACCGAGGCAACCAGCGGAAAAGCAGAGCTGGAAGAAGGAGAGGACTGCCTTTACGTAGAAGTGGAGGGCAGAATTCTTACAGAATAGACTGGCCGGGGACAGGTATGGACCGGCTGGGGACGGGTACGGGCCGGCCTGTACCCGTCCCCGACTACAATTCACTACAATTCGAGTACAGAAAAAAGGCACAGACCGCTGTGGTCTGTGCCTGTCCTTAAAGCGACCGCGCCCGGCGCGGGAGTTCCGCAGGCGGAACTCTTTTTTCATTTAAAATTCCGGTTCAATCAGCCCGTAGGTTCCGTTTTTCCTCTTATATACTACATTGACCTCATCCGACTCTGCGTTGCGGAATACGAAGAAGGAATGTCCCAGCAGTTCCATCTGGATGCAGGCATCCTCGGGGAACATGGGCTTGATGCCGAATCGTTTGGTACGGACAATCTGAATTTCTTCCGGGTCCGGACTGTCGGTTTCCTCTTCCAGGAATTCCGGACGGAAATCATGTCCGCCCTGATGCTTCGCAATCAGTTTTGTTTTGTACTTGCGGAGCTGGCGTTCAATCACCTCTTCCACCAGGTCGATAGATACGTACATATCGCTGCTTTCCTGTTCGGAGCGGATAATGTTGCCCTTTACGGGGATGGTAACCTCGATAATCTGACGCTCTTTCTGTACGCTCAGCGTTACGATAATCTCGGTTTCAGGAGTAAAGTATCTTTCCAGCTTGCCTAACTTCTGTTCCACAGTCTGACGCAGACTGGGAGTGATTTCGATGTTCTTACCGCTAATGATAAAATTCATACAGCTCAACTCCTTTTTTCGTGGATTTCTATGTCCATATTATACTCTATTTGAGAAAGACATACAACGAAAAAGGAAATAAATTTACTTCAGGGACCGGATAACTTCAATTCGGGATATCTGTCCATGGCGCATTTTTGCCACCCGAAGACCGAAATCATCAAAGTAAATACAGGAGCCTACACCTATCTCAGCCTGCTCCGAATCCAGGCGTCCCATCATCACATCCAGCAGGGTCTGCTGGTCGTGATAGGGAATATGTACGTGAATGATTTTATTGACGTGCTCCACCCGGGAGGAGGCCCGGAAAATGAAACGCTCTGACTCGTCAAAATTGGAGAACAGAAACTTTCTGGTGGCAAAAATCACAGCAATGGCAATGACGCCAATCAGACTGTTCACGGGACTGGAATGGTCGATGATTACCTGCCTTGCAATGGCAAAGAGCAGAACCTCAAACACCGTGGCCGGGCTGTGCTGATAAAGCATGCGGATAAGCTCCACACCGATAATCAGATTAAAGCAGGTGGCCAGCAAATCGTCGTAGTTCGGATAAATGTCCTCGTTCGGAAGATGTTGCAGGGTTGTGATAAGTTTCAGTGTCAGAATCAGAATCCCGGCTGCCAGAATAAAAGAAATCAGTATCTCAAGAAAGGTGGACAGGTTCCTCAAAATTGCAGTTGCGTATTTTTTCATCGTCATTCCTCCATTGGGTCTGGTGGCGGGAGAGGGACGTTTCTGTCCCTATCTGCCCGCGCGCCGGCGCGTTTTGGAATCCAGTATTTTTTTCCGGATGCGCAGGGATTTCGGGGTAACTTCCAGCAGCTCGTCGGTGTCAATAAAGTCCAGGGCCTCTTCCAGGCTCAGAATCCGGGGCGGCGTCAGTTTCAGTGCCTCGTCCGCACTGGAAGAGCGGGTATTGGTCAGGTGTTTGGTTTTGCATACGTTCAGCTCAATGTCATCGCTTTTGGCGTTCTGTCCGACCACCATGCCGCCGTACACCTTTTCGCCGGGACCGATAAACAGCGTACCCCGCTCCTGGGCGATAAACAGTCCGTAGGTAACGGCCTCTCCGGTCTCGTAGGCAATCAGGGAGCCCTGGGTCCGGTACTGAATGTCACCTTTATAGGGCTCGTAGCCGTCAAAGGCCGTGTTCATTATACCGTTTCCCCGGGTGTCCGTCATAAATTCGCCCCGGTAGCCGATAAGTCCCCGGGAGGGAATGGAAAATTCCAGGCGGGTGTAGCCGCCGTTGGACATGCCCATGTTCCGCAGTTCGCCTTTCCGCTGGCTCAGCTTGTCGATGACGGTTCCGGTAAACTCGTCCGGCACATCGATGTACACCAGCTCCATGGGCTCCAGTTTTTTCCCGTTTTCATCGGTTTTATAGAGAACTTCCGCTTTGCTGACGGCGAATTCATAGCCTTCCCGGCGCATATTCTCAATCAGCACGGAAAGATGCAGCTCCCCGCGTCCTGCCACGGTAAAGCTGTCGGTGTTTTCCGTTTCCTCCACCCGGAGACTGACGTCTGTGTTCAGCTCCCGGAACAGACGGTCCCGGAGATGACGGGAGGTGACATATTTTCCTTCCTGCCCTGCAAAAGGGCTGTCGTTTACCACAAACTGCATGGCAATGGTGGGTTCGGATATTTTCTGGAATTCGATGGGACGGGGGTCCTCCGGAGAGCACAGGGTATCGCCGATGGAAATGTCGGAGATACCGGAAATGGCCACGATGGAACCGACGGAGGCTTCTTTGACCTCCACCCGGTTCAGTCCGTCAAACTCATAGAGACGGCTGATTTTTACCCGGGTCTGTTTTTCCGGCTCGTGGTGGTTTACCACAACCGCCTCCTGGTTTACGGAGATGGTGCCGTTGTCCACTTTTCCGATACCGATACGTCCCACATATTCGTTATAGTCGATGGTGCTGATGAGAACCTGGGTGCCGGCGTCCGGGTCGCCTTCCGGGGCCGGTATATAATCCAGAATGGTTTCAAACAGCGGAGTCATGTCCGCCGTTTTCTCTTCCGGAGAGAAGGTGGCAAAGCCGTCTTTCGCGGAAGCATAGACGAAGGGGCAGTCCAGCTGTTCGTCGGATGCGCCCAGGTCGATGAGAAGTTCCAGAACCTCGTCGATGACTTCTTCCGGACGGGCTTCGGGCCGGTCGATTTTGTTGATGCATACAATGACCGGCAGATTCAGGGCCAGGGCTTTCTGAAGCACGAACTTGGTCTGGGGCATGGCGCCCTCGAAGGCGTCCACCACCAGGATGACGCCGTTTACCATTTTCAGAACCCGCTCCACTTCTCCGCCGAAGTCCGCATGACCGGGGGTGTCGATGATATTGATTTTTGTTCCTTTATAAAAAACAGCGGTGTTTTTGGAGAGAATGGTGATTCCACGCTCCCGCTCGATGTCATTGGAATCCATTACACGCTCGGCCACTTCCTGATTTTCCCGGAACACACCGCTCTGTTTGAGCAGTTCGTCTACCAGGGTCGTCTTTCCGTGGTCAACATGGGCGATAATGGCGATGTTTCGAATGTCGTCGCGTTTGATTTTCATACTGTATCCTTCTTCCTTACCTCTACATAAATAATAGCATTAACCGTTATAGTTTACCATATTTTTTCGGATTTACAAGAAAGTGAGAAAGAAAAAAACAGAAATCTGGTTCTAAATGGAAAATTTCGGGCATAGATTTAGTAGTGAGTAAAAAATACGCTACTGAAAAGGAAGGAGATTTACGACAGTATGCCAGATAAGATGATTGAAAACAACCAGGTAACGATTATGGGGCAGGTGGCCTCGGGATTTGCGTTCAGCCATGAGGTGTTTGGGGAAGGATTTTACATGGTGGAGGTTCTGGTACAGCGTCTCAGCAGCTCCTACGACAGGATTCCGCTGATGATATCGGAACGGCTTATCGACGTAACCCAGGACTACACAGGGGAGTACATTTCGGTCAGCGGACAGTTCCGCTCCTATAACCGGCATGAGGAGCAGAAGAACCGGCTGATTCTGTCGGTGTTTGTCCGGGAAGTTTCTTTTGTGGACGAGGAACCGGACGGCTCCCGTACCAACAGCATTCTTCTGGACGGGTATATCTGCAAGGAACCGGTATACAGAAAAACGCCCCTTGGAAGGGAGATTGCGGACCTGCTTCTGGCCGTGAACCGTCCTTATGGAAAATCGGATTACATTCCCTGCATCTGCTGGGGGAGAAATGCCCGGTTTGCCGCCGGCTTTGAAGTGGGAGAGCACATCCAGATTCTGGGCAGAATCCAGAGCCGGGACTATGTGAAAAAAATTTCGGAAACGGAAACCCAGAAACGGACGGCCTACGAGGTTTCCGTCAGTAAACTGGAATGTCTGGACCTGGCCGCCTCCGATTGACATGGAGGAAAAATGATGATAAACTTTGTTTAGCAAAATAAAGCAGTAAATCAAAGTTACGATGTCAGGAGGGTTACTATGTCTATTTTTACCGGTTCAGGGGTTGCAATCGTTACGCCGCTTCAGGAAGATGAGAGCGTAAATTATGATAAACTGGACGAACTGATTGAGTACCATATTGCAAACGGTACAGACAGCATCATTATCTGCGGAACGACCGGGGAGTCTTCCACACTGTCCGAAGAGGAGCATATGGACTGTATCAAATTTACCGTGGAGCGGGTGAAGGGACGGATTCCGGTTGTGGCCGGCACCGGTTCCAACAGTACATATACTACGGTGCAGATGTCAAAGGAGGCCGTGGAGGACGGGGCGGACGCGCTCCTTCTGGTGACGCCTTACTATAACAAATGTACGCAGGACGGACTGGCCGCTCACTTTTCCATGGTGGCAAAAGAGGCGAAAGCTCCCATCATTCTTTACAGTGTGGCAAGCCGCACCGGACTGAACATTGCGCCGGAGACGGTGGCGAAGCTGGCGTCCACGGTGGACAATATTGTGGCCATCAAGGAAGCTTCCGGCAATATTTCCCAGATTGCGAAGATTATGAGTCTGACTGACGGGAAGATAGACCTGTATTCCGGAAACGACGACCAGGTTGTGCCGCTTCTGGCCCTGGGAGGAAAGGGCGTTATCTCCGTGCTGGCCAATATCGCGCCCCGGTATGTGCATGATATGTGCGCGAAGTTTTTCGAGGGCGATGTGAAAGGAAGCTGCGATATGCAGTTAAAGGCGATGCCTCTGATTGAGAAGCTGTTCTGTGAGGTAAATCCCATTCCGGTAAAGAAGGCCCTGAATCTGATGGGCATGGGCGTGGGACCCCTGCGGATGCCGCTGACTGAAATGTCGGAGGGCAATGCGGCGAAGCTGAAGGAAGCCATGAAAGAGTTCGGTATCAGCCTGGCCCAGGAAGAATAGGCAAAGCTGTCTGGGGCAGAAAGAGAAGAAAAAGGCGAAATGTCAGAAAGATATTTCGCCTTTTACCGTCCCGGAAGAGACCTTTGACACTTCCGGCGGCGGACGAAAGAGAAGGAGGAAGAAAGATATGACAAGAGCAGTGATACATGGATGCAATGGAAAAATGGGACAGATAATTACCCGCCTTGCAAAGGAAGACGGCGGAATTCAGATTGTGGCCGGAGTGGACCGCTACCAGGGGATTGCCAATGACTACCCGGTGTTTTCCGACATGGCTTCCTGCGATGTGGAGGCAGATGTGGTCATTGATTTTTCCAGCGCGGAAGCAGTGGATGCGCTCCTGGACGCCTGCGTGGAGAAAAAGCTCCCGCTGGTTCTGTGTACCACGGGACTTTCCGGGGAACAGCTGGAAAAGGTGGAGAAAGCCAAAAAGAACATTGCCATTCTGCGCTCGGCCAACATGTCCGTAGGCGTGAACCTGCTTTTAAAACTTCTGATGGAAGCGGCTGCCGTACTGGGACCGGCCGGCTATGACATAGAGATTGTGGAAAAGCATCATAATAAAAAAGTGGACGCGCCAAGCGGAACGGCGCTTGCGCTGGCGGATTCCATCAACGATGCTCTGGACGGCGCCTATTCTTATGTGTACGACAGAAGCCAGGTGAGAAAGCCCAGGGAGAAGACGGAAATCGGCATTTCCGCGGTCCGCGGCGGAACCATCACCGGACAGCATGATGTGATTTTTGCCGGAGAAGACGAAGTGATTGAATTTCAGCACACTGCCTACTCCAAAAATGTATTTGCCAAAGGCGCGCTGGAAGCGGCAAAGTTCCTGGCAGGAAAGCCGGCGGGCGGATACGGTATGGAGGACGTGATTCAGTTCTGATTTTTTATTTCCGGTGTATAGTTTTTCCTTTTCTGCAAATAGTATAAGCAGTGCCGGTGCGCACCGAAAAGCAAAACTGTAGAAAGGGAGAAAAGCAATGAAATACGGAAAAAAACTGATTGTGTTTCTGATGTGCGCCATGTTTGCCGTAACGGCATGCGCATGCGGAAGCAGCAGGGATACGGTAAATGAAACCGACGGGACAACAGATGACAGAGACAACAGTTATGTCAACGACGCTACAAGCGGAGAGGAAGACAGCACAGCGGGAGACGCCGCCGAGGATTTGAAGAACGGGGCGGAAGATGCTGCTGACGATGTGCGGGACGGCGTGGACGATGCGGTCGATGATGTGCAGGACGGAGTGAATGACATGACAGATGACAACGGCACTACGACTGACCGGACGCGGTAAACCGCAGAAACTGTTTTCGGATTTTTTGTTTCAACCGGGTCCGGCAGGGATGGACCCGGTTGAAATTCTGTCTGTGAAAGGAGAAAAAGGGATGCGTTTTCGCCCGTGTATTGATATACATAATGGAATGGTAAAACAGATTGTAGGAGGAAGCCTGAAAGATGAAGGCGACCGGGCAAGCACCAATTTTGCCTCGGCCCTGGATGCGGATTATTACGCCGGGCTCTACCGGAAGGACGGCCTCACAGGGGGCCACGTCATCCTTCTGAATCCGCCTTCTTCCGAATACTATGAAGCCACCCGCAGCCAGGCCAAAAAAGCGCTGGCGGCCTGGCCTCAGGGTCTGCAGGCCGGAGGGGGAATCAACCCGGAAAATGCAGGCTGGTTTCTGGACGCCGGGGCCAGCCATGTGATAGTGACCTCCTATGTTTTCCGGCAGGGCCTGGTAGACTGGGACCGGCTTAAAAAGCTGAAAGACGCAGTGGGAAAGGAACGGCTGGTGCTGGATGTCAGCTGCAGAAGACGGGAAGACGGCTATTATATTGTGACGGACAGATGGCAGACGTTTACGGACGTGCGCCTGGACGCGGAGATTCTGGAGAAAATGGCAGGCTTCTGCGCGGAATTCCTGGTGCATGGCGTGGACGTGGAAGGAAAAGGAGCCGGGGTGGAGGAAGAGCTTGTGTCCCTGCTGGCCGCCTGGAACGGCTGTCCGGTGACTTATGCCGGCGGAATCGGTTCGCTGGAGGAACTGGAGCGGTTTCGGGAAATGACAGAGGGAAAGCTGGATTTTACCATCGGAAGCGCCCTGGATCTGTTCGGAGGAGCCATACCTTATGCGGAACTGGTAAAAATGTCAAGGTTGTAAAACATGTGTGAACACTTTATAAACTGATTGAAGAAGTGCGGAAATGGTGTTAAAATGGAGAATGTGAATTTTTGTCAGAACAACATAAGGAGTTAAAAATATGGGCTTTATTGAAAAAATATTCGGGACCCACAGTGAGAATGAACTGAAACGGATTTATCCGATTGTGGACCACATCGAGGCGCTGGAGCCGGAAATGCAGCAGCTCTCAGATGGGGAACTGAAAAATAAAACAAGAGAATTCCGGGAGCGGCTGGAAAAAGGAGAGACGCTGGACGACCTTCTTCCGGAAGCGTTTGCCGTAGTCCGGGAGGCTTCTGTGCGGACCATCGGTCTGCGCCACTTCCGGGTACAGCTTATCGGCGGGATTATTCTGCACCAGGGCAGAATCGCCGAGATGAAGACCGGAGAAGGAAAGACGCTGGTGTCCACCCTGCCGGCCTACTTAAACGCGCTGACCGGCGAAGGCGTACAGATAGTTACGGTCAACGACTATCTGGCAAAGCGTGACGCCGAGTGGATGGGACAGATTCATGAGTTCCTGGGACTGACCGTGGGCGTGGTTCTGAATTCTATGAACAACGATGAGCGCCGGGCGGCCTACAACTGCGATATTACCTATGTGACCAACAATGAGCTTGGTTTCGATTATCTTCGGGACAACATGGTTATCTACAAAGAGCAGCTGGTGCAGCGGGGCATGAAATATGCCATCATCGATGAGGTGGACTCCGTGCTTATCGATGAAGCCAGAACTCCGCTGATTATTTCCGGACAGAGCGGAAAATCCACGAAGCTGTACGAGGCCTGCGACATACTGGCCAGACAGCTTGAGCGGGGCGAGGCCAGCGGAGAATTTTCCAAGATGAACGCCATTATGGGCGAGGACATCGAGGAGACCGGTGATTTTATTGTCAATGAAAAAGAGAAGACCGTCAACCTCACCGAAGAGGGTGTAAAGAAGGTTGAAAAATTCTTCCATATCGACAACCTGGCAGATCCGGAAAATCTGGAAATCCAGCACAACATTATTCTGGCCCTGCGGGCGCACAATCTGATGTTCCGCGACCAGGATTATGTGGTAAAGGACGACGAGGTGCTGATTGTAGACGAGTTTACCGGACGTATCATGCCGGGAAGACGGTATTCAGACGGACTTCACCAGGCTATCGAGGCCAAGGAAGGCGTGAAGGTAAAAAGGGAAAGTAAGACGCTGGCCACCATTACCTTCCAGAACCTGTTTAATAAATACGAGAAGAAATCCGGAATGACCGGTACCGCCCTGACGGAAGAGCAGGAGTTCAGGGACATCTACGGGATGGACGTTATCGAGATTCCGACCAATGTGCCGGTGCAGAGAGTAGACCTGGAGGATGTGGTCTACAAAACAAAGAAAGAAAAATACAATGCCGTAATCGACGCTGTCTGCGAGGCGCATGCAAAGGGACAGCCCGTTCTGGTAGGTACGATTACCATTGAGATATCCGAACTGCTCAGTAAAATGCTCCGGAAAAAGGGCATCCAGCATAATGTGCTGAATGCAAAATTTCATGAGCTGGAGGCAGAAATCGTGGCCCAGGCCGGACAGCATGGCGCCGTTACCATCGCCACCAACATGGCCGGCCGTGGTACGGACATTAAGCTGGACGATGAGGCGAGAGCCGCGGGAGGCCTGAAGATTATCGGTACGGAGCGGCACGAGTCCCGTCGTATTGACAATCAGCTCCGGGGACGTTCCGGACGGCAGGGAGACCCGGGAGAATCCCGTTTCTACCTTTCCCTGGAGGACGACCTGCTCCGGCTGTTCGGCTCCGAGCGTCTGATGAGCGTGTTTAACGCCCTGGGCGTGGAGGAGGGAGAGCAGATTGAGCACAAGATGCTTTCCAGTGCCATTGAAAAAGCACAGAAAAAGATAGAGAACAACAACTTCGGTATCCGGAAGAACCTGCTGGAATACGACCAGGTTATGAACGAGCAGCGTGAAATCATTTACGCGGAACGCCGCCGGGTACTGGATGGGGAAAACATGCGGGATTCCATCTTCCACATGATTAGTGATTTTGTGGAAAATGCCGTGGATTTCTCTATCTCTCCGGATACGGACTATGAGGACTGGAACCTGAGCGCCCTGAACAGGGACCTGCAGGAAGTCATTCCCACTCTTCCCCCGGTAACGGCGGAAGACGTAAAGGGCATGGAGATGAAGCAGTTAAAGCATTTGCTGAAGGAACGTGCGGCCAAGGCCTACGAGGACAAGGAAGCAGAGTTCCCGGAAGCAGAGCACCTGCGGGAGGTGGAACGGGTATTCCTGCTCCGTGTCATTGACGCGAAATGGATGGACCATATCGACGATATGGATCAGCTCCGTCAGGGAATCGGACTGCAGGCTTACGGGCAGAGAAATCCCCTGGTAGAGTACAAAATGCTGGGATATGATATGTTTGGAGAGATGACTCAGGCCATTACCCGGGATACGGTACGCCTTCTCTTCCATGTGAAGATTGAGCAGAAGGTAGAGAGGGAGCAGGTGGCAAAAGTCACAGGAACCAACAAGGACGACAGTGCGGTAAAGGCGCCGAAGGTCCGTGCCGAGAAAAAGATTTATCCGAATGACCCCTGCCCCTGCGGCAGCGGAAAAAAATACAAACAGTGCTGCGGAAGAAAGAAATAACCGCAGGAGAAGAAAAGAAATCGAGGTGAGAACGTGGTAGAATTAGAAGGATTTCAGGCCGAACTGAACGCCTATGAGGGACCACTTAAGGAACTGAGGGATTCACTTTGACCTGCCTGTAAAAGAGCAGAGAGCAGAAGAACTGGAGCGGCTGATTGAAGAGCCCTCCTTCTGGGACGACGCGGAATCTTCCCGGAAAACCATGAAGGAGCTGAGTGCCCTTCAGAATGAGATAAAGACTGTCCGGAATCTGGAGACGGCCCGGGAAGATATTCAGACCCTGATTGAGCTGGCTCAGGAGGAAGGCGATACGGAGATGATTCCGGAAATCCGAAGTGAGCTGAAGGAATTTGAGACGACCTTCGAGAACTTCCGGATACGGACTCTCCTGTCCGGAGAGTATGATGCCTGCAACGCCATTGTGACCCTGCACGCCGGTGCGGGCGGCACGGAGAGCTGTGACTGGGCGAACATGCTTTACCGGATGTATACCCGGTACGCCCAGAGCAAGGGATTTTCCATCACGGTTCTGGACTATCAGGACGGGGACATTACCGGCCTGAAAGCAATCACCTTCCAGGTGGACGGGGAGAATGCCTACGGGTATTTTCAGTCCGAGAAAGGGGTACACCGTCTGGTGCGGATTTCCCCTTTTAATTCCGCCGGAAAGAGACAGACGTCCTTTGCGTCCTGCGATGTGATTCCAGACATTGAAGACGAGATTGACATTGAAATCAATGACGACGACCTGAAAATTGATACGTACCGTTCCAGCGGGGCAGGAGGACAGCACATCAATAAAACGTCCTCAGCAGTGCGGATTACCCACCTTCCCACGGGAATCGTGGTACAGTGCCAGAATGAGAGGTCCCAGCTTTTTAACAAGGACAAGGCCATGCAGATGCTGAAGGCGAAGCTGTATCTTCTGAAAAAGCAGGAACAGGAGGAAAAGGTTTCCGGCATCCGGGGCGAAGTGAGGGATATTGATTTCGGAAGTCAGATCCGTTCCTATGTCATGCAGCCTTACACGCTGGTGAAAGACCACCGGACCGGTGTGGAGAACAGCAATGTAAACGCCGTCCTGGACGGCGACCTGGACGGGTTTGTGAATGCATACCTGAAGCAGAGGAGTGCGCATGGATAATACAAAATACTATGTACTGAAGAAAAAGGCCGTTCCGGAAGTGCTTCTGAAGGTGGTGGAGACAAAGCGTCTTCTGGCTACCAGACGGGGGATGACCATTCAGGAAGCGGCGGAGCAGGCCGGCATCAGCCGGAGCTCTTTTTACAAATACAAGGATGACATTTTCCCCTTTCATGAAAATGAAAAAGGGCAGAATGTGACCATGGTTATTCAGATGGAAGACCGGCCGGGACTGATGGCGGAGCTGCTTCACAAAGTGGCCGGATACGATGCAAATATCCTGACGATTCACCAGAGTATTCCCATTAACGGGGTAGCCACCCTGACTCTCAGCGTGGAGGTGCTTCCCACCACGGGAAACCTCTCCGACATGGTGGACGAGCTGGAGGAGCAGGACGGAATACAGTATTTAAAAATAGTAGGCAGGGAGTAGCAGGAAGATGAAAATAGCAGTGTTAGGATACGGAACGGTAGGCTCCGGAGTGGCAGAAGTGCTGGAGACCAACCGGGAGTTAATCGCCCGCAGGGCCGGACAGGAGATTGAAATAAAATATGTGCTGGATTTGCGGGATTTCCCCGGGGATAAAATTCAGGAAAAAATCGTACACGATTACCAGATTATCGCGGAGGACCCGGAAATCGAGGCGGTGGTAGAGGTGATGGGCGGCATTGAGCCGGCCCATACCTTTGTAAAGCAGGCCCTTCTGGCCGGGCGGCACGCGGTTACGTCCAACAAGGCCCTGGTGGCCCGGCACGGCGCCGAACTTCTGGAAATCGCCAGGGAAAAGAAGGTAAACTTCCTTTTTGAGGCAAGCGTGGGAGGGGGAATCCCGATTCTCCGTGCCCTTGGTTCCTCCCTGACTGCGGACGAGATTGAAGAAGTGTCGGGAATTCTGAACGGAACCACCAACTACATGATGACGAAAATGTTCTACGAAGGGGCGGACTATGACACGGTCCTGAAGGAGGCTCAGGCAAACGGTTTTGCCGAGGCGGATCCCACAGCGGATGTGGAAGGGCAGGACGCCTGCCGGAAAATAGCCATTCTGGCCTCTATTATTTCCGGGAAAAATGTGGAATTTGAAAAGATTTATACCGAGGGAATTACCAGAATAACGAAAGAGGATATGGCCTATGCCCGGAAGATGGGCATGACGGTCAAACTGCTGGCCCAGTGCCGGCGGGACGGGGAAAAACTGGCGGCCTTTGTGTCACCTTTTCTTCTGAAATCCAGCCATCCCCTCTACAGTGTAAACGGCGTGTTCAACGCGGTGTTTGTAAAGGGAAATATGCTGGGCGACGCCATGTTTTACGGAAGCGGCGCCGGAAAACTGCCGACCGCCAGCGCAGTGGTGGCCGATATCATCGCCGCGGCGAAAAATCCGGATAAGGATATTATGAATTTCTGGAGCCGGGAAGAACTGAAACTGGAAAGCCGGGAAGAGATACGCCGCCGGTTCTTTGTGCGTGCCGAAGGCGAGCCCCGAAATCTGGAAGGGAAAATTCAGGCGGAGTTTGGAAACTGCCGCTTTGTGACCGTGGAAGGCCTGGACGGGGAATTCGGATTCGTCACCCCGGTAATGAGCGAAGGAGATTTTGCAGAGAAGGCAGGGAACTGTCCCTGGATTCTGCATATGATAAGAGTGGAAGAGTAGGGAATGCAGACCGGAACAGCGGGGTGAGAATATGAAATATGTAATTGTGCTGGGGGACGGCATGGCCGGAGAACCTCTGGAAGAGCTGGGAGAATGCACTACACTGGAAGCTGCCAGTACGCCCTTCCTGGATAAACTGGCTCCCGTGTCCGAGCAGGGACTGGCCTGGATGGTGCCCGAAGGCATGGCTCCGGGCAGCGATACGGCCAATCTGTCTGTTCTTGGCTACAATCCCCGGGAATGCTATACAGGGCGCTCGCCACTGGAGGCCCTGAGTATCGGCGTGCCCCTTGGCGGCACTGACGTGGCTTTCCGGTGCAATCTGGTAACGCTTTCCGGGGACGGCCCCCTGGAGACACAGCGGATACTGGACCACAGCGCGGGAGAAATCAGCACGGAAGAAGCAGATGTCCTGATTCAGGATTTAAAAAAAGAACTGGAGCAGGAACACCTGCATTTTTATACCGGAACCAGTTACCGCCATCTCCTGGTATGGGAGGGCGGTAAGCAGGAGGAGCTGACACCGCCCCACGATATTCTGGGGGAGACGGTGGGCCCCTATCTTCCGGAAACGCCGCAGCTTCTGGAGATGATGCAAAAAGGCCGCAAACTTCTGGAACAGCACCCCCTGAACAGGAAACGCCGGCAGGAAGGGAAAAAGCCTGCAAACGGCATCTGGTTCTGGGGAGCGGGAACCCGTCCCGCCCTGGAGTCTTTTGAAAAAAGAACCGGGAAAAAGGGCGTGATGATTTCCGCCGTGGACCTGCTGAAAGGCATTGCGGCAGGAACCGGAATGGAGCGGAGCGCCGTGGAAGGCGCCACCGGCGGACTGGACACCAACTACCGGGGGAAGGCGCTTGCGGCGGTGAAGGCCCTGACGGAAGACGGGGCGGATCTGGCCTATATCCATGTGGAGGCCCCGGACGAGATGGGGCACCAGGGAAGCGCGAAAGACAAGATGACGGCCATAGAGAGGCTGGACCGGGAAGTGATACAGACGGTGGCGGAAGAGCTGGAAAAAGCCGGCAAAGATTTCCGGCTTCTGGTGCTGCCGGACCACCCGACGCCCGTGGCGCTGCGAACCCATACGGCGGGCCCGGTTCCCTGGCTTTTGTATGACAGCCGGAAGGCCGTAAAGGGAGAGAGTACATATAGTGAAAAAAATGCCGCAAAGACGGGACGGAACTGGAAAGAAGGATACCGCCTTATCCGTCATCTGTGCGGCAGTCAGGAGGAAGAGAATGCTTGTTGTTAAAAAATTCGGAGGCACTTCTGTCGCCAACAAAGAGCGGATATTCAATGTGGCCCGGCGCTGTATTGAAGATTACCAGAAAGGAAACGATGTCATTATCGTGCTTTCGGCCATGGGAGATACGACGGACGCACTGCTGGAAAAGGCACGGGATATCAATCCCAATGCGTCAAAACGGGAGCTGGATATGCTGCTCACCACAGGAGAACAGGTTTCGGTATCCCTGATGGCCATGGCCCTGCATTCTCTGAATGTGCCGGCCATCTCCCTGAACGCGTTTCAGGTGCAGATGCACACCACTTCCAGAAACGGAAATGCCAGATTCAAACGGATAGATTCTGACCGTATCCGCCATGAGCTGGAGAACCGGAAGATTGTAATCGTAACCGGATTTCAGGGAGTCAACAAATATGACGACTATACCACCCTGGGCAGAGGCGGTTCCGACACTACGGCGGTAGCCCTGGCGGCGGCGCTGCATGCAGACCGGTGCGAGATTTTTACCGATGTGGAGGGTGTGTTCACAGCGGATCCCCGCGTGGTGAAAAACGCGAGAAAGATAGAAGAGATTACATATGATGAGATGCTGGAGCTGGCCACATCCGGAGCCAGAGTCCTGCACAACCGTTCCGTGGAAATGGCGAAAAAGTACGGAGTGGAGCTGGTCGTACGTTCCAGCATGAATACAGAAGAAGGAACCGTGGTCAAGGAGGTAGTAAAAGTGGAAAAAATGTTGATTACCGGCGTTGCGGCGGACAAAAATACAGCAAGGGTATCTGTTATCGGCGTGGAGGACAGACCGGGTATTGCCTTTAAGATTTTCAACACCCTGGCAAAAAATAATATCAATGTGGACATCATTCTGCAGTCCGTAGGGCGGGGCGGAACGAAGGATATTTCCTTCACGGTTTCCGAGGATGACCTGGATGACACTTTGCGGCTGATGGAAGAAAACAAGGAAGCCCTGACGATTAAAGAGATTGCCCACAACGAGAATGTGGCCAAAATTTCTATCGTGGGAGCAGGCATGCTCAGCAATCCGGGCGTGGCCGCTACCATGTTTGAAGCGCTCTGCAATTCCAATATCAACATCAGCATGATTTCCACTTCCGAAATCCGCATCACGGTGCTGATTGACGAGAAAGACGCGGACAAAGCCCTGGTGGCTGTGCATGACGGCTTCGGGCTGGAAGACTAGAACCCTGGAAAAACAGAAAAAAGAAGAAGGCGCCGGGGCGGCATGTGTTTCAAGCCGCCGGCGCCTTCTTCTTTTGCTTTCAGCTGTTCTGGTTATTTTGTCTGTGATTCCAAAAAACCGGTGATAATCCGCTGAGAGTCCGAGGGCAGATCCCGGTATTTCATAACGAGTCTGGTCTCTTCCTCTGTCAGATACAGCGTTTCCCGGGTATCCGGATTTACCGCGGAGTGTCTGGGTGTGCTGGCCTGAGCGTCTTTGGAACAGATGGTGGAACTGACCAGCTGATCCAGTGTGACATGATAAAGCCTGGACAGCCGAATCAGGGAATCCAGATCCGGCGTACGCTTACTGTTTTCATAATTGGAGTAGGCCTGCCGGGAGATATTCAGTGCCGCGCTCAGGTGCGTCTGCGTTAAATGATGCATTTTACGGAGTGTGCGCAGATTCTTGGATAACTGAATGTTAGGCATTGTATTACCTCCGTTCTTTCGTAACTTCCCTCTCATGGAAATAAAGTATAGCAGTTTTTTTCTGTGAGGGGAGCACGTGCAACAAAACGCAACAAAAGCACGAAAGGCAACAAAACATTATGAAAATCTTCGAATCAGCCGGCTGTTCTGATATTCTCCGGAAAACGTAACATCCTTTCCAAACCAGGGCGGAGGGGAAAAGGAAAGGGCGGATTCCTTATCCGGGAATTCGACCTCGGCCAGAACCAGGGGGGCCAGTTTCCCTTCAAAAACATCCAGTTCGATGGTCAGTCCCCCGGCCAGGGGGATGCAGAACCGGGTTTTTTCTATCAGAATCCCGTCGGCCTTTGGCAGAAGATGACGGTAGGCCTCCTTTGTCAGCGGAAGGTTGTATTCCTCCCGGGCAAGCAGTCCGGAAGATTTGTAAGTAAGGACAAAATGTTCCCCGTCTTTCCGTATCCGGATAACAGGACTGGTACAGAGGTATCCCTGCTGGATATGGCGGGATGGAAAACAGTCCAGGTTGGTGGGAAGCCGGTCAATCAGGTATTTGCGTTCGATTTCCATAAGTAGTTCTCCTTTCGTGGCTTTGTCTGTATTGTCTCACAAAATCCGGCAAAAAGGAAGAGGTTTGCATTTTCCGGGGGGTTCTGCTAAAATCAATAATCATCATCACATGTATCCATGTATACGAAAGGAAGAATGAAAATGAGCGAAGTTTATGTGTTTCTTGCAGACGGATTTGAAGAAATCGAAGGCCTTACTGTGGTAGATGTGCTGAGAAGGGCCGGTATATCGGTAAAGACGGTTTCCATTATGGAAACGAAAAAGATTAACGGAAGCCACAGCATTGTTGTGAAGGCAGACAAGAAATTTGAGAAAACGGATTTTGAAAAGGGAAAGATGCTGGTTCTGCCCGGCGGTCTTACCGGCACCGGCAACCTGAAAAATCATAAAGGGCTGGAACAGCTGATTTTAGATTACGCCGCCGAGGGAAGGCAGCTTGCGGCCATCTGCGCCGCGCCGACCATTCTGGGCGGTCTGGGACTTCTGGACGGCAAACAGGCCACGGCCTATCCGGGTATGGAAGAAGGTCTGGGCCGGGCGGTTTATAAGGAGAGAAAAGTGGTGACCGACGGCAATATCACCACGGGGAGAGGCATGGGAGCCTCCATTCCGTTTGCACTCCGGCTGGTGGAAATCCTGCGGGGAGAGCAGGCGGCAGAGATTACCGCAGAGAAGATTGTTTACAAAGAATGGCAGAGAGACCGGGAAATCTAGCAGACAGCCGGCCGGACTCAGACAGGAATACAGCTTAAGGAGCAGCGGATGAAAAAGAAAGCAGTGATTGCCGCCGTGGCCGTTCTGGCCCTGATAATTGCGGCGGTTCTGGGAATCAGAGGGTGCATGGCTGCGAATGCGGATGCCGCAGGGTATGTGCAGGCGCAGCTGGATCTGACATTTCAGGGGGAAACCCAGGAGGCGCAGAGGTTTGTGGATGCCTCCCGCAGCGACCTGGAAGAAATCTACGAAAGCGGAATCGAAGCTTTTGTAGTGGCATACCTGACAGCGGGCAGCGATACAGAAGGGGCTTACACGTCCAGCTTTGCTTCCGTGACAGAAAATATTTTCCGCTCTGTCCGCTACAGGGTGGGGCAGGAAGAACGGACGGGAGACGGCTGGGAGGTGACGGTGTCCTATCAGCCGCTGGAT
>DSTFC04002__coassemble_833_pt1 | contig 27979 bp, 22 predicted proteins | sample DSTFC04002__metabat2_high_PE_021 | metagenome-assembled genome bin DSTFC04002
TATTCATTTAATAATACACATTATCAGAGAAAGAAGGGAACCCATTCATGCTGAGCAGGAGACAGACCGATATCTTTATGGACTTTTACACCCGGCCCGAGACCTACCTCCGGCTGAAAGACCTTGCCGAAAAATATCACATCAGCGTCCGTACCGTACAGTCTGATATTTCCGGAATCCGGGAAGCCCTGAAAGACAGCGGTATGACACTGGAATCCACTGCCTCCAAAGGATGTGTCCTTCACATCAAAGACCAGACAAAAAGTCATGGGTTTGTCCGGCGCATTTCCGACGCCTTCACGACCGGCTATTTCTTTGAAGAGCAGTCCTCCCGTGTCTCCTGGCTTCTGTCAAAGCTTCTGGACTCCGGCACGTATGTCAAAAGCCAGGACCTGGCAGATTCCATGTACGTCTCCCGCTCTACCCTGAGCAGTGACCTGCATCAGTTGAAAAAGATACTGGAAAAATATGGACTCTCCCTGGTCTCCCGTCCCTACTACGGCCTGAAAATAGAAGGAAAAGAAACCGCCATCCGGCAGTGTATCATAAAAGAGAATGTCCGCCTGGACATGGGGCTCTTCTCCCAGCCAGGCCAGAATTCTCTTCTTGCCAAAATACGGGAGATTGCCATTCCCATCCTTCTGGAAATGCATTTTCGCATCTCCGATGTGGCTCTGCAGAATCTGCTCATCCACATTCTGCTTTCCATAGAGCGCATAAAAAGCGGAAACATAGTGGAGGCAGTCTCCCTGCCCTCCGATTCTTCCTACACACATGTGTATCACATAGCACGTCAGATTATGGAGGCCTGCTGCCGGCACTTTCAGCTTCCCTGCGAGGAAAATGAGATTGTGCTTCTGACCCTGAACCTGCATGGAAAACGGGAATATGACAGCCAGGAATATCTTACTGACGAGATTGACCGTATGGTATATACCGGACTGCTTCAGGTAAAAAAGGACTACAACATGGATTTTACCGGAGACCTGGACCTGCGTATCGCCCTGGGGCTTCACCTGATTCCCCTCCGGTCCCGCATTCACACAAACATGCCCGCCGAAAACACCATCGGGCCGGAAATCAAGATGAATTACACCCTGGCCTTTGAGCTGGCCGCCTCTTTTCTGTCCGCCCTTCCGGGGGATTACCGGCTGGTAAACGACGATGAAATATCCTATGTAGCCTTACATTTTTCCTGCGCCATGCTGAACCAGAGCCGCAGAGAGGGAAAGAAAAACGTGCTTCTTATCAGTTCCCAGAAAAAAAGCGACCTGATTCTGGTACAGCAGAAAATCAAGCAGTGGTTTGTGGAAATCAGCGAGGTGACTATCGCTTCCCTGAATGAAGTGAATGCCGTTCTGGCCGGAGGCTATGATGTGATTCTCGCCACGGACCCTGAAGTTATCCGCCGGTATCCCCGGGCCCGTCTGATTAACTATTTCCTGACGGACCAGGATTACCGCAAAATCGAACTGGCCCTGAGTGGTTTTCACAGCATTGATGATATTCTGGGGAAATTTGACCCGGACCTTTTTTACCATGGTCCTGCAAAAGATAAAAATGAAATTATTCAGATTCTCTATAAAAAGGCAAAAGAAAAGTACGGTTTGGGTGAAAATTTTCTGGAATCCCTTCTGCACAGGGAGGAAACCGGGAGTTCCCGTTTTAACGAATTCCTGGCCATTCCCCATCCGGAACGGCCCATGAGCAGTCATACGTTTATCGCTGTGGGCGTTCTGACCGAAAAAATTGAGTGGAGCAGGGATTTCTATGTACGGCTTGTGTTTCTTGTCGGTCTGGAGCAGAATAACCCCCAGGCTCTGCAGCTCTGGTATTATCTGTCTCCTCTGATTTCCAGCAGCGCTGCCCTGCAGTCTCTTATCGGTACGCCCACTTATGGGCAGCTTATAAAGACCGTAACAGATGTTTACCGCGATATGTTCTGAAAAAGATTTGCATCCAAAAAGGACAGAAGCTTTCCGGCTTCTGTCCTTTTTGATTTTCCATTCTTCTATTCCACAACCAGTCCTTCTTTTTCCATTACATCCACAACCTGGTTTACATATTTCTCGCAGAGTTCATCGGTGGTAGCTTCTACCATGACCCGGATAACCGGCTCGGTTCCGCTTTCCCGGACCAGAATTCTTCCGTCCTCACCCAGCGCTTCCGCAACGGCGTCCACCGCTTTTACCACTTCCGGATTCTCCCGGGCCGTCTTCTTGTCAGAGACCCGCACATTTTTCAGAAGCTGGGGATAAATGGTCACCGGCTCTGCCAGTTTGGCAAGGCTCTGCTTCGTCTCCATCATGACCTCCATTATCATAAGAGAAGTCAGGATTCCGTCGCCGGTGGTTGCATGTTTGCTGAAAATGATGTGGCCGGACTGTTCGCCGCCCAGGCAGAAGTTATTCTGCACCATATTTTCATAAACATACTTGTCGCCTACCCGCGTTTTTTCATAGCGAATCCCCACCTTATCGCAGGCTTTGTAAAGTCCGATATTGGACATAACCGTGGTAACAATGGTATCGCCATTGAGCCGTCCCTGGTCTTTCAGATACTTTCCGCAAATATAAAGAATCAGATCTCCGTCTACCACATTTCCGTTTTCATCCACGGCAATACACCGGTCCGCGTCGCCGTCAAAGGCAAATCCCACGTCCAGTTTCTTTTCTTTTACAAACTCCTGCAGCACTTCAATGTGCGTAGAGCCGCAGTTTGTGTTGATGTTCATGCCGTCCGGCTCGTTGTTGATGACATAGGTCTTTGCGCCCAATGCGTCATACACACTCTTTGCAATGGCAAACGCACTTCCGTTGGAGCAGTCCAGCCCAATCCGCATATCCTTAAAGGAGCGGGTAGCCAGGGAAATCAGATGACCAATATACCGGTTTCTTCCTGCAGCATAATCGATGGTCTTTCCAATCTTTTCTTTCTTTGCCAGGGGCACTTCCCCGGCAGCGCCGTCAATATAGGTCTCAATCTTCTCTTCCACTTCCGCTTCCAGCTTCTGGCCTTTTCTGTTAATCACCTTAATTCCATTGTCGTAATAAGGATTATGACTTGCCGAAATCATGATTCCGCAGTCAAAATCCTCTGTCCGTGTCACATAGGAAACGCTGGGGGTCGTGGTTACATGGAGCAGGTAAGCGTCTGCACCGGAGGCCGTCAGTCCTGCCGCCAGGGCGTATTCAAACATGTAGCTGCTGCGTCTGGTGTCTTTTCCGATAACCACACGGGCACGGTGCTCCTGTCCGTAATACCAGCCCAGGTAACGCCCTACTTTAAATGCGTGTTCCACTGTCAAATCCACATTGGCTTCCCCGCGGAAACCGTCTGTACCAAAATATTTTCCCATGATGCTGCACTCCTTATTCTCTTTTATTCATCCTTCCCATACCGGTCCGCCTGCTCCCGAATCAGTTCCATATCGTCAAAATAATTGATTTTCATGGAGGCTTTTACTTCGGCCAGCGTCTGAGCAGCCACTTTCTCTGCCACTTCACTTCCTTTGCGGAGAATTTCATAGATTTCCGGTATCCGTTTTTCCAGTTCTTTTCTTCTGACCCGGATTGGCGCCAGTTCTTCCTGCATGACCGCATTCAGGAACCGTTTTACCTTTACGTCGCCCAGACCGCCTCTCTGGTAGTGGGCTTTCAGTTCGTCCAGATTCTGATAATCCGGCAGGTATTCTGCGAAATGTTCCTCCCGGCAGAATGCGTCCAGATAGGTGAAAACCGGATTGCCTTCCACCTGGCCCGGGTCTGATACTTTCAGATGATTCGGGTCGGTAAACATACTCATGATTTTTTTCTGTACTTCTTCCTCAGAATCCGCCAGATAAATGCAGTTCCCAAGGGATTTGCTCATCTTTGCCTTTCCGTCGGTTCCGGGCAGTCTGCAGCAGCTTTCGTTTTCCGGAATCAGGGCCTTCGGCATCACAAGGGTCTCTCCGTAGACGGAGTTGAACTTGTGCACTATCTCACGGCACTGCTCAATCATGGGAAGCTGGTCTTCCCCTACCGGCACGGTGGTAGCCTTAAAGGCAGTGATGTCCGCCGCCTGACTGATGGGATAGGTAAAAAATCCCACCGGAATACTGGCCTCGAAATTGCGCATCTGAATCTCAGATTTTACGGTAGGATTCCGCTGAAGCCTTGAAACCGTAACCAGGTTCATATAATAGAAGGTAAGTTCTGTCAGTTCCGGCACCTGAGACTGAATAAACAGGGTGGATTTTTCCGGGTCAAGGCCGCAGGCCAGATAATCCAGCGCTACCTCAATGATGTTCTGCCGCACCTTTTCCGGGTTGTCCGCATTGTCTGTCAGTGCCTGGGCATCGGCAATCATAATAAAAATTTTGTCGTACTCTCCGGAGTTCTGTAATTCTACTCTTCGTCTCAGGGAGCCTGCGTAATGTCCTACATGCAGACGTCCTGTAGGTCTGTCCCCTGTTAAAATTATCTTTTCCATATGATTCTATTCCTCTCTGATGCCCTCCCATGCAGGGACGGCACATTTTTCCACATAATAATAGTATAGGCAGAAGCGGTCCTGCTGTCAACCGGAACCCTCCGGCAGGAATACCTGCGTCCTATCCGAAAATCCGGAACAAGACTTCCGTCAGCAGCCCTGACGCAACGCTGATTCCATAGAGAGCTCCCGTAATCATCAGATTTTTCTTCACACCATGGTTCGTGCGGAACAGTACAAGCAGACCGATTCCGGCGCAGGAAAGAAGACCCGCCATCATGCTTCCGGCGCTGAGCACGCCCTCCAGATACAGAGTCGTGATGGTAACGGAAGCCGCGCAGTTGGGAATCAGTCCGATGAGTCCGGAGACGAACACGCTCAAAACGGGATACCGGGAAACGGCAGTCACCAGTTTTTCCATTCCGACCCATTCCACTACGCCTTCCAGCACCACGGCCACCAGAAAAAGGAACACCAGAATCTGAACCGAATGAATCAGCGCTGACTTCAGGATACTTCCTTCCTCACAGTGGCAGTTTTCCCGTTCACAAATGTCGTGAATGTGCAGACCTTTCTGGTTTCCTTTGTTCAGAAAACGGACCGCCCAGTCCACGCAGATTCCGGCCACAATACCAATGACAATTTTGGCGCCCATAATCCAGAGAATGTCTGAAAGCGGAGCCCGCTCCGAAATAAAAATAGGCAGCATTTCATCCGAAGTAGACAGAAATACCGCTAGCATGGTACCTACCGTAATCACTCCGCCGGAATACAGTCCCGCTGCCGCGGCGGAAAATCCGCACTGGGGAAGGACTCCCAGAATGCCGCCCAGAACAGGTCCTTTCTTTCCGGTATTCAAAAGCAGTTCCACCGTCTTCTCTCCCGCCTTGTTTTCCAGATATTCCATGGCCAGATAGGTGAGAAAGAGGAATGGGGCAAGCCGTATCGTGTCTGTAAATGCATGTTCCAGAATATGCAGTATAAATTCCATTCTATCTCTTCCTTTCTAAACGAATGGCGGTCGCCCTCCGGGCTTATCGCACAAGAACGAGGGGTTCCAGGAATCCCTCGTTCTTTCGTTTCACATATCATGGTTATTTTATACTAACTTCTCTGAAAAATCAAGAAAATCTTCGTTTAATCGTTCTGCCGCCAGTTAGCTGACCGGGTGATTGTGGAGCAGTTTCTTCTCTTTGCCCTTCAGGATCCCGTCATACAGGCTCTTCACAATGGGATTTTCGCTGGAGAGCTTTATCTGGGCCTGACTGTCTATCTGGTACATGCCTTTAAACCGGGCTTTTTTGGTTCTGGGTCCGATAGGCGTAGGCTGTCCCCCTCCGGCGATACAGCCCCGTTTACAGGCCATCACTTCCACAAAATCGTACTTTGCCTCCCCGGACTTTATCCGGTTCAGCAGAATTTCCGCATTTTTCAGGCCGTTTACCACGGCAATCTTTACTTCTCTTCCATCCAGCGTCACAGCAGCTTCTTTAATGCCGTCCGTTCCCCGGATTCCGGTAAAACTAATTTCCTGAAGGGTTTCCGCACTGCTGTCGTTAAGAAGACGTCTCAGCACTGCCTCGGTAACGCCTCCGGTCACACCGAAAATGGCCGCTGCCCCGGAAGCCAGTCCAAAGGGCATGTCCAGCGCTTCCGGCTCCAGTGTGGAAAGATCCATCCCCATCTCCTGAATCATCCGGGTAATTTCCACGGTGGTCAGCACATAATCCACATCCTGCTCTCCCTCTGTCCGGTGCTCCGGCCGGAGTATCTCGCCTTTCTTTGCCGTGCAGGGCATGATGGACACCACCACGGTTTTCCGGGTTTCCTCCGGATGCATCCGGGCCTCTTCTTTCAACAGCGCCCCGAACATTTCCTGCGGGGAACGGCAGGTGGAGATGTGTCCCCTGAATTCCGGGAACTTATTCTCACAGTATTTTACCCAGCCCGGGCAGCAGGAGGTAAAAAGAGGCAGATTCTCTCCGAAACGGAGCCGTTCCTGGAATTCTTTTGTCTCCTCCATAACCGTTAAGTCCGCGCCGAAGTTGGTATCATAAATCTCGTCAAATCCCATACGCCGCAGGGCCGCCGCCAGTTTTCCGATGGAGTTTTCCCCCTTGAGAATACCGAACTTGTCTCCCACAGCCACCCGGACGGCCGGTGCAATCTGCGCCACCACTTTTTTCTCCGGGTCCGCCAGGGCGCTCCATACCGGGCTGATGTTCTGCCGGATGGTAATGGCACCGGTAGGACAGACTACCCGGCACTGCCCGCAGCCTACGCATTCTGTCTCGGAAAGTTTTCGTTTAAAGGCAGGCACCACCTGCATCCGGGACCCCCGGAACGCAAAGTCCAGCACGCCGATTCCCTGAATTTCCTCGCAGGTCCGTACGCAGTCTCCGCAGAGAATACATTTATTCGGATCCAGCACAATCGCTTCTGAAGTTTCGTCAATAGGCATGACCGGTTTGTTGTTGGTAAACCGGACATAGTTTACCCCCAGCTGGCTGGCCAGTTTCTGAAGCTGGCAGCCGCTTGCGTGGCAGGTCGTACAGTCCCGGCAGTGGGAAGCCAGCAGAAGTTCGATAATCATTTTCCGGTGATGCTGCAGCCGGGGCGTATTGGTATAAATCACCATGCCTTCTTTTGGCACCTCGGAGCAGGAGGCAAAAAGCCGTCCTCTTTCGTCTTCTACCATGCACAGACGGCAGGCGCCGTATGTAGACAGCTCAGAATGATAGCAGAATGTAGGCAGGTTGATTCCCGCTTTCCGGATAACGGAAAGAACATTCTTTTCATCGGTAAATGCTGTCCGTCTGTTGTTAATCGTCATATATTTCATCGACCGTTCCCTCCTTATCCCTCAATATGAATTGCGCCAAACGCGCAGGCGCTCTCGCAGGCACCGCACTTGATACACTTCTCTGTGTCAATTACAAAAGGCTCTTTAATTACGCCGCTGATGGCTCCCACCGGACAGTTCCGGGCGCATTTGGAACAGCCCCTGCACCGCTCGGGACTGATGATAAACCGCCGCAGAGCTGTACAGGTGTGAGACGCACATTTTTTCTCCACCACATGTTCCATGTACTCGTCACGGAACAGTTTCAGCGTACTCACCACCGGCAGGGCCGCGCTTTTTCCAAGTCCGCAGAGAGCCGTGTCGGTAATCATCTCCGCCAGTTCCTCCAGCAGGTCCAGGTCCTCCACCTTTCCTTTGCCGGCTACAATCCTTTCCAGGATTTCCAGCATCCGCTTCGTCCCCTCCCGGCAGGGTACACATTTTCCGCAGCTCTCGTTCTGGGTAAAATTCATAAAGAACCGGGCCACTTCCACCATGCAGGTGTGGTTGTCCATGACAACCAGCCCGCCGGAGCCAATCATGGCGCCCATCTTTTTCAGCGAATCAAAATCCAGGCTCACATCCAGATGGGGCGTAATCAGGCATCCTCCGGAAGGCCCTCCTATCTGTACAGCCTTGAAGGTGCCGTTTCCTTTAATTCCACCGCCGATATCGTAGATGACTTCCCGCAGGGTGGTCCCCATGGGCACCTCGATGAGTCCGGTATTCTTTACGCTTCCGGTCAGGGCAAAGGCCTTGGTTCCCGGACTGTTCTCCGGCCCGATGGATTTGTACCAGTCCGCCCCATTCAGAATAATCATGGGCACATTGGCGTAGGTCTCCACATTGTTCAGTACCGTCGGTTTTTCAAACAGCCCCTGCTCTACCGTACGGGGCGGTTTCACTCTGGGCATTCCCCGCTTTCCTTCAATGGAAGCGGTCAGGGCGCTGCCTTCTCCGCAGACGAAGGCTCCGGCGCCCCGGTTGATATGTAACCGGAAGGAAAAATCAGTCCCCAGAATATGGTCTCCCAGCAGTCCCGCTTCTTCCGCCTGGGCAATGGCTGTTTTCAGGCGGCTGATAGCCAGCGGATACTCTGCCCGGACATAGATGTAACCTTCTTTTGCGCCTACTGCATACGCCGCAATCATCATGCCTTCTATCATTTTATGAGGGTCGCCCTCCATGATGCTCCGGTCCATAAACGCACCCGGGTCTCCCTCGTCTCCATTGCAGACCACATACCGGGTTTTTTCCGGCTGGCGGGCCACCTGACTCCACTTGTATCCGGTTGGGAATCCGCCGCCCCCGCGGCCTCTCAGATTCGAATCGGAAACTGTCTGCACAACCTCTTCCGGCGTCATTTCCAGCAGTACCTTTTCCAGCGCCTGGTAACCGCCCACGGCAATATACTCCGTGATGTGCTCTGCGTCAATGTGGCCGCAGTTTTTCAGCACCAGACGGGTCTGCTTTTTATAGAACGGAATCTCTTCCTGTTTCTGATATTCGTAACCGTCCTGCTTATAAAGTAGATGACGGATAATGTCCCCCTTCTCAATCGTGCGGTGGAAAATCTCTTCACAGTCTTCCACTTTTACTTTTGTATACAGAATCCCCATGGGCTCAATCCGCATCAGCGGTCCCATCTCGCAGAAACCGTGACACCCGCTTTTTCTTACTTCCACCGGGCCGTCCCCATGGGCGATTTCTGCGCCAAAACAGACTTCCACATCCGGGTGCTCTTCTGCAAGTGCACACATTTTTTCATAAATTTCCCCGGAACCGCCAGCCAGGCATCCGGTTCCCGCGCATATCAGAATCCGGCAGCGGCTGTCTGCTATCTTCTCTGCTGTTTCTTCCCGTATCTGTTCCAGGACTGCTTTACTCGTAATTTTTTCCATAATCAGGCACCTCTCAGTTCTCGAATCAGGTCTGCCGCTGCGTCCGGGGTCATGGCCGGATAGACTTTGTCATTGACAGTCATAACCGGCGCCAGGCCGCAGGCGCCCAGACAGGACACGGTTTCCAGGGTAAAGAGCATATCATCTGTGGTGGTCTTCTCCTTTGACAGTCCCAGTTCACTGTAGAGCCGCTCCAGAATCGGGATGGATTTCCGCACATGACAGGCAGTGCCGTCGCACACCTTGATAATATATTTCCCCTTCGGTTCGAAGGAAAAGTTCTCATAAAAAGTAGCAACACTATATGCCTTCGCTTCGCTGATACCGAGCTTTCTGGCAGTATAACTTAAAAGTTCAGGCGGCACGTACCGGTATTCCGACTGGATGTCCTGAATAATCGGTATCAAAGCCGCCTGGGTGGTTCCATGTTCCTGGATAATCTCGTCCAGTTTGTTGTAGTAGCTTTGTTCCAGCATTTGATTCCTCCTTACTTTTCTTACAACATGTTTGTTACTTTTTTATCAGAATTAACTCCAGTATATCGAACCCTTGTACAGCTTTCAACATTGTATCCAATTAAGTACAACACGGACAGTCATTTTTATGGTTTTGCACAGTTTTTCTGCATGTTTTTTAGTCAGAGTGACGGTTTTTCCGGTTTGCGTAAGTGCGCAGGCACGGCAGTCATCCTCTGGGCGTATCGTACAAGAAAACTGCTGCCGGAACGGTTCTCCGTCCTGGACAGCAGCTCTTTTCTGCTTATTGCTGTTCTTTTAAAATGCTTCTTGCCACCGCAATACCGTTTGCGCTTGCCTGCTGAAGACCTCTGGTGACGGAGGCTCCGTCTCCCATGGCCCGAAGTCCCGGCAGACTGGTGTGGAAATCCCGGTCCACCACAACTTTGTTGGAATAGAACTTTACTTCCACGCCGTAAAGCAGGGTTTCGTCGCTTGCGATTCCCGGGGTCACTTTGTCCAGCGCCCGAATCATCTCGTCGATAGCCACCATAATCCGGTGCGGGAATACCAGAGACAGGTCTCCCGGAACCGCATCTTTCAGAGTAGGCGTGATGTTATTTCTTACAAGACGCTCATCCGTGGTTCTTCTTCCCCGTTTAAAATCTCCATACCGCTGTACCAGAATCTTCCCGTCGCAGAGCATATTTCCCAGCTGAGCGATATGCTTGCCATACTCAATGGGTGAATGGAAGGGCCTGGTAAAATTCTTGGATACCAGCAGTGCGAAATTAGTGTTTTTCGTCTTCATATCCGCGGATTTATAGGCATGGCCATTGACTACCGCCAGGCCGCCTTCATAGTATTCCGTGGCCACTTCCCCGGAAGGATTGGTGCAGAATACCCGGACTTTATCGTCAAAGGTGGGCGTATAGTAAATCAGTTTCGCTTCGTAGAGCTTTTCATTCAGCTCTTTCATGATTTCATCCCGGACCTCTACCCGGACGCCTACGTCCACCGTTCCGGTTTTTGTTTCAATTCCGTGCTGACCGCAGATGCCTGCGAACCATTCGGACCCTTCACGGCCCACACCGGAAACAATTTCCGGAGCATAGTATTTTACTCCGTCCTCTGTCTCCACGCCGGTAACCCGTCCGTCCTCCACAACCAGGTCCTTCACCATGGTCATGAAAAGGATTTCCACTCCTTTCTCCAGAAGATGTTCCTGAAGGCGGGTGTAAATCTTGTATCCTTCTTCGGTTCCCAGATGACGGATGGGACATTCAATAAGCTTCAGGTTGGCCTGGATAGCCTTGGTACGGATACGCTCAATAGCCTCCTGGTCCTCAACCCCGTAAACTTTTTTGTCTGCTCCGAATTTCAGGTAAATATTATCGGATTCCTTTAACAGTTCCTCGGTCTCCTCATATCCCAGAATCTCCGGAAGATTGCCTCCCACGTCCGGAGACAAGGAGAGTTTTCCGTCAGAAAAGGCGCCCGCGCCGGCAAATCCCGTGGTAATCGAGCAGGGTTTGCAGCCCACACATACCTTTGTCTTCCGTTTTGGGCAGACCCGTTTCTCAATAGAACGTCCTTTTTCAATTATCAGGACGCGCATATCCGGCTTCTTCTCCAGCAGCTCATAAGCACAGAATATGCCGGAGGGACCTGCTCCGATAATAATTACATCATACTGATTTTCCAACTGCAATTCCTCCTTAATGGTGGAACAGCCGGATACCTGTAAACGCCATGGCCATACCGTACTTGTTGCAGGTGGCAATCACATTGTCATCCCGTACGGATCCTCCCGGCTGGGCAATATATTTTACGCCACTCTTATGGGCCCGCTCAATGTTGTCCCCAAAGGGGAAGAATGCATCGGAGCCAAGGGCCACGTCAGCCATCTTATCCAGCCATTCTCTTTTTTCTTCTCTTGTAAATACTTCCGGCTTCACGGTGAAGGTATTTTCCCACACACCGTCCTCCAGAATATCCATGTACTCTTCGCCAATGTACAAATCAATGGCATTGTCTCTGTCTGCCCGGCCAATTCCTTCTTTAAACTGAAGTCCCAGCACCTTCGGGGACTGTCTCAGCCACCAGTTGTCCGCTTTCTGTCCGGCAAGCCGGGTACAGTGGATCCGGGACTGCTGTCCGGCGCCGATTCCGATTGCCTGTCCGTCTTTTACATAGCACACGGAATTGGACTGGGTGTATTTCAGTGTAATCATGGAAATTGCCAGGTCGATTTTTGCCTGCTCCGGAATCTCCTTATTCTCGGTCACTACATTGGAGAAAAAGTCTTTTCCGATATGCAGTTCGTTCCTGCCCTGCTCAAAAGTAATGCCGAAAACATCCTTATGCTCCAGAGGGGCAGGCACATAATTTTCATCAATCTGGATGATATTATAGTTTCCTTTTTTCTTCTGTTTTAACAGTTCCAGTGCTTCCGGCTCATAGCCCGGGGCAATAACGCCGTCGGAAACCTCCCGCTTAATCAGGCGGGCCGTGTCCACGTCACAGACATCGGAAAGTGCGATAAAGTCTCCGAAAGAGGACATCCGGTCTGCGCCTCTTGCTCTCGCATAGGCGCTTGCCAGCGGAGACAGCTCTCCCAGGTCATCCACCCAGTAAATCTTCGCCAGGGTTTCGGACAGAGGCAGACCCACTGCCGCTCCGGCAGGAGATACATGCTTAAAGGAAGTGGCCGCCGGAAGTCCGGTAGCCTTTTTCAGCTCTGATACCAGCTGCCATCCGTTAAATGCGTCCAGGAAATTGATATACCCCGGTTTTCCGCAGAGCACCTGAATCGGCAGTTCGCTTCCGTCCTGCATAAAAATCCGGGACGGCTTCTGGTTTGGATTACATCCGTATTTTAATTCCAGTTCTTTCATTGGTTCCTCGTCTCCTTTTATTTATTTTTGTTGATAATTCTGGTTTCGTATTTTCCAGTTTCGATGTCAATGTAACGCACAAACAGAGACACCTTGTTCTCTTCATTCAGACTGTTCCAGAGCAGACTGGCAAAAGCATCCATGTCATCCGGAACAGCCACCCGTTTCGGTTCTCCCTCAAAACTTGGCAGGGGATTTCCGTCTCCTTTGTAAGTGTGGATAAAATGTCCTTCTCCCGCCAGCGGATTTTCGTAGGCAAAGGTAAACCGGTTGCAGGCTTCCGGACTGCCGTCACTGCTTTTCAAAATCGACATGGCATAGTTATATTTTCCGTTCTCAATGTGCATAATTCCGGAAATCCGGGGCGTATAGTTTGGTGCGTCCGGCTCGAATTCCCGGCACCGCAGGGACTGCTCGAAGGTCATCTGCTTATCCATGCCTTCGTAAATCGTGTCCGTCTGGTCTCCGTTGGTAACGATGGTCTTATTTCCCAGAACGCGTACCGGCGCATAGATAATCAGACTGGGGTCTTCCAGTTTTGATTCATCAAAGGCCTGTGTGCGAATTCCCTCTCCGTCTTCTACAAAAATCCTGTTCCGGCTGTTTGCGCTTCTTCCCATAATAAAATAAGCGGCCACGGCTTTTTTCCCGTCCGGCGTTTTCCCCAGCACAATTCCTCTGCCCGGATAGGAATTTCCTTTCAGCTCATTTTCCAGTGATAACATTTCCATAACTGCCTCTCCTTTTTATCCAGAATCAATTTTTTCACATACATTATAATTATAACCCGAACAAGGTACAAATTTCCACCCCTTTCCCACAATTTCATGGTATAATATCGTCAGATATTATACCAGCGCCGCCCCGGGCCGACCAGAGGGAGGCTCTGCCTTGCCGGGGCGTGTGCATCCCCCGGAGGGATAGCATATGCGAAGCATATGGTATAATGTAGTAATCAAGTTCAGCCGTCCGTCTGAACCGCTGACGGCTCATGCTTGCATGGAGGCCGGCAAGGGTTCAGGCGGACGAGGGGAGCGCCTCTCTATGAGCAAAGAGGCGGCGCAGCCGCCAGTTAGCACGCCAGTGCGGCTTTGCGAATGGCGCTCGCTGAACGGCCAGACTGCCGGGCGGCGGCGAATGGCACCCGCTGAACGGCCAGACTGCCGGGCGGCGGCGAATGGCGCTCGCTGAACGGCCAGACTGCCGGGCGGCGGTGAATGGCACCCGCTGAACGGCCAGACTGCCGGGCGGCGGCGAATGGCGCCCGCTGAACGTATATTTATGGAAGGGTGAGAATTTTGAAATCCACACAGGTTGATTTTTCCTCCGGCAGTGTCCGGCGAAATGTTCTGGCCGTAGCGGCGCCCATGCTGACGGCCCAGCTACTGAATCTTCTTTATAATATTATTGACCGGATTTACATCGGCATGATTCCCGGGGAAGGCACCATCGCCCTGGCGGGTCTCGGCCTCTGTTTTCCGGTCATTACCATGATAACTGCATTCGCTAATCTCTTTGGAGTGGGCGGGTCCCCGCTCTGCTCCATTGCAAGGGGCAGACAGGATACCGAAAGGGCAGAGCACATTATGTCCAACGCCTATTTTATGCTGCTTCTTGCCGGCGTTATCCTGACTGTGCTCGGCATTGCTTTTCACCGGCCTCTTCTGTACCTGTTCGGCGCCAGTGACGCCACCTATCCCTATGCTTCCGGATATATGGTCATCTATCTGCTCGGTACGGTGTTTGTCATGACTTCCCTGGGGCTGAACCCGTATATTAACAGCCAGGGATTTGCCCGAACGGGGATGCTGACCGTTCTGCTGGGCGCGGTATCGAATCTGATTCTGGACCCTGTTTTTATCTTTCTTCTGGGAATGGGTGTGCGGGGAGCCGCGCTGGCCACTATTTTGTCCCAGTTTTTCTCCGCAGTCTGGGTACTGCTTTTCCTGACCGGCAAAAAAGCGGAGCTGAAGCTGCACTTCCGGAATTTTCGGCCGGATTTTGACTGTATCCGGCAGATTACGGCTCTCGGCACTTCCAGCTTTGTCATGTCCTGTACAGACAGTCTGGTTCAGGTGGCATGCAATACGATGCTTCGTACCTTCGGCGGAGACCTTTACATCAGTGTGATGACGGTTATCAATTCCGTCCGGTCCATCGCACAGACTCCGGTCATGGCCATCAGTGACGGCGCATCTCCCATCATCAGCTACAATTACGGAGCACGGAACTTTCCCCGGGTGCGGGAGGCCATCCGCTTCATGACCCAGCTCGGCTTCGGTTACACCATGCTCATCTGGACACTGCTGTCTGCTTTCCCGGCCTTTTTTATTCAGATATTCAACCGGGATGCCGCGCTGGTGGATGCCGCTGTGCCGTCCCTTCATATTTATTTTTTCGGCTTTGTGATGATGGCGTTTCAGTTTTCCGGACAGAGCGTGTTCAAATCCCTGAACCGGGCAAAGCATGCTGTTTTCTTTTCCCTGCTCCGGAAAGCCTTCATCGTGGTCCCCCTGACGTTTCTTCTGCCTCATGTGGCAAATCTTGGGGTAAACGGGGTCTTTCTGGCAGAGCCCATTTCCAATGTTATCGGCGGGCTGGCCTGCTACATTACCATGCGGCGGACTGTCATGCCGGAACTGAAAGCAGATACATAAAAGAGGAGAATTTGTGATGCATACGAAAAAAGAAGAATTTCTGGCCGGGGTACACAGTGGAATTCCCATCTGCCTCGGCTATATCGCGGTTTCTTTTACCTTTGGTATCATGGCAAAAAACGCCGGGCTTTCCGTGTGGGAGGCCGTGCTGATTTCCGCGGCCAACTTAACCAGTGCCGGCCAGTTCGCCGGACTTTCCCTGATTGTTTCCGGCTCTTCCCTGCTGGAAATGGCCGCCACCCAGTTTGTTATCAATCTGCGGTACTCTCTGATGTCCTGCTCTCTTTCCCAGAAGCTGGACCAGAGCGCTCCTTTTTTTCACCGCTTTTTTATGGCTTATGGCGTGACCGATGAAATTTTCGGTGTGTCTGCCTGCCGGGAAGGTCCGCTCAGTCCTTTCTATTCCTACGGACTTATCAGTGTAGCCGCTCCGGGCTGGACCCTTGGCACCTTTCTGGGCATTGTCTCCGGAAGTATTCTTCCGGAAAGGCTTATCCGTGCATTAAGCGTGGCCCTTTACGGCATGTTTATTGCCATTATTATTCCTCCTGCCCGGTAAAACCGGGTCATTGCGGGGATTGTAGCTGTTTCCATGATACTGAGTCTGATTTTTACAGAGGTGCCTTTCCTTGGCAGTATTTCTTCCGGATTCCGGATTATTATTCTGACACTGCTGATTGGCGGAGCGGCCGCCTTTTTATTCCCGCTGAGAGAAGAAACGGAGGTGACAGAAGATGAATCCTGAAGTACTGCTGTATATTCTCGTGATGGCCGGAGTTACCTACCTGATTCGGATGCTTCCCCTGACCCTGATACGAAAAGAAATCAAAAACGTCTATATCCGTTCCTTCCTTTATTATGTGCCCTATGTCACACTGTCCGTTATGACATTTCCGGCCATATTAACGGCCACCGGAAGTATTTATTCCGCACTGACAGGCTTTGCGGCCGCCCTGATTCTGTCCTATTTCCGCAAAAGCCTGATTACTGTGTCCCTGGTGGCAAGTCTCTGTGTATTTCTTGTGGAACTGTTTTAATTTAGCAGGCGGAGCCCGGAAGAATCCGTGGCCCCGCCTTAAAAATGTTCTCACGCCGCTTATGCAATTTCCGTTACTTTATAGTCCTGGTCTTCTACTGCTTTTTTCAGCACATCGTCCGCCACTTCGGATTTCAGGGTCACAACCGCAGTGCCGTTTTCATGGCTTACTGCCGCCGCTTCCACTTCCGGAAGAGCTTCCAGGGATTTCTTTACCCTTGCCTCACAGTGTTCACACATCATGCCTTCGATTTTCATTGTCTTTTCCATTGTCGTCTCAGCCTCCTGTTTTGTTTTTGTTTTCCTTTTTTTGTCTTTGGATGCATCATGCATATTGAACCAGTTCAGACGCAGTGCGTTGGTCACCACGCAGAAACTGGAAAGACTCATTGCCGCAGCCCCGAACATGGGGTTCAAAAGCCAGCCAAACAGCGGATACCACACTCCGGCGGCCAGGGGGATTCCAATTACATTGTAGAAAAATGCCCAGAACAGATTCTCATGAATGTTCCGCAGGGTGGCCCGGCTCATCCGGATAGCCGCAGGCACATCGCTTAACCGGCTCTTCATCAGAACCACGTCTGCCGCGTCAATGGCGATGTCCGTTCCGGCGCCGATGGCAATTCCCATGTCCGCCCTGGTCAGGGCCGGCGCGTCATTGATACCGTCGCCCACCATGGCCACCTTTCCTTTCCGTTTCAGAGAACGAATGACACTTTCCTTGCCCTCCGGCAGAACCCCTGCAATAACCTCATCCACACCGGCCTGTTTTCCAATGGCTCTGGCCGTCCGCTCGTTGTCGCCGGTCAGCATGACTACATGGATTCCCATATTCTGCAGTTCTTTCACTGCCCGGGGACTGTCTTCTTTTATTACATCCGCCACTGCGATAATTCCCGTAAGTTTTCCTTCCCGGCTGAAAAACAGCGGCGTCTTTCCTTCTTCCGCCAGTGTTTCCGCCTGCGTTCTCACTGCCTCCGGCACCTCTGTTTTCTCCAGGATAAATTTCAGGTTTCCGCCGTACAGTCTGACACCGTCCAGAGTTCCGGAAAGACCGTTTCCGGGCACTGCCTGGAAATCCGATACTTCCCCGGTGTCCGGAATCCCCACTTCCTCTGCCCTGGCCAGAATGGCACGGGCCAGAGGATGTTCGCTTTTTTGTTCCAGGATAAAAGCGTCCTGAAGCAGGGCTTCTTCCGTCACGCCAGGCACCGGAATCATGTCGGTCACCTTCGGCTCCCCGCCGGTAATGGTTCCCGTTTTATCCAGGGCCACAATCTCCGTTTTTCCGGTTTCCTCCAGAGAAACTGCGGTCTTAAACATAATCCCGTTTTTGGCCCCCATGCCGTTTCCAACCATAATGGCGACCGGCGTTGCAAGTCCCAGGGCGCAGGGGCAGCTGATTACCAGTACGGAGATTCCCCTGGCCAGGGCAAATCCCAGAGTCTGTCCGGTCAGAAGCCAGATAACGGTCGTAATCACTGCAATCGCGATAACCGCCGGCACGAACACGCCGGATACCCGGTCCGCCACTTTGGCAATCGGCGCTTTCGTGGCTGCCGCGTCGCTGACCATCTGGATAATCTGGGAAAGGGTCGTATCCTCCCCTACCCGGACAGCCTCACATTTCAGGAACCCGGACTGGTTCAGCGTGGCCGCAGACACCAGGTCGCCCTCTTTTTTATCCGCCGGAATACTCTCTCCGGTCAGGGCCGATTCGTTGACCGCGCTGGTTCCTTCCAGAACCACTCCGTCTACCGGAATATTTTCCCCGGGCCTTACGACAAACACATCTCCTTTTCTCACCTGGTCAATGAAGACCTCCACTTCCGCTCCGTTTCGCAGAATCGTGGCCGTCTTTGGCGCCAGCTTCATCAGGCCCTTTAAGGCGTCTGTCGTTTTCCCCTTGGAATGGGCCTCCAGCATTTTTCCAACTGTAATCAGAGTCAGAATCATGGCGGCAGATTCAAAGTAGAATTCATGCATATAGGACATGACGCCCGCCGCGTCTCCCCGCATCTGGGCGTCCGTCATTGCAAACAGCGCATAGGTGCTGTACACAAAGGACGCGCCGGCCCCCAGGGCCACCAGGGTATCCATGTTGGGCGCCCGGTGCCAGAGCCCCCGGAAACCGCTGATAAAAAATTTCTGGTTAATAACCATAACGATAACGGTCAGAAGAAGCTGAATCAGCCCCACTGCCACATGGTTGCCTTCCAGCACGGCCGGCAGCGGCCAGCCCCACATCGTATGTCCCATGGACACGTACATCAGGGGAATCAAAAAGCAGAGCGACGCAATCAGCCTCCGCTTCAGTACCGGCGTCTCCCGGTCCTTTAAAAAATCCTCTCCGGCAGCAGCACTCTGCTGCTTTGCCTGGCCTGCCCCTTTTTCCGCCGCACCGTATCCCGCTTCTTCCACAGCGGCAATGATGTCCGACGAGGCGGCTGTTCCTTCCACTCCCATGGAGTTCGTCAGCAGACTGACCGAGCAGGACGTAACCCCCGGAACTTTGGAAACCGCTTTTTCCACCCGGGCACTGCAGGCAGCACAGCTCATTCCGGTTACTGTATACTGTTCCATCTCTTAAACCTCCTCTATTTCATCAGTTTCTGAAGGGTTGCCACCAGCTCATCCACGGTTTCCTCCCTGCCTTCCAGAATATCATTCGTCACGCAGGTACGGATATGGTTCGCCAGAAGCATCTTGTTAAAACTGTTCAGGGCGGCGTTGACCGCGGATACCTGCACCAGAATTTCCGGACAGTAGGCATCCTGTTCCACCATTTTTTTAATCCCGCGAACCTGACCCTCTATCCGGTTCAGACGATGAATCAGGTCCTTATATTCTTTTTCCGAACGCTCTTTCTTTCTGTGACAGCATTCTTTCTTATCTTCCATCTGTATCTTCCTCCCTTTCAGGCTCATTATATACCCCTTGGGGGTATTTTTCAACTGTTTTCCTTGACTTTTTCTATCCGTTTATGGTAAAATACGCCTGCAATTTGATAATAGTGACGCACAGTCATATGGTTTTCCTGTTTCAGAATCAAACAGGCCAGGTCCATATGACTTTTTTTATTGTGTCAGGTTTTCCTGGCACTACACCCGAAAATACTAAAAATACATTGCACTTTCAGAAAAGGAGCCTGATTTTATTATGGAAAAGAAAAATTCCTTTATGCAGACGAAACCCGTTCTGCCCCTGCTTCTGTCCATGGCGGTGCCGATGATGCTTTCCATGCTGATTCAGTCCCTTTACAACATCGTGGACAGTATCTATGTTTCCCGGCTGGGTACGGAGGCGCTGACCGCCGTCTCCCTGGCCTATCCGCTGCAGAATACCATTACCGCGGTTTCCGTGGGAATCGGCGTGGGCATCAGTTCCGCCATCTCCATTTTTCTGGGGGCCGGCGCCCAGGAAAAAGCGAACCGGGCCGCTACCATCGGTGTGGCATTAAGTGCGGTACACTGCCTGCTTTTTATTCTGGCAGGAATTTTTGTCACCCGTCCCTTTCTGGAGCTGTTTACCGGAAATCCCGCCGTTTTAAAGGACGCCTGCGATTATACCTATATCGTGCTCTGCGCCTCCTTCGGCTGTATCCTCCAGATAACCATGGAGAAAATCTTCCAGGGAATCGGAGAAATGAAAATCACCATGTACCTGCTGGCTTCCGGCTGTATCATCAATATTGTCCTGGATCCCATTCTCATCTTCGGACTTCTGGGATTTCCGGCCATGGGCGTGGCCGGCGCCGCCATCGCCACGGTCGTCGGGCAGATCTGCGCGTTTCTGCTCTACATCGTGGTATATATGCGGCGCAGCTTTGCCGTGCAGATTCACCCGAAATACCTGTGTTTCGATAAAGGCATTATTTCCCGGATTTACAGCGTAGGGATTCCTTCCTCGATAATGCTGACCCTGCCTTCCGTTCTGGTGAGCGTTTTAAACAGCATCCTGGCCGCCTTTTCCGACACCTGTGTGGCGGTTCTGGGGGTATACTTCAAGCTCCAGACCTTCATCTATATGCCTGCAAACGGCATCGTACAGGGTATGCGTCCCGTAGTGGGCTACAACTACGGTGCCGGGGAACAGGGCCGGGTAAAAAGTGCCATCCGGTACAGTCTGCTCTGCACAGCGGCCATTATGCTCCTGGGCACTCTGCTCTCCCTCCTGATTCCCGGTCAGATATTCGGACTGTTTGACGCAGACGCCGAGCTGCTTTCCGCCGGTATCACTGCGCTGCGGATTATCAGCCTGGGCTTTCTGGTTTCCACAATCGGGGTTATCGCCTCCGGGGTATTCGAAGCTCTCGGCGAAGGACGGCACTCTCTGGCCGTATCCCTGCTTCGCCAGTTTGCCATTACCATTCCTCTGAGCTTTGTGCTGTCCCGCTTTCTGGGCGCCGTGGGAGTCTGGATTTCCTTCCCTGCCGGAGAATTCTGTGCCGCAGTGGTAGCCCTGGTTCTTCTGAAAAAATATAAGGGCGGCGCCTTTTCCCCATTTTAGCGCCGCCCCGTAAGTCCTGCTAATGGTTTTCTATTAAAATAAATAATGGGCCACATGTCCCGCTTCCGTTGACAATTCTGTGCGCTTTCCTCTATTATAAAGTTTATATGTTATATAGAGGAAAGTGCATTTTTCATTTCCGCTGTTTTTCAGCATGCACATGAGAGGAGCGTCTATTATGAAACCAGAGAAAAAATACGCGTCTGTTTTTGAGCTGAACGGGATTCCCCGGATGTCCCAGGCCTTTCCCCTGGCCCTTCAGCATGTGGTAGCCATGATTGTGGGCTGTGTTACGCCGGCCATCGTTATTTCCGGCGTGGCAGGACTTACCAGCCGGGACCAGGTTATTTTCGTCCAGGCAGCACTCTTTATTGCCGCCATCTCTACCCTGATTCAGCTTTTTCCCATTGCAGGAAAAATCGGGTCCGGCCTCCCCGTCATCCTGGGCGTCAGCTTTGCCTATCTGCCCAGCATGGAAGCCATCGCCGGTTCTTTTGATATTGCCACCATTCTGGGCGCCCAGCTGATTGGCGGTATCGCCGCTATCTTTGTAGGGCTCTTTATTACAAAGCTGCGGGCTCTCTTCCCGCCGCTGATTACCGGAACCGTCGTATTTACCATCGGCCTTTCCCTTTATCCCACGGCAGTGCGGTACATGGCCGGCGGTTCTTCCTCCCCCACATACGGTTCCTGGCAGAACTGGCTGGTGGGATTTATCACCCTGGCCATTGTCATCGTCCTGAACCACTTTGCAAAGGGCCTTCTGAAACTGGCGTCCATCCTGATTGCCATGATTATCGGATACATCATCGCCTTCTTCTTCGGCATGATTGATTTTTCCGCGGTCAGCTCCGCCGGACTGTTTCAGATTCCCCAGCCTCTGCATTTTGGGATAAAATTCGAAGCTTCCGCCATTGTCACCATGGTTCTGCTTTTTGTTATCAACTCCGTACAGGCCATCGGCGATTTTTCCGCCACAACCGGAGGCGGACTGGACAGAGAGCCCACGGACAAAGAGCTGTCCGGAGGTATTGTGGCATACGGAATCACCAATATCCTGGGCGCCTTCTTCGGAGGCCTGCCCACCGCCACTTTCAGCCAGAACGTAGGAATTGTGGCAACCACAAAAGTGGTCAACCGTGTCGTACTGGGACTGGCCGCAGTCATTATCCTGCTGGCCGGATTTCTCCCGAAATTTTCGGCTCTTCTGACCACGATTCCCCAGTGTGTCCTGGGAGGCGCGACCATTTCCGTATTCGCCTCCATTGCCATGACCGGAATCAAGCTGGTGGTGCAGCAGCCCCTGTCCTACCGGAACACTTCCATCGTAGGACTGGCCGTGGCCCTTGGAATGGGTATTACCCAGTGTTCCGAATCCCTGGCCTCTTTTCCGGCGTGGGTGACAACGGTATTTGGGAAATCCCCGGTAGTTGTAACCACAATTACGGCCATTCTGCTGAATCTGATTCTGCCAAAAGATAAAGAACAGTAACAAACCGGGGACGGGTACCAGTCAGCCGGTACCCGTCCCCAGTGAAATTTTCAATGAAATTTTAAAGCAGTTTTTCCAGGGCTTTTACGTCCTCCATCCGGGTGGCCCAGCTTGTGGCAAAGCGGACAACCGTATGGCTCTCATCCAGCTTCTCCCAGAAGCTGAATACCACCTCTTTTCTCAGTCTTTCCATCTGCTCATTTTCCAGCACAACGAAAATCTGATTGGTGGGATTTTCCAGGTAAAAACGGTATCCCTTTTCCCGGAGAATTTCCCGCAGTGCTTCTGCCGTTTCTATGGCGTTCCTGCTGATTTCCAGATACAGTCCGTCCGTAAACAGAACATCAAACTGAATGCCGTTCAGCCTCCCTTTGGCAGAAAGCGCCCCATTCTGTTTTACCATGGTCAGAAAATGCGCCGGTGCATTGTTCCGGGGAAAAACTACCGCCTCCCCGCTGAGAGCGCCCACTTTTGTTCCGCCGATGTAAAATACATCGCAGAGTGCCGCCACATCCCGCAGGGTTACATCCGTCTCCGGGCACGCCAGTCCATATCCCAGCCTCGCCCCGTCCATATAAAGAGGGATTCCGTATTCCCGGCAGACCGCCGAAAGCTCTTCCAGCTCCCGCTTTGTATACAGTGTTCCGTATTCCGTCGGATGGGAAATATACACCATTCCCGGGAACACCATGTGTTCGTGGTTCTCATCTCCATAAAATGTTTCCAGGTATGTCCGGACGGCGGAGGCTGAAAGTTTTCCCTGCTCTTCTGGTATGGCAAGCACCTTGTGACCGCTGTTTTCAATCGCTCCCGCTTCATGTACGCTGACATGTCCGGTGACTGCTGCCACCACTCCTTCATAAGGTCTGAGTATTCCTGCTATCACGGTTTTATTGGTCTGGGTTCCCCCGGTCAGAAAATAAATGTCCGCTTCCAAAGCTCCGCAGCTTTTGCGAATCTTTTCCTTTGCGGAGGCACTGTATCTGTCCATTCCGTAACCCGGCAGCTTTTCCATATTTGTCTCATAAAGGCGCTTTAAAATCTTTTCATGCGCACCTTCACTGTAATCATTTTCAAAATAAAGCACGGTTCTTCCTCCCTGTCATTCTCTCGGATTCCCAGAGGAACGCTTCCCCTGGTCCCAGTCCATTCTAGCACACTTTCGCGGCAAAGGACAGAAAAACCTCCCGAAAGCTATTCGAACTGCTCCGTGGTGGACATGGCAAATTTCCCGCCGTCCATAATGATATCACATCCGGTCAGATACTCGTGTCCCTCATCCAGAAGTCCGGCTATCAGGTCCGCCATCTCTTCCGGCTGCCCAATCCGTCCAAATGCCGTTCCCTTTGCAATGGAATCCAGGTAAGCTGCCTGACCCTCCAGCATGGGCGTCATAAAGGAACCCGGCGCAATTGAAAGAATCCGGCTGTTATTTTTCCGGGCCACCCGGACCACATTTGCCATGGTGTACCAGATTACAAACCGCTTGGAGCAGGTATAGGTCCCGTATTCCGGGCCAAGTCTGGCCACTCTCGGATCCGTGGGTTCCGGAATCAGCGCCAGCACTTTCTCGCAGAAATCTTCCGCCTCCGGATGTTTCCATACCTCGATATCTTCTTTTTTCATCTGATAGTAGTACCCGGTGATGGAAGAATAATTCAGTATACTGGAATGATTCAGATAAGGCAGAAAAGCTTCCAGTACAAAATGGGTTCCCTGGATGTTAATCTTTACAATCAGTTCCGAAGAAGCGTTATCAAAATCCACGCCTGCCGCATTCACCACATTTCCTATCGGCGCAATTCCGGCGGCATATTCCGCAAATTCCTGAACCGACTCCGGATTCGAGATATCGCAGGTCTTTCCGTAGACTTCGGCTCCGGCCGCCTTCAGATAGTCCATGGCATGTTCCAGCCGCTTCTCATTTCTTCCCCCGACAAGAACCGGTCCGAATTTTGCCAGCGCTTTCGCCGTCTCCAGTCCCATGCCGGATGTGCCGCCCGTTACCACCTGTAATCTTTTTTCTCCCATGTTCTTCCTCCTTTTTGTCCGCTTTGACAAGTTCTCTGTCAACTGGTATCATCTGATTACAGTATACTGTTTTTGGGGAAAAATCAGCAATGACAGCCCCGGAACTTACTCAGAAAAGGGAGAAATGTGACATGTTTAAGCACTCGGAAAACCGGCAGGTACTCTATTCCCTGAATGCCCTGGCCGAAGCTCTGCTTGACCTGATGCAGAAAGAAGGATTTGAAGAAATTACTGTTACACAGATTTGTCAGACTGCCGGCATTACCCGGCGCACCTTTTACCGGAACTGCGACAGCAAACTGGACCTGATAGATTTTCTGACAGAAAAGTATGTCCGGAATCTTCTGGATTCCGTGGATTTTACCTGCACGGACGCTCTGCTTCTGTACCGGAACTTTTTCCAGTACTGGAAGGAACACAGCACGTTTCTGAGGGCGCTTTATCAGAACCGGCTGTTCCCCTGGTTTTCCCGCACCTTCACCACCTGCTGTATCCGGTGGATGGAGGACGGCCTGATGCTGGACATGCTAAAGGGCCGCCCCAACGGGGAGACCCTCCGGCTTTTCTATAATTCGTTTCTGATTGGCGGGCTCTGCAGCGTGCTGGAGCCCTGGACAGCAGAGGATTTCCAGACTTCGACGCAGGAGCTGGCCTATGTACTGGCCTCCCTGGCGCCGGAGCGGGTAAGTCTGCATTTTACCGATGTAATTTCTTAAAATCTTCGATAAATTTTTCAATACTGGGAAGATGCTTTACTCTGCGCAGTTTCGTCCCGGTCAGTTCACAGATATCCTCCAGGTTCGCTTCCAGAAGCCGATTGCAGACCCGGATTTCCTCTGGAGCTCCGTAGTCCTCCATAAATTCCACCAGATAATTTGCTATCTCTACCATTTCATCCTTTTCCGGTCCTATCATATCCGCGTCAAGAATGGTTCCGAAGTCCTGTTCAGCCACAATGGAAAATACCGGATGTACAGGACGGTCATACTCCTCTCCGTCCAGCGGCTCTCCGACATACCTGATATCGATTTCCAGTATTCCGTCCTGCCGCGGCAGACTGCGCAGTTCCTGCCGATATTCCTCATCGGCCACAACCAGGCATCGCATCCGGCATTTCGCAAAGGGAAGAGATGCCTCCGTGAGGGAAGCACTTCCCGTTTTCTCATCTGCCCGGAAGCAGAGACATTTCCCCTGGTCAAAAGCAACGGAAATCTTTTCCTCCTCCTGCTTTTTCAGTGCTTTCTCCAGAAGTTCCATGTAATGAAGCATCCGCGCAGTCTCCTCCGGGCTGAAAGCAGCCGGATAGAATTTCGTTCGAAAACTCCGAAAATACAGCCACTGATTCTCTCCCCGGAACTTATATCCCATGTCCCGAATCTGTTTTCTCTCCTTTTGGGAAAGCTCTTTCCGGCTGCCCCAGTAGCAGGTCAGATTATTCTGACTGAACATCGCATAATCCTGGGGAATTCCCAGTTCTTCCTGCGTTGCCAGCATAAAGAAATCATTCAGCCCGGCATGGCCCTCATAGACAACAATCCCGTAGCAGTCTCCGCCCCGTCCCAGAATGCTGACCCAGGCGGCCTCCTCCTCTTTCCCGTCCTGAAGGCAGATAAGGTCCCTGTCCCAGAACGAATCCCAGGGCTTTAACTCTTTAATCCGAAGTGCAGTTTCATAAAGTTTTTTCGTCAGCTCTCCGGCCTTTGTTTTCTCAGGAGCCCTCTTTTTCCCCTTACCCCGGTTTTCTGCTTCCCCGTCCGTATCCGGCTCAAACTGGTCCGGATACAAGGTGCTTCCTTCGTATCCGCAGACACCCATCCTGGGGGAATTACACACAGGAAGAAGCATTTCCGGTACATAGATTTCATCCGAATCCGCTTCTTCTTCCTCTGCTTTCTTCAGACATTCCTCACACCAGAATGGACTTCTTTCAAAATAATACCCTTCTTCTATCCACTGGGCCGGATTTTTTCCGCACTGTCCGCAGAGAATTTCCGGCGGATTATTCCGGGAAAGTAAAGTGATTTTCTCTTTTTTCTGTCTACCGGTACGGTATCCGACTACACGAAGTTCCAGTTCCGTTGTTGAGCCAAAATCGTATTCATAGAAAAATTTCGCTTCCGGGTACAGCACTGTTTTCAGTTTGTACTTCATACTTTTGGGCGGTGCACCCCAGAACCAGTCCTCATTCGGCTGGATTTCATACTGAATTCCTTCGATTGTAAATGCGCTGAGATGTCCGCAGCATTCCAGCCAGATGTCCCGCAGGAACCGGTCCAGATTCTCAAGAGTAGCATTTTCACTGATTTCCAGAATCATCCAGTATGTTTTATCCCATTTTCCTTTTACAGAAAGCATATAATAACCGCAGGCGTTTTTGCCTTTTTCTTCCTCCAGCCGTTTCCTGCGCACCGGGCAGGCAGGCAGATGCCGGAGGATTCCTCCCGCAGTATACTCTTTTCCACAGTATTTACAAAATCCTTTTGTCTGTACAGCCATATCTTTCTCCTCGTTTTCCCAGTCATTCCTCTGTTGCAATCAGGAACGCGCTACTTTCATCTGCCTTTGGACAGCCATAGATAACCTGGCACAGTTTCTTTCCCGTCTCTGTGCGGAAAATAGTCTCCACAGCATGGGCTACTGCCTCCCGGCTCAGACTGTCGTCATAAAAATTCACCAGGAAATCTGCCTCTACCAGTATCTGATAATCCAGCCCGTCTATCTGCTGATAAGTGTGATGATGTCCTACCAGATAACAGACGCGCTCCATATCCGGCTCCTCCATCCCCATTTCCTTCAGCAGTGCTCTGGCATAGGCAGGCCCTTCCTTTTCCTGAAGCTTTCCGTCACAGTGTCCGTATTTTTCCTCGGCCGGGCGAATGCCGATATCATGTACCAGAGCCGCGCATTCTGTAAGAAAACGGGTATGGTCATCTACTCCTTCCAGCCGGGCAATAAGCTGGGCAAAACGGTGAACTTTCAGGAAATGGTGGATGCGCTGGGGGGCTTCCCGGTCAAAAATCATCATTTTCTGTGTCAGTAAATCTGTAAAAAGTAATTCGTCCATCAGGGGCCTCCTTTGAGGGTGGAATGGTTTACGGGTTATAGGAATAATGTAGCATCTCTCCTCATGTAACACTTATCAACGGATACAATATGCAAAATTCTCTAACTATAAATTTATATAATTTTTCACAGGACAGTTACCGTGTCTGACACGTCAATATCTTCAGGCTCAATGTCCACTGTACAATCGTCAAAAGTGTCATCCTTTAATGCCATTATTTCTATGAACCGCCCAACCGGTGCAGAAGCAATATCTATTTTACCCCATGAATAATCAATGCTAATAATCTCTCCCAGTTTAACTTCTGCCTCTTCAGATAGAATTTTCGCTTTATTTTTCGAATCTGTTACTGCCTGTTTTAACAACAATGTTCGCGCTGCCTCCATATTCTTTACAGTATAAACAATTCTAAATTCTGGGTGGGCTTCACAATGCGTCAAACTATGTAATACTTTTCTCAGAGTCACATTGTCGGCCGGAAATTCTATTTTCATTGTATGTCTATATTTATAACCAACAAATCTTCTTTTCCTGCTTTTATCCTTTGCCTGATAACTCTCATAATCTGTATCAATATTAAAAGACATCGTCTTTACATCAGAGCGTTGAAATTCTAATTTTT
>DSTFC04002__coassemble_864_pt1 | contig 26471 bp, 25 predicted proteins | sample DSTFC04002__metabat2_high_PE_021 | metagenome-assembled genome bin DSTFC04002
AATCCACGGTATTGGGAGAGATTTCCACCAGCACGCCGTCATAGTTATTGACATAGCTCCGGTACTCGCCAAAATACGGCGCAAAGACGATAACCTCGTCTCCCGGATTCAGAAGGGTTTTCAGGATGACGTTCAGTCCCCCTGCAGCTCCCACGGTCATGGTAATGTTTTTCGCGGAAAACGCAGTGCCGAACCGCTCATTTAACGATTCCGCAATGGCCTGCCGCACGTCTTCATAACCGGCATTGCTGTTCGTATAGCCGTGAAGCACCAGGGAGTCTTCTTCATTTACCAGATCGATAATGGCCTTCTTTACCGCTTCCGGCGCCGGCACGTTGGGATTTCCCAGGCTGAAATCAAATACATTTTCCGGCCCGTACAGCTTTGCCAGCCGGTTTCCTTCCTCAAACATGGCACGGATTGCCGAACTGTTTGCCACCATATTCTCCATCTTTTTTGAAATCATCGTCTGTTCTCCTTCCTTTTTCCGTTCCTCTGGCGCTTCTTACCGGGACGCCAGGGTTACGGTTCCTTTTTCCACCAGAAATGCCGGCTTGTAGGACAGTTTCGCCTTCCGCAGTCCTTCCTGTCCCACGTCGTCCTCCCGGTTCACATATTTGTATTTTCCCAGTATCTCGTGTTCCACAAACTGCTGGTTTATCACGGTATAAGCGCCTTCCACATCTGCCAGCGCTTTCTCGATATGCACCACAAAGGTATCCTCGTTTAAAGGCTCTCCCAGGGTAAATGCAACGATTTTCCCGTCCACCCGGAGAATCCCTCCGGTGAGCTGAAGTTCCCTGAAAAGCCGCAGAGAATTCAGCGTCACGCTCATCTCTGCATTCTTTTCCTCATCCTCATCCACCTCATTTAAATTCCGCCACTCCAGGGCCATCTGGAAACACTCTTCCACGTTGTCCTCTGTCAGACGCTCATAATCCCAGCGGTCTTCGTAGAGAATCTTAAACCGGTTGATATGATTCCGTTTGCTGTGGAGCTTCTTTCCGGACAGGGTGGCCAGTTTCTCCGCCTCATACACGTAGTCCGCATAATCCCGGGTCTCTGTATACTGGTAGCGGCCCGGATACCAGGAGTCCAGACTGGCGAACTGGTCCTTCGTCACCCCGTACATGTGGAACGCCTCCCCGGCTTCCCGGGCCCATTCTTCCAGAATGGGAAATACGGCCCTGACATCCTCCAGCTCTCCTGCCGGCCATGCGTAACTGCATCCCTCTGTCGTATCCTCAAAAATCAGCACATTCCGGTAAACTGCATATTTTACCTTATAAAACCGGGACCACAGATAAACATTGGCAAAGGTACGGTCACAGCTTTGTCCCGGATAGTTCCGAAACCAGCCGTCCACGACCTCCCGGTCTTCCAGCTCCGGTCGTTTCAGTTCAGGTCTTTGCATGGTATCCTTCTTTCCAGTTGATACGGAAGGACCCGCAAAGGCGGATCCCTCTCAGAACTTGTTTCCTTTTATACTTCTTCATTCATATTCGCCAGACGGGCAGCCTGGTCCGCCGCAGTCAGACTGTCGATAATCTCGTCCAGGTCCCCATTAAGCACACTGTCCAGCTTATGCAGGGTCAGTTTGATTCTGTGGTCCGTCACACGGCCCTGGGGGAAGTTGTAAGTACGGATTTTTTCCGAACGGTCGCCCGTTCCAATCTGGCTTCTTCTGGCCTCCGCCTCGGCGGACTGCTGTTTCTCCATCTCCAGTTCATACAGCTTGGAACGAAGCAGGCGGAAAGCCTTCTCCTTGTTCTGAAGCTGGGATTTTTCTGTCTGGCTGTAAATCACGATTCCCGTGGGATAATGGGTCAGACGCACCGCAGAGTCCGTCGTATTTACGCACTGGCCGCCGTTTCCGGAAGCACGCATTACGTCAATCCGGATATCCTTCTCATCGATAACCACGTCCACTTCTTCCGCCTCCGGCATGATGGCCACGGTAACCGTGGACGTATGAATCCGGCCTCCGCTTTCCGTCTCCGGCACCCGCTGTACCCGGTGCACGCCGCTTTCATACTTCAGCCGGGAGTAGGCTCCCTGGCCGTTTATCATGAAAATGACTTCCTTAAACCCGCCGATTCCATTCTCATTCATGGAAATGATTTCTGTGTGCCATCTTCTGCTCTCCGCATAGTGCACATACATCCGGTAGATTTCTGCCGCGAACAGAGCCGCCTCGTCTCCGCCGGCCCCTGCACGGATTTCCACGATAACGTTCTTGTCGTCATTAGGGTCCTTGGGAAGAAGAAGAATCTTCAGCTCCTGCTCCAGTTCTGTTACCCGGTGGCGGGACTCGTTCAGTTCTTCCTTGGCCAGCTCTTTCATCTCCTCATCGCTTTCCTCTTCCAGCATCTGGAGACTGTCCTCGATATTCTGTTTACATTTTTTGTATTCCTTATAAGCCTCCACGATAGGGGCCAGTTCATTCTGCTCTTTCATCAGCTTCCGGAACCGGTCCGTATCATTGGCCACGTCCGGCTGCTGCAGCTCGCCCATCAGCTCTTCATAGCGGATAAGCAGGTCCTCTAATCTGTCAAACATTACCAGTTTCCTCCTCTTTTCATACTGCCTATTTTACAACGCCTGTCACGACACGGTCAAGTCCTGCCAGGTCTTTTCCTGTCTGTATCTCCTCAAATCCGTTTTCCCTCAGAAGGGCCTCTACGTCCCGGCTCTGTTCACAGCCGATTTCCAGAAACATTCTGCCGCCCGGCTTCAGATACCGGCCTCCCTTTTCGGCGAGAATCCGGTAAAAGAAAAGTCCGTCCCCGCTGCCGTCCAGGGCGCCCTTCGGCTCATGGAGGCGTACCTCCTCCTGAAGGGTTTCTATCACTTCTGTGGGAATATACGGCGGATTGGAGACAATCACGTCAAAGGGGCCCAAAATTTCCGCAAACATATCGCTCTGCACAAAGGTCACTTCTGCCCTCAGCCGCCGGGCGTTCTCCTGCGCCACGGCCAGTGCCTTTCCGGAAATGTCCGAAGCCTGCACCTGAATCTCCGGATGGCGCAGTGCCAGACTGACGGCAATGCAGCCGGAGCCGGTGCACATATCCAGCACACGCATGCCCGGCTTCAGCGCTTTCTCCGCCGTCTCCACCAGCACCTCCGTATCCTGTCTGGGAATCAGCACATCCGGGGTTACCCGGAAGGAGTATCCCATAAATTCCTGTTCCCCGGTCAGATACTGAACCGGAATCCGTCTGGTTCTTTTTTCTGTCATCTCCCGGAAACGGGCTTCCATCTCCGGCGGCATGGGCCGGTCCCGCTCAGCCAGGTAAAGGGCCCTGGACATGCCGGACACAGCCTCCATCAGAATCCAGGTATCTGTCCGGGCGTCTGTAATCCCCGCAGCCTCCAGACGTTCATATCCCCTGCGGTACGCTTCCTGATAGGTCACTTTTCTTCTCTCCGTCTCTGTATGCAAAATTTTCTTCCTGAAAAGTCTTCCAGTCAAATACAGCTTCCACGGAAGCAATCCCGACTTCAATCATTTCATCATCCGGTTCCTTCGTGGTCAGCCTCTGAAGCAGAAGCCCCGGCTTACTCAGCAGATTCACCAGGGGGTTCGAGCTTCTTCCCGCCAGCCGGATAATCTCATAGGAAATCCCCGCAATCACCGGAAGCAGGGCTATCCGCACAACCACCCGCATCACCATGGAATCGGCCCGCACAAAAAAGAGCAGTACAATTCCCACAATCATCACAAACAGAAGAAAGCTGGTGCCGCAGCGCTTGTGTTCCCGGGAACTTTTCCTCACATTTTCCACCGTCAGGGGAAGCCCGTGCTCAATGCAGTTGATGCATTTGTGCTCCGCCCCATGGTACATGTAAAGCCGGTGGATGTCTTTCATCCGGGAAATCAGGCCCACATAGCCCACAAAAATGGCGATACGGATAATCCCCTCAATAATCAGCCGCACGGTGTAGGAGGGAATCAGTCCGCTGAGAAGATTCGAGATAAAGTAGGGCAGAATCATAAAAATACCGATGGCCAGCACGAAAGAAAACACCATGGTCAGGGCCATGATTACGTTTTCCCGGCGTTCCTCTTTCTTTGCCTCTTCCTCCGTCAGCTCCTGCTCTTCTTCCTCTTCGTAGAAACTGGCGGAAAACGTCAGCGTCTTCATGCCCAGCACAAGGGAATCCACAAAATTAAAAATGCCCCGTACAAACGGAACCTTCAGAAGGGGAGAAAGCCTTCCGGCCACACTGTGGTATTCCTCCTTCCGTATTTCTATTTCCCCGTCCGGCTTTCTGACCGCCACGGCATACCGGTCTTTGTTTTTCATCATCACGCCTTCCAGAACAGCCTGTCCTCCAATACCGGATGTCTTCATATAAAATACTCCTTTTTACTCTGTCTGCTTTGTTCTGTGGTACGGAAAAAAGGCTGAGATTATGGAAACCTCAGCCTGATACTTTCGAATTCTAATTGTTCTGAATTCCGTATTTTTTGTTAAACTTATCAACACGGCCTCTTGCCTGAGCAGCTTTCTGCTGTCCTGTGTAGAACGGATGGCATTTGGAGCAGATTTCCACATGGATGTCTTCGCTTGTAGAACCTGTTACAAATGTATTTCCACAGTTGCAGGTCACAGTAGCCTGATGATATGCCGGATGGATTCCTTCTTTCATGCTTTTCACCTCTTCTTGTTTTATTCGTTTTATGCGCATACGCGCAGCAAATGTCTTTAAACAGCTTATTTATCATAGCATACCCTGACAGATAATGCAAGTTTTTTCATCTAAATAAATTTCGTTTTTTTCACCAGCTGTACCAGTTCCGCGTTGTTCCTGGTCCGGTCAAACATATTCAGAATATTGTCCACGGCCTCGTCGGACTTCATGCCATTCAGGGCCCGCCGCATAATGTCCACAGCCTCCTGCTCTTCTCTGGAAAGAAGCAGATCCTCCCGTCTTGTCCCGGATTTCGGAATATCGATAGCCGGGAAAATCCGTTTCTCGGAAAGCTTTCTGTCCAAAATCAGCTCCATATTGCCGGTCCCCTTAAATTCCTCGTAGATTACGTCGTCCATCCTGCTTCCCGTGTCTACCAGGGCCGTGGCCAGAATAGTCAGGCTGCCGCCCTCCCGCATATTCCGGGCCGCGCCGAAAAACCGTTTCGGCATGTGCAGGGCTGCCGGGTCCAGACCGCCGGAAAGCGTTCTTCCGCTGGGCGGAACCACCAGGTTATATGCCCTTGCCAGACGGGTAATGCTGTCCAGCAGAATGATGACGTCTTTTTTATGCTCCACCAGACGCTTCGCACGCTCAATGACCATCTCGGACACCCGTTTGTGGTGCTCCGGCAGTTCGTCAAAGGTGGAGTAGATTACTTCCACATTCTCGCCCCGGATAACTTCCTTGATATCAGTTACCTCCTCCGGACGCTCGTCAATCAGAAGAATCAGAAGATGCATCTCCGGATTGTTTTTCTTCACGGAAAGAGCGACCTGCTTTAAGAGCGTGGTCTTTCCTGCCTTCGGCGGAGATACAATCATTCCTCTCTGCCCCTTTCCAATCGGGGAAATCAGGTCCATTACCCGCATGGCAGTACTGGTTTTTCCGGTTTCCAGGCGAAGGCGTTCATTGGGAAAAATCGGCGTCAGATCTTCAAATGCCCGCCGTTTTGTAGCTTCTGACGGCGGTATGTCATTGATTTTCGTAAGATACAAAAGAGCGCTGAACTTCTCGGACTGGGTCTTGACTCTGGTATTTCCCGTCAGGATATCCCCTGTTTTCAGGCCAAACCTCCGAATCTGGGAGGGGGATACATAGACGTCGTCATCTCCCGGCAGGTAGTTGTCGGATCGGATAAATCCGAACCCGTCCTGCATGACTTCCAGAATACCGCTCACCGTCTTTCCGCTGTCCAGCTGTTCAATGTCCACCGAACCTGCCTTTTCGTTCTTTACTTCCTCTTTTACTTCCTTTTCGTTCTCTTTTTCATCTTCCTTCAGCATTACTTCTATCAAATCTGCTTTTTTCAGGGAAGAAACGCCCTTCAGTCCTCTTGCCTTCGCCAAATCGCGCAGTGTGGCCAGGGGAAGGGTCTCATACTTTTCTTTCATCATACACTGTTCCTCCTTATGCATGGATACTGTTACTGTTCTGCTTTCTTGTTTCTTGTATCAAAACGGGAAATTTGTCTGACCTGACATACTAAGTTTCATAACTTCAGATATTCACAGTATACACCTTTTCCTGCAAATTGCAAGCCTCCACGATTGATTTACTTCATGAAGTTGTGATATGATGTTACTATTCACAGCCGGTTCAGCATGTGAAAAGTAACGATATGGAGTGGGACTTTCCTCTCCCTCAGAAAACCTGCATCCCATGCAGACAAGGAGGTTATACAATATGTCAGTCAGTGAAAAAGCACTGGAAATGCATAAAAAATGGAACGGCAAACTGGAAACCGTGGCAAAAGCCCACGTAAATTCCCGGGAAGACCTGGCCATCGCCTACACCCCCGGTGTGGCAGAGCCCTGCAAAGTCATTGCCCGGGATAAGGAAGCCGCCTACACATACACCATGAAAGCCAACACTGTGGCCGTGGTATCCGACGGAAGCGCAGTTCTTGGCCTGGGCAATATCGGGGCCCTGGCAGCCATGCCGGTTATGGAAGGAAAAGCGGTGCTGTTTAAGGAATTCGGCGGCGTCAATGCTGTTCCCATCTGTCTGGACACCCAGGATACGGAAGAAATCATCCGCACGGTGGTCAATATCGCCCCTGCTTTTGGCGGTATCAACCTGGAGGATATCTCCGCTCCCCGGTGCTTCGAAATTGAAAGCCGTCTGAAAGAACTGCTGGACATTCCGGTTTTCCACGATGACCAGCACGGCACGGCCATCGTGGTTCTTGCCGGCATTATCAACGCGCTGAAAGTAACGGGAAAGAAAAAAGAGGACTGCCAGGTGGTGGTAAACGGAGCCGGAAGCGCCGGCGTCGCCATCACAAAGCTGCTTCTCACTTACGGATTCCCCCATATTACCATGTGTGACATCAACGGAATCCTTTCCGCGGATTCTCCGGATCTGAACTGGATGCAGAAGGAAATGACAAAGGTAACCAATCTGGAACAGAAAAAGGGAACGCTGGCTGACGCCCTGAAGGGAGCAGATATCTTTATTGGCGTCTCTGCTCCCGGCATTGTATCAAAAGAGATGGTGGCATCCATGAACCGGGACGCCATTCTGTTCGCCATGGCAAATCCGGTGCCGGAAATCATGCCGGACCTGGCCAGGGAAGCCGGCGCAAAAGTTGTGGGTACCGGGCGCTCGGATTTCCCCAATCAGGTAAATAACGTAGTCGCTTTCCCCGGTATTTTCAAGGGCGCCCTGGAGGGCCGTGCCCGCCAGATTACAGAAGAGATGAAACTGGCCGCGGCGGAGGCCATTGCCGGACTGGTTTCCGAGGAAGAGTTAAGCGATACCTGCATTCTTCCGGAAGCCTTTGACCCACGGGTAGCCGATGTGGTCAGCCGCGCCATCAAAGAACGGATTTCCTGATGCGCTGGGGAGAAAAACGGTATCATTCCCTGGATTATTACCTGCGCAGCCTTTATGGGGAAAAGCTTTATAAAATTTCCCTGAACGGGGGCTGTACCTGCCCCAACCGGGACGGTACCCTGGGCGACAGGGGCTGCATTTTCTGCAGTGCGGGAGGCTCCGGCGATTTTGCCGCTTCCCCTGCCCTCTCTATTTCCGGACAGCTGGCTGCCGGAAAAGCCCTGGTACGCAGAAAATACAAAGGGAGCGGATACATTGCCTATTTTCAGGCTTATACCAGTACCTACGGAGACCCTGTCCGGCTGGAAAAACAGTTCCGGGAGACACTGGCAGACCCGGAGGTGCGGATTCTCTCCATCGCCACCAGGCCCGACTGTCTGGGGCCGGAAATTCTGAAGCTTCTGGCCGCTCTCCGGAAAGAGAAACCGGTGTGGGTGGAACTGGGTCTTCAGACCATTCACGAACAGACCGCCGCATTTATCCGCCGTGGCTATGCCCTGCCGGTGTTTGTGGAAGGTGTGAAAAAACTCCATGCCCTGGGGATTTCCGTAATTGTTCATGTTATCCTGGGGCTTCCCGGCGAGACCCGGGAACAGATGCTGGAAACCGTAGAATTTTTAAATACGCTTCCCGTGGACGGTGTGAAGCTTCAGCTTCTTCACGTTCTGCGCGGAACAGACCTGGGCGCTCTCTATGAGGAGCAGCCCTTTCCTCTTCCTTCCCGGGAAGAGTATTTCCGCCTTGTGGGAGACTGTCTGGCCCGGCTCAGGCCGGATATCGTCATTCACCGCATCACCGGGGACGGTCCAAAGGCCCTGCTTCTGGCGCCCCTCTGGAGTGCGGACAAACGGCAGGTACTGAACGGGCTTCAGCGTTATCTGAAAGAGCAGGACATCTGGCAGGGAAAATCCTTTTCCCTCCCCGGATATTCTGAAGAAAAAGGAGGACGTTATGTCTGAGACAATGACACTTTATAAACTGATTATTCTGTATATGCTGGACAAGGTAGATTTTCCCCTGACCAACGCCCAGATTTCCGAATTCATTCTGGACAAGGGTTATACGAATTATTTTAAACTCCAGCAGGCCCTCTCGGAGCTGGCCGATGCGGAACTGATTCGGGAAGAGACCACCCACAGCCGGACACTGTACCACCTGACCGGCGACGGCGCGCAGTCCATCCAGTATTTCCGGAACAAGATATCCCGCCCCATCCAGGAGGATATCGACAACTTTCTCCGGGATAAAAAATATGAGCTGAAAAATGAAGTGTCCGTAAAGGCAGACTATTTTAAAAATACTGCCGGAGAGTATTCCGTGCAGTGCCAGGTGCTGGAAAATCAGGAACCGCTGATTGAACTGACGCTCTCCGTCCCCACGGTGGGCGAGGCGGAGTCTGTTATTGCAAACTGGCAGAAAAAAAACCAGGAAGTCTATGCCTGGCTTATGGCGAACCTGCTGTAACATACTGGCATATACGGAAAAAGTGGAAGGGATTTTCACCTTCCACTTTTTCTGATTTATACCACCACTTTCAGCCAGATATAGTTTCTGCCGTCAATATAGTCTGTTCCCACGGTAATCTCGCCTCCGTGGCGTTCTGTCAGCATTTTTGCGTTATAAAGTCCAAGTCCCCTCTTTCCGTCGCTGCTTTTGGTTGAATAGCCCTTCTCGAAGAAGCGGCCGATATCCTCCAGCTTTACATTGCGCATTCTGTTTTTCACCTGAAAGATAATCCGGTCGTCCCGGGAATCCAGGACCATGAAGACCCGGTTCAGTTCCTCCGTGCAGGCTTCATACGCATTGTCCACCAGAGTTCCCACAATCTCTATGAGATGATGCTCCGAAATTCTGGAAATAATCTCCAGATTTTTTACCTCCAGTTCTGTTTTTACAAAAGAAGGGGCACGGACAATTTTGCTGTACAGAAACCCGGCCAGCACTTTGTCGCTGATTTTCAGAAGGGGCAGGTACTGCCTGCTGTCGTCCTCCTTTACCGCCTCGGTAATGTAGGCGGACTGGCGCTCCACCAGTTCTTCATAGTTATCCACCGTCAGATGCATGTTCAGAATGGCATTGAGGTGGTTGTCAAACTCATGCTGTCTGGCCCGGATGTCCTTTACCAGTTCCTCCAGCGGCTGAATATACATCTGGTACATCCGGACTTCATTTTCCTTCTGCTTCATCAGCATATAGTTTTTCTGCCAGTCCACAATTCCCCAGATAACCACGGCCACCATCAGGAAAAACATCAGCAGTATCCGGAAATCAAAGGTTCCACTGACAAGGAAATCCAGAACCAGGTACACCGATACCAGAAGCGCAATCACGCAGAATATCCGGTATAAAAATTTCCGCACCCAGTCAGTCATTGTATCAGCCTCCCAATCTCCGCCCTATAGGTCACACCTATCTCTACGGTATCCTGGCAGTTCTTCATCTTGACTATCCGGTTCACTGTATCAAAATACTCCACTTCCTGCCTGTTCACCGCGTACATCCGGTGGCACTGAAGGAACATCTCTTCCGGCAGGCGCAAAAGCATCTGTTTCAGCGTCAGGTAGGGTACGTCCCAGGTCTGGGACTTCATGTGAATTCGAAGTCCCCGGGGGACGGCCTCCAGATAGACAATCTCACTGCACTGGACCTGATAGTTGATTCCGTCTTTTTTGACTGTCACCACCGGAGGCTGCTCCCGTTTTCTGTGCTCCAGAACCTTCCGGAGCAGTTCTTCCACCTGCGTCTTCCCGTAAGGCTTCATCAGGTACTGGTAGCAGTGGAGTTCCCGGTATGCCTGCATCTCCATGGCGCCGATGGCTGTGACCATGACGATGGGGGTAAAAGAATACCGGAACTGTTCCCGCACTTCTCTGGCAAACAGGATTCCTCCGATATCCTCCCGGTCATTTCCGCTCAGATTCACGTCCAGCAGAAACAGGCCGTAGGTACGGTTCTCTGCCAGTAACCGGCGTGCCTCCTCCAGGGTGGCGGCGGCGCGGACGCGGATATCCGGGCTGCAGTTTTCCAGGATTTTCACCAGCGCTTCCCTGGCCGTCTGTTCATCCTCCAGCACCAGAATATCTGTCATCGTCCCCGCCTCCTTTCTTCGTTTTCAGGCCGCCCTTTTGCTCCGGCCTGTCATTTCCGGAATGTCTACCGGGTAATATCCTTGTCGCCCATGACCTCCTGGACACTCTTGGCAAGTCCTGCCAGCCCCTGAATTTCGGAGGGGATAATAATCTTGGTGGCCTTGCCGTCCGCTGCTTTCTCGAAAGCTTCCAGACTCTTGATGGTAAGTACGGATTCGTCTGCTCCCGCATCTTTCAGGAACCGGATACCGTCTGCATTAGCCTGCTGCACCTTCAGAATCGCTTCGGCCTCACCTTCGGCCTCCTTGATTCTCTTCTGCTTCTCCGCCTCTGCTTCCAGAATCTTCGCTTCCTTCTCGGCTTCTGCCTTCAGGATGACAGACTCCTTCTCACCTTCTGCCACAAGCACGGTGGATTTCTTTTCTCCTTCTGCACGGAGAATGGCCTCCCGGCGTTCCCGCTCTGCCTTCATCTGTTTCTCCATGGCGTCCTGAATGGCCGCCGGCGGAATGATGTTTTTCAGCTCCACCCGGTTTACCTTAATGCCCCAGGGGTCTGTGGCCACATCCAGGGAAGCTCTCATCTTGGTGTTAATCGTTTCCCTGGAAGTCAGAGTCTGGTCCAGTTCCAGGTCACCGATGATGTTTCGAAGGGTGGTGGCCGTCAGGTTCTCAATGGCCATAATCGGATTTGCCACTCCGTAGCAGAACAGCTTGGGGTCTGTTATCTGATAAAATACAACGGTATCAATCCGCATGGTTACGTTATCCTTTGTGATAACCGGCTGGGGTGCGAAATCCACAACCTGCTCTTTTAAGTCCACTCTTCTTGCCACCCGTTCGATAATCGGTATCTTAAAGTGGAGTCCCACGCTCCAGGTCGCCTGATAGGCTCCCAGACGTTCTACTACCAGCGCTTTCGCCTGTGGTACAATCTTGATACATGAAATCAGTAAAAATAAAATAATGACTACAATGACAGCCAGTACTATTAACCCTACCATCTCTAATCCTCCTCATATTTCTTTACAATCAGTTTCACACCGGATATGCCCGTCACCTTTGCAATGGTTCCCGGCTCCAGTATAACGGCGTCGTCCTCGGAACGCACCGTCCATTCCTGCCCGTTTACCACGGCCATCCCTGTCTGGGACAGATTATCCACCCGCTCCACGATGCGGATGGTCTTCCCGATAATGCCCTCGTAGTTCGTCTTTTCCCGGCGGGAATTGATAAACCGGACGGCAAAGGGCCGGGTAAACACCAGCAGTACAAATGTTACGACGAAGAAGGCAATTACCTGCCACAGAAGGGACACTCCCGCAATATTCAGGAGCAGCGCCACAAGGGCTCCTCCTGCTGCCCAGATACTGGTCAGTCCCACGGTGATAATCTCAATCACCAGAAGCACTATCAAAAGTGCCAGCCAGGCAATCGTCGTGTAACTGTCATTCCACGTCAGCACAGCATCCATACCATCACTTCCTTTCTGATGGTATCATCGTAGCAGAAAGCATTTCTCCTGACAATGGCTTTTGCGTGAATGCAGTGATTTCCGTCCTGAATGAAAACCCGTCCAGGGAACGGTTATCAGGGGCGGTTTTTCAGGTGTTCCATCCATTCTTTTATCTTTCCTTCGTACCCGTTCCCGTCTGTCTCAAAGAACACGGTGCCCTGGATTTCATCCGGCAGGTACTGCTGTCTGACATAGTGTTCCGGATAATCATGGGCGTAAAGATATCCGGTCCCGTGCCCCAGGTTTTTTGCCCCTTTGTAATGGGCGTCCTGAAGATGGGCCGGCACCGTGGTCCGGATACGCCCCACATTTTCCATGGCCCGGCTGATGGCGTTGACCGCGGCATTGCTCTTGGGCGCCGTGGCCACATAAAGTACCGCCTGGGCCAGGATAATCTGGGCCTCCGGCATGCCGATACGCTCTACTGCCTGGGCCGCGCTGACCGCCACGGTAAGCGCCCTGGGGTCGGCATTTCCCACATCCTCCGAGGCGCAAATCATAATCCTCCGGGCAATGAATTTAATGTCCTCCCCGGCGTACAGCATTTTGGCCAGATAGTAGACCGCCGCGTCCGGGTCTGACCCCCGCATGCTCTTGATGAAGGCGGAAATGGTGTCATAGTGGTTATCCCCGGATTTGTCGTACCGGACGGCCCGCTTCTGTATGCATTCCGAGGCCACTTCCAGGGTAATGTGAATCCAGCCGTCTTCGCTGCGCTCTGTGGTAAGAATTCCCAGTTCCAGGGCGTTTAAAGCTGCCCTCGCGTCTCCCCCTGCCAGGTCCGACAGAAAATGCAGGGCTTCCGGCTCCAGCTTTGCCCGGTAGCTTCCCATTCCCTTCTTCTCATCGTTTACCGCCCGTATCAGAAGGGTTTCAATATCTTCTACGGAAAGGGGCTTCAGTTCAAAAATGCTGGACCGGGAGAGCAGGGCCCCGTTCACCTCAAAGTAAGGATTCTCTGTGGTGGCCCCGATAAGAATGACCGTGCCGTCCTCCACAAAGGGGAGCAGGTAATCCTGCTGGCCCTTGTTAAAGCGGTGAATCTCGTCAATAAACAGAATGGTCCGCTTCTGATACATACCGTAGAGTTCCTTTGCCTTCTGCACCACCGCTTCCATATCCTTTTTTCCGGCCACCGTGGCGTTAATCTGGGTAAACTCTGCGCTGGTCGTGTTGGCAATGACCCGGGCCAGCGTGGTTTTCCCCGTCCCAGGAGGGCCGTAAAAAATCAGGGAGCTCAGCTTGTCCGCCTGGATGGCCCGGTACAAAAGCTTGTCCTTTCCTATAATGTGCTGCTGTCCTACCACTTCATCCAGTGTGGAAGGCCGCAGACGGGAGGCCAGGGGAGATTCTGTCTCCTTCGCTGTCTCCCGCATATAGTCAAATAAGTCCATCTTCCCCGCTCCTTCCTTCCAGCAGTTCCCGGATAACCTCTCCGGCAAGCAGAAGTCCTGCCGCAGGAGGCACAAAGGACATGCTGCCCGGGACGCTTCTTTTCCCTTCCTGGGGTTCTTCCTCTTCCGGGAGCACCAGGGGCGTCAGCGGTTTTTCCCGGGAATAGACCACCTTCAGGCCGGTAATTCCCCGGGCTTTCAGTTCCCGCCGCATCACCCGGCACAGCGGGCATACGCTGGTCTCGGAAATATCAGCGATTTCAAACTGCTCCGGATGCATTTTGTTGCCGGTTCCCATACAGGAAATCAGGGGGATACCCCGTTTTTGGGCCTCTTCGGCCAGAGCCAGCTTGGCGGTCACATTGTCCACGGCGTCCACAATATAATCCGCTCCCGCATCCAGAATGTCTCCCAGGTTATCCGGGCCGATGAACCGCTCCCAGGTCCGCACTTCCGTCTCCGGGCAGATATCCGCAATCAGCCACTTCAGCACCTGGGTTTTGTATTTTCCGATGGTGCTGTGAAAAGCCATGGCCTGCCGGTTGATGTTGGTCAGGGAAACCCGGTCGCTGTCTGTCAGGTGCAGATGGCCCACGCCGCTTCGGGCCAGGGCCAGGACACAGTGGCTTCCCACACCGCCAGTCCCGAATACCGCAACGGTAGAGTTCCGCAGTTTTTCCAGCCCCTCTGTTCCTGTCAGAAGCTCTGTTCTTGAAAATTCATGCATTGTCTGTTCTCCCCATTTCTTTCTTCCTTTCTGCCGCATAACAGCATCATACCATTTTCGGCGGCTCCCGTCACTAGTTTTCCGGATAGCGGAGCGTTTTTATAAAAGAAAACGCAGTCCCGCGGGACTGCGCTTTCGGATTCTGTCTTTACATTGCCTTTTTATAGAGCATTTCAATATCTTTCTGTGTGGACTGTCTCGGATTGGCCAGGATGTTTCCGCTCTTCATGGCGTCCGCTGCCATGGCCGGTATTTTTTCCTCCGTCACGCCCACTTCGGCCAGATGTTCCGGAATTCCCAGCTCCCGGAGCAGGTTTTGGGCTTCCCTGACCAGCATTTCCGGCACGAAGTTTTTCACCGGTTCCCTGTCCCGGCTGATATAGTTATAAATTTTCTCATATCTTCCCTTGTCTGCCAGGGCATTGTACTCCACAATCACCGGGAGCAGGATGGAATTTGCCACCCCGTGGGGCACATGGAAAAAGGCGCTGACCGGATGACTCATGGCATGGATATTTCCCAGTCTGGCCCAGGCAAAAGCCAGCCCTGCGAACATGCTGCCTGCCATCATGGCGCCTGCTGCTTCCCGGTCCGTGCGGTCTGCCACGAATCTGCGAAGGTTCCCACCGATAAGCTCCATTGCTTTTTCCGCAACGGCATCAGAGAAGGGGGAGGCGTCCCGGGAGGTATAGGCTTCCCAGGCGTGAATCAGGGCGTCCACCCCGCAGGAGGCGGCCACGGACGCCGGCACGGTCATAATCAGTTCTGGATCCAGAATGGCGCTGGCCGGAATCAGCTCATAACTGAATACGGTCAGTTTGTAACTGCGCTCTGTGTCGGTAATTACGGAAAAGGCCGTCACTTCGCTTCCGGTTCCTGCTGTGGTGGGAATGGCTGTAATCGGCACAATGGGTCCGGGAATCTTATGGGCGCCCTCATACTCCGTAATGGAGCCGCCGTATTTTGCCAGAACTCCCACTGCTTTTGCCACGTCCATGGGACTGCCGCCGCCCAGGGCAATAATGCTCTCGGCCCCTGATTCCTGATAAGCCTGCACGGCGCTGTCCACCGTATGTACGGAGGGATTGGGCTCCACATCCAGGAACTCTGCCACCGTGATTCCTGCTTCTTCTGCAATACGTTTTACTTTTTCCACGACGCCCAGTTTTTCCAGTCCGCGGTCAGATACAAGAAGGGCCTTTGCCGCGCCCTGCTTTTTTAAAATCTCCGGCAGTTTCGCCAGACTTCCCTCGCCGAATGTAATGTCCTGAGGTACAGAAAATCTGAAATCTTTCATCTGTCAATATCTCCTTCCATCTTTCCATATCAAGACCCGCCCGCGGGTCCTGGCGTGGGATTCGGGTCAGCTTTGGCTGACATCTTCCTTTCCGAATCCCTGCGCATCCCCGCGGAGCGTTTTTTATCAGATGGGAGCCTTCTCCCATCTGATAAAAAAAAGACGAAACTGCACCTCCCGTACAGTCTCGTCCTTGAGTTTTTCCTATAAGAGAATACCGCAAACCATGCGTTCCTGTCAAGACTTCTTCCTGGTTTTTTTCCGTTTTCTGACACTGTAGCCAAAGGTTCCCAGAAGATTCCCCAGTCCGTAATACTGGCCGTGTACATAGGCCAGAGGTCTGGTCTTTTCCAGGGCAAAGCGGTTGTTCTCATCCAGATAGGCCTCGTCTGCATGCACTGCCAGCACCTCTGCCAGGAAAAGATGGTGAGAGCCCAGTTCCTCCACTTTCGTCACCCGGCATTCCAGGTTCACCGGACTTTCCCCTATCAGCGGAGCCCGGACAAATTCAGCCGGTTCTTCCGTCAGTCCCAGTTCCCGGAACTTATCCATGTCTCTCCCGGATTTTACCCCGCAAAAGTCTGTGGCCCGGGCCAGATGTTCTGTGGTCAGATTCACCACAAACTCTCCCGTGTCTTTCAGTATCCCGTAAGAATACCGTTCCGGCCGGACCGAAATGGACAGCATGGGCGGGTTCGTGCATACCGTGCCTGCCCATGCCACGGTAATGATGTTGCTTTTTCCTTCCCGGTCCGCCAGGCTGACCATAACCGCGGGCACGGGATAAAGCATGTTTCCGCCTTTCCAGAGTTGTTTTGCCATACCGTTTTATCCGCCTTTCCGTTTACTGCTGCAGGTAGTTCACCAGCGGAGGGATAAGCTGCTTCTTCCGGGACACCACGCCCTTTAGCAGAATCCGCTCCGTCTCCTCGGGCAGGCCAAAAGCTTCCAGCACGGCTTCCCTGGCTCCCTCGCCGTCGCAGAGCAGTTCCGTGGATTCCTCCAGAATGTCTGTCAGCATAATAAATACCATCTGCATTCCCTGGTTTACCCTTGCCTCCGGCAGGTATCCTGCCAGCTTTTCTTTGACATGCTCCAGTTCTTCGGCTCCCATGGCATTTATCTGCCCTACGCCGAACATGGTGTCTCCTGCCGAAAACACTTTGAAGTCCTGGAAGAAGATTTCTTCCGGAGTCTTACTTCCCAGGCTGCTTCCTGCCCGGAACATCTCTCTTGCATGTTCTTCCATATCAAGTCCTGCAATCCGGGCCAGCGCCTCTGCCGCCGCCTTGTCCACCATCGTGCAGGTGGGGGACCGAAACAGCAGGGTGTCGGAGAGGATGGCCGAGCAGAGAAGCGCTGCGGTAGTTTTGTCCACTTCCACTCCGTTTTCCTGATACATCTGGTAAATGATGGTAGCCGTACAGCCTACCGGCTGATTCCGGAAGTATACCGGCCCCATGGTTTCCAGGCTGCCCAGGCGGTGATGGTCGATAATCTCCAGGATTTCCGCCTCTTCGATGCCGTCCACGGCCTGGGATTTTTCATTGTGATCCACCAGAATGACCTGTTTTTTCCGGGAACTGATAAGTCTCCGCCGGGAAATAAACCCGTAAAAATGTCCTTTTTTGTCCAGCACCGGGAAATCCCGGTACTTCTTTTTCGCCATGACTTCTTTTACTTCGTCCACGTAATCGTTCAGACGGAAGGTCTCCAGATTCTCCCGGCTCATGAAATATTTTACGGGGATACTCTGGTTGATGAGCCTGGCTGCCGTAAAGGTATCATAGGGTGTGACAATTACCACAATTTCCCGTTCCTCTGCCATCTTTCGAATCGTTTTGGAAACCTCGCTGTTCTGGCAGATAACCAGGCAGCTTGCGTCCATCTCGATGGCGCAGAGCTGGGATTCATAACGGTTTCCCAGAATAACAAGGTCATCTTTTTCCATGAAGTTTTCCATCAGGTCCGGGCTGGAAGCCGCGATAACTACTTTTCCATTCAGAAAATACCCGTGGTCATTCCCCGTAACCAGCGTACCGTTCAGCGTGCTGACAATATTCCGGTACTGGGTCCGGGCCCGGGAAAGGGCTCTGCTGTCGTACACATCCATGTAAGATGTGGCAATGTCGCCGGTACTGATAAGCCCCTCCAGCTTCCGGTTCCTGGTAATGGGCATGGTCTTGATGTTCAGCTCTTTCATCTTTTCCCATGCCTCCTTGATGGAGATATGCTCCGGAATTCCTTCCACTTTATGGATGTCCAGGTCCTTGACCTGAAGATGCACGTTGCTCAGATAAGAGGGCGGGCTGACCTGAAACTTCCGCAGCACATAGGCGGTCTCCTCATTCAGCTCCCCTGCTCTTCTGGCCGAGAATTCCTCCCCGGTAATTTCTTCTTTCAGATGGGCGTAGGCAATCGCCGAACAGATAGAGTCCGTGTCCGGATTTCTGTGCCCCACCACATACGTTTTTCTTGCCTTTTTATGTTCCATTTCCCTCACATCCCTGTGTCATAGTAAGTTAAGCATGCCATTTTTTTCGCTGTTCGTCAATGCTTTTTCCTGCAAAAAAGCCATCTGGAATATTTCTATTTTCCCGGGAGTATGCTACAATATCCTTGTATATATCTGAACAGCACGTACAGAGTTACAGAGAAAAAGGAGCAGAGGTGTAAAAATGGAGAACGAAAAATTACAGGAAAACACAGCAGCCATGGAGCAGGAAACAGCAGAAGCCATGGCAGACTACGAAGAACATCTGGACGATGCCAATCCCTGGAACATCGTTGCAGATTACATGGAAAAGAAGACTATCCTCCCCGTTAAAGTGGAAGGCATCGTAAACGGCGGCGCTATCGCCATGGTGGAAGGCATCCGGGGATTTATCCCTGCTTCCCGTCTTTCCCTTTCTTATATCGAGGATTTGGAATCCTATCTTCTCAAAGATATCGAAGTGCGGGTCATTGAGGCAGACCAGGCTTCCGGACGTCTGATTCTTTCTGCCCGGGAGATTCTGAGAGAAAAAGAACAGAAGGCCAGAGAAGAACTGCTCGCCTCCGTCAAAGTCGGCAGCGTTCTGACCGGTACCGTAGAATCCCTTCAGAGCTACGGCGCGTTTGTCCGTCTGGAAAACGGGCTCTCCGGCCTGGTACATATTTCCCAGATTAGTACCGAACGTATCAAGACTCCCGGCCAGGCACTGAACATCGGCGACACAGTCAGTGTAAAAGTCATCGGTATCAAAGACGGAAAAATCAGCCTGAGCATGAAGGCGCTCATGGAAGACAAGAAAAAAGAAGAAGAAACTCACGTAGAACTTCCCAAGTCCGAAAGCATCGGAACCAGTCTTGGGGACCTGCTGAAGAATCTTTAATCCGTCGGGGACGGGTACAGGCCGGCCTGTACCCGTCCCCGACTACAATTCAGAAACTATTCTGATAAATCGTCCAGGTCTTTCAGCCACACGACAGCGCAGGCGTCGCTGGGCATCCGCCAGTCTCCCCTGGGGGAGAGGGCCACGGTTCCGATTTTCGGTCCGTCAGGCAGGCAGGAACGCTTGAACTGCTGGGTGAAAAACCGCCGGCAGAAGGTTTTCAGCCATTTCAGAATCACATCATTTTCGTACTTTCCGGCAAAAGCGGTTTTCGCAAGCCGGTAAATCTTGGAGGGTTCGAACCCAAACCGCAGCATGTAATATAAATAGAAATCATGAAGCTCATAAGGTCCTACCAGGTCCTCGGTTTTCTGGGCGATTTCTCCTTCCCTGGGCGGAAGCAGTTCCGGGCTTACCGGGGTGTCCAGAATATCTTCCAGCACCTGCTTCAGTTCCTCATCGCCGCAGGTATCCGCATAGTACCGTACCAGATGGCGCACCAGGGTTTTAGGAACAGAAGCATTGACTCCGTACATGGACATATGGTCCCCATTGTAGGTGGCCCAGCCCAGGGCCAGTTCCGACATATCCCCGGTCCCGATAACCATGCCGCCCTCCTGGTTGGCAATGTCCATAAGCACCTGGGTCCGTTCTCTTGCCTGGGAATTTTCATAGGTTACATCCCGGTCTTCCTCATCGTGTCCGATATCCCGGAAATGAATCCGCACTGCGTCGGCAATGGGCACTTCCCGAAGCTGAACGCCCAGCTTCCGGCTCATCTGGCAGGCATTCTTGTACGTCCGGTCGGTGGTGCCAAAACAGGGCATGGTGACAGCGATAATGTCCTTCCGCTCCCGTCCCGCCAGGTCGAAAGCCTTTGCCGTTACCAGCAGGGCCAGGGCAGAATCCAGGCCTCCGGAAATTCCTACTACTGCTGTCCGGGAATGGGTGTGCACCAGGCGTTTTTTCAGACCCATGGCCTGAATCATCAGGATTTCCCCGCAGCGGCGCTCCCGTTCGTCCGGATTCGCCGGTACGAAAGGAAGAGCCGGAAAACTCCGGGAAAGAACCGTCTCCTCCACCTTCACGGTAAAAGGCACCCGAGGCAGCGTCCGCTCTCCCGCCACCTGGAAGGTGGTATTCTTCCGCCGTTCTCCCAGCAGCCGGAAAATATCCACCTCGCTGAAAATCATCTCATTTTTGAACCGTTCTGCCTCTTTTAAAATCGTCCCGTTCTCCGCGATAATATTGTGTCCACCAAACACCAGGTCCGTGGTTGACTCCCCGTCCCCCGCATTAGCATACACATAACCGCAGATAAGCCGGGCGGACTGCCCCTTAATCAGCTCTTCCCGGTAGCTGTCCTTCCCGATGGTCTCATCGCTGGCGGAACAGTTGACGATAAGCACGGCGCCTTCCCGGGCCGCCCGGATGCTGGGAGGCACCGGGGACCACACATCCTCGCAGATTTCCGCAGATATCACCAGCTCTTCCATTTCCCTTGCCTGGTATAAAATGCCCGGGCCAAAGGGGATTTCCCCTCCGTCAAAAGAGATGTTCCGGGCCCGCTCCGGTCCGGCCGTAAACTGACGCATCTCATAAAATTCCCCGTAATTTGGAAGAAATGTCTTTGTGGTGAACCCCAGAATTTTTCCGTCATTGAGGGCTGCCGCCACATTATAAAGCTCTCCCTCCACGGCCAGGGGCAGACCCACAAACACCAGGCACCCCGTATCCTTTGTCTTTTGGGCAATCTCCCGAAGCGCCTCTTTCACCTCCCGAAGCAGCACTTCCTGGGCAAACAGATCCTGGCAGGTATAGCCGGTCAGACAGAGTTCCGGGAATACAATCACCTTCGCCCCCGCCTGCCGGGCCTCCTCCATCTGTCTGCATATTTCCCCGCAGTTATGCCATACGTCCGCCACCCGGATATCCGGCGTGGCCGCGGCCACCTTTACAAATCCCTGTCTCATGCGCGCTCCTTTCTACCGTTTCGCCTGCTTATAAATCTCTTCCAGCTCAGAGGGCTGAAATTTATATGCCGTATTGCAGAAATGGCATTTCACTTCCACTTCTTTTCCCTCGTCAATCATCTCCCGGATTTCCTTTTTCCCGATACTGATGATGGCTTTCTCAATCCGTTCCCGGGAACAGTTGCAGTAAAATGCGGCAGGCAGGGTGTCCGTAATCTCCACATCCAGCCCGTCCAGCACCTTCTCCAGCATTTCCTCCGGGGTATGTCCGTTATCCAGCATTGTGGTTACCGAGGAAATCTTTTGAATATTTTCTTCCAGCCTGCCCAGAACCTCTTCCGTCACAAAGGGCATCACCTGCACAATAAATCCGCCGGCACAGCGCACCGTATTTTCCTTATTCATCAGCACACCCAGCCCTACGGAAGAAGGCACCTGCTCGCTTGTGGCAAAATAATACGTCAAATCCTCCGCGATTTCTCCGGTCTGCAGAACCGTCTGCCCGGAATATGGCTCCTTTAATCCCATGTCCTTAATCACATTCAGAAGCCCGATTCCCACGGCGCCGCCCACGTCCAGCTTGCCGTTTTTCGGAGGCAGCATCACATCCGGGTTATCCACATAGCCTTTTACCCGCGCTTTCGCGTCCGCCGTCACGGTAATGCCGCCCAGCGGGCCGCTCCCTTTTATCTGCAGGGTCAGGATATCCGTCTCATTTTTCATCATGCTTCCCATCATGGCTCCCGCCGTCAGAAGCCGCCCCAGGGCCGCCGTGGCCACCGGGCTGGTATCGTGCCGTTTCCGGGCCTCCTCCACAAGATTCGTGGTCACTGCGGCAAACGCGCGGATCTGCCCGTCTCCCGCAGTCGCTCTTACAATATAATCTTCCATCCTATGTTCTCTCCTCTGTCTTTCTTTTTCCCCGCTCCCGCGCGATAACGCAGATCCGGTCGCTGTCTGCCGCCGCAGGATTCGGGGTATAGGCGTCATACGCCGCCAGGAATTCCATTCCCGCCTGCTCCAGAAGCTCCTTCATTTCCTCCAGGGTATACCCTCTCTGGAAATGCACTTCCTCAAACTTCCGGTAGAGCCCGCTTTCCTCCCGGACAAAAAAGGTCAGCTCGTATTCATTTATCCGGGTCCGGCTGTCATAATAGTTGTCCCAGATAAAACTGCCCTCCTCCCGGTTCTCAGCGATGGTCTGCTCGCCCAGCAGGGTCTCGTATTTATGGCAGGTATTAAAATCAAAGAGGAAAATACCACCCGGGTCCAGGTAATTGTTTACCAGCCGGAACACCTGGATAAGCTCTTCCGGTTCTGTGATATAGTTCAGGGAATCGCAGAGACTGACCACCGCGCGCATGGTTCCGTACAGCTCAAACTCCCGCATATCCTGCTGAAGGTACAGAATATCCAGGCCGGATTCCATCTTCTTTTCCACTGCCGTTTCCAGCATTTCCTCCGAACTGTCCACGCCGGTCATGTCGTATCCCAGCCGGGCCAGGCGTTCCGTCATGTTTCCCGTCCCGCAGCCCAGATCCAGAACCAGCCCGTCGCAGATGCCGTATTCCTTCAGCCGCTCTGCCACCCAGGCCACCCATCTGTCGTAAGGTATATTATCCATAAACATATCGTACACAGCCGCAAAACCGGTATATTCCTCCATGTCTTTTCCTCCTTTGCTCCCTGATAGTATAGCATGAATGGCTTCTTTTTAAAAGACGGCAGTTTTACTTGACTTTTCCCTGTTATGAGGGCTAAAATAACAGAAGACTTCAGAAACGAAAGGCAGGTGAGGAAAATGGAAGCTGGCCCCAGTTATGGCTCATGTCGATTAAACAGAAAAACTGAATACTGGAGGTATCATTATGAACAAAGATATTTTTATGGAGCTTCTGCGCTCCAGGGAGTACAAGGCAGTACGGAGTATCCTGAATGTAATGAATGCAGTGGACATTGCCTCCCTGCTTACCGAGCTTGACGACAAAGACCTGGCTCTGGCGTTCCGTCTGATTCCCAAGGAAAAAGCCGCCGACGTCTTTGCCGAGATGGGCAATTCCATGCAGGCATACCTGGTAGAAGTCTTTACGGAAAAAGAACTGCGGGAACTCCTGGATGACCTTTACATGGATGACACCGTGGATATGCTGGAAGAACTTCCGGCCAATCTGGTAACCCGCATTCTGGAGAACGTACCTTCCGAGAAGCGGAAACAGATTAACGTGCTTCTGAACTATCCCGAGGACAGTGCAGGCAGTATTATGACTACGGAATACGTGGATTTGCGGAAAATCACTACCGTGAAGCAGGCCATGGCCCATATTAAGCAGACCGGCATTCATAAGGAAACCATTTATACTTGTTATATTCTGGAACACAGGAAACTGACAGGAATTGTCAGCGCCAAGGACCTGATGACTATGGACGATGACCTGACCATGGACGACCTCATGGAGACCGAGATTATCTCCGTCCACACGCACACCGACAAAGAAGAGGTGGCGCGGCTCTTTTCCAAATATGACCTGCTGGCTATTCCTGTGCTGGACGAAGATGAGCGCATGGTGGGAATTGTAACCGTTGACGACGCTATGGACGTTATGGTAGAAGAGGCCACAGAGGACATGACCAAAATGGCCGCCATGAGCCCCAGCGAAAAGAACTACTTTGAGACCTCAGTTATGGAGCATGCAAAGCACAGGATTCCCTGGCTTCTGGTACTGATGCTCTCCTCTTCCATCACGGGAATGATTCTGACCCGGTACGAAAACGCCTTTGCGGCGGTTCCCCTTCTGGTTTCTTTCATCCCCATGCTGATGGATACCGGCGGAAACTGCGGGTCCCAGAGTTCTACCCTGATTATCCGGGGAATCGCGCTGGACGAAATTCACTTTTCCGATTTCTTCCGGGCGCTGTTTAAAGAATTCCGGATATCCCTGGTGGTAAGCGTGGTCCTTGCGGCGGCGAACGGTCTCCGGATTCTGATTATGTACAAAGACCCGCTGATTGCACTGACCATCGCACTTTCTCTTATCTGCACGGTTATCATCTCCAAACTGATTGGGTGCGCCCTGCCCCTTCTGGCAAAGCAGGTACACCTGGACCCGGCCATCATGGCGTCCCCTCTGATTACAACCGTTGTGGACACCTGCTCGGTGATGATTTATTTCTTCATTGCCACCCACATCCTGCCGGGTATATAAAACAGCGGGTATATAAAACAGCGGGTATATGAAATCATACAAATCATACAAACCATACAAACCATACAAACAAAGGACAGTTCCTCGCTGCGGAACTGTCCTTCTTTTTTCTGAATTGTTGCAGATTTGTAGTCGGGGACGGGTACAGGCCGGCCTGTACCCGTCCCCGGCCACCGGCCAGATTTAATATCCCAGATCCTCGTTTACCAGAATCACCTTGATCCGTTTCGGCACCTTGCTGTACCGGGTAATCATGGTCTGACAGCAGATGCACTCGGGGGATTTGCAGTGCGCGCATTCTCCGGTAACCGTGCAGGGTGTGCCGGAAAACCGCTGGGCATTGGCCGGAGCCGCTGTGTACTTCGCACGGGAAAGCGCCTCTTCCTGGCCCCGCACTACCTTATTCATCCCGATTATCATAAGCACGTTCCGGGGGCCGTAGGCAATCGCCGCCACCCGGTTGGCGTTTCCGTCGATATTGACCAGAATGCCGTCCTCGGTAATGGCATTGGAGCTTGCCAGAAAGAAATCACAGTCAAAAGCCTGAAGTTCTATCTTTCTCTTTTCTTCCGGATTCTTTGCGGCAGCCCGCTCATATACCTGATACTTTCCGCTTTTTACAGCGTCGGTCAGCCCGATTTCCTGAATGCTCATGGAACCGCCCCAGCTGATGGAGCTTCCCTCCGGAATAAGTTCCAGCGCTTTTTTCAGCGCGTCTTCCTTTGTTTCCGCATAGAAAGCTTCCATATTCCGGGATTCCAGAGCCTTTATCATTCTTTCGGCCAGAAGCCGGTTGCGTTTTTTCATGCTTTCAGTCATTATTCAATCACCTTAATCCATCCTTCGGGCGCTTCAATATGGCCCATCTGTATACCCGTCAGTGTATCATAAAGCTTCTTCGTTACCGGTCCCATCTCTTCCATTCCGGAGGGGATGCAGATTTCCTCGCCGTGGTTGACAATCTTTCCTACCGGAGAGATAACGGCTGCCGTACCGCACAGTCCGCACTCGGCAAAATCCTTCACCTCATCCAGATATACTTCCCGTTCCTCTGTCTCCAGGCCCAGATAATGTTCTGCCACATAGAGCAGGGAGCGCCGGGTAATGGAAGGCAGAATACTGCCGGATTTCGGAGTAACCACTTTGTTATCCTTTGTCACGAAGATAAAATTGGCGCCTCCTGTCTCCTCTACCTTGGTTCTGGTAGCCGCATCCAGATACATATTCTCGGAATACCCTTCCTCATGGGCCGTCACAATGGCATGAAGGCTCATGGCATAGTTCAGTCCTGCCTTGATATGTCCGGTTCCATGTGGCGCTGCCCGGTCAAAATCAGAAACTTTAATCGTAATCGGTTTTGCCCCGCCTTTGAAGTAAGGACCTACCGGTGTGGTAAATACCCGGAACTGGTACTCATCTGCCGGACTGACTCCGATAACCGGACTGGATCCGAACATGTAGGGCCGGATATAGAGAGTCGCCCCAGAGCCGTAGGGAGGAACATAAGCCGCATTGGCCTTTACGGTCTGTACAACCGCATCCACAAAGCGGTCCTCCGGAAACGGCGGCATTTCCAGACGTTTTGCAGAATCTACCATACGGGCTGCATTTAAATCCGGCCGGAAAGCCACGATGTGTCCATCTTCTGTCGTATACGCTTTCAGGCCTTCAAACACGGTCTGCGCATACTGGAATACGCCGGCACACTCGTTCAGTGTAATTGAAGCGTCTGCGGTAAGTCCGCCTTCATCCCAGGCTCCGTCTTTATAGTTGGAGACATACCGCATATCCGTCTGAATGTAGCCAAATCCCAGGTTTGACCAGTCAATCTGTTTCTTTTCCATCGCTAATTCCTCCATTCTCTCTGCAGCGAATTCTTATCTAAATCACTGAATCTTCTCCCATTATAATACTTCTCCATGCTAAATTCAAGAGCGCACTCTGTTTTATCTCTTCGGCATGGTAATTGCCTCGATTCCCACGCTTCCGCCCCGCACCACTTCTACGGACTGAAACTCCGATTTCATAAAATTGATGATGGATGTGTTTTTATGGGCGGAGTGCACGAATTCCAGCAGCACGCTGTCGTGCCCGTAGTCCCGCACCTTCGCCTGAAAAGTCTGGGCAATCTGGAACAGTTCCGCCTTATCTTCCGGCGAACAGTTCTTTATCTTGATAAACATGATTTCCTGCATCACCACGGAAAGCTCGGTAAAATCAATCACCTTGATAACCTCTACCATCCGGTTCAGCTGCTTCTTTATCTGTTCGTAGGTTTCCTCGTCACTGATTGTCTCAATGGTCATACGGGACACAGTAGGGTCTTCCGTGGTTCCCACGGTAAGGCTTTCCAGGTTATAGGA
>DSTFC04002__coassemble_881_pt1 | contig 26110 bp, 25 predicted proteins | sample DSTFC04002__metabat2_high_PE_021 | metagenome-assembled genome bin DSTFC04002
GGACTGGACTTGTCGATGTCTTCTGCCAGTTTCTGGGCTTTCAGAAGGATGTCCGATACTTCGGGGTCTTCCGCTTCCTCCGCCACATAACAGCGTGCGCTTTCATCCGGGAAGAGATGGTTTTTCAGTTTAAAGGCCATCAGGAACGCCTCCAGTTCTTCCTGAAGGGCCTTTCGGTAAAACTCAAAATAAAAGCGGATTTCCGTTTTCTCAAAATCCGTACACATGCACCCACACTGGTTTCCCCGGGTCTTGCTCTTGCGGCGGAAATATTCCGTGTCCCCGGTTACCATGTAGAAAATCTGTACCAGCAGGTTTTCCTCGATGTCGCTGTGATAAGTAAACCAGTGTTTGTTCAGTCTGTCTTTCTGAAGTGCTTCCTCGTCTATGTCGTATTTTTTCAACAGCTTCTGGTAAAGCCGGAGGGCAGATTCCCGTTCTCCGCCTTCCCCCCGTTCTGCCAGAGCTTTAATCTTCAGCAGTTTTGCTTCCAGCTTGTTTTCGTCCACGATTTTAATCCCCTTACTCCCTGATATAATGACTGATGAGTCTGACGACATACATTAACCATGTGCTTCGCCCATGCCATGCCTCCGGCGGATGCACACGCCCCGGCATGGTAACTGCCTCCCTGTGGTCGGCCCGGGGCGGCGCCGGTATAATGTCTGACGACATTATACCATAAAATGGGCGAATGTGAATGGGGAAATATTATTTTACCAGGAAGCTGTGTTCTTCTTCCAGAGGGATGTCAGTTTCCACTACGTGTTCTATCCGGATAAAGCTGCGGCTGTGGAGGCGGGAGAGGAGCAGGGCAACGGATTCGGGGTCGCCCTGGGCTTCCATTTCCACGGTTCCGTCCCAGCAGTTTTTTACCCAGCCTGTAAGGCCGAGGCTCTGGGCCAGATACATGGCGCTGTAGCGGAAGCCGACGCCCTGCACCCGTCCGGAAAAAATAAAATGTCTTCGGATTCGTTTCATACCTTGTATTTTCTCCTTATATTTGTTACAGTTATTAGACAATGATAGAAGCGTCAGAAGCTCCGAAACCCGGGCCGGAAGGAATCGGCCCGCACTTTACAGAAAGAAGGGTGTGTATGTCAGTGCTGGAACGGCTGCTACAGTATCCGGGATTTGTCTACCGGATTGGAAATGACCAGTACTTCCTTGGAAAATGGCTTTGCAGAAAGGTGGAAGATACCGATGTATCGGACTGCAGGGCAATGTATGAAATCTGTTCTGCCGCAAAGGAAGAGGAGGAGACTTCCCTCTATTTTCAGAAACTGCGGGCATACAGCGATTTTGCTGTGGTGCCGCCGTATAATCCGCAGGGCCTGAAAGAAAAGATGGGCGCTCTGCTTGGTTCCCTTTCAGACGGCGATTCTTCCGGTCTGGAAAAACAGGTGGAGCAGTTCGCCCTGGACTATGAACGGCTGGTGGGCCCCCTGCCATCCTCCAGATAGGGGATGACATCCAGAAGACTCTCAAACTTTCCTGCGCAGAGCCGGAGGGTTTCCTCATCCGGCTGAACCAGGTCAGGCACCATGACCGGAATCATGCCTGCCGCATGGGCAGAGCGGATTCCGGCAGGAGCGTCTTCCAGGGCCACGCTTCTTGCCGGTACGGCATGTATCAGTGAGCAGGCAGTCAGGTAAATCTCCGGATCCGGTTTTGCGTTTGTGACCATGTCGCCAAACACAGCCCCGTCCAGCAGCTTCCAGATATCTGCTCTTTTGAGCAGGTCTGTAGAGTAAACCCGCCGTGACGAAGTCGCCACGGCTGTTTTTATGTCCCGGCTGCGTGCCCAGTTCAGAAGTTCCCGGACGCCCGGTTTCATGGCAAGACCTTCTTCGGCCACAATTTCCTGGAACCGGGCTCTCGTAATCCGGTTGAAATCATCCATGGGAAAATCCTGGCCGAAGACGCCCTGAAAATATTCCTTACGTCTTTTCACGTTAAAGCCAAGTGTGTTGTAAATGTGCTCGCCGATTTTTCCGTAACCCAGCTGTTCGCCTGCGTCATTCCAGGTGCGCTGTACGACTCTCTCTGAGTCGAAAATCAGCCCGTCCATATCAAAAACCAGTGCATCCAGTATCATAATTAAAATTCAATCCCCTTTGCCAGTGCATCCTTGAGATAGGACGTCACATCTTCCAGTTTGCGGATGACCTCCTGCTTTTCCTCCCAGTCTTCGCCTCGCATGTCATAGTTTACCAGCTTCTGCTGAATTTCCTTTACCTGTCTGATTAACTCGTCTGTCATAGTATAGCCCCCTTTTCTAAAATCGAAACTGCTGTTTCTGACTGTTATTTTACATTATACGGGAGTGACATTACAATAGAGTTTCAAATTCCTAAACAAAAGTTAAGAAATCAGGATACTGTCTCCATAAAATGTGTAAATCCGGGACCATGGGGAATGATTTCAAATTCCAGGGGCTTCCGGGAGATGGGATGGAGAAAACGGAGCCGGAAAGCGCAAAGGGCAATGGGATGATAGCCTGGCGCATGAACAAACTCCGGATTGTATTTGCTGTCACCCCAAAGTGGGGCTCCGGCGTGGGCCAGCTGTACCCGTATCTGATGATGCCGCCCGGTTTTCAGGGTGACATGAACCAGGGAAAGGTTTGCTTCCCGGTCCTTTGCCGTGACCTGATAGGAAAGTTCGGCATATTTGGCAAGCGGCGTATTTTCCGGGCAGACCTGGGACAGATTATTTCTTCCGTCCTTCACCAGATAATCTGTCAGCTTTCCGGAAGAATGCGGCAGAAAACCGCAGGTGACTGCCAGGTATTCTTTTCCGAAACCGTCCTCCTGAAGCTGCCGGTTCAGGGCTCTTGCCGCCGTCAGGGTCTTGGCGAAAACGAGAAGCCCTTCCACCGGCTGGTCCAGCCGGTGTATGATAGAAAGATGGGGCGCCTTCGACGGAGAAAAGTAATTCCGCAGAAGGCTCAGCATGTCGGGAGTCCCGGTCTTTCTGGTTTCTACCGGCACGCCGGCCGGCTTGATACATACAATGATATGACCATCCTCGTACAGGGTCTCAAACTGGTTCTCTTTTCTCATGCATAATCCCCCCTTTTCCTGCGTATCTGATATCTATCTTCATTTAAACACAGTCCGCGGGCGAATGTCAACGAAAGAAGCCGGACATGGGGAGATTCCCCAAAACGGGTTGACAAATATGCGGTTTTAGCATAAAATTTTTTGTAATTCAAAAAAATTATGGGCGATGAACAGAATTAGTACGCAGAAAAGCTGGCAAAGAGAGGTCCGGTATGGTGAGAAGGACTGCATGTGGACTGCGGAACCGGTCTGGGAGCTTCCTTGTGAAAGCAGGGCGTATCCGGCGTTAACGGAAAATGAAGGGAACGTTTCGCAGAAACTGCGGGGACGTTAATTTAGGGTGGTACCGCCGGTATTCCGGTCCCTGAGGGGGCAGGAGCCGGCGGTTTTTCTATACCAGGGATACGCATTCCCAAATCAGGCTCTGCCCGAAACCAGAAAAAAGAAAAGGAGAGAGCAGAAATGGCAAAGGAAAAGAAATTTGTAGAATCCATTACTTCCCGGGAAGAGGATTTTGCCCAGTGGTACACGGATGTGGTACGGGAGGCAAAACTCTGTGACTACTCTTCCGTAAAGGGATGTCTGAACTACCTGCCCAACGGCTATGCCATCTGGGAAAAAATTCAGGCGGACCTGGATAAGCGGTTTAAGGAAACCGGTGTGGAGAACGTGTATCTTCCGGTTCTGATACCGGAAAGCCTGCTTCAGAAGGAAAAGGACCATGTGGAGGGATTCGCGCCGGAAGTGGCCTGGGTTACCAAAGGCGGAGCAGAACGTCTGCAGGAGAAGATGTGTATCCGGCCCACGTCGGAGACCCTGTTCTGCGATTTGTGGTCCAGAACCGTACAGTCCTACCGGGATCTGCCCAAGATATGGAATCAGTGGAACTCTGTTCTGCGCTGGGAAAAGACGACCCGTCCTTTCCTGCGTTCCCGGGAATTCTTATGGCAGGAAGGCCATACCATCCATGCTACCTATGAAGAGGCCGAGGAGCGGACACTGACCATGCTTAAGGTTTATCAGGATTTCATCCGGGATTCCCTGGCGATTCCTTTCGTGTCAGGACCGAAGACCGAGAGCGAGAAATTCGCGGGCGCCCAGGATACCTATACGGTAGAGGCACTGATGCATGACGGGAAAGCCCTGCAGTCAGCTACCAGCCACTTCTTTGGAAGCGCATTTCCGGATGCGTTTGACATTAAGTACCTGGATAAGAATAACGAACTGCACAGCGTATATGAGACTTCCTGGGGGCTTTCCACCCGGATTATCGGAGCGATTATTATGGTGCATGGAGATGACAGCGGTCTGGTACTGCCCCCCAGAATTGCGCCGGTGCAGACACGGGTAATTCCGGTTGCCCAGCATAAAGAGGGCGTTCTGGAAAAAGCGGCGGAACTTACCGAACAGCTGCAGAAGGCAGGATACAGTGTGAAGATGGACGATTCCGAGAAGAGCCCCGGCTGGAAATTCAGCGAGCAGGAAATGCTGGGTATTCCTACCCGGATTGAAATCGGACCGAAGGATATCGAGAAGAACCAGGTGGTAGTGGTACGCCGGGATACGAGAGAGAAAATCTTCGTTTCCATGGAAGATATCAGCACCCGTCTGGGCGAGATTCTGGAAGAGATTCAGAAAGACATGTATGAGCGGGCAAAGGCATTTCTGGACGCCCATATCGATACCGCTCTGACCATGGACGAAATGAAAGAGAAATTTGCCCAGAACCGTGGATTTATCAAGGCTATGTGGTGCGGAAGCGAAGAATGTGAGGACGAAATCAAGACGGAAACCGGTGGCGCTTCCTCCCGGTGTATCTGCCAGGGCGAAGAGGCCATCGGCGATACCTGTATTTACTGCGGGAAACCGGCAAAACACATGGTTTATTTTGGAAAAGCGTACTAGGAGACGAGGACAATGAAGATTCAGTTACCGGAAAAAGTGCAGGAGATTATCGGCACCCTCCAGGACGGCGGGTTTGAGGCCTGGGCTGTGGGCGGATGTGTCCGGGATTCTATTCTGGGGAGAAGCCCGGAAGACTGGGACATCACGACTTCGGCCATGCCGGAGGAGGTAAAACGTCTGTTTCCGCGGACCTTTGATACGGGGATTGCACACGGAACGGTAACCGTGGTTCTCGAACATGAGAATTTTGAAGTCACTACTTACCGGATAGACGGAGAATATGAAGACAGCCGTCATCCCAAAGAAGTGACCTTTACCAGGAGCCTGAAAGAAGACCTGCTGCGCCGGGATTTTACGATAAACGCAATGGCCTACAACGGGGAAAAAGGACTGGTAGATCTGTTTGGCGGCATGGAAGACCTCTCGGCCGGGATTATCCGGTGTGTGGGAAGCCCAGAAGAGCGGTTTTCCGAGGACGCCCTGCGGATTCTCCGGGCCGTCCGGTTCGGGGCCCAGCTTGGATTTTCCATTGAGGAAAAGACCCGGGAGGCCATCCGGGACCGGGCTGGTGACCTGCGCCGTATCAGCGCGGAGCGGATTCAGACAGAGCTGGTGAAGCTGCTGGTGTCTTTCCATCCGGAGAAAATCCGGGATGCCTGGGAACTGGGAATTACAGGAGTCATTCTTCCGGAATTTGACCGGATGATGGAAACGGAGCAGGAGACGCCCTACCACTGCTATAATGTGGGGGAACACACCATTCACGCCCTGATGGCCGTGGAGCCGGAGAAGATTCTCCGGCTGACCATGCTGTTTCACGATATGGGAAAACCGGAGAAAAAAACGGTGGACGAGACAGGACGGGCCCATTTTAAGGGGCATGCGGAGGTAAGCGCCCGAATCGCCTCCGGAATTATGCGGCGGCTGAAATTTGACAATGACACCAGGCAGAAAGTGGAAAAACTGGTGTATTATCATGATTACCGGATGCCGGCTCAGGCGCGGAACGTCCGCCGGGCCATGAACCGGATAGGTGAGGAACTGTTTCCCCGCTATCTGAAGGTGCGCCGGGCGGATACTGCGGCCCAGAGCAGCTATTTAAAAGAAGAAAAGGAAGCCAACCTGGCAGGAGTGGAACAGTGCTACCGGGATATCCTGGAACGGCAGGAATGCGTTTCCCTTAAGACTCTGGCGGTAAACGGAGGAGACCTGATAAAGCTGGGAATAAATCCCGGTCCGGAAATCGGGAAAATACTGAATGCGCTTCTTGCGGAAGTACTGGAACACCCGGAAAAGAATCAGAAGGAAGTACTTCTGGAAATGGCGAAAAACCAGGCATGATTTGACCCTCCTGCGGCATACATTTAAAAGAACATGATAAATGCTGTCGCAGGGGGATGTTATGAGAGACTGTGGAATCAGCGTACTGGAACAGTACGAACTGGATGTGTACAGCACCCGACGAATCAGGGGTGCTGTTTTGTGTGATACGGACAGAGGACTTTTCCTTTTGAAAGAAGTGCCCCGGGCAGCGGCACGGTTTCCGGTACTGGAAGAGGTGTACCGGAAGCTGCAGGAAAATGGCCTGACCATGACGGATATTCCACTGAAAAACAGGGAAGGAGCGCTGGTCAGCTGTGCCGCTGACGGCACATCTTATATGGTAAAAAAATGGTTTCAGGGAAGAGAATGCGATGTCCGGAGGGAAAGCGAGCTGAAAGAGGCGTCCCGCCAGCTGGCACGGATTCATCAGGCCCTTCATTTCGGGGCAGAATGGATGCCGGCGGGGCCACCGCCGCTGGCGGAGGAATTTGAACGGCACAGCCGGGAACTCAGGAAGGTGCGGAATTTTATCCGCAGGAGAAGTCTCAAGGGAGAGTTTGAATATGCTTTTCTGCAGGCCTTTGATGAGATGTATTCCTGGGCGGAGACAGCCCGGGAAAGGCTGGAGAAAAGCCGGACGGAAGAACTGCGGCAGAAGGCCCTGGAAGGGGGCGACGTAATACACGGAGACTACAATTACCACAATATCCTGATATGTCCGCAGGGGATTGCCGTCACGTGTTTTGAACACGCCCACCGGGATATCCAGCTTGCGGATTTTTATTATTTTCTTCGGAAGACACTGGAGAAAAACCGGTTTAACGAGCGGACCGGCTATCAGATGATGCGGGGCTACGATTCTGTACTGACTCTTGGAAAAGTTCAGCGGGAATATCTGGCAATCCGGCTCTGCTATCCGGAAAAATTCTGGAAGACGGCCAATACGTATTTTCATTCCAGCAAAGCGTGGATTCCGGCAAAAAATGTGGAAAAACTGCAGCTCTGTGTGGCGCAGAATAAGGAAAAGAAAAAATTTCTTGAAAACCTTTTTGCATTCCATTTTTAAAAGGGAGAATCCGTATGGGAACGGAGTGGGGAAATATGCGGAAAAAGTGCGAAAAACCAGGGCTTTCCGCACTTTTCTGCTCATAATACTTGACAAAGAAATGAAAACCCGATATAACTTAGTATAGGGTTATTCCTGCACCTTTTGGAGGAGGAAACCTTGCGAATTAAGGGATAGAATAAGTAAGGTTATTCTAAAGTATATTACAGGAGGAAGTACCATGAACAAAACAGAATTAGTTGCAGCAGTAGCTGAGAAAGCAGAAGTTTCTAAAAAGGATACTGAAAAAGCACTCAAGGCTTTTGTTGACGTAGTTACAGAAGAGCTGAAGAAAGGTGATAAAGTTCAGCTTGTTGGCTTTGGAACATTTGAAGTAAGTGAAAGAGCTGCAAGAGAAGGAAGAAATCCGCAGACCGGAAAAACTATGAAGATTGCTGCCTGCAAGGCTCCGAAGTTCAAAGCCGGAAAGGCATTAAAAGACGCTGTAAACGCATAAGTTTTTGCGCAGTTATATGAGAGGACGAAATAGAGAGCTGTGAGGCTCTCTATTTTTTGCGCGATACGCCCGTCAAGTGACCGGCCGAAGGGGCAGGCCAGCTTGCATAGGCGGCCCGGCATTTGACGGGCAAGTACAGCGAACAGCTCTGCTGTGAGCTGTGCGGTATCGCGGTCATCGAGCGGCAATCGGGCCCGGGGGAATGTTTTCCCCGGGCCGATAAAGGAGGAAGACTATGAGACTGGATAAATTTTTAAAGGTTTCCCGGCTGATTAAGCGAAGGACCGTGGCAAACGAAGCCTGCGATGCGGGAAGAGTACTGGTGAACGGCAACGTGGCCAAGGCTTCTGCGCAGGTAAAAAAGGGTGATGTGCTGGAGCTTCAGTTCGGGACAAAGACGGTAAAGGCCGAGATTCTGGACATCCGGGAGACGACAAAGAAGGACGAAGCGGCTGAGATGTTCCGCTATCTGTAGGGCCTTTTCGCAAAAGGAGATGGGAGCCTGGACTCATAAATCCCCGTTTTTCCTCATACAATGATAGAAAGCAGGATACTGGCTGCGGGAAAGGCGGGATGCGAAAGTGGAAGAAAGACAGGTGCCGAAGACAAATAACCACAGACTTGTGGTTAATAACCGGAAAACCAGTGTAGTGACGGGAGTGCTGGACGTACTTTCCTTTGATTTAAATGAAATTCTGCTGGAAACAGAGCAGGGAATGATGATGGTGAAAGGCACGGATATGCACGTGAACAGACTGAGCCTGGAAAAAGGCGAGGTAGATCTGTCAGGGAATATTGACAGCATCGCGTATTCGGACGTACACCCGGCGGCAAAGTCGGGAGAGAACCTGCTGTCAAAGCTGTTCCGGTGATATGCCATGGCAGGAATTGGGACAGAAACAGCGGCGTTTCTTCATGCATGTCTGACCGGAATCACCGTGACGGCAGCCTGGCTCTGGCTGCGCGTATGGAGGCGGATACTGCCCCATGGCCTATGGCTTCTGAACCTGGAGGACGGGCTGTTCTGGGCGGCTTCCGCTGTATATATATTTGTGCAAATTTACCATACAAATAATGGGGAAATCAGATGGTATTTTGTACTAGGTGTTGTGGTTGGGTCTGCTTTTTTGCGACTTTTTTGTGTTTTTGCAAAAAAAATTCAAAAAAAGATTTACGTTTTGCTGTGGAAAAAACCGGACAAAAATGGTTGATAAATTCATAAAAAACGGCTAAGATGAATATATTAAACATAGGGTGAGTAGTGTCGGTTTATCCGGCAAAAAGGTGAGTATAAATATGGCAGGCATGAAGAAAAGAAGCCGTACACGGCAGAAAAACAGCAGCCTTCGCCGACATAAGAGAAGTGTAGCAGCCATTACAGGGATTATTATTTTACTGGGTGCAGTTGTTTTTGTTCAGGGGATGCGTTTACAGAGACAGAACCAGCAGTACATTGCCCAGGAAGAGGAACTGCAGGCACAGCTGGATGAGGCGGAGAAGCGTTCAGAAGAGATTGACAGTCTGAAAGACTATGTCGGGACAGACGAATACATTGAAGAGATAGCAAAAGAAAAACTGGGTCTTGTTCATGAGAATGAGATACTGTTCCGTGCGGAGCAGTAGCCTGCCGGTATTACAGAAAAGACAAAAGATAAGCTTTGGACGAAAGTCCGAAGCTTTTTTATATATTTAGGAAACAGTAATGGGGGAGTAGAAAATGGAAGACAAGAGGGAGAATCAGGCGGTGGTGACCAATCCGTATGTTACCAGGGCGGACAGGCTTGCGTCATCGCTTCAGCACCTGGCTGATACATTTCTGAAGCTGGAAGAGCCCAGAAGCGGGTTCTGCACGGAAGAGATAGAGGATATGTTTGAACGGGTAGCCGGAAAGGTCTGTGCCGGCTGTGAAAAGAGAAAAAGCTGTCTGGGAGAGAAACGGGAGCAGATACGCGCACTTGTCTGTGAAATATTAAGGACCGCGGAGGAATATGGGGCGGAGCTGAATGTGGAACTGAAAAGGAAACTGCAGAGACAGTGTATTCTGGCGCCCCGGCTGATGCGGGAAACCCTGGAGGCGTTTCGGGACGCCCGGGAAGTTCTTGTGTGGAATAACCGGATGGTACAGAACCGGGAAGGGTGCGCTGTCCAGCTGGACACGTTCGCCCGGATGATACAGCATGCCGCCAGGGAGCTGGAGGCAAGCATATTTTCTGACCCGCCGCTGGAAAAGCGTATCAAAATTCAGTTTAAGAAAGAGGGAATCCGGCTTTTAAGCTCTGTGTTCTTTGTGACGCCGGAAGGAAAATATGAAATCCATGTTACAGTGCGCCCGGAAAAAGGCATCTGTGTGACCACCAGAGCGCTGGCGCAGATACTGTCCCGGTGCACGGGCAAACGGATGTGTCCGGCCCGGGATGAAAGACTGGTGCTGGGGCAGGATTATGAAACCATTATCTGCGTGGAGGGCCCGGCCTTTTACACCATGCAGGGAATTGCCAGAATCGGAAAAGGATGCCAGAAAATATCCGGGGACAGCTTTCTGACCACGCCGCTGCCAGGAGGACAGGAAGCGGCCATTCTGTCTGACGGTATGGGCTCCGGAGAGCGGGCCATGCAGGAGAGCAGTATGGTTGTGGAAATGCTGGAAGAACTTCTGCAGGCGGGATTTCCCCAGGAAACAGCACTGTCCATGATGAATACGGCTCTGGTGATGGGACGGGAGGAAGTATTCTTTTCCACGGTGGATATGACTACCTTTGATTTGTATACTGGGGAATGCAGTATCATCAAGGCCGGCGCGGCACAGACGTTTATCCGTACAGAGGGGAAGGTGGAGCATGTTTATTCAGAGAGCCTGCCTCTGGGCGTGGTGCAGAAGCAGGACTTCCGGCAGGACGTCCGGAAACTGCACGCCGGGGATATGGTGGTTATGGTGACAGACGGCGTACTGGATGCTCTGCCGCCTGGCGGGCAGGAGCGTCTGCTGGACTTGATAATAGCAGGAACCCGTCTGGAAAACCCGGAAGGACTGGCCCATTACATTCTCGAGAAAGTACTGGAACTGGGAGAAGAAATCCCCCGGGACGACATGACAGTTCTGGTGGCAGGAATCTGGGAAGTGTGATATAGTAACGGTACCAGGGTTTCGAGGTCCGAAGCACATTTGTGTCTGCACAAAAATGTGCTTCGGACTTTGAAACCCGCCAGAATATGAGGAAGAAGCGGGGGAGGGGCCCCGCGAATTCCGAATATTCTGTAGAACTGCGGGAGCACGGAAGTGCGGAGCAGTTCGTGGCACCGTTAGAAAAGTAGAGGAAGCGAATGAAAGCGGAAACAAAGCGAGCGAGGAAAAGGAAACAGATGAAGAAGAAAGTAGAGCAGTACATGAAACAGTGGAAGATGATAAGCCCGGGAGACATGGTCATCGCAGGTGTCTCCGGAGGCGCGGATTCTGTATGTCTGCTCGTGCTGCTGGATATGCTGCGGAAGGAGTGGGATTTTTCCCTGACCGTTGTCCACGTCAATCACGGCCTTCGGGGAGAGGAGGCCCGGCGGGATGAAGAATTTGTAAAATCGTTTTGCAAAGGGCTGGACGTTCCCTGCTCTGTAACCCGTGCCAACGTCCGGAAGCTTGCGGGAGAATGGCGCTGTTCCGAAGAAGAAGCGGGCCGCATGGTCAGGCGCCAGGCTTATGAGGAAGCGGTGCGGAAGTATGGAGGAAACCGGATAGCCCTGGCCCACCAGCAGGATGACAATGTGGAGACGTTTCTGCTGAATGCGGCAAGGGGGAGCAGACTGAAAGGACTCGGCGGTATATATCCCGTAAAAGGACTGTATATACGGCCGCTTCTTTGTGTCAGCCGCCGGGAAATCCTGGATTTTCTGGAAGAGAGGAACCTTCCTTTCTGCACGGACAGTACCAATGAAGAAGACGAATATACCCGGAACCGGATTCGCCACCATGTTATTCCGCTTCTGGAAAGGGAAGTTCATGCCGGTGCGGTGAGCCACATCAGCAGTGCCATGGAGTATCTGAGGGAAGTGGAGGCTTATCTGGAGAGACAGGAGGAGGCCGCCTGCCGAAACTGTCTTGTGAAAGAAAAAGGGCAGATACGCCTGCTCCAGCAGCCCTGGGAGGAGCTGGAGCCTCTGATTGGAGACCGGGTACTGCAGAGAGCCCTGGTGCTTGCCGCCGGAAAGGCCCGGGACATCGGGGCGGTTCATGTGGAAAGCCTGGGAAACCTCCTGCGGGGACAGACGGGGAAACGGCTCAGTCTGCCCTATTCGGTGGAAGGCGTAAAAGGCTACGGGGAAGTTGTCCTTGGGAAAAAGCAGGAAACGGCGGGCCGAAAAAGACAGGAATCAGAAAAGGAAACCGTCCTGCCGGTAAAAGCGCAGCCCCAGGGGAGCCTTCGGGCCGGAAAACTTCAGATTTCCTGGCGGGTTTTTCCGAGACCGGAAATCCTGGAGGGGATACCGAAAAAAACATACACGAAATGGTTCGACTATGGTATAATAAAAGATAATATCAGTATACGGACGCGAATGGCCGGGGACCGGATTGCAGTGGACCGGGAAGGACACCGTCAGAAGCTGAAGTCTTTTTTTATTAACGAGAAAATTCCGGCAGAAGAAAGGAACTCGATTCCCCTGCTGGCAGAAGGCCCGGAAATACTCTGGATTATAGGATACCGGCAGGGAAGTACCTGCCAGGTGACCCAGGAGACGTCGGTGATACTGGAGATTACAATACTTGGAGGAGCAGAACATGGGAGAGAAGATTAAGGTTCTCATACCGGAAGAGGATGTAAATACCCGGATTGAAGAGCTGGGGAAAAAAATCAGCGAAGATTATGCAGGCCGTCAGGTGCACCTGATTTGTGTACTGAAAGGCGGTGTTTTTTTCATGTGTGAACTGGCAAAACGAATCAGTGTGCCGGTTTCCATGGATTTTATGAGTGTAAGCAGTTATGGAGACGGAACTTCTTCCAGCGGAATCGTCAAAATCGCAAAAGACCTGGATGAATCCCTGGAGGGGAAGGACGTTCTGATTGTGGAGGATATTGTGGATTCCGGAAGGACTCTTTACTATCTGATGGACATCCTTGGGAAACGTGGCCCGAGGAGTATGCGGCTGTGTACTCTGCTGGATAAGCCGGACCGCCGTGTCAGGGATGTAAAGGTAGACTATGTGGGATTTGAGATTCCGGATGAATTTGTAGTGGGCTTTGGGCTGGACTATGCCCAGAAATACCGGAATCTTCCTTACATCGGGGTAGTAGAACTGTAGAGGAAAGGAGCCGCCATTGAATAATAACAGAGCGAGAGGACTAAACGGGCTGATGACCCTGGTGCTGTGCATCTTTCTGGCTGTAGGGGTTTACTGGGCCATGCACCAGGCACAGCAGGAGGGAATGGCCTATACCTGGCAGGATTTCCGGGAGGACCTGACGGAGGAGAATATAGAAGATGTGGAGATACGCCAGAACCGGGTGGCGCCTACGGGAACGCTTCGGATTACCCTGGGCAATGATACCGTGGAACAGCTTCATGTTTCCGACGTCAATGAAGTGCAGGATATCCTGGATGAATACGGACTGGATTACCGCATGAGCGACGTTCCCCAGGATACCTGGGTGACCACAACACTGGTACCGCTGCTTCTGATGGGAGGAGTGGTCATTCTGATGTTTGTGATGATGAGCCGTCAGGGCGGGGCCAACTCCAGGGCCATGAATTTTGGCAAGAGCCGTGCAAAGATGAGTACGGATCTGCAGAATAAAGTAGACTTTTCCCAGGTGGCAGGACTGCAGGAGGAAAAGGAAGAACTGGAAGAAATTGTGGATTTCCTGAAAACACCGGGAAAATATATTCAGGTGGGGGCCAGAATCCCCAAAGGGGTACTTCTGGAAGGTCCGCCGGGAACTGGAAAGACCCTGCTTGCAAAGGCAGTGGCAGGGGAGGCCGGAGTGCCGTTCTTTACCATTTCCGGCTCGGATTTCGTGGAAATGTTTGTCGGTGTGGGAGCGTCCCGTGTCAGGGACCTGTTTGAGGACGCCAAGAAAAACGCTCCCTGCATTGTATTTATCGATGAGATTGACGCAGTAGCCAGACGGAGAGGAACCGGCATGGGCGGTGGTCACGATGAGAGAGAGCAGACGCTGAATCAGCTTCTGGTAGAGATGGATGGGTTCGGTGTCAACGAGGGTATCATTGTGATGGCGGCTACCAACCGGGTGGACATTCTGGATCCCGCGATTCTCCGGCCGGGCCGGTTTGACCGGAAAGTAATGGTAGGCCGTCCGGATGTAAAAGGACGACAGGAAATTCTGGGAGTTCATGCCAAAGGGAAACCGCTGGGAGACGATGTGGATTTACAGCAGATAGCGCAGACCACGGCGGGATTTACCGGCGCCGATTTGGAAAACCTGCTGAATGAAGCGGCTATTCTGGCCGCCAAGGACGACCGGGTATACATCCGTCAGAGCGATATCCAGAAAGCCTTTGTAAAAGTGGGAATCGGAGCGGAAAAGAAGAGCCGGGTTATTTCCGATAAGGAAAAACGGATTACCGCCTACCATGAGGCCGGACATGCGATTCTTTTCCACGTGCTGCCGGACGTGGGACCGGTTTACAGCGTATCTATCATCCCGACGGGACTGGGAGCGGCCGGTTATACCATGCCTCTTCCGGAAAAAGACGAGATGTTTAATACAAAGGGGAAAATGCTTCAGGACATCACCGTGGCTCTGGGAGGACGGGTGGCAGAAGAGATTGTCTTTGACGACATTACCACCGGGGCTTCCCAGGATATCAAGCAGGCCACATCCCTGGCAAAATCCATGGTTACGAAATTCGGTATGTCGGAGACCCTGGGACTGATTAACTATGACAACGACAACGACGAAGTATTTATCGGCAGAGACCTGGCGCATGCATCCAGAGGATACGGAGAACAGGTAGCAGGTACCATTGACTCAGAAGTCAAGCGTATCATTGATGAATGCTACGAGAAGGCGAAGAGAATTATCGGTGAGCATAAGAATGTGCTGGACTCCTGTGCGCAGCTGCTTTTGGAAAAGGAGAAGATTACGCGCGAAGAATTTGAAGCACTGTTCGTATAGAATCACCCCTCTTCGCGGAAAGAAAATGGGGTTTGAATATGAACAGACAGGCATTGTTTTGTGACGGAACAGACGCATATGTAAGCCCGACAGAACCGGAAGCAGGCCAGAATATTCAGCTGTGGTTCCGGACGGCGAAGAATGATGTGGATGAAGTGACTCTGCAGTACAGAATCGGCGAAGAAGGAAGCTACAGTACCGCTCCGCTGAGAAAGATAATCTCACGGGGAGAGTTTGATTATTATAATATCAGCCGCACAATGCGGGAGGGCGTCCTGCGGTACCGGTTCGTTATCCGTTCCGGCGATGAGGTGTGTTACTACAATAAGTGGGGCGACCATGACAATGAGCCGCAGGAATATTACGACTTCCGGATTACGCCGGGTTTTTCCGTGCCCGACTGGGCAAAAGGGGCCGTCATGTATCAGATTTATGTGGACCGGTTCTGTAACGGGGATCCTTGCAATGACGTGGAGACCGGGGAATACAGCTATATTGGCGAGACCAGTGTCCGGATAACGGACTGGAACCAGAAGCCCTCGGCCATGGACGTCCGGAATTTCTACGGCGGCGATTTGCAGGGCGTCATGGACAAACTGGATTATCTTCAGAATCTGGGAATTGAAGTGATTTACTGTAATCCGCTTTTTGTGTCTCCTTCCAATCACAAATATGACACCCAGGATTATGATTATATAGACCCCCATGTGGGGAAGATTGTGGTGGACGGCGGGAATCTGCTTCCGGAAGGTTCCCTGGAAAATAAGGACGCGGGGAAATACCGTATCCGGACCACGGACAAACGGAATCTGGAGGCCAGCAACCAGCTGTTTATTCAGCTGGTGGAAGAAGTCCATAAAAGAGGAATGAAAATTATTCTGGATGGTGTGTTTAACCACTGCGGTTCCTTTAATAAATGGCTGGACCGGGAACTGATATATGAATACGCAGACGGCTATGAGCGGGGAGCCTATGTGGATGCAAACAGCAGATACCGCACGTATTTTCTGTTTCACAAAGACGACCCGTCGGAATGGCCCTTTAACAGAAGCTATGACGGCTGGTGGGGACACGATACCCTGCCGAAACTGAATTACGAGGATTCCCCGGAACTGGAAGAGTATGTCCTGAATATCGCCCGAAAGTGGGTGTCTCCTCCGTACAATGCGGATGGCTGGCGGCTGGACGTGGCTGCGGACCTGGGAAGGAGCAACGAGTTTAATCATGAATTCTGGAAGAAATTCCGGAAGGCGGTAAAAGAGGCCAATCCCAATGCGCTGATTCTTGCGGAACACTATGGAGACCCCAGCGAGTGGCTGCAGGGAGACGAGTGGGACAGTGTGATGAATTACGATGCATTTATGGAGCCGGTGACCTGGTTCCTGACCGGTATGGAAAAGCACAGCGACGACTACCGGGAAGACCTGCTGGGCAATGCGGATAACTTCGCGGATTCCATGAAACACCATATGTCCCATATGATGATGCCTTCCCTGCTTACCTCCATGAACCAGCTTTCCAACCATGACCATTCCCGGTTCCTGACCAGAACAAATCATGTGGTGGGCAGGGTGGCGGACAAAGGATCCGAGGCGGCGGAGCAGGGAGTCAATAAGGCCATTATGCGCGCGGCCATCGTCATTCAGATGACCTGGATTGGCGCACCCACGCTGTATTACGGGGATGAAGCAGGAGTCTGCGGTTTTACCGACCCGGACAGCCGGAGGACCTACCCCTGGGGACATGAAGATACCGGGATGATAAATTTCTACCGGGAAATGATAAAGATACACAGAAGAAGCCAGGCATTGCGCAGAGGTTCCATTCTGATGCTGACAAAGGAGAAGGATCTGATAGCCTATGCCAGATTCTGGGGCGAAGAGCAGATAGTAGTGGTGGTGAACTGTGGAAATTATAACCGGGAAGTTTCCGTGCCGGTATGGCGCGCGGAAGTTGCGCCCGGTTCCAGCATGGCACGTATGATTTATTCCTATGACAGTGGATATATCGGAGAGTTTGAAGAGTACTATGTAAAGGAAGGCTGTATTCATCTGGTGATGGGAGCCTGTTCCGCAATCGTGCTGAAAAATAAGAAATGGTAAGAACAGTGCGGCGCCTGCTTCCGGGAGACCGGGGAGGGGCCGCCTTTCTCTGCTCCGAAAGTCTTGACGTACAAAAGTGGTTTTGCTACAATTAAAATCAGGGAAAAAGATGGATTTACCAGGCAATTTTTTTATTTCACAAAAGAGCTTTTCTGAGGAATATTCAGGATCCGCCGCGGGTCCTGGCGCCGGGTATGCAGTTATATGTGGGGGTATAAATAATACCGAAAAGAGAATAAGGAGGAAGTAGAATGATAAGTCTCACATTCGGGGAGCAGGTCAAGATTGTTTTAAGCAGAAAAGGAATGACTATCAAAGAACTGGCCGGGCAGATTGAGGAGAAAACCGGGAAGAAGATGTCCCGGCAGAATCTGACCCAGAGGCTGGGAAGGGATAATTTTCAGGAACAGGATATGCGTATGATAGCGGATATTCTGGGCTGTTCTTTCCAGCTCAGTATTCTGGCCACGGCGGAAGCGGCGGAAAAGGCTTCCGTGATAGAGGAGGAGCTTCCCACCCGGGCGGAACTTCACCGGCTGGAGACGAAGAAGGCCAGAAAAGAGGCCAGAAGGGAAGCCCGAAGAGAAGAAAAAGCAGAAGAAACCGAACGGGATATTACCATCGGAGAATTTGTAGACATGATGAGGAATCCGGTTCCGGAGATGGAAGAGGAACCGGAGGAAGCGGTTTCGGAAGAAGCTGTGGAAGTGACAGAAGTGGAAGCGGCAGAAGTACCGGAAGAGACGGCTCCGGAAGAGACAGAGACGGAACATCCGGTTTCCGCGGAAGAGACTGTGTACGCGGAAGAGAAGGTATACGCGGAAGAAACTGTGTCCGGGGAAGTAGAGCCTGCCGCAGCGGAAGACGAGGGTACGAAAGACAAAGCGGCGGCGGACGAAGTTTCCGCTACACCGGCCGCAGGGGAGACAGAAGTGGCGGCAGACCGGGAAACCTCTCAGGAATGGCACGGGTCGGAACGCAGGGGAGGACTGCGGGGAATCTTCCGGAAGAAAGAGAAACCGAAAGATTTTGAACCGATTAAGAAGCGGACAGACCTGGAGGAAGATCTGGAGCATGGAGATATCAATCCTTACACAGGGCACGAATATCAGAGCAACAGTGTCCGGATGCATCCGAAGAGAATCGGGTATGTGCAGGTTTATGACCGCAGAACCCATAAATGGACAGATATGACGGAGTGGGCTTTCCTTGGAGTGGAAGAGAATAAGAAGGCGAAGCTTGGGAAAGATTACGAACCGCCGATTTATCTGGATTAGAGAAACAAAGAGACAGAAACAAAAAAGGAGGTGCGGCAGATTCTGCGGCACCTTTTACGAATCTGAGGGAAAAAACATGGAATGGAACAAGCTTTTATCGGCAAAGAGAAGTCGCTCCTCCGGCAGTATGGGAAGGCATGAGAAGACGGCAGATTTACGAAGCGAGTTTGAGAAAGACTACCACCGGATTATCGGGAGCGCATCTTTTCGCAGGCTTCAGGACAAGACCCAGGTATTTCCCCTGGATAAAAGTGATTTTATCCGTACCAGACTGACCCATTCGCTGGAGGTCTCTTCTTTTGCGAAATCTCTGGGACAGAATATCGGGGAAAATATTCTGGCCTGCCGGAAGGACCCGGCATTTACCAGGCAGATGAGGGAAGATATCGGCAGTATTCTGCAGTGCGCCGGGCTGATTCATGACATCGGCAATCCGCCTTTCGGCCATTTTGGAGAAGTGGCCATCCGGGAGTGGTTTGAGCGGAATCTGCCGGTGCTTATCTGGCACGGGAAACCGGTTACGGAAGTACTGACCCCGCAGATGCAGGAAGATTTCTATCATTTTGAAGGGAATGCCCAGGCTTTCCGGCTGGTGACAAAACTTCATTATCTGGTAGACGAGCACGGGATGAATCTTACGTATGCCCTTTTGAATACCATCGTAAAATATCCCGTGTCATCGCTGAATATCCGGCCGGATTCCGAAGATGTCCGGGAGCACAAGCTGGGGTTCTACCTGGCGGACGAGGCGCTTTACCGGGAAGTCGAAGCAGAAACCGGAACGGCAGGCTGCCGTCATCCGCTTACCTTTATCCTGGAAGCGGCAGATGACATTGCCTATAAGACGGCAGATATTGAGGATGCTTTTATCAAAGGATTTCTGTCTTATTCGGATTTGCGGGTGGAACTTGCCCGTCTGCACCAGGAGCAGGGATACGGAGAAGGCGCGCTGGAGTACCGGGCCCTGGAAAAGCTGGAGAAGCTTTATGAAAGAGGAAGAGAGCGGGGAGACAAAAATCCCGGCGAATATGCTCTGAAAAACTGGATTATACGGACCCAGGGGTATCTGATTGCCTGCGCCACGGAAGGCTTTACTTCCCACTATGAGGAAATTATGGAAGGAACCTGGAAACAGGACCTGTTTGCGGGTACGTTTGGCGAAGCACTGATGGATCTGCTGGGCGATATGGCCTACCGGTATGTGTTTTCTTCTTCTCAGATTTATAAAATGGAAGTGACGGAATCCGTCATGCTGAACTATCTGATGGATATTTTTGTGCGTGCGGTCATGAAGTACGATGACAAAGAAGCGGAGCCGGATTCGATAGACCGCCGTATTGTGTTCTTTATCTCGGATAATTATAAATCGGCCTATCTGCTTCAGGCAAAGGGGAAGACAGAGGAAGAAAAACTGTACCTGAAGCTGCTGCTGGTGACGGATTATATCTGTGGTATGACGGACAGTTATGCCAAGAGGCTGTATCAGGAACTGAAGGCCATTTTTTAGCCCGGGGAGACGGCCGGCCAGAGTTCCTGCCCGGGACAATTTTTTTAAAAACGAATGTTTCAGAGCATACCGGAATAGTCTAGGAGTGGAAGGGAGTGCAGACAGACTATGAAGAAATTTAACCGGTATCTCTATGAATATGAAAACGGACAGCGTATACGAAATGCAGGCTTTGTGAAAGCGGAAGAAGGATGGGATGAGGCCCGGATTCAGGTCTACGGCCAGGGAACTGTGCCGGGAGAAAGCAGTCTGGAGGTTTTTGTATGCTACCTGAAGGATGGACAGTGTATCGGAGTGCCCATGGGACAGCTTCCGGCAGCGGATACCTCCTTCGGATGCCGTCTGGCTTATTCCAGCCGTGATTTGGGAGGGACTGAGAATTTCCGCCATACCGCGGGAATTCTGCTCCGGGGGACACGGGACGGAAAGACAGTCTGGTACGGCGCACTCTGGGAAGAAGGAAGACTCCGGCCGGAGGAAATGAAACCTGCAGGAAGCCTGGAACTCGAAGAGGAGATTCCGGACGAGGCTGCGCCCGAAGAGGAAAACCCTGACGAGGCTGTGTCCGAAGAGGAAAATCCTGACGAGGCCGTGCCCGGAGAGGAAAGCCAGGAAGAAGAAGACAAAGAGGAAGAGACAGGGCCGCAGACCGATGAGACTGCCAGGGCCGCCGAAGTCCTGGAAAGCCAGGAAAGCATTGCGGCGGAGGACAGAGAAGAGGAAAAAAAGGAAACTCCGCAGATTTACAAAATATCCAGGCAGGACCTGGCGGGCCTTCCCCGAAGGGAATGGAAGCTGGCCAACAATCAGTTTCTCCTGCACGGATTTTACAATTATCATCATCTGGTTTCTTTTTATCAGGAAGGCGTCTGCTGGCTGGGAGTGCCGGGAATCTGGCACCCAAAAGAACAGCGCGCGGCAGCGGCCTTTGGATTTGGAAGATTTATACAGCCGGAGGAAGACGGGCTGAATCTGGAGGAAGGGGAACGGGAGGAGAATCCCCAGTTCGGATACTGGTGCCGTCAGGTCAGCCGGGTTCTGGGCGGGGAACAGGAATAACGGGAGAGTTGTATGAGAGAAAAACTGACAGAAGACAAAAAATATATGAAAGAGGCTATCCGCCAGGCAAAGAAAGCCTGGAAGCTGGAGGAAGTCCCCATTGGCTGTGTGATTGTCCATGAAGGAAAGATTATTGGACGGGGGTACAACCGGAGAACCACCGACAAAAATGTACTGGCCCACGCGGAGATTCAGGCTATCCGGAAGGCGTGCCGGAAGATGGGGGACTGGCGTCTGGAAGACTGTACCCTGTATGTAACCCTGGAACCCTGCCAGATGTGTGCCGGAGCTATCGTGCAGGCCAGAATTCCCCGGGTGGTGGCCGGATGTATGAACCCGAAAGCAGGCTGCGCCGGTTCCATACTGAATCTGCTTCAGATGCCGGAATTTAATCACCAGGCAGAACTGACGACCGGGGTTCTGGAAGCAGAATGCGCGGAGCTGATGAAAGGATTTTTTCGGGAACTCCGGGAAAAGCAGAAACGGAAAAAAGAAAAGGAAAAGGAACAAAAGGAGGAGACAGAATGAGTATGGCAGAAGGAAAAAGGGGCGGCTGTCTGATTTGCGGGAAACCGCTGGTGTATTATGAAACCGGGAAACGGATGAAATGCAGCATCTGCGGAAAGGAAGAAGAAAGCGAGGCAAGCTGTGAGGACGGGCATTTTGTCTGCGACGAATGCCACAGTAAGAGAGGGATTCAGGTTATCGAGGAGGGCTGCCGGAAGACAGAAAGCAGAAATCCGATTGCGATTATGCAGGAGCTGATGGAAAATCCGTATATTTATATGCACGGGCCGGAACACCATGTGATGGTGGGAGCGGCCATTCTGACAGCCTGCAAAAACAGCGGAGTGGACATGGATTTTGACCTGGCGCTGGAAGAAATGGTCCGCAGGGGCCGGGAAGTTCCGGGCGGAATCTGCGGGTTCTGGGGCTGCTGCGGGGCAGCCGTCAGTACCGGAACGGCTTACAGTATTCTGCTGAAGGCTACCCCTTTAAGTGGGAATTCCTGGGGACGGGCCAACGGGATGACCTCCCGGGCGCTGGCCAAAATAGCAGAAAAAGGAGGTCCCAGGTGCTGTAAACGGGATTCCTTCCTGGCAGTTCAGGCGGCGGCAGAAGTGCTGAAGGAGGAAATGAATATCTGTCTGGAAATGCCGGAAGAAATTTTCTGCGCGTTTTCCAGGGAAAATCCCCAGTGTCTGCGGAGGGCATGTCCATTTTACAGACAGGGAAGCGATACTGCAGAGCGGAAAGGATAAAGACATGGAGGGACAAGAGACATACCTGATAGTGGCGCTGGGCGCTGTTCTGGCCGTGGCGGCAGTCGCAGCCATTGTGATGTACGGGAAACTGCGGCGGAGAAGGTATCTTCTGCGGCGAATCCGCCGGGGATACGGGAAAATACCGGAGCAGGAATATGAACCGGGAGATTTCGGGAGGATTTCCCATTTCTACCGGAAGACAAAAGGAGAGGCGTTCTGCATTGATGATATCACCTGGAATGACCTGGACATGGACAGCATTTTCATGCTGCTGAATCAGACCGTGTCCTCCCCGGGAGAGGACGTGCTTTACGCCATGCTCCGAAAGCCGCTCTTTACCAGGGAAGAGGTGGAAGAAAGAGCGGCGCTGATACAGTTTTTTGAAACGGAAAAAGAAAAACGGGAAAAAATGCAGATTCTTCTGGGAGAGGTGGGGAAACCCTGGCATCAGTCCCTGGCGGATTCTGTGTTTTCCATAGAAGACGCGCCAAAGGCCTCTCTGGGAATTCATGTCCTTATGCTGGGGGCGCTTCTGGTAAGCCTGGCGGTCATGCCGTTTTATCTGGCAGAAGGAATTGCGGGCTTTGTGCTTCTGAGTATTATCAATATGTTTGTTTACCTGGGAGACAGGGACCATAAAATCATAGCGGCCTACATGGATTCCTTCGGCTGCCTGCTTCATATGCTGAAAGCAGGGCAAAAGCTGGAAAAGGTTTCCTGGAAGGAAACGGAAAAACAGGTGGCCGCCGTAAAAGAGGCGGGAAGCAGACTGAGCGGCCTGCGCAGAAAGGCCTCTTTTCTGGCCGGGAAAAACAGCGGCACCGGGGATGCGCTTCAGGGGCTGATGACCTACGTGTACACTATGCTTCATATTGATGTGTTTGTATATAATTCTGTGCTGAAGGAGGTTCGCCAGAAGGCGGACTGGATTATTCAGATGACGGCCGCCATGGGTGAACTGGACGCCTGCATTGCTGTCTCTTCCTTCCGGAAGTTACTGCCCTTCTACTGTGAGCCCCGGTTCCGGGACTGGAACGGCGGGCAGGCAGAACTTCAGGTGGAAAATCTCTACCATCCCATGATTCCCAACCCGGTGGCGAACAGTATCCATGCCGTGGGCGGAACCCTGGTGACCGGTTCCAACGCCTCCGGAAAATCCACATTTTTAAAAAATGTGGCCATCGGCGGTATTCTGGCGCAGACGGTCTGTACCTGCACCAGCACGTCCTGGCAGTCGCCTTTTCTGAAAGTCATGACCTCCATGGCGCTGCGGGATGACCTGGCGGGCGGGGAGAGTTATTTTATCGTGGAAATCCGGTCGCTGAAACGGATTCTGGATGAGAGCGAAAAGCCGGAGCCTCTGCTGTGCATTATTGACGAGGTGCTGAGGGGAACCAATACGGTGGAGCGGATTGCGGCGTCCTCCAGAATACTGGCGTCTCTGGCGAAAAATAATACCCTGCCCTTTGCAGCGACGCATGATATTGAACTTTCGTATATGCTGGAAGGCATTTACCAGAATTATCACTTTGAAGAAGAAATCCGTGATAATCAGATTGTGTTCAATTATCTGCTGCAAAACGGCAGGGCAGTGACACGAAACGCCATCCGTCTGCTTTCCATCATGGGGTATGACAAGGAAATTGTGGAAGACGCACAGAAAGCAGCGGAGGAGTTCGAGAACACCGGAGTATGGGGTGCTGTTCCTACGGGAAAATACCCTTCATCTTCTCCGCGGTAACCAGTTTCCTCAGGGCCACGATATAGGCGGCCATGCGGAAGGAACAGTGACATTCCGCGGCGGTATCCAGCAGACTCTGGAAGGACCGGGACATCAGTTTTTCCAGCATTTCGTTAACCTGGTCGCGGTCCCAGGTCAGCTCCTGGATATTCTGTACCCACTCGAAGTAGGACACGATAACGCCGCCGCTGTTGGCAAAAATATCCGGAATCAGGGTGATACCCCGTTTTTCCAGAATGGCGTCGGCTTCCTCAGTGGTGGGCCCGTTGGCAGCCTCCACGATATAAGTGCAGTTCAGTTTACCAGCATTTTCCGCAGTAATCTGATTTTCCAGGGCTGCGGGGACAAGCACGTCGCAGTTGCAGGTCAGGATTTCTTCGTTGGAAATATGGGTGATACCCGGGGCGCTGTAGTCCTTAAGGAGGGCCCCTTCTTTTTCCAGATAAACCGAAAGGGCGTCAATATCAATGCCGTCCGGACAGTAAAGGCCGCCGGAAACATCACTGACAGCGAGAACCTTTACGCCCCGGTGATAGAAAATCCGGGCCGCATTGGCGCCCACGTTTCCCATGCCCTGGATGGCTACGGTGGTTCCCGCCAGTTCTTTATCGTTCTGGGACAGGAGCAGCCGGGTACTGATGACCACGCCCCGCCCGGTGGCGGAGTTGCGGCCCCTGGAACCGCCCAGCTCAATCGGTTTTCCGGTCACGACGCCCGGGCAGGGATGTCCGTTCAGCTGACTGTAGGTATCCAGAAGCCAGGCCATGGTCTGGGGACTGGTGTTCACGTCCGGTGCCGGAATGTCCGTGTCTGTTCCAATGATGGGGGCGATGGCAAAGGTATATCTTCTGGTAAGCGCCCGGAGTTCCCGTGTGGAAAGCGTATGCGGGTCGACTTTTATGCCGCCTTTTGCCCCGCCGTAGGGAATGTCGGCTACGGCACATTTCAAAGTCATCCAGGTGGCGAGGGCTTTTACCTCGTCCAGGTCGGTATCCTGGTGATAGCGGATACCGCCCTTGAAGGGTCCCCGGATATTGGAATGCTGAACCCGGTAACCTTCAAAAACCTTTATCGTACCGTCATCCATCTCAACGGGAAGATACACCTTGGTTTCCCGCTGGGGATTTTTCAGTATTTCAAACATGGACTGGTCGATGTGGCCCAGTTCCATTGCCCTGGTCATGGTGTGAATAACATTGGTGTAAGGGTTGTATGTTTCTGACATGTTAGGACTCCTTATCTGATATGATGTTCCGGCGCGTTGTCTGCGCCTTTTTGTCCGGTTCCAGCCGGCTGCCGGAACCTGATGACTGCAATGGTAAAACTTTGCCGAACCGAAGTCAATGCCGGGAGAAAACAACAAAAAAGATTTACTTCTTTAACCGGAACCACAAAATGGGAGAAAGAATTCCGGCTGGAAACTTAATTTTTTTAAGTTTCATTGACAAGGGGAGGGAAACGATGGTATGCTAAAGCGGTAAAAAAGAGAAAAATGATTGTACGAAGGCGTATTCACGGAATGTGGATGCGCCTTTTTTATTTGGTTTTATGGAGACGAACGACAATGAGAAAAGAACAGCTTGATGAAGCAGACAAAATCATTCTGGACATGCTGCAGACAAATGCAAAGACGCCGCTGAAAGAAATGGCAAACAGGGTCTATCTGTCCACGCCTGCCGTCTCGGCCAGGATTGACAGAATGGAGAAGGAAGGCTATATCACCGGCTATCACGCCCAGATTAACCCGGTAGCCCTGGGCTATCATATTAAAGCCTTTATTCACCTGGAGGTACTGCCGGAAGATAAAAAAGACTTCTATCCTTTTGTGCAGGAATGCAGAAACGTCATTGAGTGCAACTGCGTGACCGGTGATTACTCCATGGTGCTGGAAGTGCTGTTTCCCGGAACGGTGGAGCTGGACCAGTTTATCGGGGAGCTCCAGCGGTTCGGACGGACGAAAACGCTGATTGTATTTTCCACTTCGGTGGAGCATAGGGGGATTCTGGCGGAGGAGTGAAAAGAGAATAAACAAAAACAGTCAAAAAATCAATCGTAAAAAAATACGATTGATTTTTTGCGTGTCTCTGCATATAATATAAGCAGTAAAACTGGAAAGGAGGCACAGTGTTATGCGTGAAACAAGAACAACTGAGTTTAAAGAAAAAATTACCAGTACATTT
>DSTFC04002__coassemble_883_pt1 | contig 26070 bp, 26 predicted proteins | sample DSTFC04002__metabat2_high_PE_021 | metagenome-assembled genome bin DSTFC04002
TTGTTCCGCAGCTGGTACAGAACAGATGTCCCTCGGGTATGGGGTTTCCGCAGTTTCGGCATACTTTTCCGGTAACCGGCTGCTCCGGGCGTCTCTGTTCAATTTTTGCCCCGCAGTTATTGCAGAACGAAGAATTCGCGGCGATTTCCGCCCCGCAGGCCGGACAGATGATAACGCCTTTTAACACCTGCAGTTTATCCTTCAGCGCTGCCTCCTGCTCCCGGCTGGCGTCGATTTCCCGGCACCAGGAAAGTACTTCTCCTGCCGCCTGGCTGCCCATCACGTGGTAGTAGTATTCCCCTATCTTCCGAAACAAGGCCTGCTGTTTTGCCTGCTCCTCCCGGATTGCCGTGCTGATTCGCATGCTCTCGGATACGTCCTTTGTCTTCTGAATGGCCCCCTGGCCAAACTGGGAAATTTTTTTGTCAAGTTCATCTAAAAATGCCATCTCTTTCTCCTCCTTCCTGGATTTGCATTAGCGTATTCTGTAACCGCACTGTCCGCAGAAAACTGCGTCTTCCCTCAGCTCGCTGCCGCACTGGGGACACCGTGCCGGTCCCCGCTCCATTTCCTTCCGCAGCGAGGTAATTTTCTCAAACAGCGGAAGCAGCTGAGGAAGCGGATCTTCAAACCCGCCCTCATAGTATGCTTTCCCAAGCTCTGCGTAAAGCCGTTCCAGGGAAGCTTCCCGGTTTTCTTTTTCCGGATTTACATATACGGTTCTGTCATCTGTCTCCATGGATTTTTCCCCCTTTCTACTGCCTGTTCAGCAGAGATGCATCGGTAACGTCTGTCATCATAACCGGATACGGATTGGAATAGTACCCTTCGTCCGCCGGAATTTCCTCTGTATAAAGTTCGGTTCTGGACACCTGGCCGTTTTCTATGGAAATATAGGAAATGGTCTGGACGCTCATGTGCCCCTGAAGCTGAATGATATACGGCTCTGTGCCTCCGTTTTCGTCCAGGTAAAACATGGTGTGCCCGCCGGGGATATCGCCCAGGAAGACGCTTCCCCCGTTCTGTATGGTGTAAACCTGGTAGACGTAATCCGCCTCGCAGGTGCCGTTCTGAACAAGCAGTTCCTGCACCCCGTTCTTATCAATGTCCACCAGGGCATAGTACATGTATTCTCCATAATCCGCATAGGCCTCCTGAAGGAAAGGCTGGTAGGCCTTCTGGTAATCCTGGGCGGTCAGCACCGCCGGGTTCTCTTCTTCCGCCTTGTTTTCTTCTGCTTCCCTTTCTTCCGTCTCCGTGTCCGCATTTTCCAGGGTAATCACGCCCCATTTTCCATCCTGTTTTACCCAGCACTGCCCTTTGTACACGGGCCGGATGGCTTCAAACACCCCGGAGGGAATGGCCGTCTTTCCGTCCGTTGTCCGCAGTTCCCATTCTCCGTCCTTTACCAGAACCACATAGCCGCCGGACGCCCCGTAGCAGAGTTCCTGATACTCCGGCGCCTCCGTCACGCTGATTCCTTCATCAAACTGATTCCAGGAAGCGTCAAACTCCAGCGGAATCACCGTCTCTCCTTCTTCGTTCACATAGCCCCACTTCCCGTTCTGCTCCACGGCAATCAGTCCGTCCGAGAGAGAACCGCAGTTATCGTAAATAAAATCCGTAACCATACTGCCGTTCTGGAAGAGGGCGTATTTTCCGTCCTGCTCTTCCATCCACTGGCCGATGGCGTTCTCATCCGGCTCGCTGTCCACTTCCATCACCGGAATCACCTCTTCCGGCATTTCCGCCTCTTCCATCGTCAGATAGCTCCATTCCAGCGTATTGTGGAGCTCACCCTGCCAGGAAAACCAGGTGCCGCAGGCGTCCAGGAATCCGGTAACCAGCCCTTTGTGCACCGTATCATCATAAAAAGCGTCATAGGTCAGGGTATCCCCGCCGTCCTGCCGGCCCATCAGGTAAAAACCCGGAGCGGAAATGGTTTCGTATGCTTCACTTGTTTTCATTACGCCGTCCATTCCGATAATCCCAAGCGCGTCTCCCTGCTGGATGACCGCGTATCCGTCCTGGAACTGTCCTCTTCGTTCATTATCCGGGGACTGCTCGCAGTTTCCGTCCCGCACATAGTAAATATCATCCGCCTGGATTTCCGGTTCCACCGCCCAGGTATAGGTCTCGGCATTTTCCCACTTGTTCACTACCTCGTCAAACTCTTCCCGGTCCTCTTCCGGTACCGCCTCCTGGGCCTGCCTTGCCGTCTCCACGGCCTTATCCGGCTCGCCCTGCTGAAGGTACAGGTCAATCAGGGCCCGGTAAGGCTCCGGGTCTTTGGGCTGAATGGAGATGGCCGCCTGGTAGGCTGCTTCTGCATTTTCATAATCCATCTCTTCCAGATACCGGTCCCCGGAAGCCACCTGGTCCCGGTATTCCTTTTCCTGCTTCTGCCCTCTCCATATCCAGATACCGGCTCCCGCCGCGGCCACAGCCAGCACCAGAACGGCAAGAATAACAGCCGCCTTCCTGCCCCGGCCCCGCTTTTTCGACGGTTCCTCCTCTTCCGGCTCATCCAGGCCGCTCAGTTCCTGCGTCTCTTCCAGCTCCTGCGTTTCCTCTGAAACGGTCCCGTTCAGAGGGGCCCCGCACTGTCCGCAGAAATTGGCGCCCTCTTTATTCTCTTTCCCGCACACTGGACACTTCATAACTGTCTTCCTCCTCTGCTTTTGTCTCCCGGGCTATGCCAGTTCAAACGCCGTCTCTTTCTCCCGGATATACAGCCGGGTTCCCCGGGGGAGATAGTAATGCCTTCCCGGCCCCAGAGGCTGTCCGGAAGCCAGAAAGCAGGTGCCTTTCTCTGCCGGCGTCACACAATACTCCTGATACTGACGCACATAATACCCTTCTGCCAGCACTTCCGCCCCGGGACGGGCACTGAGAAAAATCTGTCCCTCTTCCTGGCAGAAATAAACCGGAACCCGGTCTTTCATAGGCCAGGCCTTCTCCTTAAAGATTCCGCCCCGGCCCACAATGGCTCCTTCAAAATCCGCAGCAGCAGGGGACACGGACGGTCCCGGATTCTGCTCCTTCTGCTGTCTTTTGGTTTCCAGTTCCTGAATCCGTTCCAGGTAGTCCTCCCTTCCCGGTACTTCCGTCAGGTCCTGGCGATTCTCCCAGGGATTCCCCCTGCGCTGAAAGCTTTCCGGCAGGATGTCATCCGTAAAAGAAATATCCCGTTTTTTCTCCGCGCTTCGCAGTCCCAGAATGCTGCATACCAGAATCAGTACATAGACCGCCATCCACAGTATCAGCCAGCCCGTCCGCAGTTCCACCATGTCTGCCAGGCCGAAAAAGGCCAGGCCGTCCCGTATCTCAGACACCCGGGAATACAAAGTCCCCGTCAGGGCGCCCAGGCAGACGGCCAGGATAACTGCCCCGGCGGCCGCCAGGCGGAGCGCATGCTCTCCTTTCAGCACTGCCGTCAGCAGGGCAATCAGCAGGGTCGCCGCCAGAAATCCCACAATCATAATCGAGTACGGGCGGATATACTCCCGCAGAATGCTTTCCATCTGCCCTCCAAGTCCGGTCTCTTCTCCTCCGGAAAATCCCAGCCCCATAAGGTCGGTCAGGGACAGGCTGAGTGTGGATATCCGGAAGATACCCACAAAATTCAGGCAGAAGGACACCGCAACAGTACCACCGCCAGTATTTTTCCTCTCTTTTCCATCCTATTCACCTTCTATCTCTTCCAGTAATCTTTCTCTCTGTTTCCGGAAAATCCGTCTGGTCAGAAGCAGGGCCGCCAGGCATCCCGCGAATCCTGCCACACTGATTCCCGTAAGAATCCATCCAACTGTCAGTTCCATTATGACAACCACCCTCCTGCCAGTACCTGCTGGTATGCGTTTTCCAGAAGCTGCATCTGCGGGTCGGTATCGTTGCCCTCCAGCTGTGCGTAGTACATCTGGCTGGCTTTTTCGTAATACGAGGCAAACGTCCCGTAGTCCCGTTCCCGGTTGGGAAGAAGCTCCTGCCGGTCAATCTCCAGGAAAGCATACCGCATGTAAATGTTATAGTCTTCTCCGTATTTTTCCAGCATCTGGTCCAGGTATCCGGCCGCCTGGTCCAGGTTCCCCAGCTGTTCGTTCAGAACCGCCAGGTTGTTGTATGTATCATAGGTGTCCCACCCCTGGGCGATGACCTCCTCCAGAAGGCTGACCGCCTCCTGTCTGCTGGCGGAATCTCCGGTTCTGTCCGCCAGGTCGATGTCCACCTGGATAAGCTTCTGGATGAGCGCCATCTGATGTTCCACCGGCAGCGCCTGCCGGGCTTCCAGCAGGACTTCCCGCTGGCTCTGGTCATAACCCTGGGTTTCGTAGATATCGCTGAGCTGGAGATAGGCCCGCTCTTTCAGGCTGTCGCTGTCCGTCCGGCTGATACAGGCCCGGAAATCCTGAATGGCGCCGTCGTATTCCTGCCGGGCCTTTTTGATTTCTCCCCGGGCGTAGTAGACAGAGTCCTCTGTCAGCCCCAGTTCCACTGCCTCGTCCAGCACTTCCTGCCCCTTCTCCGTCTGCCCGTCAAAAGCCAGGGCAATGGCGTAATCCCGGTAGTATTCCGCCTGATAACCGCCGGTTCGGAACAGTTTTTCAAAAGTACGGACCGCTTCTTCGTAATCTTCCAGGGCAAAATGGCTCTCTGCCTCCAGATAATAAAGGTCGCCCATCCGTTCCCTCCGGGTGTCCAGTTTTTCATTCTGCTCCACATCGTAATCCACAAAATCAATGCAGGCCTGGTACTCCTGCTGTTCATAGAGGGCCAGGGCGCTCTGATAGTAGCTTTCCAGGGAAGAGGGCAGAACCTTTACCGCCTCTTCGTGGGTCTTTTCTGCCTGGTCATAATCCCCGGCCTCCCGGTAGTCTTTCTGCTCCTCCACCAGCTGGTTGTACCGGTCCACCCGTTCCTGACGGATGGTGTGGACGCCATAACCTCCCAGCAGGATAAACCCTGCCATTGCGGCCACCAGGACGCCGCGAATCAGATGCTGTCTTCTCACCAGAGCCCGGTACCGGGCGTCCTTTCTGGAAAGTCCCTGAAAGGCCCGGAACATTTCCAGGGCGCTCTGGAACCGTTTGTCCGGCTCCGTCTCCATGGCCTTCTGGATAATCTCACTGAAGGCCTGGCTGGTACATTCCGCCAGATACGCCTTATCGATGGGCTCCCGGTAATCTTTTACTTTTTTCCCCGTGGCCAGGTGGTAAAACGTGGCTCCCACACTGTAAATGTCCGTCCGCTCGTCGATGGCCGCATACCGCCCCACCCGGCTTCCGGAGCCGCCGTCCAGCACCACAATATACTGTTCCGGCGACGTGTAGCCGCTGGTATACCCCAGCACCGCATTTCCTTCTTTCAGGAAGAAGGAAATGTTAAAATCTATCAGACAGATATTTCCCTGGGGCGTCAGCATAATATTGGCCGGTTTGATGTCGCTGTGGATAATGGGCGGCTTCTGGCTGTGCAGATAATTCAGGGCGCTGCAAAGCTGCATGCCCCAGCGCACCAGCTGCCCCATGGTAAAGGGGTAGTGTTCCCGCAGAAGCTGCTGAAAGGATTTCCCGGGGATATAACTCATGACCGTATATACCCGGTCCCCGTCCCTTAAAAAATCAAATACCTGGGGAAGATACATGTGGTGCAGATTTTTCAGGATATCCGCCTCCTGCCGGTCCACTGCCGCAGACAGGCTTTTCCCTTTCATCTCCTTAATGACCACTTCTTTTTTCAGCCTCTTGTGGTATGCCTTATAGACAATCCCGCCGCTTCCTTCTCCCAGTTTTCCCAGAACTTCGTATGTATCGGAAAATTTATCCAGTATTCCCATGGCTGTCTACCTGATTTCTATAATAAATTCAAAGGTTTCATCGGACAGTGTAAACCGGCTTTCGTGAATCAGCCGTACGGCTCCGGTTACCTGCTCCTCCCCCAGGAAGGTGTGGTTTAAGGACTGCATATCCTCCAGAAGATATCCTTCCGGCGTTTTCCGGATCCGGGCATGGTGCCGGCTGACCGTGGGATTTCCCTCTATCTGCCATTCGCAGTCCGCCCCTTTCCCCAGAACCATTTCGTCCCCGGTAAATTCCTTTGTCTCCCCGGTTTTCAGCCGTTTCACAAAAACATGCATTTCCGGCTCTCTTCGCAACAGTACCGTAGCCTCTTCGTCCTCCTCCGGTTCTTGGGGAGGCCGGGAAGCCAGCGGCTCCACATGTTCCCGGATAATCACCGGTTCCGCGAAGCCTTTTTGTTCCACCGGCGGAATGTCCACATCCCGGACATCCACCCAGCCTTCCAGGTAATCTCGCATTTGTCTTTCCTCCTATCGTCTGTCTTTTGCTATTCCCCGAAGCAGTACCATGGCCAGCAGCAGAAAGGCCGCCGTCATTCCGGCCAGAATTCCCCAGTCCGTCAGCACATGCGGCCGGGAAGCCCGGAAAAAGGATTCTGCCTCATGTTCCAGCATGGGATATTCCTCCTGCATCCGAAGGGCCCGACTGTTCAGCCTGGCCGAGCTTCCCAGCGCCTCCACGGACCATCTGCTGACAGTCACACAGGAAATCGCCTCTCCCGCTCCTTCCAGGGTAAACAGAATCCCGGAAAAAAGGAGCTGGATAATCAGGAGAAAGGGGGCCACTGTCATCCCTTTGTCCCCCGTCTTTACTACGGCGGATACCGTAAGCCCCAGCGCCACGGAGGCCAGCACGGTAAGCCACACCGTCAGCATCATCTCCGGAATAAAACTGTCCAGGAAGACGCCCCGGGGATTTTTCCCCACCAGTGCCAGAAAGATTCCGGTCAGAAGCAGGGACTGCACTGCTCCCAGCACCGCCTGGAACACGAACTTGGAAAGGACGTATCCGGGCAGCTTCAGGTTTGCCATATATTCTCTTTTTACAATCACCCGCTCCTTGCAGATTTCCTGGATGGAATTGAAAAGGCCAATCCAGATGCCGGAACAGCTCAGGGCAAAGAGCATGGATTTGGTACTCTCGTAAATATCAAAAATGTCTTTATCCGCCACTATCCAGAGCAGCAGGGCGATAAAGCAGGGCTGAAGCAGAAGCACCAGCAGCCTGGGCCGGTCGTTTGTCATCAGCTCTGCATACCGGGCGCACAGTACGCCAAACTGCCGCCAGGCGGAGGGCCCGGACTTTTTCCGGCTCTTTTCCGGAACCGGCTTTTCCTCCTCCGGCCTTTGTCCGGACCGGGCATACGCGCGGAATTCTTTCTGCCAGAACTGCGGACGGGCCGCGATTTTATTGTAGATATCGACCAGTTCCCTGGTCTGGAAAAAGGCTTTTGCCTCTTCCACACTCCCGCAGAAGCAGAGTCTTCCTCCCGGCCCCATAAATACAATTTTATCACAAAGATGCAGGCTGGCGGTCGTATGCGTGACCATAATAATCGTCTTGCCATGGGTTCTCGCCAGCGTCTTTAAGTTCATCATCAGATTCTTTTCGGTTCCCGGGTCCAGGCCGGAAGTGGGCTCGTCCAGGAAGAAAAGGCTGGGGTCCGCCAGAAGCTCCACGGCGATGCTGGCTCTTTTTTTCTGTCCTCCGGAAAGCTTCCGGATGCAGGAATCCTTCTGTTCCCCCAGTTCCACCATGTCCAGCACTTCCCGGATTCTTTTGTCCCGCTCACTTTTCTGCGTGTCGTCGGGCATCCGGATTTTCGCCGCGTAGTACAGCATTCTCTCCAGCGTCAGATTCTCGTAGATAATATCCTGCTGGGGGACAAAACCGATACTGTTCTTCAGCATCTGGAAGTTTTCTTTCATATCCATGCCATTGCAGTAGACATGACCCTCAAATTCCGGTTCAAATCCGCTGATGGCGTTCATCAGGGTCGTTTTCCCGGCTCCGGAGCCCCCGATAATGGCTACAAACTCGTTTCCGCCGATATCCAGGCTCACCTGGTCCAGAATCCGTTTTTTCCCGTTTCCCTTTCCTACCGTTTTGCTGACGCCTGCCACCTGGAGGGAGATTCCGCTCCCTTTTGCCTGGTAGTATATCCCGCCATTGCTGAAAAGTAGCTGCAGGCCCAGTATCTGGATAACGTCCTTGTCATTTAAAACAACGGCTTCCCGGGCAGGCGCTCCGTTTACCGCCACCCCGTTGGTGCTGTGCAGATCTTCCAGCACGAAAAGTTCCTCGCTTCTGGTTATCCGGCAGTGCCGCGCCGATACCAGGGGATGGGGCAGGCAGATTTCGCAGGAAGGATTTCTTCCGATATACGTTTCTTTTTCTGTCAGCGCCCGGTACTGCCATACGGTCCGGTCTTCCCCGGAAGAGTACAGCAGAAGCACCATCTCTTCCGCATGTCCCGGATGTCCGATACACAGAATATCTTTCTCGAAGACGGGCACAAAGCCGTCTGCTTTTCCCAGCAGTCTTCTGTCCCTTCCCATACCCAGGAAGGTCCCGTTCCGGCTGTTCTCATCCCGGTAGGAAAGCCGGCCCTCCTCCAGAAGAAAAGTCCCCTGGATTTTTGACACAATCCGTTCCGGAATGACAAAATCGCACCGGCTGTCGTCCCGTCCCAGAACCAGGGTATGATTCCCGGAAGGGGGAAGTTCTTCTTCCCACAGCCGGCCTTTTGTATCAAGGATAGTCAGTATCTGTTTTCTCATCGTTTCCCGCCCCTGTTCAAAACATTCCTTTTCGTTTCCCGCTTCCAGTCGCTTCTAGTCCGCAGGCTCTTCCTTTTTCTGGCCTCTCCACACCCGGAAGAAAAGCGCCAGGCCAAAGGCCACGATAAAAATGGAGATGAACTGGGAGGTGGAAAGACTGCCCACGCTTCCCCGTATCAGGTCTCCCCGGAAAAATTCTATGACAAACCGGCCGATTCCGTAAAAAATCAGGTAAAGGGCGCTGGTCAGGCCGTCCCCTTTATTTTTCCTGGAAATTACATACAGCACGGCAAAATTTGCAAAGTCAAACAAGCCGGAAAAAATCTGGGTCGGCACAAGGGGCACCCCGTTTGGCGCGAATTCCGAATTCGTAAAAGTGACAGCGCACCAGCTGTCCGTCTCCATCCCGTAGCAGCATCCTGCCAGGAAACAGCCGATTCGTCCGAAGCCCTGGGCCAGAGCGATGGAAGGAGTGGCGCAGTCCAGATAGGCCAGAAATTTTATCTTTTTCACCCGGCATACGGCCCAGCCGGACAGAATGCCGCCGATAATTCCGCCGTAGACCACAAACCCGTCCCCAATATTCAGAAGCACGGAAGGGTCTTCGAGTATCTGGTCCAGCGTGGTAATCCAGTACAGAATCTTGGCTCCGGCCAGTCCGCCCAGCACGCCGAAAACAAGCAGGGAGAAAACCGGGTCCGGATCCATGCCCTTTTTCCTGGCCAGATGTTCTGTCATCAGATAGGCGGCGATGATACCGATTCCTATCATCAGGCCGTAGCCGTGGATGGTAAAGTTTCCAATCGTAAGTATGTCGTTATACATAGGGTGTTTCCTTTCTGTCTATAAAAAGTAAGCTTCTATTCCATTTACAATCCCCTGCACCATCTGTGTCCGGAACTGGGGATCTGCCATTCTCAGGTCGTCGTTCTGGTTCGTCATAAAGCCCATTTCCAGAATCACGACAGGAATCTGGCTCCAGTTGATGCCGGTCATGGTGTCGTTTGTCTGAATGCCCTGGTTCGCAAAACCGGTGGCCTGGCAGTAGGAATTCAGAATGCATTCGGCCAGATAGGCGCTGGGCTCGTAGAGATTTCCCACCCAGGGATTCTCTGCCGAGGGAATCAGCGCCAGAGCCCCGGAGGCAGAGGGATTTTCGCTTCCGTTGGCATGAATCCGCACGGCGATGTCTGCTCCTGCCTCATTGGCCAGCTGGGCGCGCTGGGCATTGCTGATGGCGGTCTGGTTGTCCTCCCTTGTCATCACGACTTCATAGCCTCTGGCTTCCAGTTCGTCCCGCACCATCCGCGCGATATCCAGGTTCAGTTCATATTCTCCAATGCCGGAATAACTGCCGGTGGTTCCGCCGGTGGCCTGGGTTTTCATCTCCTGGGAGCCGGGCGCGTTGGGCTCGGTTCCGCTCATGTCCACTTCCGGCGCCTGGTGACCCGGGTCCAGAGCCACAAGGATTCCGTTGGACGCCGGATTCCCGGCTGTTCCGGTCTCTTCTGTCCCGGCCTCTGCCGTTTCGGTTCCTTCTGCTTCTTTTGCTTCTGTTTCCTCCCGCGCCTTCTGAACCGCTTCCGTGTCTGCCAGTGTCCGGCCTTCTGCCGCAGCGGCCCGGGTTTCCCCGGCCCGGCTCTGACAGCCCGCAAGGCCTGCCGCAAGTGCAAATGCAGTCAGTATGCAGATTCCCCGTTTCATGGCTTTTCCTCTCTTTCTTCCTTTGTTATCTCTGTTCATACTGCTGAATCAGTTCCAGATTGCTTTTTTCCGTCTCCGTCAGCAGGGACTCCGAAAAGTCCTCCGGGTCTATGGTTCCGCTGTACCAGGATTTTCCGTCAAAATAGCTTTGCAGACCCGCATCGTCAAACCGCCGTCCATGGCGGGCATAGATTTCATTTCTGGCCAGACGGAGTTCTTCTTTGGAAAGTCCCGCCAGGTCCGTTTCCGTCAGAAGCCGGGTACTGCTGTCGGGAAGGATGTAGTCCTCATTTCCGGTCTCTTCCTGGCTTTCTGTACTGTCCGTTCCCCGGGAATCCCCGCCGCTTAGGGAGTCTCCGGGATTTTGCGAATCCCCGGAGGATTCTCCTGCGTCCTTCTCCGGCCCGTATTTTTCTTCCTCCTGCCCTGCGGTTCCCGTCTCTTCTTCTGCGTCCAGAACCGCCTCCAGGGCTTCGATACTGCCCCGGTCTCTCTGAGCGTACCACCAGCCAAAGCCCACTCCCAGGGCCGCGCAGAGCAGAATGCTGACTGCGGCCACAATCCAGAAGCGGGATTTTTTTGACGTTTTCTTCTCCTGAATTTTTTCTTCTGTTATTTTTCCCCCCTGCTGCAGCGGGCAGCCGCATTTCTGACAGAATTTCCAGGAGGCTTCGATTTCACTGTGACAATTCGGACATTTCATATCTGTCTGCTCCTCCTCTCTGTCTTATGCGCCGTTTCCCGCGGAAGCAGCGGATTCTTCGTCATTCTCCCAGGTCAGTTTCAGGGTCAGCACGACCTGCCCCAGATCTTCCGGGTCTCCGCTTTCACTGAATGCCAGGCTGTCTCCGGTACCGTCATTGTCTCCGGTAACCTGCATCAGCATGTCCTCTGTATCATCCACAAAATCAAATTTTCTCATATAGGACTCCCGTATCTGCGCCGCCTCGTTCACAAGTCCGGTGTTTTCCAGGAACTCCGCCATCCGGTACGCCGGATACCGCAGGTCTTCAAAGGAAGAACCCGCCTCGGTATTTTCTGTCCCCGCCAGTTTTTCAAACGAGGAACCGTTGTAGCGCAGGACGAAAGAATTGTAGGTACTGCCGTCTGCCCACATGTATATCAGGTTGTAGGTGCTTCCGCACAGATAAATGCCGTCCTCTGTATGGTTTAAAAAGATTCCGCTGTTTTCGTAGTCTCCGTACCCGAGAACGGGATACAGCGCCTGGTACTCGGCTGTCTGAACGACCGCTCCGTCCTGCAGTTCGTACATCTGCAGATACACCGCATTTCGCTCTGCCATGTACGCCGTCCACTGGGCGTCCCCGGTCTGGCCCTGGTTTTCCATGGTCAGTACCAGCAGTTCCTCCTGGCCGTCTCCGTCAAAGTCCAGGATACGGGAAGTCAGAACGCCTTTCTGGGAATGGACGCTGTCCACACCCACCGTATATCTTCCGTTCTGCCCGGGAAGGTACTCACAGACATATTCTCCCTCCTGGCACTGTCCCTCCTGGGGTATCAGCACCTCATCCACGTAGGCGTACAGACTATATTTCTCCTGAATTTCCCGGCTGTCTGTATTCTGGGTCCCTGTTCTCAGGACTTCCACTGCCTTCTCCGGTTCCTTTTTTTCAGTATAAATTTCCGCCAGACGGAGATAGGGCTCCTCCTCCTTCGGGTCAATCTGCAGGGCGGCCCGGTAACTGGCCTCCGCCTCCTCGTAGTTGAGCTCCTCCAGATATTTCCTGGCGTCCCCGATTTCCGTCTCAAAACTCTTTTCTTTTTTATCATTCAGTACATAAATGGTAATCCCCGCAGAAAGCAGGGCCGTGCACAGACACACTGGTATCAGCAGCAGCCATTTTCTCATTCCCGTATTTCTCCTTATTCTTCTGTATGATATCTCTGTAGGCTTCTTGCCGGTTTTCTGGTACAATTATACTACAAAAGCCACTTCAGGGAAAGGAGAGAAACGGGATGATTCGAAAAGCCACTCCGGAAGACCTGGCGGACCTGCTCCGGATTTACCGCCATGCAAGGGAATTCATGCGCCGGACCGGCAATGCTTCCCAGTGGGGAACGAATTTTCCGCCCCAGAGCCTGCTGGAATCGGATATCGCAAAACAGCAGCTCTACGTCTGTACAGACTCTGCCGGGCAGCCCCACGGCGTCTTTGCCCTGGTTATCGGGGAGGAACCGGACTATCAGTATATCGAAGGCGGCTCCTGGAAGTCCGCCGCCCCCTACGGCACCATCCACCGCCTGGCCAGCGACGGCACCGTCCACGGTGTCTTTTCACAGTGTCTCGCCTTCTGCCGCGCGCAGATACCTCACCTGCGGATAGACACCCACAGAGACAACCTGGTCATGCAGCATCTCATAGAAAAACACGGGTTTTCAAAATGTGGAATTGTGTATGTCAGAGGGAAAAATCCGCGAATTGCGTACGAATTGTAGTCGGGGACGGGTACAGGCCAGCCTGTACCCGTCCCCAGTTAACAGGATTTAAAAAATGTATACAGACCGTCCAGTGCTTTTTTCAGCACGGGAATTTCGTCTTCGGTCAGGTTGGCCAGTACGGCCTCTACCATTTTCTGGTGAAATTCTTTGTGATGTTCGAATGCCTTCCGGCCTTTGGAGGTGAGACGGATGTTGACGATTCGTCTGTCTTCTTCGCTCCGTTCTCTGACGGCATATTTTTTATTTACCAGGCTGTTCATGGAGGTGGTCAGGGAACCTACGGTGATATTCAGCTTCCGGGCGATGGTGGACATGTTATTGCCCTCGCCGGGCCCGACAGCTTCAATGATATGCATGTCGTTGTTGGTCAGGTCTTTGAATTCCTCTGTGATGACCGCCTTTTCTTCCAGCGCCAGGATATCATTAAATAAATGTACCAGCACATTATTGATGCTTTCGTATGCGTCCACGTGGTTTCTCCTTCCTCCCATCTGCCAGACAACAGCTGTGATTCTGCTCTCCGGCACCGTCTCTGTTTTAACTGAACAGTTCATCCATAACTTCCTTTACTGTCTCTAATCTCTCTGCCTCCCAGGCGTGAGCCCCACAGAAAATCAGGCCGTTTGCCGTGTCTCCTTTTGCGGAATTTACCAGTGCCTCGGTAATGCAGTAGGGGATTTCTGCCGGATTGCAGTTTTTCAGACAGCCCAGGCATTTTTCCGGCGGTCTGCGCTCTCCGTTCATCACATCCCGGATAAACGGATTGGCTATGGCTCTTCCCGGCATTCCCACCGGGCTTTTTACAATCTGTATATCCTCCGGGGAAGCGTTCAGGTACGCTTCCTTAAACCGGATGTCCGCATCGCACTCCCAGGTGGTAACAAAACGGCTGGCCACCTGAACCGCGTCCGCCCCCAGTTCAAAGGCCCGTTTTACCCCTGCCGCGTCGTGAATGCCGCCGGCCAGGGCTACGGGAATCTTCACTTTGTACTTTTCACCGTAGGCCGCCACGGTTTTCAGGATTGCGCGGATTTCGTCCTCGTAACGGGTCTGGTCATATTCTTTCAGCTGCTCCAGGTCAAACCCCAGATGCCCGCCGGCCTGAGGGCCCTCAATCACCACCAGGTCCGCCGTCCGCTTATACTTCTTATCCCAGTATTTCAAAATCACCTTCGCAGATTTGTCCGTGGACACAATGGGCGCAATCTTTGTACTGCTGCCCTCCGTGTACGCGGGCAGATCTACCGGAAGTCCGGCGCCGGAAATGATAATATCCGCTCCGGCCTTTACGGCCTCCCGCACATACTCCTCATAATATTTCAGCGCCACCATGATATTAAAGCCGATGACGCCCTCCGGAGCCTTCTCCCGGGCCGCCTCCATCTCGCTGTGGATGGCCCTCAGGTTCGCTTCCTTTGTATTCGTCTCAAAATCCGGCTCCCGAAATCCAATCTGCGCCGAAGAAATAATCCCGATGCCGCCTTCCTTCGCAACGGCCCCGGCCAGTCCGGAAAGACTGATTCCTACTCCCATTCCTCCCTGAATCAGCGGCTTTCCTGCTGTCAGGTTTCCGATTTTTAATGATGGGTACTCCATAACTTTCTGCCTTTCCTTTCCGGCAGACCCGCAGTGTCCTTTAGCCTGCCCCGCTTTTGCGGCAGGTACGGCCGCTGCCGTCCGCCTACATATTCCGGAATCTCTGATAACGTCTCTCTGTCAGCTCTTCTTTGGAAAGCTTCTGATACGTTTCCATAAATTCCTGCATATATCCATCTATGGGACCTGTAATGTCCTCCAGATTTTCTACGGTAAAATGCTTCGGTTCCGGGAACACACGCTCCACAATCCCCGCTTTTTTCAAATCTGCCGCCGTAAGCTTCATCACGTCGGCCGCCTCTTCGGCCCGCTTGCTGTCCTTCCAGAGGATGCTTGCAAAGCCTTCCGGGGAGAGAATCGAGTAAATGGAGTTCTCCAGAAGCCACACTTCGTCTGCCACAGCCATGGCAAGGGCGCCGCCGCTTCCTCCTTCTCCAATCACGATGGAGAGAACCGGAACCTCCAGGTTTGACATCTCAAACAGATTCCGGGCAATGGCCTCTCCCTGTCCTCTCTCTTCTGCTTCCAGCCCGCAGAACGCGCCGGGCGTATCCACGAAACAGATAACCGGACGCCCGAATTTTTCCGCCTGCTTCATCAGGCGCAGCGCCTTCCGGTATCCGTCCGGAGAGGGCATTCCGAAGTTCCGCTCAATATTTTCCTTAGTGGTCCGGCCCTTCGCCTGGGCAATCACCGTCACCGGCATACCGTGAAAACGGGCGATTCCGCCAATGATGGCCTTGTCGTCCTTAAAATACCGGTCGCCGTGGAACTCCATAAAATCCGTAAACAGGGCGTTGATGTAATCCCCGCCCACAGGCCGGTCTTTCATACGGGAAATCTGTACCCGCTCCCAGGGACTGGCCGTCACCTGAAAGGACTCCGCTCCCGCGTCCGCCGTCTTTTCCGCCTTCACGCCTTCCATACCGGAAGCCTGGTGCAGCTTCAGAATCCTGGAAAGGGTCTCTTTTAACTCTTCCCGCTCCACAATCCGGTCTACAAAGCCGTGCTCCAGCAGAAACTCCGAACGCTGGAACCCTTTGGGCAGTTTCTGCCCGATGGTCTGTTCAATGACCCGGGGACCCGCAAATCCAATCAGGGCATTGGGCTCCGCCAGGATAATGTCTCCCAGCATGGCAAAGCTGGCTGTCACTCCGCCGGTAGTGGGGTTGGTCAGCACACTGATATAGAGCTGTCCCGCGTCGTGGTGGCGCTTCAGCGCCGCAGAGGTCTTCGCCATCTGCATCAGGGAGTGAATGCCTTCCTGCATCCGGGCGCCGCCGGAGCAGGCAAAAATGATAATGGGAAGCTTCGCCTCCGTGGCTTTTTCAATGGCCCGGGTAATCTTTTCCCCCACGACCTTTCCCATGCTTGCCATCATAAACCGTCCGTCGCAGATAGCCAGCACGGTCTCGCTTCCACGAATCTTTGCCTTTCCGGTCACTACCGCCTCGTCCAGTCTGGTTTTCTCCTGGAGAGACCGGATTTTTTCCGGATAGCCTTTAAAATCCAGGGGATTTCCGGAATCCAGTCCGGTATCCCATTCCTCGAAAGTGCCCTCGTCCGCTACCATTTCCACACGCCGCATGGCATGTACCCGGAAATAATTGTGGCATTTCGGGCAGATATAGTAGTTGTTTTTTACATCCTCCGTCAGAACTGCCGCCTTGCAGGCGTTACATTTTTTCAGAAGACCTTCCGGCACCTCCGGCGCCGCTGTCTCCCGTCCTCCACCGGCCTCCATCCGCGCCAGACGCACCCGGGCCTCTCCGGGCATCTGGGACTCGGCCAGGGAAATGTAGTTCTTCCGGTTGGTCTTTTTAAACATATTTGAGAGCTTCAACGATTATTCCCTCCCTGCTTCACCGAGCAGTTCCTGCTCTTTGTCAGCAATAAACTCAATGTCAAAATTTCCTGCCTGATAATCCGGGTCGTTCAGAATCTCATACTGATAATCCACATTGGTATCGATTCCCTCGATAATCACCTCGCCCAGGGCGCTCCGCATTTTCATGATGGCTTCCCCCCGGTTTTTGGCAAACACAATCAGCTTTGCCAGCATGTTATCGTAGTAGGGCGGTACCGTATACCCGCTGTAGATAGCGGAATCAATCCGCACGCCCTTGCCGCCGGGAAGATACATGTCCGTGATGGTTCCCGGGCAGGGACGGAAATTCTTCGCCGGATTCTCTGCGTTAATCCGGCACTCGATGGCATGACCGGTGAGCTTTACGTCCTCCTGCTTATAGGACAGTTCCCGTCCGTCCGCAATCCGGATCTGCTCCTTAATCAGGTCGATGCCGGTTACCCATTCGGTCACCGGGTGCTCCACCTGAATCCGGGTGTTCATCTCCATAAAGTAGAAGTTCCCGTTCTTTTCCAGAAGGAACTCAATGGTTCCCGCGTTTTCATAGTGAGCCGCCTTCGCCGCCTTTACGGCAGCCTCCCCCATTCTTTCCCTAAGTTCCTGGGAAATCACGGCGCAGGGAGATTCTTCTATCATCTTCTGGTGGTTTCTCTGAATCGAGCAGTCCCGCTCTCCCAGGTGGATGACGTTTCCGTACTTATCCGCCAGAATCTGAAATTCAATGTGTTTGGGGTGCTGTACAAAATGCTCCATGTACATGGTGCCGTCGCCGAACGCAGCCTGAGCCTCCTTCTGGGCGGTCTGAAACGCCTGCTCCAGCTCCTCCGGTGTCTCTGCCACCCGCATGCCTTTTCCGCCGCCGCCAAGGGCCGCCTTGACAATAACCGGATAGCCGACTTCATCCGCTATTTTTGCCGCGGTCTCCACATCCGGCACCGGCTCGCTGCTTCCCGGGATAACCGGCACACCCGCCGCCACCATGGTGTTTCTGGCCTGGGACTTGTCGCCCAGCTTTCGGATGACTTCTGCATCCGGACCGATGAAAATAATGTTGCACTGCCCGCACAGCTCTGCAAATTTACTGTTCTCTGACAGAAAACCAAACCCCGGATGAATGGCGTCCGCCCCGGAAATAATGGTCGCACTGATAATCTGCTCCATATTCAGATAACTGTCTGTGGAAGACGCCGGTCCGATACAGACTGCCTCATCCGCCAGCTGCGTATGCAGAGCTTCTCTGTCCGCTTCTGAATATACGGCAACGGTCTCAATTCCCATCTCCCGGCAGGCACGGATAATCCGCACCGCAATTTCTCCCCGGTTTGCAATCAGTACTTTTTTTATCATGGTGTCCACCTATCCTATCATGAAAGATAATTCCGCTTTTACAGCCATCTCCCCGTCCACGGACGCGATGGCTTCTCCGACTCCCAGGGGGCCTTTCCTCTTAATGATTCTGGTTTCCAGTCTGATTTTGTCTCCCGGCACAATTTTCCGGCGGAACTTACAGTTCTTGATTCCTCCGAAGTATGCCGTTTTTCCCTGGAACTCTTCCTCTGCCAGAATGGCCACGGCTCCCACCTGGGCCAGTGCCTCCACAATCAGGACGCCCGGCATCACCGGTTCCTGGGGGAAATGTCCAGCAAAAAAATCTTCCCGGTAGGTCACGCATTTGTATCCCACAGCATATTCTCCCGGCTCGTAATCTTCAATGTAATCCACCAGGAGAAACGGATGGCGGTGAGGAATAATCTTTTTAATCTCTTCAATTCCCAAATGTTTCATACTGCACCTCTTCTGTCTCTATACAATCCGGAAAAGGGGCTGTCCGTACTCTACGGCTTCGCCGTTTTCCACAAGAATCTCAGCCACCGTTCCGTCGAATTCGCTTTCAATCTCGTTCATCAGCTTCATAGCCTCCACAATGGCAATGGTCTGGCCCTTCTTTACCGTGGCTCCCTCTGTCACAAAGGGCTCTGCGTCTTCGGAGGGCGCTGCATAGAACGTTCCCACAAGGGGAGACTTAATCAGCTTTCCTTCCGCCGCCGGCGCTTCCTTTGTCTCTGCGGAAGCTGCGGAAACTTCCGGTGCTGCTGCCGGCGCCGCAAACTCTGTCACCGGAGCTGTCACGACTGCTCCCGCCGCGGCAATCTGAACTTTTTCCTTCTGCATACTGATTTTGATACCGCTCTGCTCATATTTGAACCCGGTCAGTGTAGAATCAGAGACGGTCTGAATTAACTGGATTAACTGTTCAAATTCCATTTTTTCTCCCTCTATTCTTCATACTTTTTCAAAAGAAGTGTGGCGTTGTGTCCGCCGAATCCAAGAGAATTTGTCAGAGCGTACCGGACTTCCTTTTCCACCGGCGCCCCTACGGCATAATTCAAATCACACTCTTCATCTGTTTCCCTGGTTCCCATGGTCTGGTGAATAAATCCTTCCTGAATGGTCTTTACCGTCACGATACATTCCACGGCTCCTGCCGCTCCCAGCAGATGGCCAATCATGGATTTGGTGGAGTTAATCACCACATCCTTTGCCGCGTCCCCGAAGGCTCTCTTGATGGCATAGGTCTCAAACAAGTCGTTGTGGTGGGTGCTGGTTCCGTGGGCATTGATATAATCCACGTCCGCCGGGGTAATGCCCCCTTCTTCCATGGCATATTCCATGGCCTTTGCCGCACCGCTTCCGTCCTCCGCGGGAGAGGTGATGTGGAACGCGTCGCCCGTAGCGCCGTATCCGGCCACCTCGGCGTAAATCTTCGCTCCCCGTTTCTTTGCGTGTTCCAGTTCTTCCAGAACCACCACGCCGGCTCCCTCGCCCAGCACGAATCCGCTCCGGTCCTTGTCAAAAGGAATGGAGGCACGCTCCGGGTCGTTGGAAGTGGTAAGGGCTGTCAGAGACGTAAATCCGGCCACCCCGGTGGGGCAGATGCTGGACTCCGTACCGCCTGCAAACATCACTTCCGCATCCCCGTACTGGATTGCGCGGAGCGCGTCGCCGATACAGTTGGTTCCGGTGGCGCAGGCTGTCACCACATTGGTGCACTTCCCTTTCAGTCCCAGCTGGATGGAAACGTTTCCGGCCGCCATATTGGAAATCATCAGGGGAACCATCAGGGGATTCACCCGGTTCGGTCCCTTTTCCCTGATAATGGTATAGTTCTTTTCTACCTGCTGCAGGCTTCCGATACCGGAACCTACAATCACGCCGCAGCGGTAGGGGTCTTCTTTTTCAATATCAAATCCGGCGTCCTCGCAGGCTTCCTTCGCAGCGGCCACCGCATACTGGGAGAATGTCTCCATCCGCTTTGCCGCCTTAAAGTCCATTCTTTCCCTGGGGGAAAAATCTTTTACCTCTGCCGCAATTTTTACCTTGTAGTCTGTGGTGTCGAATCTGGTAATCTCTCCAATTCCAACCTTTCCGGCCTTTACGCTGTTCCAGAACTCTTCTACGGTGTTTCCAATCGGAGTTACCGCTCCCATGCCGGTTATCACAACTCTGCGCTTTTCTACCATGCTCATGTTTCTTTCTCCCATCTTTTCTTCCTACATTACCATGCCGCCGTCCACATGCAGCACCTGACCGGTGATATAACCGGCTGCATCGGATGCAAAAAATGCCGCTGCGGCAGCGATGTCACGGCCCTGGCCCAGACGTCCCAGCGGAATCTGGCCCAGTGTGGCTTCTTTCACCTTGTCGGACAGAACGCTGGTCATGTCCGTCTCAATAAATCCCGGGGCGATGGCGTTCACCGTAATTCCCCGGCTCGCAAGCTCTTTCGCCGCGGATTTGGTCATACCGATAACACCGGCCTTGGAAGCCGCGTAGTTGACCTGGCCCGCGTTTCCGGCCACGCCTACCACGGAGGACATATTGATAATCCGTCCGTATCTCTGCTTCATCATCTGACGGGAAGCAAACCGGATACAGTGGAAGGTTCCCTTCAGATTGACGTCGATAACAGAGGAGAAATCTTCCTCGGACATCCGCATCATCAGTCCGTCCTTTGTGATTCCGGCATTGTTCACCAGGATATCCACCCGGCCGAACTCTTCGATTACTTTTTTGAAAAAGGCCTCACAGGCGTCAAAATCCGCCACATTGCACTGCATGGCCTCTGCCTTCCCGCCTGCCTCTTCGATTTCTTTTTTTACGGCCTCCGCTTTTTCCGCGGAGCCGTTATAATTGATAATCACGGTAGCTCCCTGGGCCGCAAATTCTTTTGCGATGGCTTTTCCGATTCCTCGGGAAGCCCCGGTCACTACTGCTACTTTTCCGTTTAACATCTCTTTTTCTCCTTCTTATGCCAGCAGCTCTGCCGTCACTTTTTCCACATCTTCCCAGGTTCCGATGTTGTACATCTTCACATTCCGGTTAATCTTCCGCATGAATCCTGCCAGCGTTTTTCCCGGACCGATTTCCACGAAGGTGTCCACGCCCTCTGCAATCATCCGCTCCATACTTTCCTGCCAGCGCACGGAAGAAGCTACCTGCTCGGCCAGAAGCGCCTTTGTCTCTGAAATATCGGACACATACTCTGCCGTTACGTTTGTGACATAGGGAATCTGAAGCTCACTGAGTTCTGTTTTTTCCAGAACCTTTGCCAGTTCCTCTCCCGCCGGTTTCATCATGGGAGAATGGAACGGTCCGCTGACATTGAGCATCACGGCCCGTTTCGCGCCTGCTTCCTTCAGGGCTTCCGCTGCTTTTTCCACTGCTTTTGTCTCCCCGGTGATGACAATCTGTCCCGGGCAGTTATAGTTTGCCACGGAGACGTTTTCCATGTCCCGAATGACTTCTTCAATGGCTTCCCCGGTCATGCCCAGGATGGCCGCCATGGCGCCCTCCCCTGCAGGAACGGTATTCTGCATCAGGATTCCGCGGGTCCGGACCAGACGGATGGCGTCTTCTTCCTTCATGCCTCCCGCCACGCTGATGGCGCAGTACTCGCCCAGACTTAAGCCTGCGGTTACGTCCGGTTTCAGTCCGGCTTCCTCCACTACCTTTGTCATGGCCAGGCAGGTGGTAACCAGCGCCGCCTGGGTATACTCGGTCAGATCCAGTTTGTCGTTTTCTTCAAAGCACAACGCTTTCATATCTATGTCCAGCAGTTCAGTGGCTTTGTCGTACACTGCCTTTGCTGATGCACTATGTTCATAAAAATCCTGGCCCATTCCGCATTTCTGGGCTCCCTGGCCGGGATAGATAAATGCGATTTTACTCATAGAAACCGGCCCCTCCAATCAGAGCGTCTGTCTCTTTTACCAGACGGTCAATCAGCTCTTTACAGGTACATTCTTCTTTTACCAGACCGGAACTCTGTCCTGCCATCAGGCTTCCGTTTGTCACGTCGCCTTCCTGCACGGCCCGGCGCAGTCCGCCTACCGTCAGGCTTTCCAGCTCTTCAAAGGTAGCGCCCTGTTTTTCCATATCCAGATATTTCCGGGTCACCTGGTTTCTCAGCACCCGCACCGGATGTCCGGTAGAACGGCCCGTCACACGGGTGTCAATGTCTTTGGCCTTGAGAATGGCCTGCTTATAATTTTCATGAACGATAGATTCTTTCGTTACTACAAAATGTGTACCCATCTGTACACCGCGGGCTCCCAGCATAAATGCTGCCGCCACGCCTCTTCCGTCTGCGATTCCTCCGGCCGCAATCACCGGAATCTTCACAGCGTCCACTACCTGGGGCACCAGCACCATGGTGGTCGTCTCCCCGATATGTCCGCCGGACTCGCAGCCCTCCGCTACCAGTGCGTCCGCACCGCAGCGCTCCATACGTCTTGCAAGAGCCACGGAAGCCACAACCGGAATCACCTTGATTCCTGCGTTTTTCCAGAGCTCCATGTATTTTTCCGGATTTCCCGCGCCTGTGGTTACCACTTTGACGCCTTCCTCCGCCACTACTTTTGCCACTTCGTCCGCGTAGGAACTCATCAGCATAATATTAACTCCAAACGGTTTGTCCGTCAGTTTTTTCGCTTCTCTAATCTGTTCACGTACCCACTCTGCCGGAGCGTTTGCGGCTCCAATGAGTCCAAGCCCACCGGCATTTGATACGCCGGCCGCAAGATGATACTCAGCAACCCAGGCCATTCCGCCCTGGATGATTGGATATTCAATTCCCAGTAATTCGGTTACTTCTGTTTTCATATTACAACCTCTCTCTATTCTTTCTTCTGCGTCCTGTTTTTGTGCCGGACGGCACATTCGGATAGTTCAGCCGGGCCCGGTAACCCCGGCCCCGGCTCAGATTCTTTCTTTTCTTACTGCAGGCTTTCGATATATTTTACTACATCGCCGATTGTCTTCAGGTCGCCGATTGCTTCTGTGTCAATCTCTACCTTGAATTCATCCTCAAAAGACATAACCATATCCATTAAATCCAGGGAATCTGCTCCCAGAGACTCGAATGTGGTTTCCTCTGTTAATTCTGCCACGTCAACTCCAAGACCCTCTGCTACAATGTTCTTTACTTTCTCTAACATGTTTTTGTTCTCCTTTTCTTTCTTTTTTAGTTTCTATGTAAAAGAGACATCTGTATCCGGCCTCTTTTTACCATGTCAGCAGGGACGCGCCCCAGGAAAGTCCGGCTCCAAAGCCTGACAGAACAATCTTCTGCCCTTCCTTCAGCATTCCCTTCCGGTTCATCTCGTCCAGCAGGATAGCAATGCTGGCGGATGAGGTGTTTCCATATTCGTGGATATTGGTCGGAAATTTCGCCATGTCCACTTTCAGACGTTTTGCCACCGACTCAATGATTCTTAAGTTGGCCTGGTGCAGAATGAACCAGTCAATGTCTTCCAGCTTTTCCCCGGTCAGCTCCATCAGCTTCCGGATGGCCGCGGGCTCCTGCTTCACGGCGAATTTGAAGACTTCCCGGCCATCCATGTATACCACGGTACTGCCTTCTTTGACTTTTTCTTCCCAGCCCTTCTGATGACGACTCTCGCAGGAAAGCACCTGGCCTTTCGCGCCGTCGGAATAAGTTACGCAGGGAGGAAGGACTCCCTCTGCCGGGCGGAACACGGCGGCGCCTGCCCCGTCCCCGAAAAGAATGCAGCTGCTTCTGTCCTGCCAGTTTACTATCTGGGAGAGCATCTCGCTTCCCACCAGCAGAACCGTCTGATACATTCCGGAGGAAATGTATGCCTGGGCCGCATTATAGCCAAAAAGGAACCCGCTGCAGGCCGCGCTCATGTCAAAGCAGGTGGCGTTTACCGCCCCCAGTTCTTTTTGTACCTCGCAGGCCGCGCAGGGGATGATTTTATTAGAAGTAATGGTAGATACGATAATCAGGTCCAGTTCCTCCGGCTTTACACCCGCATTTTCCAGAGCCGCCCTGGACGCTTTGACTGCCATGCTGACGGTGGTATCGTCCACGGAAATGTGCCGGCGGACTACACCGGTCCGCTCTCTTATCCACTCATCGCTGGTGTCTACCATTTTTGCCAGGTCGTTATTGTCCCAGTAATTTGACGGGGCATAGGAGCCCGTCCCACAAATCTTTCCTATCATTTCTCTGTCTCCATGACTTTATTTTTTCCCGGGCCATCTTCTGTCCGGCCCGGTTTTTCGGTGTGTTTGCTTTGAATGTTCAAAATATTTGATTTTAAAATACTTTGACTCTCAAACTAAATGTTAATATATCATAAAAAAAAATGTTTGACAAGACCTATTTTTGTGTTATAATAGCTTTTGTCAGCGAGTTGCGGAAGTGTCGGAATGGCAGACGAGCTAGATTCAGGTTCTAGTGCTCGCAAGGGCGTGTGGGTTCAAGTCCCATCTTCCGCATTTACACTCAAAGCCGATATTTTTATAGAAAGTTCGCAGAAACCGGAACGGTTCTGCGGATTTTTTATTTTCTGAATTGTTTCTGAGTTGTAGTCGGGGACGGGTACAGGCCGGCCCGTACCCGTCCCCGACCGTATCAGTGTCCGCCAAAGACGTCAAATTGCATGGTATCCAGTTTTGCGTCAATCGCCGCAATCTCTTCCGCGCTCAGCACAATATCCCCTGCCCCGAAGTTTTCCCTCAGACGTTCTTCCTTCCGGGAACCGGGAATGGGAATGATATAGGGTTTCTTATTCAGCATCCAGGCCAGGGAAAGTTGTCCCATGGTGACCTGCTTCTCCTTTGCCATCTCTTCCAGCAGGTGCAGAAGTCCTTCTGCCTTCGCATAGCCCTCTTCGGTATACTGAGGCATGTCCGAACGGTAGTCCTTCTCTTTGTCAAACCGGGTAGCCAGAGTATACTTTCCGGAAAGCAGACCGTTTGCCATGGGTGAAAAGGCCACGAACGCCACATTCAGTTCTTCGCACAGGGGGAAAAGACTCTCGTGCCATCTGGCCATCATGGAATACCGGTTCTGAATCGCTGTCACCGGGCAGACCGCATGGGCCCGCCTGAGGTAGTCCTCTGTCACTTCCGAAATTCCCCAGGCACGGATTTTTCCTTCTTTTATCAGTTCCGCCATCACTTCCGCTACGGTTTCCGGCTCGACATTCGGGTCCATCCGGTGCTGGTAGTAAAGGTCAATGTAATCGGTGTGGAGTCTTTTCAGGCTGCCCTCCACGCTTTTTCGGATAGTCTCCGGGCGGCTGTCCACCCGCAGGGACCGGTCCGCATTGTGGGACACGCCCATTTTTGTGGCGATGACCACCTTGTCCCGGACGTCTTTCAGGGCCTCTCCCACCAGTTCTTCATTATAGGAAACGGTGCCGTCCGGATATGTGCCCCAGTAAGTCTCCGCCGTGTCGTAAAAATCGTAGCCCATCTTCCAGGCCTTCCGAATCATGCGCACCGCACTGCTTTTTTCCATGGGTTCCCCATAGGCATGGCTGAATCCCATACAGCCCAGACCTACCGGGTTTACCAGAAGCCCGCTCTTTCCAAGTTCTCTCTTTTCCATGAAAACATCCTCCTTTCTTCCCCTTCATTATAAAGGGCAGGGAAAAAAGACAGAAGTTTCCATTTGGAGCCCGGTGTATACCCGTAAGTTTTCACTGCGCTCAGAGCGTCCCTGCTCCAAACTGCCCTTCCCGAAGCATCCGGGCCAGTTCCCGTCCGTCTGCGGGAATCTGCTCCAGCGACGTATACATACCGGAGAAATCCCCCATCTGGTGGAAATCAGAGCCCACCGTCTGGCGAAGCCCCGTCTTTTCTGCCAGCGCTTTTGCCAGAGGATTCCGGGAGTCATGCCTGGGATTGCCGTTGTATACTTCGATTCCGTGCAGACAGCGGGTATCTCCCGGGAAACAGCTTTTCCGGAAGGGATGGGCCTGGGCCATAAACAGCCCCTCTTTTTCGCCTATCTCATACACGGTCTTCTGGTCTTCCATGAAAAGCCAGGGATAGCGTGTAAAAAACTCCTCGTCCATCCCGTATACCAGGAAATCGTTTTCATCGAAAGGAAACCGGATTTCCATCCCCAGGAAAACGGAAAAAGGCTCCTCTCCTTCCTGCGTTTCGGCCGCCCGGCAGGCCTGCCGCCAGCCTTCCAGAAACTGTTCCCGGACACTGCTCCAGGCCATTCCCTCTGGCCCGCCCCAGACGCTTTTGCTGAAATGGTCCGTTACCGCCACGCCCTGAAACCCTTTCTGCCGGTAAAGCCGCACTCCCTCAGCAGCGTCCACCTTTCCGCAGGGGCTGGACTGGGCTGTGTGAAAATGTAATTCTATTTTTTTCATATTCTTTCCCTTTCTTTAACAGAGGTATGTTACGATATCATTATAATAATACAAGTCACCTGCCGGGGCAAACGCTTTCCCCCTGACCGGTCCTGACTTCAGAGAGG
>DSTFC04002__coassemble_893_pt1 | contig 25555 bp, 23 predicted proteins | sample DSTFC04002__metabat2_high_PE_021 | metagenome-assembled genome bin DSTFC04002
TTGCAGATATTCATCAGCCACTGGGCCAGAGCCGTCACCAGCGTGCAGACACCAATCTGTATCAGAATGGAAAACACGCCCGGAAAATCCACCAGCCCCTTGTCCACGATAAAATCCACAGCCCGCCCCGTCAGTTTCGGTATATACAGGGTCAGAGCCACGGTAACCGACGCCAGCACCAGGGAAAGAATCAGATAAATCCGGTATTTCCCCAGATAGCGGAGCACTTTTTTCAACGTACTCTTCTGCCGCTCACTCATTCTGCCCGCACCTCCTTCGGGAACTGAGAATAATAGATTTCCTGATAAACCGGACAGGTTTTCAGCAGTTCCTCATGGGTTCCCATGCCCACTGCCTCCCCGTCGTCCAGCACAATGATTTTGTCCGCATGGCGTACGGAAGCCGCCCGCTGGGAAACCAGGAACACCGCCGGACTTCCCGGCATCTCCCGGATGGACCGCCGAAGCTTTGCGTCCGTCGCATAGTCCAGGGCAGAGGCGCTGTCGTCCAGAATCAGAATCCCCGGTTTTCTCACCAGCGCCCTCGCAATCGTAAGACGCTGTTTCTGTCCTCCCGAAAGATTCCGTCCTCCCTGCTCCACCGGCGTATCCATTCCTTTTTCCTTCTTTTCCACAAACTCCCAGGCCTGGGATATCCGCAGGGCTTCCTCCATCTCCTCCCGGGAAGCCTCCTCATTTCCCCACCTGAGATTCTCTGCAATGGTGCCGGCAAACAGTACCGCCTTCTGGGGAACCATGCCGATTTCCTGACGAAGCGCTTCCTTTTTATACTCCCGCACATCTTTTCCCCACACCTTTACCTGCCCTTTTGTGGCATCGTAAAAACGGGGAATCAGATTTACCAGAGAGGATTTTCCGGAACCCGTGCCGCCGATAATGCCCACCGTCTCGCCGGGCCTTACCGAAAACGTAATATCCTCCAGGGACTGTGCCCCTGCATCCTTATATGTAAGCGACACATGGGCGAACTCCACTGCCGTCTCTGCTCCCTTTCTCTCCGGCAGCACCGTCCCGTTCTGCATAGCCGGTTTCATCTCCATCACAGCCTGAATCCGGTTTCCGCAGGCGATTGCCTTGCTGACGGTAATAATCAGATTGGCCAGCTTGACCAGTTCCACCAGAATCTGGGACATGTAGCTTACAAGCGCCACAACTTCCCCCTGGGATAACACGCCGGTATCCACCCGGATGGCCCCCACATAAATCAGGGCAATAATACCGCCGTCCACAATGATATAGGTAAGCGGATTCATCAGACCGGATATCCTTCCGGCAAACTTCTGCGCGTCCGTCAGTATCTGATTTTCCTTCTCAAACCGTTTCCGCTCTTCTTCCTCTTTGTTAAATGCACGGATAACCCGGACTCCGGTCAGATTTTCCCGGGTGGCCAGAAGCACTCTGTCCAGTCCGGCCTGCACCTTTTTGTAGAGCGGCATGGTCCCCAGCATAATCCCGAACACTACCAGGGACAGAAGCGGTATAATCACTACAAAAACCAGGGCCGCCCTGGTATCCACGGTAAAAGCCATAATCATGGAGCCAAATACAATAAAAGGCGAGCGCATAAACAGACGCAGTACCAGATTGATTCCGGACTGTACCTGATTGATGTCGCTGGTCATCCTGGTAATCAGGGTAGACGTCCCCACGGTATCCATTTCCGTATAGCCAAGCCCCTGAATGTGGGCAAACAGAGAATGCCGCAGGGCGGTAGAAAAGCCCGTGGCCGCCTTCGCTGCAAAATACTGGGCGGTAATGGAGCACACCAGCCCGATAATCCCCAGGGTAATCAGAAGCAGACACATCCGTACGATATACGGTCTGTCCCGGTTGGCAATTCCCGTATCAATCACGGCCGCCATTACCAGGGGCACGAACAGTTCAAAAGTGGCTTCCAGCAGCTTAAAAAGCGGGGCGAATACCGTCTCTTTGCCGTAGCCTTTCAGATATACCAGTAATTTTTTCATTCTTACTCTCCTGTCTTCTCTCTGCATAAAGGCTGCCCCGAAAGGCAGCCCTTTTCTACAGTTATTCTACCATAAAACCAGAATTTTACAAGCCGGGCAGGGCCTACTGTTCCATCTGTCTGCCCAGAAAAGAAGCGGCGCATGCCGCCAGCTTCTGCTCCGGCTCCCCCGGCATATTTCTCCCTTCCCTGAGAATCAGAGCCACTGCTCCGATAGCGTCTCCTTCCGCAATCACCGGGCTGATTACCAGGGCCGGATACTCTTCCGTCTGCTCCTGGACAAGGCGGATGTATTTCTTATCGCCCGGTCTGGCCGTCACCTGCTCCCGCCTTCCAATCAGTTCTACCAGCTGTTTTGTAACCGGACGTTCCAGAAGTTCCTTTTTTCCGGTTCCTGCTGCCGCCACGACCTGGTCTGTGTCGGTAATGCACACCAGGCATCCGGACGTCTGGGCCAGACTTTCCGCATACTGCCCTGCAAACGTCCCCAGTTCGCCGATGGGAGAATATTTCTTCAGAATAATCTCTCCCTCCCGGTCTGTAAAAATTTCCAGAGGGTCGCCTTCCCGGATTCGCAGCGTCCGCCTGATTTCCTTGGGGATTACCACGCGGCCCAGGTCATCTATCCGTCTCACTATTCCTGTCGCTTTCATATAAAAAAATCCTCCATTTACTGTACTTGCCATTGCTGGAATTAGTATCTGTAAATGGAGAATTTTTATACTTCGATTATTTGACGGAGGTGTAAAGTTTATGAATGTCGCCGATAGAGTGCGTCAAAAGAACAGTCACTGTCAGTGCCGTTACCTGCTCTCCGTGTTAATTACATATACGGTACTTCTTGATGCGCCCTCTTTTCTCAGCCAACAGTTATCAACCATTTTGCCAAGAATCTCTCTGGCCCTCCGTTGCTTAACCCCTAACAGCTCAACCGCCTGGGCAGTCGAAATAGAACCATTCCCCAGCACATACTTATAGATTTGCTGCCCTTGTTCTGTTATCGGCAGTTTCCCGGCAGTTCTGGTGCCGCCAGTACTATGTTGAATCGAATTAGTGCCGTCAATCTGCCCCCGGTAGATATTGATACGCAAATCAACCTCTCCACCTATGAACTCTGGTTCCCGCAAACCAGCGACTTTTACCTTCATACGTTCCAAAGTTTGTCCCATGGGCAATTTCCCTGGGGAAGTGATTTCTAATCTGTTATCATACACCGCAACCTGTATATTGCCATGGTCCAGATAACTGCGATGTACTGCCGCATTGATGATTAGCTCACGAATGGCATCCGGCGGAATTTCATAAATATCATGGCGATAAATACCCACAATATCAGCACCCAGATGAATATTTCTCAGAACAAACTGAAATGCTTCTTCTATTTGTTCCCAGATTGGACCAGTATACTCCCGGCGGTCAACAAAAACTTCTTTCGTCGTTCCTTTAAACACTCCACATTGCGTCGCAACATGAAGTCCTCCACAACCTGTTAAAATAGCATAAGCATTGGAGGGATGGTCTTTCCCTTCATGCTCAATCAGAACACCCCGGTAACGGAGCTGCTGTCTGCCAACATCTTTAACAGCGGCTTTCTGCTCCTCATTATAAACGTTCTTAATCGCCTGCTCCTTCATGCTTTTGCAAAGAGTATCAATCTTATTTTACATAATATCACATCTTCTCGACAATGCCCAATTTTTTCTTCCCGTCCTGCCGTCTCCGGGCGGCCCGGAAACAGCAGAAAACATGGACAGAATCCTCCTTTTTTCTTATAATGATAAACAGAAAAATCTGTTTATCGGAAAGGAGAATCTGTATGCCAACGAACGAAATTTTGAAAAATCTGAAAGCCAGGAAATCCATCCGGGCCTATACGGACCGGGACATCTCCCCGGAATGCAAAGAACGGATTCTGGAAGCTGCCACAGCCTCGCCAACTGCCGGCAACCAGCAGCTTTATACTGTCCTGGATATCACCAGTCAGGAACTGAAAGACCGCCTGGCCGTTACCTGCGACAATCAGCCTTTTATCGCGAAAGGAAAAATGGTTCTGGTTTTCTGCGCAGATTTTCAGAAATGGTACCGGGCCTTTGAACTGGCAGGCTGTTCCCCAAGAAAGCCCGGCCCGGGAGATTTTCTTCTTGCCGTAGAAGACGCCGCCATTGCGGCCCAGAATGCAGTGACTGCCGCTGAAAGTCTTGGTATCGGCTCCTGCTACATCGGGGATATTATGGAAAACTACGAAATCCACCGGGAACTGTTTCACCTGCCTGATTTTGTCTTTCCGGCCCTAATGCTGGTATTCGGCTATCCTACCGAAACGCAGCTGGAACGGCCTAAGCCCCGGCGGGCTCCCCTGGATTTTATCGTCCATGAGAACGTATATCCGGAATTTACCCCGGAAGAAATCCGTGAAAATATCGCCGATTTGAAGGGGCAGGACTTTGACCAGTGGATGCAGCGGTTCTGTCAGAGGAAATATCATGCAGATTTCTCTCTGGAAATGTCCCGGTCTGTGGAGGCGGCCCTGGCGCGGTTTCAGGGTGTGGAGGAGGAATAAAGCTTTCCTGGTGTCTGTCAAACGAACCTCTGCTAAAGAAAACATTTTGGAAAAGAATGTACCGAAATGAAAGCACTCAGGATTTTTTCGGAGACTGGTGCAGTTTCCACGGCTATTCCGACACCGGATACTTTCTGGGATGCCGTTTTGTCCGCTATCTGCTTAACATTTATACTCTAAAGGAAGATGCCTCTCTCTCCAAAACCGACCTTATGGAAAATTTTCAAAAGTTCTGGCCAAACTAAAATGGCATTTTAGTTTGGCCAGACAAATCGGAATCGTGAATCTGCCAGGATTATCCGATGCGGAAATTTACCGCAGACTATTCAAAGGTTCTATGCCAGAACTCTATACATACAAAACTATGGTTTGCGAGACTTATTACCGCTCTTATGTTAATACTTGTCTGCAAAGGGATATTCAGAATCTGGCAAAGGCCGCGAATGAAATGCAGTTTTTTCTTTTGACCACCTTATCACCCTTCATCAGCGTAATGAAAAATGCCCCAAGCTCCACTAATTTTCGCCATCCGCAATAACTCATGAACAGTGTAAGGCCGAAATCATAAACGGTCACCAGATTCTCGAACAAGTTCAGGCTTTGGCTTATCACCAAATTGTGTCTAAATTGTAGTGGGGGACGGGTACGGGCCAGCCCGTACCCGTCCCCCACTACAATTTACAATAAAGGAGACTTCCCTGCCACGCAGAAAGTCTCCCTTTTTTCCTCATCTATTTCACCACTCCGCCCGTATAGCAGGCCAGTTCCAGTGGGATGAAGAACCCCTGCTCATGCCGGCACACCGGGCAGACCTTCGGCACAGATTTCCCTTCGTGAATGTACCCGCAGTTGGTGCACATCCATTTTCCCCCTGCCTGATTTTCATAGAAGGTCCCGTCCCGCAGCATGTCTGCCACTTTCGCGAAACGGAGCTGATGGGTATGCTCTACCTCTGCTATCTGGTAAAAGGCCGAAGCGACCTCGTGGAAACCTTCTTCCTTTGCCACATCCCCAAATTTCTGATAGACGTCCTCGTACTCTTCTTTTTCGTTATGCTCCGCCGCCCGCAGAAGCTCTTCCAGCGTGTCCTGCAAATCCACGGGATAACCGCCGTCAATGTAAATGGTTTCCCCGCTCAGTTCTTTTAAAAGCTCATAATAACGTTCTGCATGGGCCCGCTCCTGGTCTGCGGTAAAAAGCAGAATATCCCGGATGGCATACATCCCCTGCTTTTCTGCCTCTTCTGCCGCAATGGTGTAGCGGTTTCTTGCCTGGCTCTCTCCGGCAAAAGCCCGCATCAGGTTGTCTTTCGTCTGGCTTTCTTTCAATGAAACTGACATCTTTTTTTGCTTCCTTTCCTGTTTTACCAGTAGTATGTGCCAGTTTCCCAGTTACTATGCCTGATTTTCCCGTTCTGCGGACAGAAAATCCTCTGTTTTCTCCAGAAGGACAGCCCGGCAGGGCGCCCCGTCGGCCCCGCCCAGCTTTAATGGCTGGGCACAGAGCAGATACTCTCCCGGCGGCACTTCCGAAAGCCGGAGGCCTTCCAGAATTACCACTTCTTTTCCCAGAAGTTCCAGGTGCACGGCCCTCACACTCTCCGGAGAGTTTTCGTCTCCGACAGTCTGCGCTTCTACCCCAATCAGCCAGAGACCTGCCTCTGTAATGGCCCTGGCGGCCTCCACTGTTAAAACGGCCGGGCCTTTCAGCAGGAGCCGGGGCGGTCCGCCTTTCAGCAGGTCCTTCATGTCCTGCCGGGAAAGTGTCCCGCAGACTTCTGCAACCCTGGCCTCCCCGATGACTTTTTCCAGGGGAATCTCCTCCACAGTTTTCCCGTCCCCGTAAAAATGAAAGGGCGCATCCAGATGGGTACCGTTGTGGGCGCAGAGGGCCAGGTTTGTCAGATTACAGCCGTCCCCTTCCCGGATGGACTGCACCTGTTCCCGGGAAGGCGGCATGTCTCCCGGGAATACACAGCAGGAGAACAGTTCCTGGGTAATATCATATATCTTTGCCATAACGCTCCTTTTTTACAGCGGCTTCCCGGCCAGAATTTCTTTGTAATCCTGGTAGTTTTTCTCCAGAAGGGCCGGGGTATCCAGTCCGTAAGGACATTTGCTCTTACACTGTCCACAGTGCAGACAGTCCTCGATTTTTTTCATCTTCGCCTGCATCTCTTCCGTCATCTGGGCGTCGGAGGGCGCTCTTCTTATCATCAGGGACATCCGGGCGCAGTTGTTAATCTCAATTCCCACCGGGCAGGGCATACAGTATCCGCAGCCGCGGCAGAATTCGCCCATCAGTTCCTTCTGGTCTTTTTCGATTACGGCTTTCAGCTCCTCCGTCAGTTCCGGCTCGTTTTCCTGGCATTCCAGGAATTCATCCAGTTCCCGCTCTCTCTGAATTCCCCAGATGGGCAGGACGTTTTCATACTGGGCCATAAAAGCGTAGATGGCCGGAACGCAGGTAATCAGGCCGCCAGACAGCGCTTTCATGGCAATCAGGCCCATGCCTGCCTCTTTGCATTTTTCTGCCAGGGCCAGCTCTCTCTCGGAAGAAAGATAGCTGAAGGGGAACTGCAGGGTATCGTAAAGTCCGCTTTCAATGGCCTCCTCAGCCACGGCAATCCGGTGATTGGTAATACCGATAAAACGGATTTTCCCCTGGCGTTTCGCTTCCTGCATTGCCTCATACAGCCCGTTTCCCTGACCTGGTTTGGGACAGACTGCCGGATTGTGGAACTGATAAATATCCAGATATGTAGTTTTCAGGTTCGTCAGCGTTGTCTCCAGGTCCTTCCAGAACCCTTCGGCATCCTCGGCCATGGTTTTGGAGGCGAGAAAGATTTTGTCCCGCATGCCTTCAAAGGCCTGACCGATTTTCACCTCGCTGTCGGTGTAGGCCCGGGCCGTATCGTAGAAGTTAATACCGTTGTCATAGGCTTTCCGCAGCAGTTTTACGGCGTCCTCTGTAGAGATTCGCTGAATGGGCAGAGCCCCGAATCCGTTCTTGTTTACGGTGATGTTTGTGTTTCCCAGTGTCACTGTTCTCATTTCTGATTCCTCCATTCTTCTATTTCTTCCAGACGTTCTTTTGTCTGTGCTTCCTCCCCCTGGTCTGTGGGGTGATAATATTTCCGGTCTTTCAGGGATTCGGGCATACACTCCATGTGGGTCAGTTTTTCCTCCGTATCATGGGCGTACTGATAGCCTTTCCCGTAGTCCAGTTCTTTCATCAGTTTTGTAGGCGCATTGCGAAGCTGCAGGGGCACCGGCTCGGCCCGCTTCCCGCGGACGTCCTGTTTGCAGGCCTCGCAGGCCTTGTAAAGGGCGTTGGATTTGGGCGCCATGGCCAGATACACCACTGCATGGGTCAAATGTACGTCGCACTCCGGCATTCCCAGAAAATGGCAGGCCTGGTAGGCTGCCACCGCCACCTGCAGGGCCCGGCTGTCCGCCATGCCGATGTCCTCGCTGGCGAAGCGGATAAGTCTCCTTGCGATGTAGAGGGGATTTTCCCCGCCCTCCAGCATCCGGCACATCCAGTAAATGGCGGCGTCCGGGTCGCTGTTTCGCATGGATTTATGAAGAGCCGAGATAAGATTGTAATGCTCCTCGCCGTTTTTATCGTACAAGAGGGACTTGCGGCTGATGCACTGCTCCAGCACCTGGTCGGTGACCCGGATTCCCTCTGCGCTGATTTCTCCGTTGGTCACGGTCATTTCCAGAGTATTCAACGCCGTTCTCGCGTCCCCGTTGGCAAAAGCCGCGATGGCGGCAAGCTGGGTTTCGGTTATCTGTACGTTCTGGTTTCCGTAACCTGCCGGATTTTTCAGGGCATTTTTCAAAAGCTGTACCAGGTCTTTTTCTTCCAGGGCATGGAGGACAAAGACCCGGCACCGGGACAGGAGAGCCCCGTTTACTTCAAAGGAGGGATTCTCCGTGGTGGCTCCAATCAGGATAATGCTTCCTTTTTCCACAAAGGGAAGAAAAGCGTCCTGCTGGGCTTTGTTAAACCGGTGAATCTCGTCCACAAACAGCACGGTCCGCAGACCCATTTTCCGGCTTTCCTCCGCCTGGGCCATGACTTCCCGGATTTCTTTGATGCCGCTTGTGACGGCACTGAAATTGATGAATTCGGCCCGGGTTCTCCCGGCGATAATGCTGGCCAGAGTGGTTTCCCCACTCCCGGCGGTCCCCAGAATATCATGGAAGATATCTGGTCTTTTTCTATCAGACTGCGAAGCATTTTTCCTTTCCCAAGCAGATGCTCCTGCCCCACGAACTCCTCCAGGGTCCGGGGCCTTAAGCGCTCCGCCAGAGGGGCGCTCCACTGTCTGTCATCAAATAAGGACATCTGTTCCACTTTCTTTTCCTTCTTTCTCTGCGTGGTCCGCGGGCAGTACGCCTTCCAGGGTAAAGGGCGGGATAAAACTCTCTTTTGCCGTCTCTCCTTCCTGGATGAATGCCTGCTCCACGCCCAGTTCCAGGGCATAGTCCACCAGCTGGCGGTAGGCCCGCTCACTTACCCGGACCCCAAGCTCCGGGTACGTTTTCACATCCAGGGATTCCATGGGCGTATACTGATTCATCAGGCTGATATAAATCCGGTTTCCATAGCGGTGATACAGATACCGGACAATGTGTTTCGCATCTTTCAGGCACCCGGGCAGAAGCAGATGGCGGACGATAACGCCTCTGGTCATCATCCCTTTTTCATCAAAGCGGGGACTGCCGCTCTGGCGCACCATCTCATCCAGAGCCTCCCGGGCCCGTTCCGGATAGTCAGGGGCCCTGGAATACCGCCGGGCGTTTTCCGGGTTTAAGTATTTCAGATCCGGAAGCCAGACGTCCACCAGGCCTTCCAGCATGCGCAGGGTCTCCACCAGCTCGTATCCGCCGGTATTGTAAACCACGGGAAGGGAAAGGCCGTCTGTCTTCGCCTTTTCCAGCGCTTTTACAATCCCGGGGACGAAATGGGTGGGTGTCACCAGGTTCAGATTGGCGGCTCCTTTTTCCTGGAGTTCCAGAAAGATTTCTGCCAGCCGGTCCGGGGAAATCTCCGCCCCTGTCCGGCTCTCGGAAATCTGGAAGTTCTGACAGTACACACAGCCCAGGGAGCAGCCCGTAAAAAATACGGTCCCGGAACCGGTTTCTCCGGAAATGCAGGGTTCTTCCCACATATGCAGAGCCGCCCGGGCCACCCGTATCCGGTCCGTTTCCCTGCAGACGCCTGTCTCACCTTTTTCCCGGTCCGCCCTGCAGCGGCGGGGACACAGCATACATTTTCCCATGGTTTTTCCTTCCTTTTTCTCTGATAATCCGTATCCGGCAGGACCTGTGCTTCTAGTATAGCATTTCTTCTGGTAATTTTTCCACAATGTTGTATAATAATTACAGATTGCGCCGCGCCGGACATCCGGCGGCGTTGTAAAAAGGACTGAATTCAGGATGGAGGAATTTTTGATGAGTAAAATTGATGAAGTAAGAAGCGCCATGGTTGCCGCCATGAAAGCCGGGGACAAGGAGACCAAAGAAACCCTTTCCCTTCTGCTTTCTGCCTTAAAGAATAAGGCGATTGACAAGCGGGCTGATTTAACGCCGGAGGAAGAAATCCAGGTTGTCTTAAAGGAAATCAAACAGACAAAAGAGACCCTGGAACTTACCCCCGCAGACCGGACCGATATTATCGAAGAGTGCAATGCCAGAATCGCCGTTCTGGAACAGTACGCTCCGAAAATGATGGACGAGGCAGAAATTCAGGAAGTCATTTCTTCCGTACTGGCCGAGCTTGGCATCGAAGCTCCCACCCCGAAGGATAAAGGACGGATTATGAAAGTCCTCATGCCGAAGGTAAAGGGAAAAGCAGACGGCAAACTGGTCAATGAAGTTCTGACAAAGATGTTTTAATCCGTCGGGGACGAGTATAGGCTGGCTTGTACCCGTCCCCGACTACAATTCTGAGACAATTCTGATTATTTCCCCAGCAGTCCCTGGTACATTTTCCGAGTAACGGGAACGTCTACCCCGAGGCGGCCGGCCTCCCGGATGAGATAACCGCAAAAGGTGTCCAGTTCATTTGTCTTTCCGTCCCGGATGTCCCGCTGAAGGGAACTGGTGGCGTTATCTGCCAGTTCGTATTCGAAACGGCGGATGATGGCGTCGGCATGGGCTCTGGTGACGTGAACGCCTTTGGCTACTGCCACCTGCCAGGCTTCTTCTACCAGGTCAATATATTCCTGATGTTTCTTTTGGTCCTCCCGAAGCTGGCCGATGGTATTGTCATAATAGGCGGTCTCTACATTATAGGCGCAGTTCAGAATATACTTTCTCCAGATTTCCCGCTCAATATCCTTCGCCGCCCTGCAGTCCACCCGGGCCCCCTGCAGCAGGGTGCAGACAAACTCTGCTGCCTCCTGCTCTTTTTGTCCGGAGGCTGCTGTCCCCACACGGATATCTGCAAAATCTCCCTGCTGGGTAATGGAATAGTCCTTCCCGGCAAAGGCCACGATATAAATCAGGGAATCCACCACGATTCCCTTTCCCAGAATCTGACGCACCCGGTCTCCCGGGTCTGCCCCGTTCATCACGGGAACCAGAACGGTATCTTCTGTCACACAGTCTTTCAGTTCCCGGCACACTTCTTCCAGAGAATAGTTTTTCACGCAGATAAAAATAATGTCCTGATTCGAAAGTTCCCCGGCAGACTCTGCCACCGCTTCCGGGCGGGACACTTTTTCGCCCCGGTGTTCACTGTGAAGTACCAGTCCCTGCTTCCGGATGGCCTCTCCCCGTTTTCCCCTTGCCACAACCGTCACGTGAGGATACGCGTCAGCCAGCATGGCCGCCAGATAGCCGCCCACTCCGCCGGCTCCCACGACACCGATTTTCGCTTCCGCCAGATTTGCTTTGTTTCTCTCCATAACTGCTTTCTCCTCTTTTGCTTTTCTTCCTTTATTTTAGGCCCCACCGGAGCCTGCCGCAACCGTTTTTTCTTGTCCCGCCCGGATTTTTGCGGTATACTTTTTCTGCGGCGCTTTTTGGCCGCCGTAATCTGAGATAAAAGGGGTTTTTACATATGAACAAAAAAGAAGTGGCTGAAATCAAAAAACAGTTTACACCGTCAAACTGCGCCATCACCCGCATCTGCGGCTGTTATGTGGACGGGGAGAAAGAAAAAAAGACCCGGATTAAAGAGGCTTTCCTCTCTCTTCCGGAAGAAGAAATGTTTAAATACTTCGACATTTTCCGCAAATGTCTGTCCGGCACAGTCGGAAAAAATCTGCTGAACATGGAATTTCCTCTGGAAACCGAGGCCGAAGGAGGCACCCAGGAATTTCTTTTAAAGCTGCGGGACAGCCGTCTTACAGACGATAAAATGCTGGAAGAATTCTACGATAAAGTCATCGCATGCTATGATTATGCGGAGAATTACCTGATTCTCCTTATCCATGCAGCCTATGACATTCCCGGCAAATCTTCCGACGGTTCCGAAATGTTCGACGCCTCCGACGAGGTGTATGATTATGTGCTTTGCAGTATCTGCCCGGTCAAACTCTCCAAACCCGGTCTGAGCTACCATGCCGAAGAAAACAGTTTCCATGAGAGAACCCGGGACTGGGTGGTGGAACTGCCTGCGGACGGCTTCCTGTTTCCGGCCTTCAATGACCGGAGCACGGATATCCACAGCCTGCTCTACTATTCCAAAAACGCAAAAGAGCTCCGGGAGGACTTTGTCCGGGATCTTCTGGGCTGTACCCTGCCCCTTCCGGCTCCGGCCCAGAAGGAAACCTTCAACCTGCTGGTGGAGGAGACTCTTGGAGAAGAGTGCAGTTATGAAACCGTAAAAAACATTCACGAAAATCTCCATGAGCTGGTTCAGCAGAATGCCGAGAATCCGGAACCGCTGACCCTGGATAAGGCGGAAGTGAAATATCTGTTTGAAAAAAGTGGAGTAGAAGAAGAAAAGCTGGAAGATTTCGACGCATATTTTGAGGCGGCGGCAGGGGAAAAATCCGGCCTTCTCGCCTCCAACATTGCCGACACCCGGAAGTTTGAAATCAAAACCCCGGAAGTCTCCATCCAGGTCAGCCCGGATTACATGGATCTGGTGGAAACCCGCATTATCGATGGCCGCAAATGCATTGTCATCGGCGTGGACGACCAGGTGGAGATTAACGGAATCTCCGCCAAAACCGTACTGAATCAGGCTTAAAAGCGTACCGTAATCACCGCTTCTGTGCAGCATGGCCAAATCCATGGGTGCACAGAAACGGTGACTGCGTTTTTTTCCGTTTTCTATTTGAACCCTTTTGTCAGCGGAATCAGACACAGCAGGAGGACAATTCCCACGATGCCAACCAGAATTCCCAGAATCATATTACTCCACACCATGGTCAGGCACATCCCCACTCCCAGAAGCAGTGCTCCCGCAATTCCAAGAAGAACGGTCCCTATGGTTTTTGCGGACACATGTACCGGATTTTTGTTTTCCATCTTTCTCCACACCGGAACCATTATCAGAAGCACCACAGCGCCTGCCATGCCCATAATCACGCCCGGCCGGAAGGCATTCCACTCCGGAATCAGCGCCATGCACATTCCCAGTGCAAACAGAATCCCTCCGATTGTTCCCAGAATCATTGCTACAAAACTGCTCTTTTTCATTTCTTGTTTCCTCCTTGTCTTTCTCTCTTACTCATTGACCGCCCGGGCACATCTCCCGCAGGAAGCGCAGCTTCCATGGGATTCCTCCCAGAGCCGGTCTGCTACGGGCGCCCATTTGGCGGCCTTCTCCACGCATTTATCCGAAAATTCTTTCACGCTTTCCAGGTTCTGGTAATCGGTGCTTTTTGCATGGCTTTTTTCCACAATCTCTGTCAGATGTCCCGGATTATCCAGTACCGGACAGGGTCTGAGCAGATTTTCATTCCAGGGCTGGTTGTCGTGATATCCCATAAACAGCGGGGACTGATACGCCTCCAGCAGGGTCTTTTCCCGGATATTGGAGTCGGAATAGTGTATGAACGCGCAGGGTTCAATATCCCCGTTGGCATTGATATGGCAGTAGCATCTTCCTCCGGCAATGCAGCCGCCCACGTACTCGCCGTCATTCCAGAAGTCCACGGTAAACAGCGGCTTTGTCTTTCTGTACTCCCGGATTTTGTGGTACATCATTTCCCGCTGTTCCGCCGTTGCCATCAGTTCCGTTACCGCGCCCTTTCCTACCGGCATATAGGTGAAAAACCAGGCAAATTTGGCGCCCATGTCAATCATCTGGTCAAAGTATGCCTCGCTTCCGATAACTTCCGCATTGGCAGAAGTATAACAGCAGGAAATGCCGAAAGGCAGTTTTTTTGCCTTCAGAATATTCATGGCCCGGATAATTTTCTGATAGGTCCCCTCGCCTCTCCGGGAATCTGTGGCATCCTCAAATCCCTCAATGCTGATGGCAGGCACAAAATTTTTTACCCGGAGCATCTCATCGGCAAACTCCTCGTCAATCAGCGTGCCGTTGGTAAAGGCGGAGAACACGCAGTCCGGATGTTCCTCGCAGAGCCGTAAAATGTCTTTTTTCCGCACCATCGGTTCTCCTCCGGTAAACAGATAGACGTAAGTGCCAAGCTCCACGCCCTGGTTTACAATCTCATCCATCTCTTCCCAGGTCAGGTTCATGTGATTGCCGTATTCCGCCGCCCAGCAGCCAGTACATTTCAGATTACAGGCGCTGGTGGGGTCCAGCAGAATCGCCCAGGGAATGTTGCAGTTGTATTTCACCCGGTTCTCTTTCTGTCTCTGATAACCCAGCAGACAGCCGTTGATAATAAAGTTTTCAAACAGCCTGTTGCGCACGCCCGGGTCAATGTCCTTCCAAAGGCTCATCACCAGCTGGTGCCAGTTGTTGTCCTTGTCCAGGACCACCTCCCGGATGACCTTTCTCTGGGATTTCAGTGTATCTTTTCTGTCAAACCGGTCAAACCAGTCCAGAAATTTCGGGAGATTTTTCTCCGGGTCTTTGTTCATACAGGATAATGCCTGTTTTACTGCAAATGCTTCTACGTTTTCTCTTAATGCCATAATTTCTGTTCCTTCCTTTTGTGTTTTTCTTATGTTACTGCCACTTTATCAGTTCTCTTTTTGTTTTGTGTTTCTGCATTGTTTCAGTTTGGTTAATTCTTCCCCTCCTTTTATCCTTACCGCTTTAATTTTCATTCTTCTTCTAATAATAAAAATAATTATTTTTATTGACTTTTGTGTGTATAATTATTATAATTATTTTAATTAATCTGAATTTATTTCAGAAAATACAAATCTGTGAACAGAAATAAGTAACGGTCTATTTAATAAGGAAAGGAGGAAGAAAATGAGATTTGTCTGTTCCATATGTGGATATATTTATGATGAGGCCCGGGAAAGCATTCCCTTTTCCAGTCTACCCCCATCCTGGAGATGTCCACTTTGCAAAGCAGCAAAATCCGCCTTTGCACCAGAAAAAAAAGAAGCCGCCAAAAGTCCTGCCACTCCGGTGACAGACCTGGAAGACAGCAAAGAACTGTCCGCAGGTGTGCTTGCTGCTCTCTGTACCAGCCTTGCCAGAGGCTGTGAAAAGCAGTACAAAGAGGAAGAAGCCGGACTGTTCCGGCAGCTGGGAGAATATTTTACGGCAGCCATGTCAGAAAATTCGGAGACCGGGCTGGATGGTCTTGCAGAACTGATTCAGCAGGACCGGGAAAAGGGATATCCTGCTGTAAAGGCTTCCGCAGAAGCGCAAAATGACCGCGGAACCCAACGCGTCTGCGTCTGGGGTGAAAAAGTAACAAATATGCTCAATTACCTGACAGAGGCCTATCTGGAATCTGGGGAAACCTTCCTGGAAGATACCCGCCTCTGGGTATGCTCTGTGTGCGGGTTTATCTATATGGGTGATACACCGCCCGCACTCTGCCCTGTCTGTAAAGTTCCTGACTGGAAATTCGAAGAAGTAAAAGGGAGGGATTCCGTATGAAACAGACTGCTGTAAGAAATCTGAGGCTTTGCACAAAAGACTGTCTTTGCCTGTACGTCTGTCCAACCGGAGCCACCGATACAGAAGACAGTATCATTGACACCACAAAATGTACGGGCTGTGGCATCTGTGCGGCTGCCTGTCCGGGTGGCGCCATCTCCATGGTACCGGCAGAGTATCCTCCCCAGCAGAAAAAAGACGCCCGTGTTCTGTCGGCTTCCTTCTCCCTGGCAGAAAGTAAGGCTAATCAGGAAGCTCTTACCGCCCGGATGGCCCGTGAAACAGAAAAAGACGGTCTGTACCGCCTCATGACAGCCATGACGAAATCTATCCGTCTGGTCAGCGAAGACCTGCTGCGGGAATCCGGCTACATGCTGCCCCAGAGCCGGAATACCCGGGATTTACTGGAGAGTCTGAAAAAGAATCCTCCTCCCGGCGACTTCCCCCTTAAAGCCGTTGAACGGCTGCTGGAACTGCTTCCCTGCAATGAATAAACATTTATCTGTACAAATCAAAAGAGCTTCCTGGCTGATATGCCGCCGGGAAGCTCTTTTTCTTTTTGTTCTCTCTTTTTACACTACTCTACCCGAAGTGCCGTAACCGGGTCGCTCTTTGCCGCCTTTCTGGAAGGTATCAGTCCGCCAAGCAGGGTCAGTCCCACGCTCAGCAGGATGAGAATCACCGCCGGCAGAGCCGGCAGAACGGCATTAACGTCATTATTTCCTGCCAGATAATGAATCAGGGCGTTGCCCGGAATCAGCAGGAGGAGACTTAAGCCGATACCGATAAGTCCGGCGCACAGTCCGATGATAAAGGTCTCGGCGTTAAACACCTGGGAAATATTCCCTTTGGAAGCGCCGATGGCACGCAGAATTCCGATTTCTTTTCTCCGTTCCAGCACGCTGATGTAGGTGATGACTCCTATCATGATGGAGGATACCACCAGGGAGATGCCCACAAAGGCAATCAGCACATAGCTGATAAGGTCTATGATGTCGGTCACCGAGGACATCAGCGCCCCTACAATGTCTGTATAAGTAATAACCTGCTCCTTCTTTCCTTCTGCTTCCATCCGGCTGTTGTAATCATCCAGGATGGCCACGACCTGCTCCTTGCTCTCGAAATCCGTAGGATAGATGGAAATGGAACTGGGCACGTCAAAGTCCACGTACCCCAGACTCTGCAGGTTCCCTTCGTAAGTGGCGGAACCGGTGCTGTTCATGGCCATCAGAAGCTCGCTCAGTTCCTGGGCGTCCATGCTGGATTCAAAGGCATTCAGGAAGGCGTCCGGATTTATCTGCAGGGCATTCTGAATATTGCTGCCCAGCCGGGAGGCTGCCCGGGTCATGGCCGTCTGCATCTGGCCGGATATCTGGTTCATCATCTGCTGTACCGCCGAAGTTATCTGGCTTTCCAGATTCTGTGCCATTTCCTCCGTAAAGGAACCGGCCACCTGGCCCATATAATTCTGGATGGCCGTGCCAATCTGCTGCTCCAGGTTTCCCGTATCCACCATGCTTCCGATACCCTGGGAGAGCAGGGCCTGCGCCTCCTCCGTTCCCAGGTAATCCAGGAAATATTCTCCCATCTTACTGGGGTCCGGGTACCCGTTTTCCTGGGCATAGGACAGATACCCGGATGCCAGTTCCCCGGCCAGTTTCTGTATCTGCTCCTGAGTAATGGTAATGTCTCCGCCCAGTTCAAAAATCTCTCCCGCCCATTTGTTCAGAATATCATTTGCCGCACCGCTCTGCAGATACTCTATGAAGTACTCGCCAAAGCGGCTGCCGTCCGTATATCCCTTTCCGGCGGCCCATCCCTGAAATCCGGTAAACAGCTCCTGGAACATCTGCTGGAACTGGTCCGTTGACACGGTGATGTCGCCGTTGGCCTCAATAATTTCCCGGATATTTTCTATCAGAATCCGCTGTCCTTCACTGCTCTGCAGGAAGGCCTGGAAATTCTCGCCCAGGCTGGAAAAATCCGCCTCCGGGTGGGAGGCCGCATAGTTCTGGTACCCTTCCAGCAGTCCCTGGGCCGTCTGCCGCAGGCTGTCTTCCGACACCTGAATCCGGATTTCGCCCAGCAGGTCTTCCATGGAGATACCGGACATCTCCGGCAGTTCCATCTGGATATCCTCCAGGTTCAGCAGTCCCGCCAGGTCCGCCGTGCCGCCGGAAGAGGCTGTATTTCCGGTCAGACCGGAGAAATCAAAGGCGCCGGAAAGCCCCTGGGTCAGGGCGCTCTCATCGAAACCGAAGGCGCTCTGCAGAGCCTCTGCGTCTATGGTAAACAGAGAACTCATGTCAAACTCTTCCTGGCTCTCCTCGCCAAACGCCTCTCCGGTAAACACGTTGATTCCTGGCTGGGCTATCTGCTGTCTGACAATCTCGCTGTTTTTCGCTTCTTCCGCCACATGACGGATTAAAGAAGGCGGATAGCAGATACCCGAACTTAAGGCCATGCCGTTGGCCCCTTCGGCGGGCTGCACCACGCCGACAATCGTCAAATCCTCGCTATCTGCCACCAGGTTTTCCATAAACGTCTCATCCCCGGTTTTATCCTGCCATACATGATAGTGACTGTCATAGGTATAGCAGTCGGCGGCATTTACCAGCTTAAAGGTAATCCCCAGAAAATCTTCATAGGAATAGCTGCCGCTGTTTTCCGGCACCTCCACGGTTTCCTCGTTGGCAAACTGCCGAATCATCTCATCCAGTTCCAGCGAATCCCGCAGTCCCATGGTGTACAGCATAAAATCGCTGACACTTCCGCCGGAAGTCAGTACCAGAACGCACTCATTGTCATTCTCAGGCCAGCGTCCCGCCTTCACGTCATACTGTCCCTTGTAAAGGTTCTCATTTTCCGGCATTGCGAAGAACACGTCTGTGCTCATCATGGAGGACATCATGCTGTTGGAGGCATTTCCGGAGCCCAGACCCAGTGACTGAAAAGACTGGTCGGGGTGAACCTGCCGGACGCTTCCGTCGTCCTCCTGCCGGTATATCCGGGGTTCCACACTGTAGGTATACTCAATGGCATTTGTATAATTTTCGATTCCGCTTTCCCCACTGTCCAGGTATACCTTCAGAGATTCCAGGTCATTGGAGTCCATGGTGGAAAACATATCCGTGATAATGTTCATAATCCCCACTTCTCCGGCCTGTTTCTGGCTGGTCTGCCCGGCGGCCTCCCCGCCCATCATGGAACTTAAATCCAGGCCGGTACTCTGAATCTGAAGGGGATATTCAGACAGAGTCTCTTCCTCCACCTGCTGAATGTACCGGTTGACCCCGGTGGAGAGGGCCAGAATCAGGGCAATGCCGATGATTCCGATAGACCCGGCAAAGGAGGTCAGCAGGGTCCTGGCTTTCTTGGTCCGCAGGTTATTAAAGCTTAAAGACAGCGCCGTCAGAAAGGACATGGAGGATTTTCCCATGTTCCGGTGCTCCGGCTCCGCCAGTTCTTCTTCCTTTAGTACAAATTCATTCGAATCGGAACGGATTTTTCCGTCCTTCAGCCTTACAATCCGGGTGGCATACTCCTGGGCCAGTTCCGGATTGTGGGTAACCATCACGACCAGCCGGTCCTTTGCCACTTCCCGGAGAATATCCATCACCTGCACGCTGGTCTCGCTGTCCAGGGCACCGGTAGGTTCGTCGGCCAGCACAATGTACGGGTCATTGACCAGGGCACGGGCAATCGCCACCCGCTGCATCTGTCCTCCGGAGAGCTGGCCCGGCTTTTTGTGAAGCTGGTCTCCCAGTCCCACCTTTTCCAGGGCGCGGGCGGCCCGCTCTCTCCGCTCTCCCTTTCCCACGCCGGAAATGGTAAGAGCCAGTTCCACGTTTGCCAGAATCGTCTGATGGGTAATCAGATTATAACTCTGGAACACAAACCCGATGGTGTGATTCCGGTAGGAATCCCAGTCCCGGTCTTTATACTGTTTTGTAGAAATCCCATTGATAATCAAATCGCCGCTGTCATACCGGTCCAGCCCGCCGATGATATTGAGGAGGGTGGTTTTTCCGGAACCGCTGGGCCCGAGGATGGCCACAAACTCATTGTCCCGGAGGTTCAGGCTGACCCCGTCCAGGGCCTTCTGCACCAGACTTCCGGTCCGGTATTCCTTGCAGACATTTTTAATCTGTAGCATAGAAATTCCGTCCTTTCAAATGTCATTTACCCCTCATTTTAGATGACTTTTCTCTTCCAGTCAATCCCGCGCTCCATCTTACTGCCTGAGCCGGAAAGTCCGCGGCGCCAGCCGGTAGACCAGCACCCCTGCCACCAGGGAATACCCCACGCAGAACAGGATACATACGCCCCCGAATACCAGGGTCGGCATCTTCAGCTGCATCAGGAAAAAGCAGGCCAGATAGGTAGCCGACAGCACAATCTGGTAGGTGGCGCTTTTGACTTCGGTTCCGGCATTGTAAGGCTGCAGCAGGTAGTATATGGTCAGATAGTGCACGGAGAAAAAGATACTCAGGCACACAATGGAAACAAAAATCACCACATAGTTCAGCACGTTGTCCGTCCCTCCCGATGCAAACAGCAGGAAATCCAGTCCGCCTCCCAGCACTGCTGCCGGAAGCAGGTTTATCTTAACGATTTCCCGCAGCCGGATGCGGAAAAGCTTCAGCACCATCTCGGGTTTTTTATAGAACGGATAGGTCAGCAGGCTGTGATCGCAGTTCATAAACAGCGCCCTGGTAAATCCCGTTCCCCGGTTGATGGAATACATAATAAATACAAAATAAGGAAGAAAAGTAAGAAGCAGCCGGTTTACCGCCCTTCCCGCCTCCGGGAACAGCCGGACAGCCGCCATAGCTCCTGCCAGCAGTACCAGGCAGCCCCCGGCAATCCGTTTTACGGATTTCCACAGAATCTTCTGATGTCTGCGGATAAAAAGTTCGTTCAAATATTCAAATCCCTTTTTCCTGCTGGTGATATTTCTGTCCAGAGAAATATATTTCTGGCTCAGTTCCATGGAAATCTGCTGCGTGTCCGATACCGACGCCATCTGCCGGGAAAGCAGTTCCTGGTACATGGCCCGGTAGCCGGGGAACCGCCAGATAATCCAGAAGCCTGCTGCCCCCAGAGGAATACACAGCAGGAAAAATCCCAGGGAGAGGGGCTCTGGAAGGGTATAGCCCAGGGCGGGAATCAGGTAGGCCGCCAGGAGCAGCACCAGGGTCAGAATCCAGAGATATTTTCCCAGACTGTTCTCGTTTGTAACCGTTCCTCTTTTTTCATAATCCAGCAGAGACGGGGAAACCGCCGCCATCTTCAGTCCTGCCACGGAAAAGGGAAGCAGAAGGCACACCGGAAGCGGTACCCCGGACCGGAGTCCGAACCACAGGGTAAAAGGAAGGAATCCCACAACGGTCTTCAGCATGGAATATCCGTAATCGCCAATAGTATATTCCCAGGCGTCCATCCGCATTAAAATCATGGCGTAATATTTGTCCCTGGTGGGGTTGAACAGATACGTGTTCATGTACGCCCCTATTATCGTAAGAAACAAAAACAGGTGCAGGAACAGTTCCGCCCTGCCTGCCGTCCGGTACAGACTTTCCGGCACGGATATCAGAAACAGAAAATACAGAAATTTCCCCAGAAAGACGGAAATCACTTCCCAGATTCCGGACAGAATGTTTGCCGCGATTTTAAAGGCCCGCTCGCTGTAAATGGTATCGGGAAGCAGCCGCTTTACCAAGGGAACCTGCTTCAGGGAATACAGAATCGTATTTACCCGGTATGTATTTTTCAGGGAAAAGGAAATCAGCAGTGTTTTAAGCATGCGTCTCTCCTCTCCGGCCTCCATTTTCTAAAGCCTGATTTTCCTCCCTCAGGGCTGCAATGATTTTTTCTTTAAATTCTCCGTTGTCCAGGTTGGATTTATCCACCACTTCCAGTTCGCCATGGCTTAACAGGACAATGACGTCGCATAAGTCCAGGGCCAGGTCCAGAATGTGCGTGGAAAAAACGGTAATGCGTCCTTCCTTCAGGGTCCGCAGAAGCTGTTTCATCTCCTCGGAGGCCACCACGTCCAGGGAAGTCAGGGGCTCATCCAGCAGAAGCACCGATGGTCGGGCGATAATGTTGACCAGCATCTGCATTTTGTTTTTCATGCCGTGCGAATAATCTTTTAAAAGCCGGTCCCTGTCCTCCGGCAGAATGCCGATATAATCAAAATATTCGTCCAGACTCCGGGGATTCGGAATGGACTTTTCATTGATATCCAGAAAAAATTTTAAAAACTCCCTGGCCGTCAGGAATTCCGGCACCGTAGGGGTGGAAAGCACGTAGCCGATATCCTCCGGTTCCACTTCCCGCCGGGTCCCTTCTTCTTCCAGGTAAAAGCACCCGCCGTCTGTCCGGATGTCCCGGTTCAGGCAGTTAAAAAGCGTAGTCTTTCCGGCTCCGTTTCGCCCAAGCAGACCGTAAATTCTGCCGCTCTCAAATGTAAAATCGATATCCCGCAGGACTTCTTTTTTCTCAAAATGTTTCTCCAGATGTTCGATTACCAGTCTCATTACCGTCCCTCCTTCTACGTTCCACTATACTCAGGAATCTCCTCTTGTCAAGTCCGGCTTCCCCCGCAAAAGAAAGGCGGCCCGGGGCCGCCTTTCTCCTTGTTTTATCTGTTCTTTTTTCCCTGCTCCAGGACCTCTTCCAGCACCTCCTGGTAGGATACCCGGTTTTCTCCTGCCAGCCTGGCCGCGTCGTCATATTCCGGCTTCCGCCTGGTAATACCGTAGCCGCTGGCCGTCTTCACCCGGATGTTTCCCCAGCGGGTTGACACTTCTTCTTCTCCGGGCGTCAGGAAGTATTTCCCGCACCGGCGCACCCGCAGGCCAATGGTGGTCGTTTCCCGCAGAATGTGCACGGCCATCTCCTGCTCCTTTTCCGGCGGACACAGTACGGTCAGCACATGGCCGGGACGGCCTTTTTTCATGGTTCCGGGCTGGGTGTATACATCCAGGGCTCCCAGTTCCAGAAGACGGCTGCAGGCATGAGCCAGAGCCTCCGGCGTCATATCGTCAATGTTGCAGACCAGTTCTGTTATCTCTCCGCTGTTTCCTTCCGTTTCCCCCAGAAATACCCGGACACAGTTGGCCTGTTCGAATTCTTTCGTACCGATTCCGGTTCCGGTTTTTTCCGTGCGCATCATGGGCATGGGGGCGAAGCTGTCAGCAGCATTTACCAGAAGGGCGGCTCCGGTGGGGGTACACAGTTCTCCCCGGATACTGCCGCCGTATACCGGCACGCCCTCCAGCAGGTTCGCCGTGGCCGGCGCCGGTACAGGCATAATCCCGTGGGCACAGTGTACCGTTCCGCTTCCCACATGAACCGGGGAGACCACAATCCGCTCCGGCTTCAGCAGGTACAGAGCATAGCATACTCCCGTCACATCTGCCACGGCATCCAGGGCTCCCACCTCATGGTAATGTACGTCCCCCACTTCACAGCCGTGAGCCTTTGCCTCGGCCCAGGCAATGGCGTCATACACCTGACGGGCCCGGGTCTTTACTTCTTCCGGCAGGGCAAGCCCTTCTATCAGCTCCGCGATGTGGCCCGGTGTGGCATGGTGGTGATGGTGGTCGTGATGATGGTGTCCTTCCCCGTGGGAATGGCCGTGGTCGTGATGGTGTCCTTCCCCGTGGGGATGATGGTGGTCACCGTCGGAAACACGCTCCGGTTCTGTCTCCTCCTCTCCCTGCACTGTCACAGCCATGTGAGTTCCGGCGATTCCGCAGGTGGACACGTTTTTTGCCTCCAGCCGGACGCCGGGAAGTCCCAGTCCGTTCATGGTATCCAGAAATCCCTGCTTATCCTCCAGCAGTTCGTAGAGGGCGGCCATCAGCATGTCTCCCGCCGCTCCCATATTGCATTCTATATAAAGTGTTCTCATTTTCTTTCCTCCAGACCTTCCATTTGATTGATTCGGCTGGCCAGGTATCCGGCCCCGAATCCGTTGTCAATATTTACCACGCTGCACCCGGACGCACAGGAATTCAGCATGGACAAAAGAGCGGACAGTCCGCCGAAGCTGGCCCCGTAGCCCACGCTTGTAGGAACTGCCACCACCGGGCAGTCCACCAGGCCTCCCACAACAGAGGCCAGGGCGCCTTCCATGCCTGCCACGGCCACTACACACCGTGCGCTCATCAGTACGTCCATATTGGACAGGAGACGGTGCAGTCCCGCCACTCCCACATCGTAGAGGCGGGTGACTTTATTTCCCATGACCTCCGCAGTCAGTGCGGCCTCCTCGGCAATGGGTATGTCGCTGGTTCCGCCGGTTGCCACTACGATATTTCCCAGGCTTTTCCGCTCTCCCGGAAAGGCGATGGCAAGCCGGGGCGCCTCATGGTACTCCATGGGAAAAGCGCCTTCCAGGGCTTCCTTCTTTTCCCGGTCCAGCCGGGTAATCAGAATGTTCCGGCATCCCTTTTCTCCCATGGCCTTTACGATTCCCTCTATCTGTTCTGCTGTTTTTCCTGCGCCGTAAATCACTTCCTGGGCTCCCTGGCGCACGCTTCTGTGGAAATCCACCTTGGCATAGCCCAGATTTTCAAAGGGTTCTTCCTTTAACTGCAGAAACGCTTCGTCCGGGGAGGTTTTCCCATCCGCCACCTGATGAAGCAGTTCCAGAATCTCCTGCTTATTTTCCATAATGTCTCCTCCTTTTTGTTACCTGGATTTCTGCCGCGGCTCCATATCCAGGAGCACGCCGGTGAAATACGGTTTGAGAGCTTCCAGAATGTCCGCCCGTTTTTCCAGGACCAGTGCAGTCTGGTCCTCTGTCACCTGAAGCCGGGCGTTTTCCCCTGAAATCCGCACCCGGAAATCTGTAAATCCAAGCGCCGCCAGCCGGCTTTCCGCCGCCTCCATCCGCTCCAGGTCCGACCGGCGGATGGCCGTTCCGGTGGGAATCCGGGTGGCCAGGCAGGCATAGGCCGGTTTGTTCCAGGTAAAAAGTCCGGCCTCCCGGGACATCCGGCGTACTTCCTCCTTGGAGATACCGCACTCCTGCAGGGGAGAGCGGATATTCAGCTCACGCAGGGCCTGCATTCCCGGCCTGTCATTTGCGTCATCCGAGGCATTGGTGCCGTCCAGAAGTACCGGGAATCCGTCTCTTTCGGCCTGCTCCCGGAGGGCCAGAAACAGCGCCTTTTTACAGTGGTAGCAGCGGTCCGGACCGTTTTCCCGGGCCTTTTCCACTGCCAGGATATCCGTTTCTATGATGGTCATGGGTACGTCCAGTTCTTTTGCCAGCCGTTTTGCGTCCTCCAGCTCGAATGCGGGCTGGAAAACTGTTTTCACATAGTAGGCATGGATGTCACAGCCGTAATGTTTTGCCGCCCACAGTAAAAAGGCGGAATCGGTTCCCCCGGAAAAGGCCGCGGCCGCCCGGGGAATGCTTTGAAAAAATTCGTTCAGATTCATATTTTTCTCCGTTTCTAAAAAAAGGTATCTGCCTTCTTCTGAAAGCAGATACCTTCCTGGTATCTTTCCTGAAAAGCCGGACGGACAGATTTCCCCTTTACACGTGCTCCGGAAGGCTTCTGCCTTCCCTCCGGCTTCCTGCCGGAATTATTCTTCCATGGCACGCAGGGTCTCCACTGCACTTGTCACATTTTTTGTCATGGACAAGTCTGTCACGCCGACAATGATATTGTCGCACAGATTTACCGGAATCAGAATCCGGCGGGCCTGGCTCTGTCCTACCGCCAGGGCCATTCGGGGGGTGATTTCTCCCATCATGGAATCTGCTATGACGATTCCCACCGGGCCGATAATCACATCCGCTTTCCGGGCTGCCACTACCACCGAGTTCTCCCCGGTTGCGGCCTGGTCTGCCCCTGCCCGGAGCATGGCGTTTGTGGCCGCGCTGTTGGTGCCCACTGCCAGTATTTCTACTTCCGGACACCGGGATTTTACCGCAGCCACCAGCTGTTTTCCAAGGCCGCCTCCCTGTCCGTCTATAATCAG
>DSTFC04002__coassemble_908_pt1 | contig 25109 bp, 21 predicted proteins | sample DSTFC04002__metabat2_high_PE_021 | metagenome-assembled genome bin DSTFC04002
AAAACCTGCCACTTACGGGCAGCAACCTCACACTTCACAGCTATCAATGTCACAGCTTTTTCAGTATATATGATAATCCGGCACTTTGCAAGGGTTAAAAAGTTTTTTTTGTATTTTTTTTCGTACAATCCGTGCCCACAGCCCGGAAACGGGAATACATTTATCCAGGTCTGCTCACGGCCTGCAATTTTTCTCTTTTCATTCTTGACATCACCGTAATAACGTGTTATAGTGTAACCAGCTTAATTGACTGAAACATGACCAAAGGCGGTCCCACTTAAGAGATAAGTAGGGGTCGTTTTTTTCATATTCGGCTCAGTTAAGTCTCCTGCCGTCTTACACGCAGTATTACTTCCGCCGACTGTTTCCCCCAAAAATAGTCCTGCGGCAGTATTTGGACCAGTTTCATAATATACTTCCTCTTTTTTAAAGAGCATTCCCCAGCTTTTGTATATTTATGAAGGCAGCTGCAGTACAGCAGGAAAAACCTCTCAATGACATACCAAACAGAAAATGCACGGCCGCGCGGCCGTGCATTTTCTGTCCGGTTCTTTTACCCAAGAAGGGTCTGCCGGATATCCTGTTCCATTTTTACCAGCTCTTTTTCCGCCTCTGCACGCTTTGCTCTTCCCTCCTGCTGGATTTTCACTGCTTCCTGCATGGTAGAGATAAGCGTTTCATTTGCTTTTTTCAGCGTCTCGATATCCACGATTCCGCGCTCGGATTCTCTGGCCACCTCTGCCGTGTTCTGTCTGAGTTTTTCTGCATTTTTTAAAATCATGGCGTTGGTGGTATCCGTGATACTGCGCTGGAGTTTTAAGGCCTCCTGCTGTCTGTACATTCCAAGGGCCATTACCATCTGGCTTTTCCACAGGGGGATGGTTTCCTGAATGGCCGTCTGTATTTTATCCGCCAGCAGCTTATCGTTATTTTGAATCATCTTAATCTGGGGCGCTGTCTGGATGGCCAGTGTCTTTCCGGTCTTCAGGTCAAAGAGTTTCTTTTCAAACTGATTTACCGAGTCTTCAAAATCCCGGACCACCTGGGCGTCCATGGGGTCCTGGCTTTTTTCCGCTTCCAGCCGCAGGGCGGGAAGGGTCTTTTCCCGAAGTTCTGTAAGTTTTTCTTCTCCTGCTGTTATATAGATTTCCAGCTGGCGGAAGTACTCCAGATTCTTTTCATAGAGTGTATCCAGCATCCCGATGTCTTTGAGCATTTCCATGCGGGCTTCATCCAGCTTTCCTTCAATCGTATCCACCTGAACTTCCAGTTTTTCATACTGGGAAAGAAAGCGTTTTACCCTGGCCTCTGCTTTTTTAAAGAGGCCCATCAGGCCTTTTTCTTTTTCCAGGCTTTCAAAGTCCAGTCCTTCTACCTTCTCAATCAGTCCCGTCATCAGTTCTCCCACATATCCGGAATCCCGGGACCGGACTTTTCCCAGAATAGTTTCAGAAAAATCTGCAATATTCTGTTTTGCCCCGGCTCCATACTGCATGACCGCCTGGGAGTCGGTTACGTCCAGCTGGTTTTTTATTTCCTCTGCCTGCTGCCGCTCCTCCGGCGTCAGTGTCTGCGCCCCGGCAGGATAGTTTTTTTCTGTCTCTTTCCCGGCTGAAGCTGCGGGAGTTCCTTTTTTTCGTTTCAGTTCTGCCAGTGTAATTCCTTCCATTCTTTTCTCCTTTTCTGTCCTGCTACTGAAGACCTTCCATAATTTTCCGCATAACGCTGTAAGCCGGAACCGGTGATACGCTTGTGATGGTCTGGGCCACCCCGTCCATCGCCGGCTCCCTTCCCTGGCTTCCGCTTCCCGTCCGGAATCCGTGTTTTTCCCAGGCCAGTGTCTGAATCTCCTCATCCAGGAGGGCGTCCAGCAGTACCTGACCGTTTTCATCCAGGGCGATAAGCACATGGGAAGACCATACAGTGGGAACCGGGTAAAGCATCACCAGGTCCTCTTTTTCCGCCTCGTATTCTTCCGGGTTCTGTACGGCATATTCCATCAGCTGGCTTTCATAGCCCGCGATAATCGGTTTGGCCCCTACACCCATCCGCAGAAACTGGCTGAACAGGTCGGAAGAAGACGTCTCCATGTAGCCCAGCCTTCCGAATATCGCCTGAAGCTCTGGCAGGACTTCCTCCACATTTTCCTCCGTCACCGTTCCTCCCTCGCTCAGCACGTTGGCCAGCAGAGCGGCAAACATATTGCCGGAGTTGGATTTTACCGGGTCCGTGGTGTCCACGGAGACACTGCCGTAAAGCTCCGGCAGGCCGATATCCGCCCAGGCCGTCCCGCTGCTTATCAGTTCGGTCAGTTTTATCATATCCACGTATGCCACCCCGCCGCTTTCCGATACGATTCCCTGGCTCTGGAGGGCGTCCGCCACTATCCGGCGGGTATAGAGAACAATGGGCGTGTTCAGAACTATCTCGCTCTGCACCGGCTGTCCGTGCAGTTCTTCATAATATTCCAGCGCAATATTGCTGGACGGAAACAGGTAGTCTTTCCCTTCCATATCCGCTGTCATCATGTCCAGAGAACCGGCCCGGGAGTAATCCACGGTAAGACTGTAATTCTTCTGCAGAAGATCCTGCACCTCTTCGTCTTCCAGAAATCCGATTTTTTCTCCGCCCGTATATCCGGTAACGGTTATGCGGGACGCCTCCTGCTCTTCCCTGGTCCGGGCTTCCTCCTGGCTTCTTCTCTGAAGCAGAATCCCTCCGCCTACCAGAAGCATGACCAGAACCAGAAGCACCAGTCCGGCTATTTTCTTTTTCATCCGTTATTTCCCACCTTCGTCTTTCCCGGGCAGCCGGCAGCCTTCTGCTCCCAGGTTCTGTTTTAACAGTTTTAAGTCTGCTTCCATATCCAGAAGTTCGTTCTGAACCAGTTTCTGAAACTGAATCTGAAAGGCCGTTTTCAGTGTTTCCACTGCCTCTTTTGTATTTTCCAGGAGTTTGTCCTGTTCTTTTTCCCCAATCCGGGTATCCTGGAGCTGCACATACTGCTCCAGCACGCTGGCGCCGGTCTCCTGGTAATAATCGATGTAACGCCTTGCCGACATGATTTTCTCCGGATTTTCTGTCAGGAAATTTAAAATTTTCTCTGCAATATCCAGAAGGTCCAGGCAGCTGTTTTTCAGTTCTGTATCCTGAATGGCTCCTGCCGCTGTTTTCATTCTTTCATAATCCGCTCCGGCCTCCCCCAGCCTCTCATGCAGAAGTTCTCCGTTTTCCAGACTGGACACCTTGATTTTTCCAATCCGCTCCCCCGGCCTCACCAGGAGAGTCAGGGCTCCATAGAGGAGAACCGACGGCACCATGCTCCCCGCCAGCCCCCAGCCCAGCCCCAGAAGCAGCGCGAAAAAGAGGACGAGAGCGCCGCCAAAGGAGAGAAGGATTCCGGGCAGGTCTTTTCCTTTTCTGTTTTTCATCTAATTGTATCCTTTCACGCTCCGGAATGCTTCCGTAAGATTGTCTGTTCCGTCAAACACCCGTCCTCCGGTAAGCGCGGCCAAATCTTCTAACTGGTTCGGGTCCGCATCTCCAAATGTGATGGAAAATACCGGAACATCTTCCCCTGCATTTTCATAAGCCTGTTCAAATTCCCGCATTCCTTCCAGGGAGCGGCCGTCTGTCATCAGGATAATGGCCGGCGTGTACTGGTCCAGGTCATAGGAGCAGGCAATCTCCAGCGCTTCCCGGGCGGCCACGTAGATGTTTGTGCCGCCTCCGGCCTCGTAGCCGGTGATTTCGTTATAAAGGTCTTCCAGAGCGGCGTTGGAGTCATCGGCCGCATAAAAGGTCTGCATTACTTCCTCATTAAAGGGAATGACTACGTTTACCTCTCCTTCGCTGGCCTGAAGCAGATTCCTGGCCGCAAATTCCTGAATCAAAATCTGCTGCATGGCCTCCTTCAGCTGCTGTTCTCCCTCTCCGTACATACTGCCGGAAAAGTCCAGGCAGTACACGTTCAGGGACGGTTTTTTAAACGCCGTCTGATAAAGGTCCAGGGCCTCCCGCAGCACATCGGCGTCCGGCATCTGGATAGGGGAGAGAATCCGTTCTGTGTCAATTCCCCAGTCGCTGTTAAATACGTCCCTATTTTCATCGGAGACGCCATTTGCCCGGATTCTTCTGCCGGTAGCCTCAATGGCGCTCTGCGCCTCATCCGAGAGAAGGTATTCCTGAACCGCCAGAAAAGCGTCTTCCTTTCCGCTTTCCCCATGGTCCAGATAGCCCAGAGGGGAGTCTGCAATCGTAAGCCCGTCGCTGGGATAGATGACCTGAAGGGGCTCTTTCCCCTCTTCTTCCAGCTGTTCATTGGCGTCAATCACCAGACATTCGTAATTTACCATTGCGTCATAATCGCCTTCCAGAAACAGATCTTTTAACCAGTCTGAACTGCCGGAGCTCCGTTCCACACCGGAAAGCAGTTCCCGCACCTGGGTCTGAAGCGTTTCCTGCTGCAAATCTTCCGAGGTCATTCCCTCCTGCCTGCCAAGCAGGGCATACAGAAAGCCAATGTAGGCGCTGGCCCCGGAGTTGGACTGCGTCGCGCTGGTCATACAGAAGCGCATTTTCCCATCCTCAATGGCGGAAAGCAGGTCCGATACATAGACGTCCCGGCCCGTAAATCCCAGTTCCTCCGCCAGGCTCTGGCGAATGCCGAACACCACCGGCGTCATGGAAACCGACTGGGCATGTTTTACAATGTGGTCCGTGTCTCCCATGGAAATCCAGATACTGCTGGCCGGCCACACCGCGTCATAATCCCGGGCGCCGCTTTCCAGCTCCCGCATAATATCCACGGAGCCCTTATAATCCATTTCTATCTCAACACCCGTCTCCTCACTGCAGGCATTTATAATCTCCTCCAGCTCCTGATTCTCCGAACCGGAAAGTATTTTCAAAGTCTCACCCGCTGCTTCCGTGCCCTGGCTCCCTTCCCCGGACCCGTCTCCCCGGTTTTCGCCCCCGGACGAACAGCCGGCCATTGCGATTACAGAAGCCATACACAAAAGCAGCGCCAAAATCCGTTTTCTCATACTGGTACATTCCTTCCTTTTTTCTTATTTTCACGTATCCTGTGTATTTTCTCTATCCTTTCACCGAAAAATCTATGTTAAATCTGTGTGAAAACTAAACGGGGACGGGTACCGGCCAGCCGGTACCCGTCCCCGTATACATGCTTCTTCCAAAAAAAGAGTCAGAGAGGAGTTCTCCCGGCTCCCCGCTGACTCTCTGTCTATTCCTATATTTCTGGAAATTCAACTTTCACTTTGAACTGGTCGCCGTCTACCGCAGCATTCAGTCTTCCGCCCATGTTTTTCACGAAACTGTCCGCAATGGCCAGGCCCAGACCATGTCCCTCCTCTGTGTTTCTGGCCTTATCTGCCCGGACAAAACGCTCCAGAATCTCGTCTGCCGAAAAGTCCATTTCATAGGATGCCGTATTTTTCACTTCCAGTCTTACCGTTCCATCCTGACGGGAAGCTTCTATATAAATACGAGTCCCTTTCATGGAGTATTTCAGGGCATTGGAAATCAGGTTCTGTAGTACCCGGTACATCTTTTTCCCGTCTCCCATAAAAAGAAGGGGCGTCCCCGGGAGTTTTTCCCGAATATCCATACCGCTTTTTGTGATAGCATCCTCCATATCCCCCAGAGTCTGTTCCAGCAGTTTTTTCATGTCCAGTTCTTCCATATGAAGCTCAGACGTTCCGCTGGTAGATTTGGACAGTTCGAAAATGTCCTGTATCATGTCCGTCAGCTGTTCGTGTTTGGCCGACAGAATTTCCACATAATCCCGGGCCTCCCCGCTCAAATCCGATTTCTTCAGTAAGTCCAGGTATCCTATCATCGAGGTCAGGGGCGTTTTCAGGTCGTGGGATACATTGGTGATTAAATCCACCCGCATCCGCTCTGCTTTTACCTGCCGGTCCATCGTCTTCTGAAGATTCTCACTGATTCGGCAGAGTTCCCAGGAGCCCTGGAGAATATCCGGGTCCTGAATCCGGGGCGGTTCTGCATCCAGATGCCCGTCGGACATTTTTTCAATCTGATTCAGCAAAGCTGCGGTATCTTTTACCAGGTCTGTTTTCCGCAGTTTCAGCATGACTGCGGCCATAATAATGGGAACTGCCAGGGTCACCAGCGCGCTTCCCGAAACATTCCAGTAAACCATGGACCAGAGACTGGCCGCAACGGATACCGCGGCACAGAGAATGGAGATAAGAAAAGCCGCCCGCTCTTCCGCCCTGACACGTTTTTCCAGCGGAGCAGAGTCCCGCCATGCGCAGAGTATCTTCCATATAAAAGAGGTTTCCTTCCAGTTCCCCAGCAGTTTTTTCCGGATAAGCAGTACACAGATAAGCCCGCCCAGAACCGTCAGCGCCAGAATCACCAGAAAGGTTATCAGGCCGCGCGCTCCACTCTGGAGCGCCAGGATCTCTCTATCCGCGCTGAAGTCATAATCAAAATAAAAGATTCCCCGGTCCCAGAAGCTGGTATTTAAAATGACACCAAGTCCTGCCGCCCCGAGGACCAGGGCGCAGGCCGCCAGCAGTTCCGTCAGAATCCCGTCCAGTCCGCCCGCTTTCGTTTCTTTCCATTCCCGCGACGGGAAAAAGAGAAAATAGACGTATACAGCGGCCAGGCTTAAAAGTATCATTCCTGCTGCCAGCAGAAAAATCCCCCTTCCGGAGCCGCCTGTAATGTACATAAACATCACTACGGCTTCTGAATAGCACAGCCAGATGTAGACGGCCCATATCAGAACCAGAACGCACCAGAGCAGCAGTCCCGCTTTTCCCTTTTTAGTCATATTTTTCCACTTTATACCCAATTCCCCACACCACCTTCAAATATTTTGGATTTTTCGGATTCGCCTCAATCTTTTCCCGGATTCTCCGGATATGTACCATCACTGTTTTCTCCCCCGTAAACGCTTCTTCCTGCCAGACCTTTTCATAAATCTGCTCTGCGGAAAACACGTATCCCGGATGCTCCATCAGAAGTTCCAGTATTTTATACTCTGTGGCAGTCAGTTTTACCGGCTCACCGTCCACAGTAAGCTGCTTCGTGTTTCTGTCCAGTTCCAGCCCGCCGGTTCGCAGTGTGCTGTCCGTATCCTTTCCTGCAGTGGCAGCTCCCAGCTGGAAATACCGTCTGAGCTGGGACTTCACCCGCGCCATCAGCTCCGCCGTATTGTAAGGCTTGGTAATATAGTCGTCCGCGCCCATGGAAAGCCCGATAACCTTGTCGCTTTCTTCTGTTTTGGCGGAAAGAATGATAACCGGAATATTGTTTTCCTCCCGGATTTTCATCAGCGCCGACAGTCCGTTCAGTTTCGGCATCATCACATCCAGAAGAATCAGGTGTACCCTGTCCTCTACCAGTTTCTGCAGCGCCTCCAGGCCATCGTAGGCTTTCAGCACCTGGTAGCCTTCCAGCTCCAGCAGCTTTCCCAGCGAACGGACAATCTCCCGGTCATCGTCCACCACCAGTATCCTGTATGCCTCCTTCTCCATGCTTTTCCCCTCCAGTCATTTTCCTTGGCTTTGCATACAGTCTATCAGATAAAAGCATAAAATTCTCTGCATATTTTTAAAGATTTTCTTAAATTGTATACGGGGACGGGTACCGGCCAGCCGGTACCCGTCCCCGTATACAATTTATACAATTTGCAGCATCATCCGGATAATTTCGTCGTTGGTTGTTTTCATTCCTACCCCGCCCAGGTATCCTACATTTTCAATCGTAGCTTCTACTCCCTGACTTACGATTCCATCCCCGGCATAAAACTGCTGTCCGTTCTGGTACATCAGGGAAGCCCAGGATACCGGCTTCCACAGATTCTGCAATTTTCGCCGCGCAGGACGCTTTCGCGCCGCAATAGGCAAAAAGGGTTCCAATACCGGTTTTCTGATGGATTGCAGTAAGATTGGAAAGAGCCAGCGCCCTGAGCCGGGTGTCTTCATCCGCCCCGGTCTCTTTTGCGGCAAACAGAATTCCCCCGTTTTTTTGTTCTGACAATTCCGGTGTGGGTGTCCCGAATCCACACCATGGCGGGTATCAGTTCTTCTTTTAATATCTGCACATAGGCCTGGTATCTGCTGTCTGTTTTTCCATAACGCTCCTTTTGAAGCGTCAGTCACATACATTAAAATTCGTGGTACTGTACGCTTCCAGTTTTTCTGTCAGTTCTTCTCCCCAGTCTTTTCGGAAATCCTCCAGCACCCGGCGGGCCGCTTCTTTTCCCTGCTCTCCCATTACCGCTTCCACGATTTCCCGGAAAGCGTAATAGGTGTGGGCGGTGTGATACCCGAAATCCCGGACATTTTCCGGTTTCTGCTCCAGAACTTCTCCGGTCCGGATTCCCGCTTCTTTTATATGGAAAATACATTCTGCGCCTTCATAGCGGGTCTGTACCGTACGAAACTTTACCGCCTCGTTAAAGCCCCGGAGTATGGCTTCGTCCAGACAGCCGCAGTAAATGCGCCCTGCTTCTTCCTGGCCCATGTCTACAAACTGCCGGTTCCACGGGCAGTAAGTCACATGGTATTCATAATCCGGTTCCACGGATATTTCCACCTTTGCGCAGGCTTCTCCTGCATTCAGCATCTCCCGGGAGGGAATCCACTCCCCATACCGGCAGAACGTGGCATAGTCCAGCTTCTGTCCGTCCCGAAGCGCCCGCTGAGCCATCCGGCTCCCTCTCTGCATGGCATAATGCTTCGTGGCAAGCATAAAAATTTCGCGGTAGTTTTCTCTTTTGCCTTTTTTCAGGTATTCATAGTACTTTCCGGCCACATAGGCCTGTGTTTTTTCCGAAAATCCCATTTTCTTCTCTCCTTACATATCTTTTACTTCGGCATGGAAGAAATAGCAGTTTTCTGTCTTTTCCTCATCTCTAATTTAAGTCTGGCGGTGACTTTCCGGGCGTCCAGTTCGGTAACGCTGTTCTCGCCCAGCACATTGGTCTCCACGCCTTCTTTGCTTTTGTTGATATCCAGAATTCCTCCAAGATAATCATTGGTAACCACAAACTGGCCTACTGTTCCGCTGAATTTCAGGCCGGTGGCGGGAATTCCTCTTTTTGCCAGCTGCTCTACGGTATTAGCAAAATCCACATCGCTGTTTCCCCAGCCGTCGGTGGAAAGGATGGCCCCATCGGCACGCATGGCCTCTGCCCAGACGGCGGCCCGCTCTCCTACCAGGAGCTTGTCTTCATTGTCCTGGGGAGTCCCTACCAGGATAATGCCCATCAGATCCAGGTCTTCATCGGAGGATACTACATCCAGCAGAGGGTCCCGGAAATGATGCAGGGAGGTTTCTTTTGTTGACGGTCCTATTCCCACGGTTCTTCACCTCCTACTGCATGGAACGGATGATTCCGTCCCGGTATTCATTGGGTGTTACCAGTATCGGCATGTTCCCCATGTCGATGATGGAATGTCCCCCGGCCGTACCAGAGGGCTCTTTTGCAAAAAGAGAAGTATCGTACATGGCGCCCTGACCGGCCACCTGCTTGATAATCACAACCCGTTTCTTTCCGGGCCGCACAATATCGTGGTACTCATGACGTTCCGTACACTTGTCGCCCCGGAATTTTTTCATCTGCTCCCGGAATATCTGAATGTATTCGTCGCAGGCTCTGTGGGCAGCAAGCACGCCTTCCCGCTCCTGCCCCATTCCGGCCTTCAGGACCACGTCAAAAGAAAGGATAAAATCCTCTTCTCCCGGTGTGCCTGCTCTTCCAAAGCAGACCTGGTCTTTCAGGTTTCCCTCGGACGAGCCGAACTCATGGGCCTGTTTCCCGTTTACGTCCACTCCGGTTAAAAAGAAATACACTCCCGTCAGCGTATGTGTAATTCCCTCGCCCAGCTTCCCAAGCACTTTCGTGGATACGGGAATAACATCCATAATCGTATTTGTATACCGGTCCCGGCCGTCCGGCGGAATTATCTGCACGTCCAGCTTCTCCAGCAGCGGATAGTTTTTCAGGATATTCTTCAATACCTCTCTGTTTATAGAAAGTTTTCCATCGGCTGTCACCCGGTTTTCTTCCCCTTCCAGCACTTCTGTCACATGAAAAGCCTTAATAACCAGGCGGCGCAAATCCTTTTCCAACGTCCGTTCGCCTCCTTATAATTGTCCGAATTGTTTCTGAACTGTAAACAGGGACGGGTACCGGCCAGCCGGTACCCGTCCCCAATGGACTAAACTTTTGCTACATATTCGTAAGGCAGCGGAACAACTTTTCCGGGCTGGTCCAGCTTAACCAGCTGTTCCAGTGTAGCCTTTACAATAGCAGTCTGCATTTCAACATTGTTCGGTTCTCCGGCATTTGCTCCCATGGGAACCAGCGGAGCTACTGCACGGGGTGTTCCGGTCTGACGTACGACCGGAGGAAGAGCAGCAATTATGATAGTCGGAATTCCTGCTTCTTCAATCGCTCTCTGCACCAGAACTGCAGAGCGGTGGCAGGTACCTCATCCAGCGGTGAGGATTACTGCGTCTACTTTCTCCTCTACAAACATCTGGGCAATCGCCGGCCCAGTCTCGTGTTTGAACTTCTCCTGGTTTCCGCCGCCGCCCATGAATCCTGCATGAACCGGTGCGCAGGCTTTGATAAAGCCTTCTTTTGCCAGTTCGTGGATACGGTCGATGGGGAACATACAGTTAATGTCTTTGTTTACATCACTGTTGTCGTATCCGCCGTGGGAAACCATCAGTTCGCCTGACGGCATGGTATCTGTAATCTTTCTCCAGGTCCAGTCACCGGCCAGGTTGAAACGTTCCTGGTCTTTGTGGTGAACACCTGCAGCTGTTGCCAGAGCAACCGTCATGTCCTTTAACTCTTTCGTCACCGGTGCCCATACCGGCGGAGGAGTAATCGGAACATAAATTTCTGACTGCAGTCCCTTTACAACTGTTAAACTCATGTTATTACCTCCTACTATTCTTCACTGTCTCCGTTCTGAGCCTTTATCTCTTTCTGACGCTTCAGACAGGCATCATGGTTACTGACATATTTTTCATTGGCCTCCGGCCCGAGCTGTTCGATGAAACTCATGTTCCAGCCCACCTCCTGGCCAACCACAAGAGGATAGTCCGTAATCAGCATCCGCATGGGAATCTTCAGATATCCCAGTCTGCCTTTCAGGTCAATGCCGACACAGCCGTCATGGACCTCTACAATAACACCCTCCATGTAGATAATCTTATCGCCATATTTCATGCTGCCACCTGCTTTTAGTCATATTTTTCTTTTCTCTTCTGGCTCATCGGCAGGGACTGTTCATTGGCAACCAGCTCAATCGTCTGATTCATCGTTTTCGAAATCAGTTCCACATTATTTGCCTTTACATTCGGATTCCATTTCTTCTCCGGTGCCTTCACTTCTTCTCCATCCATGGCAGCTTTCAGCATTGCCAGGGCACGCACGGCATCCTCCTTGCAGAGGGTATTGCATGCGAGAACTTCGTTTTCAATACCGGATTCTGATTTGTTGTTGTCAACCATGTGGGTCATGTATTTATTTCCAACAACCAGGGCTCCCTGTACCGCACAGAAGGACATGCCTACTACCGGTACGCCTCTCATACCAATCTGCTCGATATGGCTTGCAAAATCGATGTGGTTGTTTCCAAATCCTTCGGTGGTAACAAATGCGCCGTCCACATCCAGAGCTTCCACGGTCATGCCGACACGTTTGGAAACGTAGAATTTCTCAGCGTTAATCTGAGGACTTCCTACGAACAGTACGCCGCAGAGGTCTACTTCCTCGTCATGCAGCGCTTCCAGCACCAGGGGTTCTCTCCAGTAATGTCTGGACATCTCCTTGGAGGCAGGTCCGATGCAGGTCAGGGCATGAATTGCGCCGTCCAGCACTTCCAGCGGTGACATCATAACCGGAACGTTTCCAAGGTCTACGTTCGGTCTTGCACCCAGCACGCCTACCGGCTCTACCGGCAGAATCAGGTTGTCGTGCATGGCTCCCTGTCCCATAATTTCTTTTACGATAACGACTTTCTTCCTGCCCGGTCTTCTGACCTGGTCAAAAGTCTCGGTGTTTACTACAAGGCTTTCATCCTCTACAGCCTTCAGGGCTTCCCGGATTTCCTGGGTAATCACGTCGGTAGCGGAATGCGCTGCCAGCGGGCCCGGACGCTCCATGTTGGTGCCTTCCTTGATGGTAACTTCTGTCTTGATGAAGATTTCACCTTTTTCCGGTGCTCCCGGACGTCCCCACATAATGTTTTCATCCAGGTAGCCTTCGGAAGAACCGAATTCACCAATCTGCACGCCGTTGTCGTCGGTTCCGGTAACCATGATAACCACGCCGTCCAGAACACGGGTTACGCCGGAACCAATCTCTGCGTCTCCCTCTTTTGTTGCGATGGGCTGTACGTCCATGATAGTCTCGGAATAAGTATGGTACTGTTCCGGTGTAATAATATCAATCTTCAGGTTGTGTACCAGTTCCTGGGAATCGATTGCTTCCTGCTCAATTCCCTCCCGGATGTAAAGGGTGGTTCCTTCAATCTTTGTCTCTGGTCCTCTCTTTACTTCCGTAATCTGGTAATGTTTCCTTGTCACGCTTCTTACTACTTTCGGCTCCAGTTCCTTTACCGGTGCCGCCCCTGGAACCTGAACTCCTGCGGGGAGTTCAACCTGCGCTGCAGCACCGCCATTAAAACCCACCGGTAATTCGATATCGATATCTTTTCCTTCACCAATGTGAATTTTCATCACGCCGCCGGATACAGCCGCTGCCGCCGGTGCTTTCATCTGAGGTGCCTCTTCTGCTGCCTTTGCCTCTTCTGCAGGAGCTGCTGCCGGTGCCTCTTCTTCCTCTGCCTTATAACCTTCCAGCACGTCAGCTGTCAGGGGAGTCAGGGAATCACAGGTCTTTGTAAGGGTTGCACCCAGTACCTGCTCGATTTTCAGGGCTCCGTCCAGATTCAGCAGATTAGAATCTACCAGGTCGTCAAAAATTGCCGGGTCTTCCAGGTTGGAAGCCTGGATTGTAATTCCTGCTTCTGCTCTACAGCAGAGGACTGCAGGGTCTTTTGCATGTTCTTTCGCTGTTTCAGCTGAGATTGACATAGTAATTACCTCCTCATTTGGTTTACTTGTTGCTTACTTTATTTATCCTGAACCTCCCGCCACCCCTTCCATGGGGAAAAGGCGTCTTACTTCCCGTCAGGAAGCTGTTCTACCTGCTTGGACACACGCAGGTGTCTGTACAGAGGATGTCCAATCGTACGCATCACGTGGTCCGTCTGGTGAAATACCTTCAGGCCCATCTTCGGCGCGGAGCCCATAACTGTATTAGAACAGTCTGAGCAGTTTCCAATAATAATATACTCACATCCGTCTTTTTTAAACTGGATGTTGTTCTTTGCCTGTCCAGGACAGATTCCCGGTCTCTCACACTTCAGCGCGGCTCCCGGTTTGTTCTCAATCGCCTGCTTGCAGCGCGCCACAGAGGCAACGGTTCCGTTCATCTTTGCGCAGATGTCACGCATCCGGTCTTCGCTTCCGCCGCAGGCACACACCAGAAGTCCGGTTTTGGCGCCGTGCAGGTCCGGAAATTCAATCGTAACGATGATGCCGCCGGTTGTTTTCGTGACAGGCTCGTCCACTTCCACGGCATGTCCCGTAAAGGGTCCGCCCATGATGATTTCTCCGTATTTTCCGTCGATACCGCCGGCCTTTTCAATCATGGTTCCCACGCTGGTTCCCACCGGCACGTCCATGAAGACATGAGGCTCGTTTCCGCCGTTCATCTTTCCGATAACAGTCATGTTCTTGGAGAAGCAGGGCTTTCTTTCTTCAATAGCCTCTGTCACTCTTGCCAGTGTCTCTACATTACAGACAATCGCCTTTGCGGCCGCCGGAAGCTGTGTCGTCTCCAGCTCAATGCCAAGACATTCTCTTACCACGGCACGCTCTTCGCCCATAGGATAGATGTCCGGAAGCAGATGAATCGTGATGTCTTTCTCATCTTTCAGGGCTTCCCGAAGACGGTTTACTGCCTTTTCGTTCTTTTTCTTAATCGCAATGATTCCTTTTGCCGCATTGGAAATCTCCATGCAGTATTTGATTCCCCGGATGACCTTTCCGCAGTCCTCTTCCAGCTGGATGATATTGTGTTTCAGTCCGGGCTCGCATTCCGCCGCATTGGCCAGAATGTATCCTCCTTCCAGGTCTGTCCCCAGTTTTACGCCTGTGGGGAATCCGGCGCCACCCATGCCGACAACGCCTGCCGCTTTTACCATATCCAGCAGACTTCCTTCTGGAATCGGAACAAATTCATCCTTCTGCTCTTCATCCGGTGTGATGATAATGCGGTCCTCCAGAACTTCTTTTACCACCCCGTATGCGCTGGAAAAAATGTTTGCCCCCAGTCCTGCCGGTTCGGCAATCAGGGTACCCTTTTCCACTCTGTCGCCAGCGCTCACAATCGCCCTGCAGGGAGCCCCCACATGCTGGCGAAGCAGAATCTGTAAATCTTCCATGGCACATCTTCCTTTCCTTAACGTGTATTTGGTTTATAATAAATATTTATATATAAATCCAGAAGTCATCTGCATTTATAGATAAAATCTATTCTCTGGCGAGGGCATGTGGGAATCGAACCCACCCGGGACGCTCCTAACGCCCCACACTGGTTTTGAAGACCAGGAGGCACACCAGTTACCCAACTACCCCCATACAATCATACACAGTAAAACTGCTCTTTCAGCCGTTTTACTGTACCACAGTTTTTCTATTTTTTCAACTTGTATTTCATTTTTCATTCTAGCAAATAAGCATTGACTTTTCAAGGGTTTTCGTACATAATAATGCATATACGCTGTACGATATACTAGAATTTAGTCTATTTGTTAGTTTTTTGACAGAGTTTTCATTGTTTTTCACAAAACCCGGCGTAAAATTTTGTGAAAAACAGCGAACCGGGAGGGCGTTCCCGCACATCTATAGTTTTTTTCTATAAGAGAAAATTAAAGGAGGTACACAACTTATGGAAATCAATCCAAAACTGAACCTGGATGGCTTTGAGGCCGCTTTTCACGCCATCGACACCCACACCGTGGGAGAATTTACCCGTATCATTGTGTCCGGTTTCCCGGAACTTCAGGGCGAGACCATGATTGAGCGGAAAAAATTTCTGGAGGAACACTATGACAAATTCCGGCAGGCGCTGATGTACGAGCCCCGCGGACACCATGATATGTTCGGCGCACTTCTGACAGACCCCATCCATCCGGAAGCAGACTTTGGCGTTATCTTTATGGATACCGGAGAGTATCTGAACATGTGCGGCCACGGAACCATCGGCTCTGTAACGGCCATCATCGAGACCGGCCTGGTTCCCGCAAAAGAACCCTATACGGAAGTTGTTCTGGACGCTCCGGCAGGTATCATCCGCACCCGCGCGGAAGTAAAGAACGGCAAGGTTCTCAACGTTACCCTGACCAATGTTCCGGCTTTCCTTTATAAAGAAAACTTAACTACCGTAGTAGACGGAAAAGAAGTTAAATACGACATTTCCTTCGGCGGCAGCTTTTTCGCGCTGGTAGACATCGAACAGCTTGGCTGGCACGTAGACGCCGACAGCATCCCGAAACTGACTGATTTTGGAATGAAGCTGATTGAAAATGTAAATAAAGAAGTAAAGATTCAGCATCCTTACCTGGACATCACTTCCGTAGACCTGGCAGAACTTTACTGCTCCACGGATACCCCCGGATGCGACAAGAGAAACGTGGTAATCTTCGGAGACCACATGGCTGACCGTTCTCCCTGTGGCACGGGAACCAGCGCAAAACTGGCCACCCTTTACAAACGGGGCGAAATCAAAATCGGCGAGCCTTTCGTATACGAGAGCTTTATCGGTTCCAAATTCAAAGGGGTGATTCTGGAAGAGACAAAAGTCGGCGAGTACGACGCCGTTGTTCCCCAGATTACCGGAAGCGCATATCTGACCGGCGAGGCCACTTATGTCATTGACCCGGACGACCCGCTGAAGTACGGATTCAAAGTAGGACGTTCCTAAGCATCAGAAGGGCTGGTTTCCCCTGAAACCGGCCCTTTTGTTTTTCTTTTGCGCACTTTTTTTCTTGTAATTTTTTTTATTTCGTAATAAAATGAAAATTACGGATATGGACAGACAATGTCTGTCCCTTTTATTTCATAATCTAGAAAGGAAGACTGTTATGCCTAAGAAACGCCGCTCTACCAAAAGCCGGATTGTCAAAGCCGCCTGGAATTTATTCTATAAAAACGGATATGAGAATACAACGGTAGACGACATTATCGCTGCCTCCAAAACCTCAAAGGGGACCTTTTATCATTATTTTAAGGGAAAAGAGGCTCTTCTGAACTCTCTTTCCTATCTGTTTGACGATAAATACGAAGAACTGGCCGGAATTGTAGACCCGTCTCTTTCCGCCCGGGAAAAACTTCTGTTCTTCAACCATGAGCTGTTTCAGATGATAGAGGACAGCATTGACGTCAGCCTGCTGGCGTATCTCTACTCCTCCCAGCTCATCACCAAGGACAAGCGTTCTCTTCTGGAAAGCAAACGGTATTATTTTACCTGGCTTACCGAAACCATTACGGAGGCTATAAAAAGCGGAGAATTCAGGGATACCAGTACTCCTCAGGAGCTTTTAAAAATTTACGCCATGTACGAACGGGCGCTGCTCTATGACTGGGCGCTCTGCCAGGGGCAGTATTCCCTTACCGAATACAGCGATAGGCTTCTCCCCCATGTGCTGGACCAGTTTGTAGAAGGTATCTGACCGGGAGCCGGGCCTATACAGGGCCCGGCTCCCGGTGTAATATTTATTCAGGCTTCCTCTGAACGCAGAATTTTTCCTCTATACCATTATCTCCGAAAATACAGATGTTCCGGTTCCAGATCCACTTCCGGAAAGGGAACAAACTGCAGACCGTCCGCCGTAAAATGGAACGGTTTCTCTCCGGGCTGGAAATCCGCAAGAGGCGGCAGCTTCAGAAATTCCTGACTTTCAGACAGCGCTGCCAGCAGATACGGTCCGCAGGCCAGATTTACCAGTTCCTCTGTCTCACTGTTTTCCACAATCCGCAGATGAACCGGAAGGGTAATGCAGATTTCATCTCCCTGGCGGCAGGCGGCAAATTCCAGATAGCCGTTATTCAGGCTCATCTTTTGTTTCTGTCCGTTTACCTCAGCCGTAAATCCTTCCTGTCCCCAGGACGGCACATGGATTTTCAGGCCCTTTTCCATATCCTTTTTGCAGAGAACCGTTACTTTTCCCTTTTCCATCTCTGTAGTCAGTTCCAGTTCTTCCCCGCCGAACAGAACCGAATCCACCAGCAGGTTTACATAGACATCTTTCTCATCGTAGGCATAGATGTTTTCCATATAGCGGAATCTGCTTTCCATTCCCGTTCCGTGACAGCAGGTGTTTTCCGTCGTGGAATACTCTTTTATACCGCCCGGGCACAGCGGCATGAAGTAAGTGGTTCCGCCGTCGGCCTCGTGGCTGCTGCTCGCCAGAATGTGGTTGCACAGCGTATTTTCATAGTAATCCATCATCCTGCCTTCCGGCATATACTGGAACACCTGGCCGGTAAGCCGGAGCATGTTGTAGCTGGCACAGCTTTCCGCCGCTTTCTCTGTCAGGTAACTGCAGGTGGTTCCTGCCCGGTGGAACATTTCAGTTTCTCCGGTTCCTCCGATACAGTAAACATGGCCTCCCGTCACAATTTCCCAGAAATGATGTCCGATTTCCCAGAACTTTTCTTCCCCGGTTGCCTGGTAAAGGTCCATGGCTCCCAGAATCTGCGGGATGTGCTGGTTGGCATGCATATCCTCCAGCGTATCGCAGTTTTCTTCCATGGGATAGTAAAGCTTTTCATTGTAGAACATCCAGGCCGCTTTCAGGTGCTCCGGTTTCTTTGTAATCTGGTACAGTTTCACCATGGCCCCCGGCATTCCGCCGAACTCTCCGGCGATGTACATGGACCACATTTTTTCTCTCTGCTCCCGGGGCAGACGGGACAGTCTGTCATAAACCCAGTCTCCCAGAGGAGAGAGAATCTCCAGTGCCGTTTCCTCTCCGGCCAGCAGATAACAGTCTTCCAGCCCGGACATGATTTTATCCAGCGTATAGTAGGGAGCCCAGATTTCCGGGTATTTGGTATACTGCTCCAGAAGGTCGAACTGCTCCTCGTCATAGGCGCTTAAAAATCCGGGGCGAATGCCTTCTTTTCCCTGGGAAGCGTCCTGGCACTCTTTCAGGCCAGCCACCATCCGGCTGATTTTCTCCCGGAACCGGGTATCCCCCGTGGCAGCCCAGGCGAGGGCAAGTCCGGAGAGATAATGTCCGGTTGTATGACCTTTCAGCTTACAGCTGTCCTCATCCCATCCGGTCATGGGCTGGGCGCCGCAGGTATCCAGTCCCGCCGCTTTCCGGAAGTTGTAAAGCATCTGGCCGTCATCCACACTTAGCAGCCAGTCCAGCATGTACTGCTGGTATTCCTGATAAAGCGTACCCTCTTTCAGCCGCACCTGGGAAATGGGGAAGTAATTTACCTTTATTTCCGGTCCCTCCGGCACCTTTGAGCTGCTCTCGTACTGAATATGGGCCACGGCCTTTTTCTCACTGCCTCCCACCCGGCCTTCCACAGTCATACTGCCTTCTTCGGTGAGCACGGAGGGTTCTTCCCAGTGGACCGGAACAGTCGTCTGGCGTCCGTCCGCCGTATGGACAATTACCACAGAGGGCAGACGGGGTTCCTCGCCCACTTTTTCCTTCAGGGAAACCGGCCGGATTTCCGTGATAACCAGTTCTTTTGCCTCCTGAAGCACGGTAGCCGTAAACGTCCGCTCCCCGACGCAGCCTTCGTATACCGCTTTTACCGTCAGGATAACTTTCCGGTTTCCCATGCCGTGAAGCGGTCTGTGTACCGTTCCGTCCGGTTCGATAAAACGGCTTTCTCCCGTCTCCCACGTAAATGTGGAGCCGTATTTCCCTTTCAGCGGGAACTTCAGATTCTCGTCCACCGTGTTCAGGTTTCCAATGTAGATTCCATCCAGGTCTTTTTCTACAATCTGCTCTTTATTCATCCTTATTCTCCTTTTTTGTCCCTCTCCCTTTTCCCGTTTGACATCCCTGTTTTTTACATGGTATACTGAATACAAAATACAGTATGCAAAAAGGGAGGATAATTATGAATCGTTTATTTGATGTCAACGGACCTATTTTTACATTTCTGTCCAAGTTATGTGATGTACTGATTCTCAGTATTCTCTGGACTTTATTCTGCCTTCCCGTCGTGACGGCAGGACCGTCCTGCGCGGCGCTTTACCATACCGTTCACAAATCCCTGCTGAACAGCGAGGGGTATGTGGTTTCCACCTTCTGGAAATCTTTTCGAAACAGCTTAAAACAGGGAATTCTGCTGACCCTGCTGTGCCTCTTTACCGGGGCCTTCTGCGTGGTCAGTTATTTTTTCATTACCGCCGAAGGGCAGGGACGGGTGTTTGTCATCCTTTATTTTGCCCTCCTGATTCTGGCCGCTCTGTTTCTGCTGGTTCTTCTGCTGTATGCATTTCCGGTTCTTTCCCGGTTTTATATGAGTTTTTCCGGAATTTTAAAAACTTCGGTAGCACTGGCAGTCACACGTGCAGGCTTCTCCCTGCTTCTGGCCGTCATTCTGCTTCTCTGCGCGGGCACCATGTTTCTGGCGCCCATCACCATGATTTTCCTTCCTGCCTGCTATTCCATGGCCGCCGAGCGGCTGATTGAGCCCGCTTTCCGAAAGGTCCTGGAAGCAAAAGAACAGGCGGAAAACCCGGAAGAGGACGCCCCTTCGGACGAGCCGTCAGAAGAAGAATCCTCCCCGGAAGAGTCTTAGTACCGGGCTTCTATCTCTTCTCCGGCAGCCAGCCTCTGTACGGTCTCCAGCATGGTCTCCACCTGGGTGGCTGTCAGCCGGAATCCCCGTTCTCCCTGATTCAGTTCTGCATAAATCTGCCGGGGCGCCTCTTCATAGCAGGCAAGCACATCTTCTGTCCCGTCCGTGTATACGTAACGCACCCGGACTGTCTCCGTCAGGGACGCTGTATCCGGGAAGTTCTCAAACAGCACATCATCTGCGGAAAATCCTATCAGCGTATAGTAGAAGCTGCGGAAGGAACTTCCGTCGGTTTCTTCTCCCCCGCAGGTGATTTTTTCATCGTCTTCTCCCACATTCTGAAGCCGGAACACGTACTGCTCTTCCCCTGCCGTGATTTCCAGTTCCGCCAGGGTTTTGATATCCGGCGCCAGTACCGTATGGCTGACCAGCGTTTCCTCCGTCTCGTCCAGCCAGGACATATCTTCCTCACTGCACTGGTAGATGATATCCGTCTCCCCGCTCACCACGGAAACTACGCCGTTTTCCGGCTGGGAAACGGCAAGCGAAAAGGAGTGTTCCTCTCCCTCCCCGTCTGTATAATCCACCTGAAGGGTTCTCCAGGGGCTGGCCGTCCCCAGGTTCTCTTTCTCCTGGTCCGACGGATGGATAGCCGTCACCGAATCCGCCTCCAGACCGAACAGACCCGGAAATACATCTTCTGCCAGTCCGGAGTCCGCCGGATACTCCCGGGGCGATACCATCTGGTAGGAGTTTACCGTATATCCGGCCAGCTCCTGGCTGTCGCTGTATTCAATCACGATATCCTCCCCGTCCTGCCGGGAAATGGCCACACGGGTTACCAGGAAGTTCTCATCACTGTCCGGCGTCAGCTCCCTGGATAACAGGCTGGCATTTCCGTAGAGAAGTCCCTCTACCTGGCCGCTTTCCACCGTAAACACCCGGTTTTCCCAGGACACATAGCGGGAAGAGGTTTCCTCATCGGGCACCTCGTCCCCCACAAGCAGGGTCAGACTATCCCCGTCTTCCGCCGTGATTTCCGCCTGCGCCGCCGGCTCTTCCAGACCAAAATCCGCCAGCCTGCCCTGGCCGTCTATAATCTCCCTGGACGCCGTCAGACTTCCCAGGCTGTCCCGGATATCCCCGATGGTACCCGTATCCAGAGGCAGCCCTTCCAGGCCTTCCGCCTCTGCTTCTTCCTCTGTCCAGCGCAGCGTATATCCGCCCTGGTCATTCTGTACCTGAACCTCCTGTACCGTTTCCTCGTTTGCCCAGGCAGCAATCTCTGTCTCCCCGCTGTCTTCCCCGGTATCCTCCGGACTTCCCAGCACAAACCAGGCCACGCCCAGAAGGGCCAGGCAGAGACAGATTACGCCTGCCATTATCCACTGTCTTTTCATAGCTTCTCTCCTGCTTTCCTCCTGCTAACGGTGTCTTCTCCTCAGCCACATCACAGCCCCTGCCACCAGAACTGCTGCCGGAAGACCGGCCATAAAGATCCAGGCCCAGGCCGTCGTTCGGGAGGCGGTCATGGTATGAGTGGCGGAAGTCAGATCCACTGCTGATATGTTCAGGCTGGAATCTTTTCCGGTAAGCTGGTCAAAGACGCCCAGAATATAATCCCCATTGGCAAATGTGGTTCCGGACACCAGGGTTCCCGTAAAGGCCAGGGCGGAGCCGGAAAGTACGATACTGGATGAGTTTACTTCTGCTCCGTACCAGCTGTGGGTGGACATCACCATTCCTTTTACGCCGCCGGTTATCATATCCTCGGTCACTTCTTCCGCCTCCAGGGTCACCGTCCCGGACGTATCCGAAAAATCCAGAAGCACCGAAGTCTCATAGCTGTCCTCTTCCTCGAAAAGCACGTCCACCGGACGACAGAGGGCCATAATGGTAATGTCGTTTGCCGTCATCCCGGATGCATATTCTTCACTGACATACTGAGCCACAGGATAATAAATCCTGTTATAATAAAGACTGCTGTTCGCCTCAAAGGCATAACCGTCTCCCGCAGTCAGTCCCCATTCTCCCAGAAACGCTTCCAGGTTTGTCAGGGTTCCCGCATTGGGGTCCAGAAAGACAAACAGATTTCTGCCCTGGTTCCCGTCGTTATTCAGCCAGGCGGAAAGCTTCTGAATACTGCTCTCCTCCAGGTCGTTCTGCGGAGCAAAGAGAATCGCCGCCACGGCCTCTTCATCAATCTCCTCCGTCAGGAGAGAGCTTTCCGATACTTCATACTGACTGCCTTCCAGCAGCGTGGTCAGTTCCTCCGGAGCCGTATCCCCGTATCCGTTCAGCACCGTCACACGGGTTTTCTCCCCGGTAGTCACATTCATCATGGCGCCGGTTACCCGCTGCTCCACCCGGGAGGCTGTTATCTGGCTTCCCGTACTGTCGTAGTCATACAGGTCCTGGAAGGAAAGCACCTCCTGCCGGTCCCCGGATTCCACGATAATATCATAGGCACTGAGTTCCAGGTCCGGATACTGGGAGACAAAAGCCGGATTCTCCGTCACATCCACAAATTCCAGGGCCACGTGGTCCGAGTGCCGCTCGTAGTCCAGCAGATTCTGGTAGGCCTGCACGATATAATAACTGCCGGAAGACATATCCTCCTCGCTTACCAGAACCGTAATCTTCACATCCTGGTCCAGCTGCTCCAGCCATGAAACCGACTCATCCGAGATGGCATACCGTCCGTTTGCCGTCAGGTCCACACTCCATCCGAACCGGTCTGTCAGCCGGTCCGACACCAGCACCAGGGCCACCGCCAGCACGATGCCGAGCACCGTCACCACAGCCGACCAGATTCCATATTTCCATCGTTTTTTTATGTTCCCTATTCTGCCCATCTTCGCTCTCCTTTCCTTACTGACACCGCTCCATCTGCGCTTCTCCAGCACCCGGGTGGTCAGGAAAAAGAACAGCGCTGCAAATCCAAAAAAGAACACCAGGTCCGACACCTGGAAGATTCCCATAGTCAGGTTATAGTACCGGTCGTAAAAAGAAAGCTGATAAAGCAGCTCCTGCAGCGGTGCAAAAGGCACCACGTCCGCCAGGGAATTCAGGGAAATCACAAGCAGCATGCAGGCAAATCCTCCGATAGCCGCAATAATCTGGCTCTCGGTCTGGGCGGAAATAAACATGCAGAGGGCGATGCCTGCCATGCCCATCAGGGCCAGGCCCGCCAGATTTCCCCAGAAAATAGCCCAGTTAATTTCCGCAGAAGGAGCCAGCACCAGAGCATGCAGGATGGTTACTGCAATTCCCATAAAGAACACGCTGACTGCCGCAAAATATTTCCCGGCCACAATGCCTCCCAGGGACACGGGCGCGGCAAACAGCATCTGGTCGGTCTTCTGTTTTCTGTCCTCGCTCATCAGACGCATGGTCAGAACCGGAGTCAAAAGCAGCGTTACGGTATAAAGAAAGGTAAACTCATAACTCATCTCGGCCTGCCCGCTGAGAGTCAGTACACTGTATTCGTAACCAGCCAGACAGTAAAAGGCTGCCAGGTACACATACCCTGCCGGCGCGATAAAATACGACGCCATCTCTCTTAAAAATACTGCTTTCACCGCTTTTTCCCTCCTTTCTTCCCGGTCAGTTTCAGGAAAATATCTTCCAGAGACAGATGCACGCCCGCCATCTCTGTCATCAGCCAGGGGCTCTGCTTCATCCGGGCAGCTATCAGCTTCCGGGCGGCAGCCTCGTCCTCTACCTTTAGTTCAAAGGCACAGCTTCCAGGCTCCTGACAGTTCGTCCGGCTGACCTCCAGTACCCCGGGGATTTCCTTCAGGGCCTGGCGCACGTCTTTTTCCGGTCCGGCCACGCAGACCCGAAGCTGCCGGCCGGCCAGCTTTTCTTCCAGGTTCTCCGGTGTATCGTTGGCCAGAATCCGTCCCTGATTCATCACTACCACCCGGTCGCACACAGCCTGAACCTCTGAAAGAATGTGAGAAGAAAAAATCACCGTATGTTTTTTCCGCAGCCGCGTAATCAGGTTCCGGATTTCAATCATCTGGGCCGGGTCCAGTCCCGAAGTGGGCTCGTCCAGAATCAGCACCTTCGGCTCCCCAATCAGAGCCTGGGCAATGCCGATTCTCTGCCGGTATCCTTTGGACAGGTTTTTAATCACCCGGTCGTAGACATCACTGATATAGGCTGCTTTGCATACGGCCTGAATGTGTTCTTTGTAGGGAAGTCTGCATTTTTTCAGACGGTATGCAAACTTTAAATATTCCTTCACCGTCATATCCATATAAAGGGGAGGATTCTCGGGCAGATACCCCAGTTCCTTTTTCGCCTGAAGCGGCTCTTCCAGAATCTCATGCCCATTGATGCGGACCGTTCCTTCCGTAGAAGAAAGATTCCCTGTCATGATATTCATGGTTGTGGATTTTCCCGCCCCATTCGGCCCAAGAAGGCCCAGGATTTCCCCCTCGTTCACTTCAAAACTCACATGGTCCAGAACTGTTTTGGACCCATATTTTTTTACCAGTTCGTTAATTTCAATCATATCCTGCTCCATATGTTTTTTATTTGAACAAGGCGGAGTACTCCGCCCATATGTTCCCGCATCGCGAAACCTCTGCCACGAAAAACTTCTGCCGGTATCTGCGCCGGCAGAAGTTTCCCCCTCTTTTTGTAGTAGTACGTTTCTTATCCTTTCAGACCGCTCATGGCTATACCACGGACAATGTATTTCTGACAGCATACAAACAGAATGACTATCGGTATCAGCGCCAGAATCGAACCGGCCATTATCAAGTCGTATCTGGATGTAAAGGAATTCCGGAATGAGGAAAGTCCCATCTGCACCGTAAACTTCACATCAGAAGCAATGTAGATAACCGGTCCCATGAAGTCGTTATAGGAACTCTGGAACTGGAACACTGCCAGGGTAGAGATAATAGGTTTACAAAGGGGCATAAAAATCTGCCACCAGATACGCACATGGCTGCAGCCGTCCACAATGGCTGCTTCTTCCAGTTCCTTTGGCAGGGTCAAAAAGAACTGCCTTGTCAGGAAAATGGAAAACGGTGTTCCGAACATGGCCGGAACAATCAGCGGCACATAGGTATCATAAAATCCCAGGTCACGGAACATCAGGAACCGGGGAATCAGAGTAACAACAGCCGGAACCATCATAGCCGCAATAAAGCACATGAATAACTTATTCCGGA
>DSTFC04002__coassemble_926_pt1 | contig 24345 bp, 24 predicted proteins | sample DSTFC04002__metabat2_high_PE_021 | metagenome-assembled genome bin DSTFC04002
TCCATCGCCACCGGAAAACCGGATTATGAAACGGTGATGGAAGGGGCCAAAATGGCCCGGGAACAGAACGAGGCCTTCATTTTAGGAGCCGGGGATGGCGCCGTGACAGACTGCTGTAAAGCCATTGCCCTGGCAGCAGTGACAAAGAAAGATATCTGGGAAACGTACTGGGAAAAACCCGGAATTACGGATGTAGAACCCCTGCCGGTGGGGATTGTGGTAACGGCAGCGGGAAGCGGCAGCGCGTGCAGCGGAAAAGCAGTGCTGGTCCGGAACGGGAAAACAGCCAGCACCGGACGGGATTATCCCTGGTGCAGTCCCCGGTTTGCCCTGATGGATCCGTCCTACACCTGCACCGGGCCGGTAAAAGAAATGATTTCCAGCGGATTTGACGCCCTGTCTTATATGATGGAAAGCTATTTCAGCGGACCGGAAGGCGACAACGTGTCCGATGATATTGCCGAGGCTCTGATGAAAAGCATTATCCGGAATCTCCGGGCCGCCCTCCGCAATCCGGAGGATTATACCGCCAGGAGCAACCTGCTCTGGGCCTCTGCCCTGGCCGGAAACCGGATTCCCGAACTGGGAAAGAAAGGGGACGGCTTCTGCCATGACCTGGAGCGGCAGCTGGAAACCTGGATGGGATGCAGCCCGGGAGCTGCCCTGGCCGTGATTCAGCCGGTGTACTACCGTCACATCTGTAAGGACGGACTGGCCCAGTTCGTACGGTTTGCCGAAAATGTCTGGATGATTCCCAGGGAAGGGAGAACAGACGAAGAGATGGCGCTGGCGGGGATCCGGGCGCTGGAAAATTTTGCAGGAGAGCTGGGACTTCCGGCAACATTCGGAGACGGGACAAAGCCGGGAAGCGCCGGGGGCAGACAGCCGGAACCCGGGGAGCTTCAGACCGTGGCGGCTGCCTGCAAAGTGTCCGCGGGAAGCTACCGCAGACTGGACAGGACAGAAATCCTGGAAATCCTGCAGGAATGCTGGGAATGACTGGAAACACAGAAAAAGAAAGAAGGAGGAAGAGAAGATGAAGAAAAAAGTATTGATTTTATCGGGAAGCCCCCGGAAGAAAGGGAATTCCGACCTGCTTTGTGAGGAGTTCGCAAGAGGTGCCGAAGAGGCAGGAAAGGCCGTATAAATAAGGACAGAAACAGAGAAAGGAGACAGAAAAAATGGAATATGTAACATTAAACAACGGTGTAAAAATGCCCACGCTTGGATTCGGGGTATATCAGATTAAGGACCATGACCAGTGTGTGCAGGCGGTGAAAGACGCCATTGCCACCGGTTACCGTCTTATTGACACGGCGGCTTCTTATGGAAATGAAGAGGCGGTAGGCCAGGCCATCCGGGAGTGCGGCGTCCCCAGGGAGGAACTGTTTATCACCACAAAACTCTGGATATCTGATACCACTTACGAAGGCGCAAAGAAAGGCTTTGAGACTTCCATGAAAAAGCTGGGGCTGGATTACCTGGACCTGTACCTGATTCATCAGCCGCTGAATGATTATTACGGAGCATGGAGGGCCATGACCGAGCTTTATAAAGAAGGAAAAATCCGGGCCATCGGTGTGTGCAGTTTTTACCCTGACCGGCTGGCAGATTTGATTGCCTTTAACGAGGTGGCTCCGGCAGTCAATCAGGTGGAGGCCAATGTATTTTTCCAGCAGACAGAAGCGGAGCAGTATATGAAGTCCAAAGGCGTACAGATGGAAGGATGGGCTCCTTTTGCAGAAGGGAAAAACGATTTGTTTGGCAACAGTGTTCTGAAAGAGATTGGCAGCCGCTATGGAAAAAGCGTGGCCCAGGTGGTTCTGCGCTGGCTGCTGCAGAGAGGAATCGTCTGCATTCCAAAGAGCGTGAAAAAGGAGCGGATGGAAGAGAACTTCCAGGTGTTTGACTTTGAACTGAGCCAGGAGGACATGGAAAAGATTGCCGCCCTGGATACGGGCGTCAGCGCATTTTTCAATCACCGGGATCCGGCTGTGGTAGAGAACCTGGCCAGCCTGGTGCGGAATGTGTAAGGTTTCTGGAAAGCCCCTGCCCGGGCGGCCGGAACGTCTGGCCGGACGGAGCATATGATAAAGAAAAAAAGGTTTGACAGAAACGATGGCATATGAGACATATCAGCAGGTAACGGGTACGATTCAGAGTATTACAAGAGGAAACTCCTGCTGTACCATGACACTTTCGGTAGTGTCAGGGGAGGAGATTATCAACGTAATTGTAACCGGAGAAACAAGAATTATTGATAATGTCAGACTGCGGAGAGGAATGCGGATAGCGGCGTTTTACGATGCAGAGCTTCCCACTCCGGCAGTCTATCCCCCTCAGTACCGGGCAGAACTGGTGACTTCCCTGCGGAACGGGCAGAATGTGGCGCTGGACTTTTTCGACGGAAACCTGGTTTCCTACGACAATACCCTTCAGCTTACTATCAGCCCTCTTACTACCATAGAAACCCTGAACGGTCAGCGGTATCTGTGCAGTCCGGGAAATGCAGAACTGCTCGTTTATTATACGACTTCTACGTTCAGTATTCCGGCACAGACTACGCCGCAGAAAATCATCGTGCTGTGTACGGAATAAGTCCGCCGGACCCTCCGAAGGAGGGCCCGGGGATGAAAAACAGGAAGGAATCCCAAATACAGGGGTTCCTTCCTGTTTTTCTTTTTTATAGTATATCATCTGCTCCGCACATGATATAATGTCGTCAGGAGTCAGAGAAAGGAGACTGTTATGCCAGTAGAGTTTCATCAGAAATCAGGGGAATTTCATCTTTACAACGATGAAATCAGTTATATTATGGAAATCCTGGAGAACGGACATCTGGGACATGTATATTTTGGAAAACGGCTGAGGGACCGGGAGGGCTTCCGGTATCTGACGGAGTACGCGGCCCGTGACATGGCGGCCTGCCCGTTTGAGGGCCGGCGGGATTTTTCCCTGGAGCACTTAAAGCAGGAATATCCGGCCTTTGGGACCGGGGATACCCGGTATCCGGCGTTTGAGATAGAGCGGGAGGACGGAAGCAGAGTCGTGGATTTCCGGTATCTGGGACACCATATTTATCAGGGAAAGAAGAAGCTGGAAGGACTTCCGGCGGTGTATGTGGAAGACGAGGCAGAGGCCTGGACGCTGGAGGTCACCCTGGAGGACCAGGCGGTTTCTGCCCGGATTGTGCTGTCCTACAGTATTTTCCGGGACTATCCGGCGATTGCGCGAAGCGCCCGGTTTGTCTGTGAGGGAGAGGAAACCGTTACCATTTTAAACGGGATGAGCGGGTGCCTGGACCTGCCGGATAAAGAATATGAGATGCTGGAACTGGCCGGTACCTGGGCCAGAGAACGTCATATACATAAAAGAGAACTGACTTACGGCATTCAGGGAGTCTACAGTATGCGGGGGTGCAGCAGCCACCAGTTTAATCCGTTTCTTGGGCTGAAACGGAAGGAAACCACGGAATCCGCCGGAGAAGCGCTGGGCTTCAGCCTGGTGTACAGCGGAGATTTCCTGGCCCAGGTGGAAGTGGATAATTTTGATGTCACCCGTGTGGTGATGGGCATCCATCCCAATGAATTCCGGTGGGAACTGGGGCCGGGAGAAGCGTTCCAGACGCCGGAGATGGTGATGGTTTACTCGGACAAAGGGTTAAACGGCATGAGCCAGGCATTTCACGGACTCTACCGCACCCGTCTGGCCCGGGGAGTCTGGCGGGACCGGGAACGTCCCATTCTCATTAACAACTGGGAAGCTACTTATTTTGATTTTAACGAGGAAAAAATTCTGGAAATCGCGTCGAAGGCGCAGGAACTGGGGATTGAGCTGTTTGTTCTGGACGACGGCTGGTTCGGAAAACGGAACTGGGACGATTCCTCCCTGGGAGACTGGTATCCCAATCTGGAGAAACTGCCGGAGGGAATTACGGGGCTGGCACGGAAAATCCAGGATATGGGCCTGAAGTTCGGTCTCTGGTTTGAACCGGAGATGACCAATAAAGACAGCGACCTGTTCCGGGCCCATCCGGACTGGGTACTGGCCGATATCCGGAGACCTTACAGTCACGGAAGAAACCAGTACGTGCTGGATTTTTCCAAAGAAGAAGTGGTGGACTGCGTGTACCGCCAGATGAAAAAAATCCTGGAAGAGGCGCCGGTTTCCTATGTGAAGTGGGACATGAACCGGTCTTTTTCGGAGGTGTTTTCCAACGGAAAAGACCGCTCCTGGCAGGGAAAAGTGCGGCATAAATATATGCTCGGGGTGTACAGTCTCTATGAACGGCTGACCCGGGAATTCCCGGAGATTCTTTTTGAATCCTGTGCAAGCGGCGGCGCCCGTTTTGACCCGGGCATGCTTTATTATGCGCCCCAGGCCTGGACCTCCGATGATACGGATGCAGTGGAGCGGATAAAAATTCAGTACGGCACTTCCATGGTTTACCCGGTAAGCAGTATGGGAAGCCACGTGTCGGCGGTGCCGAATCATCAGGTGTTCCGGAATACTTCCCTGGATACGCGGGCGAATGTGGCGTATTTCGGCACGTTCGGATACGAGCTGGACATTACAAAGCTGACGGAAGAAGAGCAGGAGAAGATAAAAGAGCAGGTGGCATTTATGAAGCAGCACCGCAGGCTGATTCAGCAGGGAAGATTTTACCGGCTGAAGAGTCCCTTTGAAGGAAATTATGCGGCCTGGATGGTAGTGGCAGAGGATGGAAGCGAAGCGCTGCTGGCGTATTTCCGTATGATGCAGCCGCCCCAGGGCAAATTTGAACGGCTTTACCTGACCGGACTGGAAGAAGAAGCGGAATACGAAATCAAAGAGCAGGCCGGTGCCGGCGAGGAGTTCGGACGGCACTACGGGGACGAACTGATGTATGCCGGATTTAGCGTGTCGGATTTTTCCTCAGGGCTTGGCCGGAAGGCTTACGAACTGCAGGGAGATTATTTTTCCAGACTGTATCATCTGAGAAAAATGGATAGTAACAATTAAGAAACTCATAAGAAAACCTTTCCTTTATATTCAGAGAGATATGACAGAATAAAAAGCAGGAAGACGGGGCCCGGCGCTGTGGAATCCACAGTCTCCGGGCCCGGACTGTTTTTGAAAGAAGGAGGACGGAATATGAAGGAAGAGAGACAGAAAAAACGGATGCTGTGGGTGCTGGCGGCAGTGTACCTGGCGGCTCTGGTATGGATTATTCTGTTTAAAATGGCGTTATCTCCGGAGCAGCTGCCAAGGCTTCGGAATGTGAATCTGATTCCCTTCGGGGATGCTCTGGTGGTGAACGGAAAGGCGGATTACGGGGAAGTTTTCCAGAATCTGCTGATATTCGTACCTTTTGGCGTTTATCTGCAGATGCTGTTTCCCAGGCTGGCTTTTTGGAAGAAGGCGGCGCTGGCAGCCGGAGCCAGTCTGATTCTGGAAATTCTGCAGTTCATTCTGGCAGTGGGCGCCAGCGACATTACGGACCTGCTGGCAAACACCCTGGGCGCCATTGCCGGTGTGGCCGGATATCTTCTGCTGGAAAAGCTGCTGGGGAAAAGAACTGGAACAGTGGTGACGGTACTGGCGTCCGTCGCAACAATAGGCATGTGCGGACTCATCGTGCTGCTGTTTGCCGCAAACTGAATTTTGGAAGCCGGATATGGAACGGCAGAGTGCCATGTCCGGGAAGCATGGAAAGAGATGAGGAACAGGTATTAGACACCCCCAACTATGCCCGGTATAATAAAAACAAATCCGAAATGGTTTTGAGAAATTACGGCGCCGCGGCGATATGGACGGCCCTGCGGCCCGGGACAGGGGGTTCAGATGAAGATGAAACGGATACTTTCTCTTTTGCTTGTCTGCCTGCTGCTTCTTCCTCTCGTTTCCTGCGCGGTGACAGAGGAAACCGGAGATTCGGCGGAAAGTACAGTGGAGACTGGGGAAACGCAGGCTCCCGCAGAAGGGAGTGGGACGGGACGTGTACTGGTGGCATATTTTTCCTGGGCGGATAATGCAGTCCTGACAGAAGATGTGGATGCAGTGACCTCTCCCAGCGTGGTTCCGCCGGGAAATGTACAGCAGCTGGCGGGCTGGGTGCAGGAAGAAACCGGCGGAGACCTGTTTTCCATACAGGTGACGGAGCCCTATCCGGATGACTGGGATGAATGCCTGGACCGCGCGAATCAGGAGCGGAGTGAGAATGCCCGGCCGGAGCTTGCGCGGAATGTGGAAAACATGGAGCAGTATGACACGGTATTTCTGGGGTATCCGAACTGGTGGTACGGAGTTCCCATGGCGCTGCTTTCTTTTCTGGAGCAGAACGATTTCTCCGGAAAACAGGTATATCTGTTCTGCTCCCATGGGACCGGAGAGCTGGCGAACAGTGTAGAGCTTATCACGGATGCGGCCCCGGGCGCAGAGATTTCTGAAAACATTTTTGACTGTTATGAGGAGGATGCGTCAGCGTCCCGGGAAGAGATTCAGAACTGGGTGGCGGAGCTTGGATATTCGGCTTCGAAATCTACGGAAACGGAGGAGACAGATACGATGGAAGAGACAGCACGGCAGATAGCAGTACGGTCCGGAAACGGAGAAATTATTTACGAACTCAATGACAGTAAGGCGGCGGCAGACCTCCTGGCGCAGCTCCCTCTTACCATGGAGGCAGAGGATTTCAGTACGAATGAGAAGATTTTTTATCCGCCCCGGGAACTGGACACGGCGGACGCCCCGCTGGCAGAGGGCGGAGCCGGGACGCTGGCCTACTATGCGCCCTGGGGAGACGTGGTGATGTTCTACGGAGATTACAGTGAAAATGCTTCGCTTTTCGAACTGGGGCAGGCCGTTTCCGGTCAGGAGCTTATCAGCGGGCTGTCCGGCATGATTACGATTGAAGCAGTGGAATAAAAGAAAGAAGGTTCAGAAAGATGAAAATTATGGTACTGGAGGGAAGTCCCAACCGGCACGGGTCTTCCAATATGCTGGCGGAAGCATTTATCAGAGGAGCCCGGGAGGCAGGACACAGCGTGGAGGTGACGGATGCGGCGCATGCCGGAATTCATCCCTGCACCGGCTGTATTCACTGCGGATACGAGGGACCCTGCGCGCAGAAAGACGAGATGGAACAGATTCGTCCGCGGATTCTGGAGGCAGACATGCTGGTATTTGTGACGCCACTTTACTATTACGGGATGTCCGCCCAGCTTAAGATTCTTATCGACAGATTCTGTGCATTTAACAGCAGTATTCAGCGCAGACACATGAAGTCGGCCCTGCTGGCAGCGGCCTGGAACAGTGACGACTGGACGTTTGAGGCGCTGGATGCGCATTACCGGACGCTGGTCCGGTATCTGAACCTGGAAGATATGGGGGAAGTGCTGGGAGCCGGCTGTGGAACGCCTTCCATGACGAAACATTCCGGTTTTGTACAGCAGGCCTATGAACTGGGAAAAAGTTTAAAATAATAAAGAAGGACAAAAAATGGGCAGACGCACGTTCCCTTGCGGCTGCCCGAAATTTTTGCGATAAGCCCGTCAATGGACCACCATGCCTGGCAGGAGCGGACATTAGCCGTTTCGAAAGGTTATTTGGCCCAGCTCCAGCCGGAATGCCCGGCGCCGATTTCAAAATGATATTTTACAATGCCCAGGTCTACTTTGCTGTAAGGTCCCCGACCCGCCTTTACCGTAACCCGGTTTCCGTCCAGATGAAACTGGAATTTCTGCTGATTCATGGCAGTGGGGGCCAGCAGGGCAAAATGGACGCCGTGGCGGAACCAGTCCGGAACGGCCCCGGTGTTTTTGCAGACCTGGGAAAAGATTTTGGATTTGTGGGGGAACCCCTGGTTCGTACCATAGCCCAGGGCAATCACAAGGCAGAGCTTTTCCCCGGGATTCAGAAAGTAGTCTCTCCGGACTTTTTTGTAGGTAAGCCCCACCCAGCAGGTGTTCAGCCCGAGCTGCTGGGCCAAAAGCACCAGGCGTTCTCCGTAATAGCCGCACTGCTCCGGAAGGCTGGGAGATTTGTCGCCAATCAGCGCAATATAATTTTCTACACCGGAAAATTTTCCATAGTGAGGGAGGAGACCTTTAAATGCCTTTGGGCTGTCTGTGACCAGCTGGATATGCAGTCCGCTCTCCTCGTTGCATTTGTCGATTTCCTCCTTCAGGGCTTTCTTTGTTTCTTCCTCTATGGGGCGGTTCCGGTAGGACCGGACGGAGTGCCGCCGCTTTACTGCTTCTGCAAGTGTCATAACTGTGCCTCCTGGTATCCTGAGTTTTTCTAATTTTTACTGAAAATCAGTTTACCATATGGAGAGAACTTTGGAAGAGTTTTCACAGTTTTTTCAGAAAATCAGTACGGGGGACGCCGGAACGGGCGCCAGGTATTGACAAATCCCGAAAAACAAAGTATAGTGAGTAATGGAAGAAAACGGGGAGCCGCCGAGATGGCTGAGAGGAAGCGTAAGACTTCGACCCGGGAACCTGATTTGGGTAATGCCAACGTAGGGAACACACAGGCCGGCAGACCGGAAGTCTGGCGGAACGTTCAGAAACTGGCATCGCCGGTTTCTTTTTTAACTGAATTTTTCCAACTGAATAAAGTAAAGTTGAGAGTGAACGAAGGTTCATGAAGGGGTGCACCACCACGGGTGTAATTACTTCGTGAACCTTTTTTTGTCTGAATTGTTCGGGAATTGTAGTCGGGGACGGGTACGGGCCGGCCCGTACCCGTCCCCGACGGAAAGGAGAAGGTATGATTCAGGTAAATGGAAACCCGGAAGAAATCCGGGAAGGAATGACGCTGGAGGAGTATGTGAAGGAAAAAGGCTACCGCCTGGACCGGATTGCGGTGGAGCGCAATGGGGAGATTGTTCCGAAAGCGAAGTATCCGGAAGTGATTCTGTGCCCCGGCGACAAGCTGGAAGTGGTAAGTTTTGTAGGAGGGGGGTAACAGGGGCTGATAAGGAACTGACAGGGAGGGAGTGAATCCTATGGAAGTAAGCAGAGAGGATATCTGGCAGGCGCTCTGTGAGCGCCATTCGGAGGCGAATCAGCAGAAGCTGGCCGGGGCCCGGGTGGCGGTGGCGGGCCTGGGCGGTCTGGGCTCGAATATCGCGCTGGCCCTGGCGAGAGCCGGAGTGGGGCATCTGCTGCTGGTGGATTTTGACCGGGTGGATGTAAGCAACCTGAACCGGCAGCAGTATTTTATCCGTCATCTTGGACAGTACAAGACGGACGCGCTTAGGGAAATTCTGAAAGAGGTCAATCCCTGGCTGGATATCCGGACCGTGTGCCGGAAGGTGACGGAGAAGGACATCCGGGAACTTTTCGGGGAATACGACTATATCTGCGAGGCCTTTGACCGGGCGGAGCAGAAGGCCATGCTGGTAAATGCAGTCCTGGAGCAGCTTCCGGGGAAAACACTGATTGCGGCCAGCGGAATGGCCGGATATGGAAAAAGCAATGAGATACAGACCAGAAAAATCACCCCGCATTTTTATCTCTGCGGGGACCGGGTTTCGGAGTCCACGCCGGAAAAACCGGGAGAGGGGCTGATGGCCCCCAGGGTGGCCCTGTGCGCCGCTCACCAGGCAAACCTGGTACTGGAACTGATATTAGGAAAGGAAGGAACAGACAATGAGTAACACAAAAGACACATGGAAATTAGGAGCACACGAATTTACGTCCCGCTTTATTCTGGGATCCGGGAAATACTCCCTGGAACTGATTCAGGCTGCCGTAGAACAGGCGGGAGCCCAGATTGTCACCATGGCCCTGCGCCGGGCAAACGAAGGCGGTCTGGCCAACATCCTGGATTATATTCCGGAAAACGTGACCCTGCTTCCCAACACCTCCGGAGCGAGAAATGCAGAAGAGGCCGTGCGGATTGCCCACCTTTCCCGGGAAGTCTGCGGCAGTGATTTTGTCAAAATCGAAATCATGCGGGACTCCAAATATCTGCTTCCGGACAATTATGAGACGGCAAAGGCCACAGAAATTCTGGCAAAAGAAGGCTATGTGGTCATGCCCTACATGTATCCGGACCTGAATGCGGCCCGGGACATGGAAAACGCAGGAGCAGCCTGCATTATGCCCCTTGGCGCGCCTATCGGCTCCAACAAAGGACTCTGCACGAAAGAGTTTATCCAGATTCTGATTGATGAGATTGACCTGCCCATTATCGTGGACGCCGGAATCGGCCGTCCTTCCCAGGCCTGCGAGGCCATGGAGATGGGAGCGGCAGCAGTTATGGCAAATACGGCAATCGCCACGGCAGGGGACGTTCCGGCCATGGCAGAGGCTTTCAGAAAAGCCGTGGAAGCAGGCCGGACAGCTTACCTCTCCGGACTGGGAAGAGTGATGGAAAAAGGCGGCAGCGCGTCTTCCCCGCTGACCGGATATCTGCAGGAGTAGGAGGGAAACAGCATGAGCACGGAAAACCACGTAAATGAAAGCATTTTAAGCGATGAAATCCGGGAACACCAGAAAGAGAACCGGATTGACCATATGAAATATCTTCCGGACATGGAGGATATCGGCTCCGAAGTAATGGACCGGGTTATCCGGGAAATGAACGCCTACGATTACAGCCGGTATACAGAGGCAGACGTAAGAAGGGCGCTGGCCCATGACAACCGGAACCTGGAGGACCTGGGAGCCCTGCTTTCCCCGGCGGCCCTCCCCCTGCTGGAAGAAATTGCCCAGTGCGCGAAAAAAGAAAAGGAAAAACATTTTGGCAACTCGGTCATGATGTTTACCCCCCTCTACATAGCCAACTACTGTGAAAATTACTGCATTTACTGCGGCTTTAACTGCCATAACAGGATTCGCCGGGCCCAGTTAAATCCGGCGGAAATCGAGCAGGAAATGGCAGCCATCGCCAAAAGCGGACTCCAGGAAATTCTGATTCTTACCGGGGAGAGCCGGAGCAAATCCACGGTGGAATACATCGGCGAGGCCTGCAAAATCGCCCGGAAATATTTCCGGGTCATCGGTCTGGAAGTCTACCCCATGAACTCCGACGAGTATGCCTACCTTCACGAATGCGGCGTGGATTATGTAACCGTATTCCAGGAAACCTACAATTCCGACAAGTACGAGACCCTGCACCTGGCCGGCCACAAGCGGATTTTCCCCTACCGGCTGAACGCCCAGGAGCGGGCCTTAAAAGGCGGAATGCGGGGCGTGGGATTCGCGGCCCTGCTGGGACTGGATGATTTCCGGAAGGACGCCTACGCCACGGCGGTCCACGCCTGGCTGCTGCAGAAAAAATATCCCCATGCGGAGATTGCTTTTTCCTGCCCCAGACTCCGGCCCATCATAAACAACGACAAGATTAACCCCATGGATGTACACGAGGCCCAGCTGCTTCAGGTCGTCTGTGCCTACCGGCTGTTTATGCCCTTTGCCAGCATCACCATCTCTACCAGAGAGTGCGCCCGGGTGCGGGACAACCTGGTAAATATCGCGGCCACAAAGATTTCAGCCGGAGTCAGCACCGGAATCGGTGAGCATGTGGAGGACCTGGAAGACAAAGGAGACGAGCAGTTTGAAATCTCCGACGGACGCTCGGTAAAAGAAGTGTACGACGATTTGGAAAAACTGCACCTGCAGCCGGTAATGGCGGAGTACGTCTATGTGTAAAAAAGAAGAAAAAAATCTCTGGGCAGACGTCATGGTGGTGACAAACCGGCGGCTTTCCGTCCGGCCGTTTCTGGAACAGGTGGAGCGGATCTGCCGGCACCGCCCTTCCGGCATCATCCTCCGGGAAAAGGACCTTCCGGAAAAGGAGTATGAAAAACTGGCGGCAGAGGTCCGGGAAATCTGCCAGTCCTGCCAGGTTCTCCTGGTGTACCACAGCTTTATCCGCGCGGCCCGGCGGTCCGGAATCCGGGCCATTCATCTGCCGCTGGCGGCGCTGGAAGAAAGCCCTGCCGGAGAACTGGCCCGGGAGTTTGCGGTGCTGGGAGTGTCGGTGCACTCCCGGGAAGAGGCGTGCCGGGCAGAAGCCCTGGGGGCTACCTACCTGACGGCAGGACACGTCTATGCCACGGACTGCAAAAAAGGACTCCCTCCCAGGGGAACAGACTTCCTGCGGGAAGTCTGCGGCGCGGTCCACATTCCTGTATTCGGAATCGGCGGTATCCGGCTGGAACAGACACAGATAGAAGAGGTAAAAAGCTGCGGGGCGGCAGGAGCCTGCGTCATGTCCGCAGCCATGGAACTATAAGAAAAACAGAGGGAAAGAGACGGCCTGCCAAGGGCCGTCTTTTTTCGGTTCGGCTTTTCAGAACCGGGGAAATATGTTACCATAAGGGAAGGTGAGGGGGATTAACAGAAAGAAGGAAGTATAAATGATACGATTACTTGCGGTAGATATGGACGGCACCTGCCTGGACAGGCGAAGCCGTTTGACGGATAAAACACTGCGCGCGCTGAAAAAAGCCGCGGATGCCGGAATACTGGTGGTTCCTGCCACGGGCAGGGCGCTGACCTGCCTGCCTCATAAGCTGGCGGGACGGACGGATATATACAGATATGTCATCAGCTCCAACGGGGCAAGACTGACAGACTGCAACACCTGGAACAGCCTCTCGGAGGCCATGATACCGAAAGAGGACGCCCTGTCGCTTTTGAAGCAGGTCCGGAAGGAAAAGCTGGGCGTGACCTCCCATATCCGGTACCAGTACCTGCTTCAGGGAAGAAATCTGGTGGCCATGGGGCGGCTGATTTACGGAAAAGACGCCGGAGGCGTTTACCATGTAAAGAACATGGTGGAGACAGTGGAAAAAACCCATTACGGAGTGGAGGAACTGCAGTTTTATTTTCTCGCTCCCTCCTCCCGGGAACGCATTCGGCAGATACTGGAGGGGTATCCCTCCCTGCAGGCCGCTTATACAAAGATATACGTGGAAGTATTTTCAAAAAAAGCCTCCAAAGGGAAAGCACTGGCGGACCTCCAGGATATTCTGGGTATCTCCCAGGAAGAGACGGCCTGTATCGGGGACGGGGAAAACGACCTCTCCCTGTTTGAAGTAAGCGGCCTGAGGATGGCAGTGGGAAATGCGGTTCCGGAGCTGAAAGAACATGCGGACATTGTGCTGCCGGGAAACCAGAAGGACGGGGCGGCCATAGGAATTGAGAAGATTTTACAGATGAGACAGGGAGGAACAAGATGACACTGGAAGAACAGAGACAGTTTATCCTGAGCGGAGCCATGTACAACGATTTGACGCAGGAACTGGTGCAGGCCCGGGAGCGGGCGGTGCGTCTGACCACGGCCTACAGCGAAAGCTACGGACAGCCCCAAAAGGAGCGGGAAAAAATCCTGAAAGAACTGCTGGGGTCTGTAGGAGAAAACCCATATTTTGAACCGGGATTCCGCTGCGAATTCGGTTATAATATTTCCATTGGAAATCATTTCTACGCCAATTTCGACTGCGTGATGCTGGACGGAGGCGGGATTGAAATTGGAGACAACGTGCTGTTTGGCCCCAGGGTGGGAATTTACACTTCCAATCATGCCCTGGACGCCGAAGAGCGGATGGCCGGCGCCTGCTATGCCAAAAAAGTAACCATTGGAAACCGGGTCTGGATTGGCGCGGGAGTCCATATCAATCAGGGCGTGACCATCGGCGATAATACGGTGATTGGCTCCGGAAGCGTGGTGACGTCGGATATCCCGGCAAACGTGGTGGCCGCAGGCGTGCCCTGCCGGGTCATCCGGGAGATTACGGAAAAAGACAAAACTGGTTATACAGGAGAGATTCGATGAAAATCATTACGCTGATAGAGAATACGGAAGGACGCCCCGGCTGCCGGACGGAGCATGGCCTCAGCTTTTATGTGGAGGCAGAAAAGCACAGGCTTCTGGCTGACACCGGAGCCAGCGGAGCTTTCCTGGAAAACGCCCGGCTCCTGGGCGTGGATATGAAAAACGTGGACACGGTGGTGCTCAGCCACGGGCATTATGACCATGCGGGCGGTGTCCTGGATTTTGTAAAACAGAATCCGGAGGCCAGAATCTATCTTCAGCGGCAGGCGGAAGAGCCTTATTATCATGTCAGAAAAGAAGGAAGAAAATATATTGGCATGGCGCCGGAAATACGGGAGCTGCCACAGTGCATCCCGCTGGACGGAGATTTCCGGATAGATGAAGAGCTGTTTCTGTTTTCCGGAATCCGGGGGCGGAAATTCTGGCCGGAGGGAAACCGGGAGCTGAAACGGCTGAAAGACGGTGCGCTGGTGCAGGATACTTTTGCCCATGAGCAGTGCCTGGTTATAACGGAAAAGGACAGAAGGATTCTGATTTCAGGGTGTGCCCATAACGGCATTCTGAACATTCTGGAACGGTTCCGGGAGCTGTTCCATGCCTGGCCGGACGCTGTGCTCAGCGGATTTCATATGAAGCAGGAGGGCGCATTCTCACCGGAGCAGGAATACATCATCCGGGAAACCGCAGAAACCCTGAAAGAAATGGGAATGCCCTGCTTTACCGGCCACTGCACCGGAGAGCATGCTTATCGACTGATGAAAAACATTATGGGAGAACAGCTTCAGGCTATGGGAAGCGGAAGGGAGATACGAATATGAAACCGGTAATCGGAGTAATGCCCTTGTGGGATGAAGAAAAGGACAGTATATGGATGCTGCCCGGATATATGGATGGAATCAGCCAGGCAGGCGGGATTCCGGTTATCTTTCCTTTTACCGTAGACAGGGAAGAAACAGAACAGCTTGTAAACATGTGCGATGGCTTTCTCTTTACCGGAGGCCAGGACGTGGCTTCCGAATTATACGGAGAACAGCCACTGGAAGGGCTGACCGTGGACTGCCCGAAGCGGGACGGCATGGAGGCTCTGGTACTGGAACAGGCCATGGCCCTGAAAAAACCATTGCTGGGAATCTGCAGGGGAATGCAGTTTATCAATGTCATGCTGGGAGGAACACTTTATCAGGATCTGCCCCTTCAGAAGCCCTCGGAGACTGTTCATTACCAGAAAGAACCCGGCGGAGTTCCCACTCACCGGGTAAGGATAATGGAACATACACCTCTGGCAGAGCTTCTGCGGAAAGAGGAACTGGAAGTAAACAGCCGCCATCACCAGGCGGTGAAGAAACTGGGAGAGGGACTAAAAGTCATGGCCCTTTCCGCCGACGGCCTGACAGAGGCAGCCTGGTACCCGGAGTATCCCTTTCTGTGGCTGCTGCAGTGGCACCCGGAATATCTCTGTGACAAAGACGAAAACAGCCGGGCTCTGTTTGCCCGCTTTGTACAGTCCATGCAGTAAGAGGTCAGGACAGTGTGCATTCAGATTACAAGTGGAGTGAAAAAGGAGAAGAAACATATGACAACAGAACAGGTTGCGCCTTTGATGCGACCCATTATGGGAGGAATCGGACTGGCTTTTTTCCTGGTGGGGCTCATTGTTTATATTTATGAAAAGCGGAAAACCGCCAACTGTAAGGCGGAAACATCAGGAATTGTAATTGCTTATAATTTTACAGGCGGAGCGCCCCTTCCCGTTGTGGAATATCAGGTGGATGGCCGGGCCTATAGAGAAAAGCATTACTGCTACCAGGTCATTACGATAAAGAAAGAGGGACAGCCCCGCGCAGAATCTTCCGGCGCGCGGGATGTGTATATGGACGAGAACTGTGCGATGCACGTCAGAAGAGACCCTTCCATCAATTATGTGGAAGCCGCGGAACGGCTCTGGAAACCGGGGTCGGCCCTGCCGGTATACTATAACCCGAAAAAACCGGACCAGGCCTATGTGGGCAGAAAGCCCTGGAAATTTCCGGTGATGAGCCGCACGTTTATGATTACGGGAATCGCTGTGGCGCTGCTCGGACTGGCAGTCAGCCTGATGGCGACTTTGTGATACTGGCTTTGTGATACCAGGAAAAAGAGTCTTGGAGGGATGAGAAATGGCAAAAGAACAGGCAGGACTTCTGATACTGGCAGTTCTGGGAGGAATGGGACTGGTTATGCTGGTCATCGGGATTCTGATTCTGGTGCTGGACAGAAGGAAAAAGGCGGCCTGCACCGGACAGACGGTGGGAACCGTGGTAAAATACAGTTATCTCAATGGCGCGCCTCTTCCGGTGGCCGCCTACACGGTGGGCGGTGTCCCATACCAGAAAAAGCGCTACTGCCGGGCGGTGATTACCGTTAGAAGAACCGGGAAGAAGTCCCGGGTCTGGATGGATGAGAAGGATACCATACATGTGCATGGCGGGACCGTGATAAACCTGCGTGCATGGGCGGAGCAGCTGTGGCCGATGGGGTCGCCGGTAACCGTATATTTTAACCCGGAGAAGCCGAAGCAGGCTTATGTGGAACGGATTCCCCAGAAGAGTTCCTTTGTAGGATGGTTTTTTCTCTGGATGGGGCTGGGATTTGTTCTCGTGGGGCTGCTTTTCTGGTTTTTCCTGCGGTAACAGTCTGTCCGGGAAGCGGGCAGAAGAAACAGAGGCGGAAACATGAAACTGCGAAGATACAGAGAATCCGACTGCCAGGAACTGGCAGTGCTTTTTTATGAGACCGTACATGCAGTCAATATCCGGGATTATACGAAGGAGCAGGTGGACGCATGGGCTACGGGTCATGTAGACCTGGAGGCATGGAACCGCTCCTTCCTGGAACACGATACGGTAGTTGCTGTGGAAGGAGAAACGGTTACAGGATTTGGAGACATGGACGCCGGCGGATACCTGGACAGACTCTATGTGCATAAGGACTGGCAGGGAAAAGGTATTGCTGCAGAAATCTGCCGGAAACTGGAGAAGAACTGTCCTGCCGGGCGGTTTACCACCCACGCGTCGATTACCGCCAGACCCTTTTTTGAAAGCCGGGGCTACCGGGTGGTAAAAGAGCAGCAGGTGGAGCGGGAAGGCGTATCTTTGACGAACTATGTAATGGAAAAAGTGAATATACTGGGAATAAGAGACGGATACACTCTGCGGGCCGCAAAGAAAGACGATGTGGCGGCTTATCTGGACGGATTTTTTCCGGTGGAGGAAGAGACGGCCAGGCTGACCGGATGCCGGAGGGATTTTACCAGGGAAGAGGTAGAACATTTTTTCCTCCGCTGTATCCGGGACCGGAGCAGGCAGGACTTCCTGATAGAGGCTCCGGACGGGCGGATTGCAGGAGAGAGTGTGATTCACGAGGTGAATAGGGAGACGGGGAACGCCGGGTTCCGGATTGCCCTGTTTGGTGCCTGCGACCGGGGAAAGGGTCTGGGACGCTGGGCAGTGGAAAAGACAAGGGATTTTGCGTTTGAAAATATGGGACTTCAGCGCCTGGAGCTGGAGGTGTTTTCCTTCAATCCCCGGGCCCGGAAGATTTACGGAGAAGCCGGATTCCGGCAGGAAGAGGTGCTTCCAGGAGCGGCGAAGGACGGGGACAGCCCGGGAGATATCATTTGTATGGCGATAACAGAAAAGGAATGGAGAGAAATCAGGAGAAAAGGAGTGCCAAAATGAGCAGTGTGACGGAAGAAAATAGGGAAGAAAAGAATCCGCTGGGGACAGAAAAGGAAGGAAAGCTGCTGGTGAATTTTGCCATTCCCTGCATTATTTCCATGCTGGTATCGGCCCTTTATAATATTGTAGACCAGATATTTATCGGCCAGGGCGTGGGAATGCTGGGAAACGCGGCCACCAATATTGCCTTTCCCCTTTCTACCACCTGCACGGCCATCGCCCTGCTTCTGGGAATCGGGGGAGCGTCCAATTTTTCCCTGAAACTGGGAGCCGGTGAGAAGGAAGAGGCGGCAAAGTACTCGGGGAACGCCCTGGTGCTGATGGGCATTTTCGGAGTCGCCCTGTTTGCGGTGGTTATGATCTTTCTGACGCCCATGCTGCGGTTCTTCGGCGCTACGGAAGAAGTACTGCCCTATGCGGAGACCTATACCCGGATTACGGCCATCGGCTTTCCGTTCCTGATTGCCAACACGGCCATCAGCAAGCAGATTCTGGCAGACGGAAGTCCCCGGTATTCTATGATGTCCATGCTGACCGGGGCCATTATCAATACGATTCTGGATCCGATACTGATTTTTATGTTTGACATGGGAATGGCCGGGGCGGCCCTGGCCACGATTTTCGGACAGATTGTATCGTTTGGTATCAGCCTGCGGTATGTATTCCGTTTTAAGAGCGTGCGCCTGACCCGGGAAAGTTTCCGTCTGGACGGGGCCCATGTGCGGCAGATTTTCGCGCTGGGAGCCAGTTCCTGCTTTAACCAGATTGCCATTACGGTGGTGCAGATTGTCCTGAACAATACGCTGTCCTATTATGGGGCGCAGTCCGTGTACGGCTCCGAGATTCCGCTGGCCTGCGCAGGCATTATTACGAAAGTAAATCAGGTTTTTATGGCGGTTATCATCGGTATTTCCCAGGGCAACCAGCCGATTGTCGGGTTTAATTACGGGGCCCGGAAATACGGGCGGGTGCGTAGGACTTATCTGCTGGCGGTCAGTGCGGCAACGGTTCTTTCGTTTGTGGCGTTTCTCTGTTTTCAGATTTTCCCGAGACAGATTATCGCGGTGTTTGGTGCGGGAAGTGAACAGTACTTTGAATTTTCCGAACGGTATTTCCGGATTTATATGTTTTTGACGGTTATAAACGGGATTCAGCCGGTGACGTCCAACTTTTTTACTTCTATTGGGAAACCACGGCTTGGTATTTTTATGTCCCTGACCAGACAGATTCTGTTTCTGCTTCCGCTGATACTGATTTTTCCGCTGTTTCTGGGAATCGACGGCGTGATGTATGCCGGGCCCATTGCAGACGGGGCGGCGGCGCTGGTCTGCGGATACTTTATGGTGCGTGAGGTCCGGGAACTGACGAGAAAGGAAAACTTAATAAAGATTTAAAAATCCTTTATAGAATTCTCACAAATGCTGTCGTATAATGAGGAAAGACATAAAGGGAGCGATAAATAATGAAAAAACAGTCAAAAAAAGTGAAACGCCAGGCGGAAGTGCGGCAGGAGCCTGATAAAAGGATTCCGACGACCAGGTATGAGCCGGATTCGCAGACAGGGCTGACTTCCCAGCAGGTGCAGGAACACCGTCTGCACGGCTGGGCGAATACGGCGGTGGAGCCGCCTTCCAAGACGGTAAAAGAGATTGTTCATGAAAATGTTTTTACCTATTTCAACCTGATATTTGTTATTCTTGGAATTCTGCTCTGTCTGGTGGGATCTTTTCGGAATCTGACTTTTCTTCCGGTTGTTATTATCAATACACTGATTGGTATTGTACAGGAAGTCCGTGCCAAAAATGTGCTGGACAAGATGAGTATGCTGAATGCGCCCCGGGCAAGGGTAGTACGGGACGGGAAAATCTGGCTGGTGGACTCGGAAAGTCTGGTGCTGGATGATATTGTCATTTTCGGGGCCGGGAACCAGATTTGCGCCGACGCGGTGGTGGCTGCCGGGGAGGTGCAGGTGAATGAGTCTCTGCTTACCGGAGAAGCCGATGAGATTACGAAAAAGAAAGGCGACCGGCTGATGTCCGGCAGTTTTGTGGTTTCCGGACAGTGCCATGCCCGGCTGGACGCCGTGGGGGCGGATTCCTATATTTCCCGCCTGACGGTAGAGGCCAAGGCCATGGGAGAAGGGGAGCAGTCGGAGATGATTCGTTCCCTGGACAAACTGGTCAAATGGGTTGGTATCATCATTATTCCGGTGGGAATTATTCTGTTTTCCCAGAGCTTTTTCTTTAACCACGAGACGTTCCGGGACAGCATTACAGCCATGGTAGCAGCGGTAATCGGCATGATACCCGAGGGCTTGTATCTGCTGGCCAGTGTAGCCCTGGCGGTAAGCGCCATGCGTCTGGCCTCCCAGAAAGTACTGCTCCATAATATGAAGAGTATTGAGACGCTGGCCAGGGTCAACGTTCTCTGCGTGGACAAGACCGGAACCATTACGGAAAATACTATGACCGTGCATAAGGCGGTGGCTACGAAGGCCTATAAGAAGGCGAAGGAAGAAGAAAATTATCCGCCTCTCGGGGAGATGCTGGGGGATTTCGCGGCAGCCATGAGTGACGATAATATCACCATGGAGGCCATGAAGGCGTATTTCAAAAAGACGACGGGAAAGAAACCCAAAAGCATTACTTCCTTTTCCTCCGCCGTAAAATACAGCAGTGTGACCTATGAAGACGGGGTGTTTGTGCTGGGGGCGCCGGAGATGGTGCTGCGGGAGGATTATCCCCGTTATGAAAAGCGCATTGAAGATTATGCCCACAGGGGTTACCGGGTGCTGGTATTCGCAAAATACCACGGCACGGTGGATGGGAAACCTCTGACCGGAAAGGTGACGGCCCTTGGCTTTGTTCTTCTGTCGAACCCGGTCCGGAAGCGGGCAAAAGAAACGTTCCGGTATTTTGCCGAGCAGGATGTAAAGATTAAGGTTATCTCCGGGGACAATCCGGCGACGGTTTCCGAGGTGGCGAAGCAGGCCGGGATTGAGGGGGCCGGGGAGTTTGTGGATGCGTCCACACTAAAGACAGAAAAAGACGTGGAGGAGGCCGTTCAGAAATACACCGTATTTGGCCGGGTGACGCCGGACCAGAAGCGGCAGTTTGTCCAGGCCCTGAAGGCAGCCGGAAATACGGTGGCCATGACCGGGGACGGTGTCAACGACGTGCTGGCCTTAAAGGATGCAGACTGCAGTATTGCCATGGCCTCGGGCAGCGATGCGGCGGCCCAGGCGGCCCAGGTAGTACTGCTGGAATCGGATTTCTCCTGCATGCCTTCCGTCGTGCTGGAAGGTCGGAGAGTGGTAAACAATATACAGCGCTCTGCCAGCCTGTTCCTGGTGAAAAATATTTTTTCCCTGCTGCTGTCCCTGTTCTCGGCGCTGTTTATGATAACCTATCCACTGGAGCCCTCCCAGGTGTCTCTGATTAGTATGTTTACCATCGGAATTCCCGGATTTTTCCTGGCTCTGGAGCCGAACAAGAACCGGATTGAGGGACATTTCATCCCCAATGTATTACTAAAGGCCATCCCGGGCGGACTGACTGATGTAATAGCCGTCGGAGCCCTGGTCATTTACGGTCAGACCTTTGGAGTCGCCTCCGCCGACATTTCCACGGCGGCAACCATTCTGCTGGCAATCGTGGGATTCATGGTAATGGTAAAAATCAGCCAGCCCATGAACGCACTCCGGGTGGCAGTGCTGATAGGATGTTTCGTCGGACTTCTGTTCAGCAGTACCTATCTGAATCACCTGTTTGCCATCAGCGATATGTCCACCGAATGTATCATGCTGTTCGTGGTATTCGCCATTGCCGCGGAACCCGCGTTCCGCTATATCACCTTCCTGATAGAAAAAATACGGGATGTATTTCGAAAATAATTCTACGGGGACGGGTACCGGCCAGCCGGTACCCGTCCCCGTAGTCAATTCAGAGACAATTCAGATTTTTCTTGTGGCGTTATCCTGGAATCGGAAGTAATCCGGACGGTGCCGGGACTGGGTATATTCGAACATGACGCCGCCGCTGTTATAGGTCTGGCTGGTGACGACGGCCAGGCAGTTATAATCATCCAGATTCAGTTCCAGATATTTTTCATCGATTTCGGTTACTTTTTCTACGGTCATAATCCGTTTGCTGTTGACGATAGTCATATGAAGGGTCTGCTCTAAATATTCATAAATAGAGTCTTCGGCGATTTCCCGGGTCAGGCCGGGCATAATGTCATAACGGAAATAGTTGTGGTTGATAATAAGGGCTTTGCCGTCCAGATAGTGGATCCGCTGGATATAGAAAAGCTGGGTGCCCATGGGAAAACCGGTCCGGGCGGAGATTTTTTTGTCAGCAGTCAGAACGGTAAAGAGGATGACGCGGGTCCGGCCGTCCTGATGATTTCGAAGAGCGGATTCCTTAAAGGATTCGATACCTCCCATGGTGAAGGAGGACTGGGGCACGGGCTGAAAAATATTGCGGACGCCCTTCCCCTGGACGGACTGTACATACCCGTCGGAAACCAGCCGGGAAATGGCCCGTCGCACCGTATTGCGGGAGCAGTCATAGGTTTGCACCAGTACATGTTCAGAAGGAAGAAGGGCCTGGTACTCATAATCTCCGGTTTCAATTTTTGTTTTTAAATCACGGTAAATAGTATCATATTTTGTTTTGGGCATACCGAATTCTCCTGACTTGTTTAAACATCTACTTCTATTATAGAAAATCCAGGAAAAAAGTCAAGTTTTCATGATTGACATGAATTTAACGATTTATACAAAAAAATAAGAAAAACAAAATAGAAATTGTGCAATGTTTCCAGTTTAACTGGAAACCGGTTGTGTGTAAAAAAAATAGCCGGGAAGTATAATGAAAAATAGAGAACATGAAAAGAACAGCCGAAAGGAGGAATGTAACATGAGTACATTGAAAGTCGGAGTAATCGGGGTAGGCCAGATGGGGACCTATCATGCCCAGATTTACCGGAAACTGCCCCAGACCGAACTGGTGGCACTGTGCGAGTACAACGATACGAGAAGGGCACAGCTGGAGGAGGAGTTCCCTGGAGTACAGACTTATAAGGATTATAAGCAGATGCTGGAAGAGGCAGATATTGAGGCAGTCAGCATCGTACTCCCGGACAACATGCACAGAGAGGCCGTGGAACTGGCTGTAAAACACAACAAGCATATCCTGCTGGAAAAACCGCTGGCAAAAGAACTGGAAGACGGAAAAGCCCTTTATGAGATTACAAAGGACTACGACAAGGTATTTACCACCGGGTTCCTGCTGAGATTCGATCCCAGATTCGCCATGATTAAAGAAAGACTGGAAAGTGGAGAACTGGGCGACATCATTCACTGCTACGTGCGCCGGAATAGCCCGATTATCGGACCCCGCCGCTACATAGGAGCATCGGACCTGAGCATGCATGTTATGATTCACGACATCGATTACCTGAACTGGTGGATGGACTGCCAGCCGGTAAAAGTATTTGCAAGAAACAGAAGCGTGCTTCTGAAAGAAAACCACATGAATGACGTTATCTATGCCATCGTGACATACGAAAACGGCGCAATCGCCTGCATGGAAGCCTGCTGGACCCTGCCGGAGAATTCACCGACGATTATCGACGACAAGGTAGAACTGGTAGGAACAAAAGGCGTGGCTTATGTGGATTCCTGTGACCATGGCGTGCGGTTCGTATCCCAGAAGGGCATTGAGTATCCGGATTCCCGCCACTGGTATTATGTGAACGGCGAAGTGTGCGGAGACCTGGCAGAAGAGGTTATCGCTTTTGTAAACAACATTGCGACCGGCACAAAATCCATCATCACACCGAAGCAGTCCTACGACGCCCTGCGTGTGGTGGACGCCATCGAACGTTCAATTAAGGAAGGAAGAGAAGTAGAGATTTAGAAAGGAAAATAATATGGGAAATGAAGTATCATTACGTGTAAAGGCACAGCGTTTTGGGGGAAAACTAAGTGCCATGATTCTGCCCAATCTGGGCGCGTTTATGGGCTGGGGAATTATTACGGCAATCAACGCATTTGCACCGAACGAAATGCTGACTGCCTTCGTGTCACCGACACTGACCTACCTGCTTCCGCTGCTGATTGCCATGTCAGCCGGAAGAATGGTTTATGAAGAAAAAGGCGCAATCATCGCCGCCTTTGCCACCATGGGCGTAATCCTCGGGGCAGACATCACCATGCTGCTTGGCGCCATGATTATGGGCCCGCTGGCAGCCTGGATTCTGAAAAAAGTTGACAAATGGATTGAGCCGCATATTCCGATTGGATTTGAGCTGCTGATTGGAAACCTGACCGTGGCCATCATCGGCGCCCTGCTCGCCATCGTGGGCTATGTGGCCCTGGCTCCGGCCATCAGTTCCCTCTCCGGACTGTTCGCCGCAGGCGTATCCTTCCTGCAGGAGAGAGCACTGCTTCCTCTGACAGCCATCTTCATCGAGCCGGCCAAGGTACTGTTTTTGAACAATGCCATTGGTCAGGGTATTCTGACTCCGCTTGGAACCACACAGCTTGCCGAACTGGGCAAATCCGTGCTGTTCCTGCTGGAATCCAACCCGGGCCCCGGTATCGGAATCCTGCTGGCTTACTGTGTATTCGGAAAAGGGAACGCAAAAGCAAATGCTTATGGAGCTTCCATCATCCATTTCTTCGGTGGAATTCATGAGATTTACTTCCCATATATCCTGATGAAACCGAGCCTTGTTATCGCAGCCATCGCCGGCGGTGTAACAGGTACCTTCCTGTTCACGACTCTGGACGTGGGTCTGGTAGGAGTAAGCTCTCCGGGAAGTGTTATCACCATCATGATGATGGCAG
>DSTFC04002__coassemble_936_pt1 | contig 23990 bp, 20 predicted proteins | sample DSTFC04002__metabat2_high_PE_021 | metagenome-assembled genome bin DSTFC04002
AGAAACAGATTTCAACTAAATCGGGATATCCGCCAGATTATTTTCTTTCACGGTTCAGTGGGTATCCTTCCAGCGGCCAAAGGACTCTGTCCGGCCTTTCATTGCCAGTGCGGTTCCCAGTACATTCACGATTCTTCCGGCCACGGTCACGGCATAGAACCGGCTGCACTCTCCGTTTTCGCATTCCCGGTTTGCCTTCTCCCAGTTTATAGAAATATAGGCCGCCACCGTCAGGGCCAGAAGGGCCGGCAGGAAAAACCGTTCCTGCCAGAACCAGAAGACGCCCCCGGAAACCAGTGTGAACATTCCTGACGCAGCCAGAAGCCACCAACGTCTTTTCCCCGCTTCCCCGGCGCGGGAAAACAGAATCCATAATATCAAGACAAGCACTGCCGTCATGCCCCAGAAAAGCGCAAACCCGGCAGGTTCCGGTGCAGTCCCTGCAGTTTCGCCTCCCACAGCAGCCAGAATGCCGCACAGTTTCATCAGAAGCGGAGACAGAACTGCTGCCGCCAGGACAAATGCCGTCACCTGAACAGCCGCATTTGCCGAAAGTCCCAGCAGTGCGCACAGCACACAGAGAATCCCGAAAGGCAGAAGTTCCGGCAGTATATTTTCCACATCCGCCTTAAGGAACCATTTCCCCGCCGCCAGGGATACAGCAAGGTTCAGCAGAAGCGCGCCCTCCAGCATCAGCATAACCTGGAGATTCATCTGGCATTTTCCGATAATCTTCTTTGTCATGTCCTCCTTCAGTACCTGCCGGAGCCGCACTGCCCAGAAAGCCTGTTTTTCGTCCATAATGTCCTCGCTGATATCTGCCAGCACATATTCTTTTTTCACAATCAGACTGCAGATTTCTTCTGTCTGGCGGAGATTCTGCGTCTCTTTCCGTATCTCATCCAGACGGCGCTTCATGGCATCTTCCAGAGAAATCTGCCCTTTTTCTATTTCCAGAATTTCATTCACCGGAACCCCCAGCATGCGAAGCACCTTAATTTTTTTCAACAGCTCCACGTCCTCTTCGGAATACTCCCGATAATTATTTTCGCCTCTTTCCGGCTTTATCAGACCTTCCTTTTCATAGAACCGGATATTACTGCCGGAGATTCCCGTAAGCTGCTCTGCCTGACGAATCTTCATAATACCTCCCCCTTTTTTCTTTCATTGTAAACCTTAAAGTCTGTGAAAGGTCAAGCAGAAATAACAGAATTCTATCCAGAATACAGTTTCAACCGGGGGACAGACTCCCCCGGTTGAAGCAGATTAGAAATGTCAGAAATATTTCTGATTGAGTTTGTACACAGCCACGCTGAACCATACCAGCACGGCCATCAGCAGAATAAGGACAGCCCAGAATACCGCCAGTGGCACAGCCTGTACATAGGAATTGTAAATATCCATAACGCCATATATCAGCATCATCGCGCCAAGAATCAGCATCCTGGGAAATGCCGCCGCCATGTACGCGGCTTTGTCCTTGCATTTGTTCGGATTGTAACCCTTGGGCATCAGCACGGGGTTCCCGATGTCGCCTGTGGCTCTCATCTTAAACGCCGTATAAAAAACATAGATTCCACCGACCAGGCCGATGATTCCAAAAAGTCCGCCAAAATCATCCATACTCTCTTCTGTCCTCCCTTTACTTTACGCCAAGTATTTCTTTCACCGTTTCTTTCATCCCGTCCGGAGGGCATTCCCGCTTATGAAGAATTTCCGCGTGAAGCACATCCTTTACTGCCCGGGGAATCTCTGTCCCGGACACCTCATGCAGCTTCTCTATCAGAGCCTCTTCCTCCAGCCCGCCGTACGCCGGGTCGATAGCCGTCAGCACACTGCGGGCAAATTTATAGGGACTGGCCGTAGAGACAATCACCGTCTTTCTCGTGTCGCCGCTGTCCCGGCGGTAATCCCGGTAAACAGAGGCCGCCACCGCAGTATGGGTGTCCATCACGTAACCGGTGTTCCCGTAAATACTGCGAATGGTTTCCCCTGCCTGTTCCCCGGTGGCATATCCGGCAGCAAAATCCGACAGATTCGCCTTCATTTCCCCGGTGATGGCATAGGTGCCTTTCGTCCGCAGTTCCCCCATCAAATCACTGTCTTTTCTGGCGTCTTCCCCGGAAATCCGGTAAATCAGCCGTTCCAGGTTGCTGGAAATCAGAATATCCATGGAAGGGGAGGCAGTCAGCACAAAATCCCGGTTCTTATCGTACACGCCGCTCTGGAAAAAGTCGTACAGCACTTTATTTTCATTAGACGCGCAAATCAGTTTTGCAATGGGGAGTCCCATCTGCTTTGCGTAAAACGCCGCCAGAATGTTTCCGAAATTACCGGTGGGCACCGTTACATTTATCTCCTCACCCTCCGTAATCTCCTCATTCTGAAGCAGCTTTCCATAAGCATAGACATAATATACTATCTGGGGTACCAGTCTGCCGATATTGATGGAATTGGCAGAGGAAAACTGCCAGCCGGACTGCTCCAGTTCCGCCGCCAGCTCTTTGTCTTCAAACAAAGCCTTCACACCGCTCTGGGCCTGGTCAAAATTCCCGTGAATAGCCACCACGCTGGTATTGTCTCCCTTCTGGGTCACCATCTGGAGTCTCTGAATCTCGCTGACCCCGCCCTTCGGGTAAAACACAATGATTCTTGTCCCTTCTACATCTGCAAATCCGGCGAGAGCAGCTTTTCCTGTATCTCCGGAAGTGGCCGTCAGAATCACAATCTTATTTTTCACCTGATTCTTTCTGGCCGCCACCGTCATCAGATGGGGCAGAATGGAAAGCGCCATATCCTTAAAGGCAATAGTAGGCCCGTGGAAAAGCTCCAGGTAATAAGCATCCTCCACCTTCGCCAGAGGCGCGATAACCTCCGTGTCGAACCGGGAATCGTAAGCCTTTGCAATACAGTCCTTCAGTTCCTCTTCCGTGTAATCCGTCAGGAATTCCTTCATGATTACAAAAGCAGTTTCCTGGTAGCTCATATCCTTCAGCACATCCAGGGATACGGGAAGCTTCGGAATCTCCGTGGGCACATAAAGGCCCCCGTCTTCCGCCAGTCCCTTCAGCACTGCCTGGGAGGCAGTTACCGGTTCGCCGGTTCCCCTGGTGCTTTTATACCGTAAATTCATGCTCTTCCACCTTTCCAGTTTTTTCATTCCGCTTCATTATACCATGCAGGATTCCCCGGCGCAAGGAAGACTGCAGGGTACGCCCCTCTTCTACCAGGGCTGCATGGCTCCGCCTTCTTCGGCAGGACGGCAGTTTCTGGCAAACAGATTCAGACAGCCTTTCTGCTCCTTCAGCGGCGGACATACCCAGTTCTCCCGGCGCCTTGCAAGCTCTTCGTCCGAAACCAGAAGGGTCAGTTCGCCTTCCCGGGTATCCATGATAATCTCGTCCCCGTCCTCTACCAGAGCGATGACACCGCCGTCGTACGCTTCCGGGGACACATGTCCCACAATCGCTCCATAATTAAACCCGGAAAAACGGGCGTCGGAAACCAGCCCCACACTGGTGTGAAGACCATGTCCAATCAGGGCGTCAATGCTCAGCATCAGTTCCTTCATGCCCGGAGCCCCTTTGCATCCCTCGTACCGGATAACCAGAATATCGCCCGGCACAATCTTTCCTGCCTCAATCGCCTCAAATGCGGCCCGGTCTCCTTCAAACACCTTCGCTTTTCCTTTCATGTATTTCACGCTTTCCGGCACGCCCGTGGGACGGACGATAGCCCCGTTTGGCGAAAGGTTTCCACGCATTACCCGCAGTCCCGGCTCATGGAACAGCGGATTTTCCAGGCTGTGGATAACGTCTCCCGGCTCCGCTTTCACGGTATCCAGGTATTCACCCAGGGTGGCGCCGTTCATCATCCTGACATCTTTATGAAGTTTTCCCTCCAGCATTTTCAGCACAGCCGGAACTCCTCCTGCATAGTGAAAATCCACTACCGTATAGGGGCCGCTTGGTATTACGGCGTTGATGCAGGGAATCTCCTCTGCATACCGGTCAAAATCTTCCAGGGTAAGCGGAATTCCCAGTTCGTATGCCATAGTCAGAATATGCAGTACGGCATTGGTGGAACCTGCCACTGCCATATCAAACATAATGGCGTTTTCCAGTACTTCCTTTGTAATCAAATCGGACGGCCTTCTTCCGGATTTCACCAGTTCTACCGCAAATTTCCCGGCCAGTCTCGCCTGCCGGAGTTTCTGGTTGTCGGACGCCGGAACCGTAGCCGTTCCCGGCATAACCAGATTCATTACTTCTCCCAGCATCTGCATGGTATTGGCCGTTCCCATGGACGGACAGGCGCCAAAAGACGGGCAGACTGCCTCTTCCATCTCGTACAGCTCTTCTTCAGAAGCGCCGGAAAAACGGGCCACGTCCAGGTCCGCCTCCACAATCGCCTTACCGCAGTAATGTCCCGGCTGCATGGAGCCGCCCGTTACCACCATGGAAGGAATATCCACCCGGGCCGCCGCCAGATAACAGCCGGCAATAATATTGTCGCAGGAAGCAATCATCACCAGTCCGTCAAAATTATGTACCCTGGTGACGAACTCCACGGACATGGCTACGATGTCTCTTCCCACCTGCTCGTATTTCAGTTCTTCCGCCCCATTGGCAATGTTTCCACAGGTGGCCGGGATTCCGAATTCCACCGGCACGCCGCCGGCCTCCCAGATTCCCTGCTTCACCGCCTCTGCAATCTGCCGCAGATGGGCGCTTCCCGGAGACCCCTCCATATAGGAATTGGGCACTCCAATATGCGGTTTTGTACGGATGTCCTCGTCAGAATAACCGGCTGCCTTCATCATCACCCGCCGGTGTGCCGCCTCCGGTCCGTTCCAGTATGATTTCATGTCTGTTCTCCTCCTAAAGCGTTCTATTTTTCAGAATGCCATTCTGTTCCCGCGCCTGCTTCTCTTGCCCGGTCATAAATGGATTTTGCCGCCAGCAGATCCTGGGTTCCGATACCGACGGTCTTAAAGACAATGATTTCCTCGTCGTTTTCTCTTCCGGTCACTTCTCCCAGCAGAACCTGACCCAGGTCTCCAGTAAAGTCTTCCCGGGTGATGATTCCCTTTTCCAGCGGAATCAGAATATCCCCGGCCTCGGAGAGCACCGCTTCCTCGGAGTCAAAATAAATTTTGGAAGCCCGGGTCAGGATAACCGGGTCCATCTCCTGCATATGCGGCTGATAGGAACCCACACAGCTTACCGTGGCTCCCGGTTTTACCTTTGTCCCGTCAAACACCGGACGTGAGGAAGGGGTTACTGTCACCAGCAGGTCTGCGTCCGCCACTGCATCGTCTGCGCTTTCGGCCGCCACTATCCGGGCGCCGTAGTCTTTCAGTTCTTCATTCATCTTTTCTGCAAAAGCCACCAGCCGTTCCCTGCTTAAGTCAAATACCTTCACTTCTTCCAGGTCCCGCACCGCCACCATGGCTTCCAGCTGGGTGGCCGCCTGGCCGCCGGTTCCAATCAGAGCGCCCTTTTTACAGTCCTTTCTGGCCAGCACGTCAAAGGCCGCTCCCGTGGCGCCGCCTGTCCGAAGCTGCGTCACATAAGTCCCGTCCAGAACAGCGGAAACCATACCGTTTGTCCCGTCAATCAGCAGAACCTGGGCCGGCGTGGTGGGCAGTCCCTTCTCAATGTTTCCCGGAAAAACGTTGACCACTTTCAGGGCCGCCGTATCCAGTTCCGCCACATAGGACGGCATGAATAAAAAGGACCCGTTATGGGCCGGAGCCTGAATATTGGTTCTGACCGGGGAATCACTTTTTCCCTGGGAAAACAGCCGGAAAGCTTTTTTGTCCGCCTCCACGGCGTCCCGCATGGTAAACACCCTGCGGATGTCGCTTTTTGATAATAACAGCATGGAAATAAAACCTCCTTTAGCACACTAATAGATAAAATTACTATATCTTTCCAGAAATTTTACAATAGACTATAGTCTATAAATTTATAGAATTTTTCAATATTGCAAAAATTCCCGGGCCTTTTATACCCGGGAATTTTCTGTAAAATTCTTCTATTTTTTGCTGTTTGTGTAATTCACAAGGCCGCCCGCCTTAATCAGCTTCTGCATGAATTCCGGAAACGCCTGTCCCTGGAACTCGGTTCCTTTTGTGCGGTTGTAGATTTTTCCGCTGTCAAAATCCACTTCCACTTCATCTCCGGCATCAATCCCCTTTGCCGCCTCCGGACATTCAATAATAGGAAGCCCGATGTTAATGGCATTCCGGTAGAAAATCCGGGCAAAGGTCTCTGCAATGACACAGCTTACACCTGCTGTCTTCAGACAGAGGGGCGCATGTTCCCGGGAGGAACCGCAGCCAAAATTTTTATTCGCCACAATCAGGTCCCCCGGCTGTACCTTTTTCACAAAATCCGGGTCGATATCTACCATGGCATGGCTTGCCAGTTCCTGCGGGTCAAAAGAATTCAGGTATCTTGCCGGAATGATAACATCCGTGTCTACATTGTCTCCATATTTAAATACATGACCGCATGCTTTCATTATTCTTCACCTGCTTTCTCTGGATTTGCAATATATCCTGCAATGGCACTGGCCGCCGCCACCTCGGGGGAAGCCAGGTAAATCAGGGATTCTGTATCTCCCATTCTGCCTACAAAATTCCGGTTCGTGGTGGATACACATTTTTCTCCCTTCGCCATAACACCCATGTGACCGCCCATGCAGGGTCCGCAGCTGGGCGTATTGAACGCGCATCCGGCGTCCACGAAAATCTCTGCCAGGCCTTCTTTGATACACTGTTTAAAAATCTTCTGGGTAGCGGGAATGACCATAACCCTTACATCCGGATGAACGGTGTGTCCTTTCAGAATGGCTGCTGCCCTTCTCATATCCTCCATCCGTCCGTTGGTGCAGGAACCGATAACCACCTGGTCAATCTTAATGGGCTCCATCGCCTCAATCTCATCGATGGTCTTCGCATTTCCCGGAAGATGGGGGAATGCCACGGTAGGACGGACCTCAGACAGATTCACTTCCACTACTTCATCATACTCGGCGTCCTCGTCCGCTTCATAAACCTTCCAGGACTTGGCGGAATGTTCTTTCATATAAGCCTCTGCCTTTTCGTCCACCGGGAAGATTCCGTTCTTGGCGCCTGCCTCAATAGCCATGTTGGCCATGGTAAACCGGTCGTCCATGGAAAGCGCTCCGATACCGTCTCCGGTAAACTCCATGGATTTATAGAGCGCGCCGTCCACGCCGATTTTTCCGATAATATGAAGGATAATATCCTTCCCGGTTACATATTTTCCGGGCTTTCCGGTCAGCACAAACCGGATAGCGGAGGGAACCTTAAACCACAGCTCACCGGTGGCCATCCCGGTGGCAATATCCGTGGTGCCGACACCCGTGGAGAATGCGCCCAGCGCACCATATGTGCAGGTGTGGGAATCCGCTCCGATGATACACTCTCCGGCAACTACCACGCCGGCCTCCGGCAGAATGGCATGCTCCACTCCGGATTTTCCCTGCTCAAAATACCACTTCAGTCCCTGTTCCTTCGCGAATTCCCGGATTGCCTTGGAATTCTCTGCGGATTTAATATCTTTATTTGGCGTAAAATGGTCCGGCACCAGCACAACCTTCTCCCGGTCAAACACCTGGTCCGCCATCTGGCGGAAAATCGGGAGAGCCATCGGTCCGGTAATATCATTTGCCATGACTACGTCCAGTTTTGCTTCGATTAACTGTCCTGCTTTTACTTCGTCCAGTCCTGCATGGGCAGCAAGAATCTTCTGCGTCATCGTCATTCCCATGATGATTTCCTCCTTCAGCTTTTATTTTCTGAGTGTTATTCTACCACACTTCACAATGACAGCGCAAGAAAGAAACAGAGAGAGGATAAGAAGAGTCAAGGCCGCCTTATCCCCGGTCTTTACCGTAAAAGTCCGCTGTTCCCCGGCCGGTCCTTCTCCCCCGGAAGTCCCAGGCGTCTCCTCCGGCTGAAAGGTCACAGTCTGGCCCTCATCCTCCAGGTCCGCGTGTTCTGCCACCTTCTCCTCATCCAGGTACATAGTCTCAAAAACAACAGTCTGGCGTCCTGCCATGGAGGAGGCGTCAAAGGGGAAGTAAAGTTCCACGGTCTCCTCTTCCTTTTCTGCCGTCAGAGTATACTCGGCCCGTACTTCTTTTTCGGAAACCAGTAGAGGTTCTCCGGTCTCTTTGTCCATCAGGACTCCCCGGATGACATAAGTTTTCCCCGGTTCCAGATTCCGGCAGGAAACCGCGTCGATAATAACCATGTTCTTTGCCGCCTCTGTCGTCTGCGTCTCCGTGTCCGCGGCCCTGGCCGAAGTCCCGATTTCCGGCAGGGGTCTGGCATCGTTGGTCAGGGTCCCCAGCGTAACCGTATGGTTTTCCCGGGAAATCACTATCTCAAAGGGCGGAATCAGCACCCGGTCCCGGTTGTTTTCGCAGGGCAGTTCTTCGATAAAATACGTGTCATAGGGAAGCGCGCCGCGCCCAGACTCCGGTTCCCCGCCTCCAAACCATACGCCGTCCCGGGCGGAGGTACCCGCATTGGTATTGCTGGTATGGGGATTCCAGGTATCTGCCGTGGAGGCGAACCCGTTTTCATCCGTCACGATAATGTGGCTCTCCCCGGTGGTTTTCGAGGTAATCTGAAAGGGAATCCCGGCCAGACGCTTTAGCGTACCGTCCGCCGCCTTCACCAGTTCCAGGTCTCCGCGAATCACTTCCTCTTCCACGCCCAGGCAGGAAAATACCGGCAGTCCGGTTCCCTCTCCCGGAAGCAGAGGCAGGACAAAGAGGTCCTCCCGGGGCAGGTAGCCTTCCGGAGCCGCCGTTTCTTCTATGGTCAGCGTACCATAGGGCAGAACCGTCTCTTCCCCGTACCGGTACAGTTCGTCGCCGCCGGACCGGTATTCGTCAGAATAGAATATCTTTCCATCTGCATCCGTGGTAAACTCCCAGGTTCGAAGCGGCGTCTCTCCTTCCGCGGCAGGGTCGGTTGTCAGAACGCAGTCATAATAGCGGACGGTAAACCTGGCGCCTGCAAAAGAGGCGCTTCCCTGGGGCAGGGTTTCCCCCGTCTCCCGGTCCACTTTTTCCAGCAGAAGCTCTGTTGTCACCCTTCCCGGCTCTTCCGTGCAGGTGTAAACTGCGGTCTCCCCGGTTTTTACGGTAATGCTTCCCGTATCCGGATTCAGCAGATATCCTCTGGGCGCTTTCACCTCCCGGATTTCATACTCTCCCGGTTCCAGGCCTTCCGCCCTGGCATATCCGTTTTCATCCGTCACCAGCCTGGCGGCCTCCTGCCCGGTACTCTTCTGATAAAGGGCATACTCCGCCCCTTCCAGCGTGTAATACCGCTTGTCCTGAGAAAATTCCGGCACAGCCGAAGATTTCTGAAGCTCCACATTTCCCGTATGGGTGATTTTAAACAGATACACCGTAGAAGGTGATTTGGGCACTATCTCCGATATCTGGTTTCCACGGGAAGGCTTTGTGGCCGAATGCCAGAACACGTTATCGGTGCTTTTGTTTCCCCAGAAAAATCCAATATGGCAGTCGGCGTCCTCCTCTTCCCAGGAAAGCGGTTCGAAATAGATAATGTCGCCTTTCTGCGCCTGCCCGGAAGCCAGCAGTTCCTCCACGGTATTATAGTGATAATATTCCACCGCATTTTCCGTTATCCAGTGATACCAGTTGGAAGCGTTGATTTTCCCTCCGGTATACCCTCTTCCTCCAATGCCGGATAAATCCGCTCCGCATTTTTCCAGCACAAAGGCCACAAACCCGGTACAGTTCATTCCTCCGTTTCCCCCATACTCCCCGTTGGGCCGCATACAGTTTTCCGGCGTCAGGGGAGACGCATCGTAGGGTGTACCAAGGTAATAGCCGTCCTGCTCATGGGCAGAAAGCTCTGCCTGAATGGCTCCGGGCCTTACCCCCAGCTTCTCATCCAGCTTTACCAGATCCGTATTCTTCTGTGTGTCTGCGGATTTCACAAGAGCTGCCGCCCGGCTTCCCGATATCAGACAGCATACTGCTGCCAGAACGGCAGCCATTCTTTTCCATAATCCTGATTTGCTTTTCATCAGTTCTCTCCTTTTCTGTTACGAAAAGAAGGACTTATAAGACGAGTACCCATATCATACGATACGGGTACCCAAAAGTCAATGCACGAAAATCTTATCTTTTTCTTAACAGTCCGCGCCGCCCTTACACGAACAGCAGACCCACCTGATATACCAGTACACTCATCATCCAGGCGGTCAGCAGCTGATACAGCACGAACAGCGCCGTGATTTTCCGGCTTCCCACCTCCCGGTTCATGGTGGCGATGGTGGCCGTGCAGGGAACATAAAGCAGGCAGAACACCATCATGGCATAGGCGTTGGCCGGGCCGAATCCCATACTGCCCAGAAGGCCAGCCAGGGATGACATGCCTGCGTCTCCGGTAATGTTTGCAATGCCGAAGAGCACGCTGCAGCTGGAAACCACCACTTCTTTTGCCGCGATTCCGGAAATCAGGGCTACCACAATCTGCCAGTATCCCAGACCGGCCGGCCTAAATACGGGAACAATCACCCGCCCGATTATAGCGCCGAAACTCCGGCCGATATCCGTGGTATATCCGCTGGGACCAAAGTTCAGCAGCACCCACATAATCACGGAAGCAAAAAAGATAACCGTCCCGGCCTTGGTCAGGTAATCCTTTACTTTCTCCCACACATAAATGCCAATCGTCCGGGCATTGGGGGCCTTATACTCCGGCAGTTCAATCAGAAGGGCGTGCTCTGCCCTGCTTTTGTCTATCCGGGACAGCACGAAAGCGGTTCCCACGGCCACGACTATGCCGAGCAGATACATGGAATAGCACACCAGCATGGCATAATTTCCAAAAAACATCGAGGAAAACAGCACATAGACCGGAAGTCTGGCACTGCAGGACATAAACGGCGTAATCAGAATGGTTTTCAGTCTATCCCTGCGGTTTTCCAGCGCCCGGGACGCCATCACCGCGGGCACCGAACAGCCAAATCCCAGCAGAAGCGGAATAAAGGCACGTCCGGAAAGCCCCAGACTGCTCATCAAATCATCCATCACATAGGCCACCCGGGCCATATAGCCGCTGTCCTCCAGAAAGGCCAGGGCCAGAAACAGGATAAAAATATTAGGCAGAAATGTCAGAATGCCGCCCACCCCGGAAATAATCCCGTCCACAATCAGGGAAACCAGCATGGGACTGGTGCCTGCCGCTTCCAGGCCCTGGGATACCAGTGCGGAAAACTGTTCCAGTCCGAATTCAAAATACCCCTTCAGCCAGTCTCCTATGGTAAATGTAAGGAAAAACACCAGGGCCATAATGCCCAGGAAAATGGGCAGTCCCGTATATTTCCCGGTAAGCCACCTGTCAATCCGGTCTGTTTTTTCAGATTTTTCTTCTTTGTTTACCAGAGTCTCCCCGATAATTTCATCGATAAAATCATATTTCTCATTGGTAATTTCTTTTTCCAGGCTCTCCGGAACCAGTTCTTCCAGCCGCTCCAGCGGATAATGTTCCAGCACGTCCTGGTCCCGTTCCAGATACTTCAGGGCATACCACCTGGGATTCTCCATATCCGGGTAAGTCTTTTTCATCTCCGCCATCACTGCGTCTATTCTGTCCTCAATCTCATCACTGTACACCATGGCGTACTCTTTGTGATGGTCATGAACATGGTGGGACGGTGCCTCCCCGGGATGATGATGAATCAGCGGATCCTGAATCTCCCGGTCCTGGTGATGGGCCACGGCATGCATCAGAATCGACAGCCCGCTTTTCTTTCGGGCCGATACCGGAATCGTGGGAATTCCCAGCATCTCCGGCAGACGGTGCAGGTCGATTTCCATACCCCGCTCCTCTACAATGTCCATCATATTCAGGGCCAGCACTACCGGCTTTCCAAGTTCAATAAGCTGCAGAGTCAGATACAGGTTCCGTTCCAGGCAGGAAGCGTCCGCAACGTCCACGATTACGTCCACCTCATCGCTCAGAATGCATTCCCGGGACACCCGCTCCTCCATGGTATAAGAAGTCAGACTGTAAATCCCCGGCAAATCGATGAGCCGGAACTCCTGGCCGTCATAAACCGTCTTTCCCTCTTTTTTCTCCACGGTAACCCCCGGCCAGTTGGCCACCTTCAGATTGGCCCCGGTGTAGGCATTAAAAAGCGTCGTCTTTCCACAGTTTGGATTCCCGATGAAGGCCACGTTGACTGGTTTACTCATTTTCATCGCCCTCCTTCACCAGAATATGCCGGGCTATCCGCTGTCCCAGGGCAAAACGGGTGCCCCGGAACCGGACCGTCATGGCTCCTTTTTTATCATTATTCAGAATCTGAACGCGGGCTCCCCGGGTCAGTCCCAGGGCTTCCAGCCTCCGTTCCAGTCCTCTTTCCAGTTCAATGTCCAGCACGGTATAGCTGTACCGGTTTTTTCCTTCTTTCAAGTTCATGGTGTCTCTCTCTCCTTTGTCCGGCGTACAAAAACTCTGTACCTTTCCTATTATATCGTTGTGAAAGTTCCGGCGCAATGCTTATTGAATTTTTTTCTCAGTACCGTTTACATCACGGACATGGCAGTATATAATAATCAAAAACAAAAAAGGAGCGTCACCCCTATGCAACAGCTTTATTTTTTTCTGCTTTTTTTCTTTTTTTACGCATTTATCGGCTGGTGCGCCGAGGTGGCCTTTGCCGCCTGGAAAAGCCGCCGTTTTGTAAACCGGGGGTTCCTGAACGGCCCTGTCTGCCCTATTTACGGTCTGGGCGTAAGTCTGGCTGTTCAGCTGCTGTCCCCTTACCAGTCCAGCATCCCGCTGCTGTTTGTGGCCAGCGTCATTCTCTGTACCGCGCTGGAGTGGTTTACCGGCTTTCTTCTGGAAAAACTTTTTCACAGCAAATGGTGGGACTACTCCCATCTGCCCCTGAATCTGAACGGCTATGTATGCCTCCCCTTTTCGCTTCTCTGGGGTGTGGCCTGCGTACTGATTGTGAAAATCATTCATCCCCTTGTATACCAGATGCTGGCCCTGATTCCGGTTCCTCTCGGCGTAGTTCTTCTGGTGATATTCTGTGCCGTTCTGGCGGCAGACCTTGCGGTAACCGCCTCCAGTATCCTGAAACTGAACCGGCAGCTGGAAAAACTGGAAGAAATTACTGCGGAACTGCATCAGATTTCCGACCATATCGGGGAATCCATATACGAACGGACGACAGCCGCCATCGAGAAGCAGGAAGAGTTAAAAGAAACCTTTGCCGCCCATAGGACAGAGGCTATGGAAACGGTGGAAAATGTCTCCGAAACCATGGAATCGGTATCCGCAGAAATGCGGGAAAGAATCGCAGGTCTCCGGGAAAAATCCCGGCAGCTTGCAGAGAATCTTCCTCCGGTACAGCTTCGTCTGCTGCGGGCTTTCCCGCGTATGGAAAACCAGCGGCACCGTCAGGCTCTGGAGGACTTAAGAAAACGATTAAAACAACTGGAAAAACGGCGGTAAAAACCCGCCGTTTTTCTTTACAGTACTTTTTTCAGGATTTTTTCCTTCCAGCTTCGGTAGGGAGGATAGCGAAGCGGGTTGTCCACACGGATGCATTTATCCAGAATACTCTGATAATGCGAAAACGTATCAAATCCCGCTTTTCCATGGCAGGCCCCCATGCCGCTGTTTCCTACCCCTCCAAAAGGCAGGCGGGACGAAGCCAGCTGTATTACTGTATCGTTTATACAGACGCCGCCGGAAGTGACGCTTTGCAGAAGTTCTTCCACCCGCTCTTTTCTGCCCGTAAACAGATACAGAGCCAGCGGAGACGGCAACGGCGAAAGCATCCGGACAACCTCCTCCATATCGTAAAAAGTCAGCACCGGAAGTACCGGCCCGAAAATCTCCTCACGCATCACCGGAGAATCCCAGGAAACCTGGTCCAGCACGGTCGGCTCTATCTTCAGACGGTTCTTATCCATCCGACCGCCGCAGACTGCCTGGCCGCTTCCAAACAGACGGGCCAGACGCCGGAAATGCTTCTCATTCACAATTCTGGGATAATCTTCGGATTCCAGGGGATGCTCCCCGTACATCCGGTGAATTTCCTTTTCTATCAGATGAAGCAGCTTTTTCTTCACCTTTTTCTGCACCAGCAGATAGTCCGGCGCCACACAGGTCTGTCCGGCGTTTAGAAATTTCCCCCACACAATCCGCCTGGCCGCCAGCTTCAGATTCGCCGTCTCATCCACAATGCAGGGGCTTTTTCCGCCAAGTTCCAGGCTCACCGGCGTCAGATGGGCCGAGGCTTTTTCCATCACCAGTTTTCCCACCGGAACACTTCCGGTAAAGAAGATGTAATCAAAATGTTCTTCCAGCAGTCCCTCGTTTTCCTTCCTGCCCCCTTCTGCCACCGCCACATAGCAGGGCGGAAACAGGGCGTCCGCCATACAGCGGATAATGTGGGACGTATGGGGCGCGTAGGCAGAAGGCTTCACTACGGCACAGTTTCCCGCCGCCAGCGCAGATACCAGCGGCACCAGGCTTAGCTGGAAGGGATAGTTCCAGGGAGCCATCACCAGCACCACACCCCGGGGTCTGGGAAGAGAAAACGCCCGGCCCGGAAACTGGGCCAGGGACACCCCTGTCCTCCGGGGTCTGGCCCAGTTATCCAGGTGAGCCAGGCTGTATCGGATTTCCTCTTTTACAATACTGATTTCCGTCATAAAAGCCTCCGATGGAGATTTGCCCATGTCCAGAAACAAAGCCCTCTCAATCTCCCGTTCATGAGTCTCTATCCACCGGTATATCCTCCGCAGCTGCCGCTTTCGGAAGGAAAGGGAGCGGGTACTCCCGCTCCGGAAAAATTTTCTCTGTTTTTGAATCAGATTTCTGTAATCCATGGATTTCCTTTCCGCTTTAATGCTTTCTTTTGATTTTATCCAGATAGGGGATTTCTATCGGGTCAATGGGGTCAATCGGCTGCTCTTTTTTGATTTTTTTATTTCTCCAGTGCATGCGGAGCAATGCGCCGCACCGGTTGTACACCCAGAAGGACGCCACAAGAAGCTTGTTTACTTTTCCAATCTTTTCCTTGGTCGTTCCCGCATAGTATTCCCCTTCCGCACGAATGGGAAGTTTTTTCCTCACCTGCATAATCAGATCCAGTTCCGTTTTTACCGGCTCGGGAAATACTGTATAGGCCATGCCGGCACACTCCACCTTATGGGCGTCGCTTCCGCCAAATCCGGTTTTTTCATATTTGTCCGCCAGAAGTTTTGCCCCTCCGTTGGAGGCCGGCGGTTCACAGGCATTAAAGGTCTCCACAAAGTCAAATTTTGCAAGCAGGTCCGGATTTTTCCGAAAACACTTGGTATTCGTAAAACTCATGTACTTCTCCCCGCAGGGATGTGCCGGACCGCAGATACCGCCATGATGGTGCACAAAATCAATCAGAAGCGAAATCGGGAGTCCCCTCAGTTCCAGAAGCCGCATCTTGACACCCTGGGGCATGATAATCAGAATATGTCCTGCGTCCAGGGTATCGTACTCAATCCCTTTGAGCACCACAAAGTCGGTATACTTTTTGCCTTTCATACTCAGTTTCCAGTGACGGTATCCGTTATAGGTATCGTGGTCTGTTATCAGCATTCCGTCCAGTCCGCGCTCTTTCAGTTTCCGGATATAGTCCTCCAGAGAAACCTTGCTGTCAATAGAACCTTCTTTCACATGGCAATGCATATCGATTTTCATAACTGCTCACCTCGCTGTCTTCTGTCTATATTATACCCTTTTTTCTAAAAACCCGCAATTCTTAACGCAGTACCCCGCTGATAAAAATTGGCATTTTTTGAAAGACTCTATTTTCATTCCACAAGTTCTTATAAAAGAAAAAGGACAGTCTCCTGCCCCTCCCAGACTATGTAACTGTCGCTCTGTGCAAATTTATTCCTCTTCCTCATCTTCGTCATCATCCAAAAGCGCCCGCATCTGCTCCACTTCGGCCTCTTTGGAAATCTCTTCCTTCACCGCCTGGGCATGCCGGACTTCCTTCTTACCGATTTCCCGGGCTCTCAGCGTAAACTGGATTCCCATTCCCACCAGAGCCGCCGCCAGGGCTATCACATACCACAACCAGATAAGCCCGCTTCCCAGCAGACATTCCACACCGGAAGCAAGCAGCGCCCCGCCGAAAAGACCGGTTACAATGATGACCATCGGTTCAAACATCAGCATGGCGAGAATGGCAAGAATCAGTCCAATCGCGCCGCAGACCGCAATCATAATGGCGTTAGTCGGATTTATGGCCTGAACAGCCACACTGAATCCGCCCACCAGACAGAGAATAAATGCGCCAAACTTTTTCAGCACGCCGCCCAGTACTGCCAGAATCACTCCGGCTGCCAGGGAAACGATAAGAATCACATTTGTCTCCAGTCCCAGCATCCAGCCTGCTGCCATTCCTGCGCCCAGACCCACAGCCAGACCGGTCAGGACGTTCCATACCCGAACCAGCTTTAATCCCAGAACACAGACAAGCAGTCCCAGAACTGCAACGATAATGTATACTGCCTGTGTCATCGCGCCGTCAAACAGAAGCCCTGCCGCATCTGTTACGTATCCCATAGTGAATTCCTCCTTATTTTATCTTATTGTTCTCTCCCTCTGTGCAGCCCAGGCTGACGCCCGCGCTATGGCGATATTATAGCATAGACCTTCCTTTCTCTGCAAGAATAAATACGGAGCCGGCCGCCGGTTCTTCCTCACCGGACGACTTTCTTTTTCCTTTGACACGGCATGAAATGAGGAGTATCAGGGGCTGCTTACGCGTTTCCGGATACTCCTCATTTCTGCATTTCTTCTGTCATACTAAATTTACCTTTCTGGTGGTCCGTACCTTCCTTTCTTTAAGAGTATGAGTGTTCAGCTTATGTTTTCGGTGGTCCATACCTCTCTTTCTTAGAATTTACGCACTCGGTAAAAAATCTGTATTTTTACTTCGTTCATATTTTATGTCATTATAATATCATTTGGCTTCCATTTTGTCAATATAATTCTGCATTTTCCAAAAATTTTCAGAGATTTATCCCGAAACTATGGTGGGGGACGGGTACCGGCCAGCCGGTACCCGTCCCCCACTACAATTCAGACACAATTACCTCTCTTTTCCAAACCTTATTACATTCCAGGACGCTTTCTTCAAAACAGTGCGGAAAATTCCTCTGTCTTCTTCCAGCCCGCTGTCCCGGCTGGGCTTTACAGCTTCTCTGGAGGCGGTATTTTCCTGCTTTAAATCCGGGGAAATCATCTCCAGTTTTTCCAGCGGCTTAAATCCGTCGAATCCCTGGATGTTTCCTTCCAGGAGCTGGTCTTCCTCCAGGTTCCGGTTTACGGCAAAGACGGTCAGTTCTTCTTTTTCTTCATTATAAACTGCCACGCTGACTACATCTGTCACTTCTCCATGTCCGGAAGTAAGGTGCACCGGTGTTTCCAGCACCGTCTCTACAACCTGGCCGCGGCCATATTTCGAGGCATGAAGGAAGGGATAATAAATCGTCTGGCGCCAGGCTCCCCCGTCCGGCTCCGTCATAATCGGAGCAATGACATTGACAAGCTGTGCCAGGCAGGCGATTTTTACCCGGTCTGCATGTTTCAGCAGAGTAATCAGCATCAGCCCTACCATCAGGGCGTCTTCAAAGTTATAGTGGTCCTCCAGAAGCGGAGGCGCCACCTGCCAGGGATGGTTGGTTTTGATATCTTCCTCCTGCTCTTTGGAATGGAACCATACATTCCACTCATCAAAACTCAGATACAGCGTCTTTTTACTCCGTTTCTTCGCTTTCACATAGTCGCAGACCGATACAACCGTGTGGATAAAATTTTCCATATCATCGGAAGACGCCAGGTAATCCGGTGTGTCCCCCGACGGGTTTCCATAGTACTGGTGCAGGGAAATATAATCCACATAATCGTAGTTATAATCCAGCGTCACCGCTTCCCACTCCGGGAAGGTGGGCATGTCCATAAAAGAACTTCCGCAGGAAACCAGCTCGATGGAGGGGTCAATAAGCTTCATGGCCTTGGCCGTCTCCTCGGAAAGCCGTCCGTACTCCTGCATGGTCTTTTTCCCCAGCTGCCATTCCCCGTCCATCTCGTTTCCCAGGCACCACAGCCGGATATCATAGGGCTTTTCCCTGCCGTGTTTCCTTCGCAGGTCGCTGTATTTTGTCCCGGAAGGATGGTTGCAGTATTCCAGAAAATTACAGGCGTCCGCGGTTCCTCTGGTGCCCAGATTCACCGCCATCATAATATCGGCACCGGCTTCTTTCGTCCACCGGGAAAACTCCTCCACACCAAAAGTATTTGGTTCCAGGGTTCTCCAGGCCAGGTCCAGCCGGGCCTTCCGCTCTTCCAGAGGTCCCACACTGTCCTCCCAGAAAAAATTAGACACAAAGTTTCCGCCGGGATAGCGAATCAGCGGAATGTCCAGTTCCTTTACCAGCTCCAGCACGTCCCTGCGGAATCCCTGCTCATCTGCGGCAGGATGCCCCGGCTGATAGATACCGCCGTAAACCGCCCGTCCCATATGTTCTATAAAAGAACCATAGATTCGTTTATCCACACGGGCAAGAGTATACGCCCTGTCGATTGTCATTTTCGTCTTTCTCATAGTCTGTCTCAACCTTCGATTTTATTTACTGACTCCCGGAAAAGGGGGCAGCATTTCACATAGCTCACGCCGTCTTTTGCCTCCAGTTCTTTTCCCTGAAGGATGTTCAGCAGAAACTCACTTGCACGGTAACCGATATCGTGAAGCGGCAGACCCATGGTTGTCAGCGGCGGCTTCTCATAATTTGCCATTTCCCGGTTATCATAACCGGCCACCGCAATGTCCCTTCCCACCTGGATTCCAAGCTCATAGAGACGGTCGTAAGTTCCTCCGGCTATGAAGTCGTTCATGCAGAAAATGGCGGTGCAGCCCTTTTCTATTATCCTTTCCGCATTCCGGTAACCGCTCTCTCTGTCCCATTCTCCATAAACCACAAGTTCCGGATTGTAGAGGATTCCGCCCGAAAACAGCGCCCTCTGGTATCCTTCCAGACGGGCCCGGGTATGAATACTCTCCCGTTTTCCGGCAAGAACCCCGATTTTTCTATGGCCATTTTCAATCAGATGGGCGGTCAGGTCCCTTGCCCCGCTCACATCATCCACGACCACGGAAGGAATCTCCTTTTTCCCGCTGAAGCTGTAGGCCACTACCGTAGGCAGGGGCAAATCTTCCGGAATGACGTCGATATAACGTTCATGTCCGGCCACGTAGATAATGCCCTCCACCTGTTTTGCCTGGAGTTTCTTAATCTCCTGGTGCACGATATCTTTGTAGCTGTTATCCCGGTAATACTTATCCGCAAATTTCTTGTACAGGCGCAGATTTACCAGCAGTATCTGATAGTCCTCTTTCTCGCAGTATTCGGTAATCCCGTCGATAATATCGGGGAGAACAAAAACAGTCATGTCCTCTGCAATGACACCGATACTTCTCGTATTTCTGGTTTTCAGATTTTTTGCAACATAATTCGGAGTATAGTCCAGCTCTTTAATCGCCTTTTTTACCCGTGCCTTTGTCTCTTCACTGGCCCCTCCCTTATTGTTGATGATATTGGAGACAGTAGCTACAGAGACATTGCACGCTTTGGCGATTTCTTTTAGTGTTGCCATATTCCGGCTCCTTTTCTCTGCAGTTCCAAATGGAAACCCATAATCTAAAACCAGTTTATCACCATTTTCAGAACAGAACAACACAGAATCGCCGGGATTTCCCTGCTTTTTCCTACTCTTTTCTTCCCATTCCTGCTTCATAAGGCTCCACAACCCTCCGTTTCACAGCCGGTATCAGTACGGAACACACCAGAAGCTGACAGAGCACCGGTCCGGCAAGCAGGAAGGGGAGCAGGGTCCAGGGCGCAAACAGTAGCACACATCCCCAGAAGAGGACCACTTCCAGCAGCACAAGCAGACTGGATTTCCATTCCACCGCCATCAGAATGCAGGCGTTCCGAATCAGGTGGCGGCAGGGCAGCTCCAGCATGGAAGCCAGAATAAAAAGCCAGGCTCCCAGCACCATCGCCACCGCCGCCACTGCAATCCCCATCCCTGTCAGTATATCTGCCTGCCCGTTTCCGCGGAAATTATTTGCCAGGCTCAGAAGATAATAGGCATAAAATCCAAGGAAGCCGCTTAACACACCCAGAGGCAGCCGTTTCAGGAGACCAGTCCGGAACTCAGCAAAATAGTCCGACAGTTCCACCCCATACCCGGTGCGAAAGAGTTTCCCGACAAATACATTCAGCGCGGTCACCGCGGAGGGTATGGTAACGACCGGGATACAGCACAGCAGAAAAAGCAGATTCACCACCACAAGTTTCCCGCTGTAATTCAAAAGGACATACCCGACTCTCCGGATGCCGCCACGGGGCGGCTCAGTCTCCCGGTCGTTGTTTCCCTGGTACCAGTCCATGAATTTTTTCATTATCTTCATACTCTGTCACCTTCTAGTTCTTCATACCTGTAAGTACAATACCTTCCACAAAGCTCTTCTGTCCGATAATGTAAATCACAATACCGGGAAGAATCGTCAGGAAGGTCGCCGCCATAGCCAGCGGCCAGCTGGTTCCAAAGGAACCGGTAAAGTTCGTCAGTGCGATTGCGAATGTGAACTTATCCATACTGTTAATGTAAATAATCTGCTGAAGCAGGTCGTTCCATATCTGGATAAACAGCATCAGACCTACCGTTACGATAGCCGGTTTGATGCTCGGTACAAGAATCGTCCACAGAATCCGCATTCTTCCTGCCCCGTCGATGGAAGCTGCCTCATCCAGTTCCATGGGAATCGTCATGAAAAACTGCCGAATCAGGAAGATATTAAAGAAACCGCCGCCGGTCAGGAACGGAAGAATCAGCGGCCAGTAAGTGTCGCCCAGTCCCATTCCTTTTGTCCAGAAAATATACAGCGGAATCAGGGTAACCATACCCGGCAGAAGGATGGTGCTGACACAGACATTGAATATCAGCTTCTTTCCCCGGAACCGGAGACGGGCAAAGGCATAACCGCAGAAAATGGCCGTCACCACGCCGAAGGTTACCGCCGGAATGATAATGGTAAAGGTATTCCGGAAATAAGTCCAGTATTCAAAGGTTTCCAGCGCCTTTGTATAGTTGGACCAGAGCCATTCGTGAGGGATAATCTGGGGCGGATACTGGTTGATGGTTCCCATGCTCATCAGAGATGTACGGAAAATCCACCAGATTGGCACCAGCACCAGGATGGCAAAAAACAGGACTACCAGAGTCGCCACAATGTTCATGGCAACTTCTTTTTTCGTCCGTTTTTTCTTTACAACTACTTTTTCAGCCATCAGCTATTCCCCCTCTCCAAAGATTGCCTTCTTCTGGGTCTTAAACAGAATAAAGGTAAAAATACCTACCAGGAAGAAAAATACAACGGACCAGGCCGCCGCATATCCCAGCTTATTCTGACGGAAGGCATACAGGTAAATCACGTAGGACATAAACATGGACCTTCGGCTGGGCCCTCCGTCTGTCAGTGCCAGCGCCGGGTTGATAACCTGAAGGTGGGTAATAATCGCCGTCAGCACGTTGTAGAAAATAATCGGGGAGATACTGGGCACCGTTACGTTCCAGAATCTCTGCCATGCGTTTGCCCCGTCAATCTTCGCCGCTTCCATATAGACTGTCGGAACATTCTGCAGTCCTGCCAGGAAAATAACAATCAGGTTTCCACTGCTCCAGATGGCAATCAGCACCAGGCAGGGGATAACCTGGGACGGACTGTTCAGGAACCGCTGAGGCGGAATGCCCATCATCCGGAGCACAAAGTTAAACAGTCCGTAGTTCCCTTCATAAAGCCATTCCCATCCTTTAAACACACCGATGGCGGGAAGCAGATAGGGAATAAAGAAAATGGCGCGGAACAGGGTCCGGCCCTTAATGTTCATATTCAGCAGCAGAGCAATAATCAGGGAGTATGCCACTGACCCGATAACTGCCAGCGCCGCATAAAGAACGGTCGCCTGCACAGAACTTGTGAAGTACATGTCGTTTGTGAAGATACGGGTAAAATTGTCAATCCCCACGAACTCCATGTCCGTCAGTCCGTTCCAGTTAAAAAAGCTCAGTATAAAAACAGCGATGGTCGGCAGATAACTGATGCAGGTAACGCCGACAAAAGCGGGAATCAGGCACAGATACGCGGTCCGTTCTTCCCGTTTCCCGGCTTTGGATCTTACAACCGTAACTTTTTTCTGTTTCTTCTCTCTCATGAAAGCACCTCAACTCTCCAGACTGCCAGATGACCCGCACGCCAGGCATGCAGGTCATCTGGTATGTCTCACTGCTTATAACTACTGGGAATTGTTCTCTTCAAAAATACCCTGAAGCTCGTCGTTGTATTCATCGATGGCCTCCTGCATGGTTTTTTCACCGGACCATACACTGGAGAAAGCCGAATCCAGAGTCGCGTTAAACTCCTCTGTTCCGCACACATAGTACCATGCGGCAGATTTACCGTAGTTATAGGAATAATCTACCATTGCGGACTTGAACATATCGTGTTCCGGGAAGTTCTCATTGTTTATCCACTCGTCCGTCTTTTCAGCGTCTGTGTAGTAGGATTCATATACCGGTGCCCAGGTTCCCGCAGAAATCAGGGACCAGTTATTTTCGATACTGTTGTACCATTTCAGCCATTCCATAGCCTCTTCCGGATGCTCGGTGGTTGCGAATACCACGTTCGGGCCGCCGGTTCCGATGGTTACTTTTTCTTTCATGTAAGGAAGAACGCCGATACCATATTCAAAATCTGCAGTCGGTCCGAAGAAGGTTCCTACGTTCCAGGTTCCGTCTGTCGCCATAACAACCTTCTTGCTTCCCAGGGAAGACTCCAGCGCATTTGCGGCACTGGTTACCGGAGGCGCACAGTGATATACTTCAGAAAGGTCTGCAATTTTCTGCAGCGCTTCTACTGTCGCGTCACTGTTGATGGTGCATTCGGAGCCGTCTTCGCTGTAATATCCGCCGCCATTGGACAGAGCCCATACTTCCAGCTGCCAGGGCAGGGTATTGATGGTACAGCCGTATACATCCACGTTGTTCGGGTCAAAATCCGGGCTGAGGGCATTGTTGCCGTTTACGTCCACAGTCAGTGTCTGCGCAATCCGTACAAAGGTATCCCAGTCCCATGCATCGTCGGCAGATGCCGGCGGCGTCACGGTTGCGGGGTCGATTCCCTGCTGCTCGCACACCTCGTTCAGCAGGTCAATGTTGTAGTACATGTTCAGCACGTTGTGAGCCGCGCCGTAGGCAACCGTCTCGCCATTGTACTTAAATGCAGTGGCGTCCATGGGTTTGTCTTCGTTTTCACCGTACATGTCGCTGATATCGGCCAGCATGCCGTTGGCCGCAAATCCCAGCACACCGGACTCGCTCATAATACCGGTATCCGGAAGTTCGCCGGCAGTTGCCATGGAGTTCAGCTTTGCCACATAGGTGTCATGGTCAATCTTGAGAACTTCTACCTCAATCCTGTCCTGACTCTGGTTGAACTTGTCAGCAACTTCCTGGGTCGCGGCTGTCTCGGATTCATTTCCCCACTGTGCATAAGTGATTTTGACTTTTCCGTCGCTGGTTGTGTCATCGCTGGAATCGTCGCCGGAACCACCACAGCCTGTGAGCACCATTCCCGCGGTCATCGCCGCAACAAGCAGGGCGCTCAGAATTTGTTTCTTTTTCATACCTTTCACTCCTTTTCTTTTTTATCGGCAGCAGGTATGCTGCCAAACCCTTTTCGGGGGGTTTTCTGTTTTTACGCCTGTCCCTCAGGAAATCCTGAGTTTCTGCCAGACAAGCATCTCTCCTTCTTTCCGGTTGCCCCACA
>DSTFC04002__coassemble_947_pt1 | contig 23399 bp, 23 predicted proteins | sample DSTFC04002__metabat2_high_PE_021 | metagenome-assembled genome bin DSTFC04002
GGCCGTGCACTGATTCGGGCGAAGGAGCCGGTGGAGTCTGTGTATGTTCAGGTGACGGGAAAATCCATGGTCTATAATCTGACTCACACAGGAAAGCGGAAAATCATCTTTATCTTCGGCCCCGGGGTTCTGCTGAATGAGCATGTGCAGAATTCCCACGACGCCTCCCTGTACTGCGAAACCATTGAAAAAAGCAGGATATTTGTAGTGCCCGCGGCAGACGTCATGTACTGGATGGAACGGGATTTTTCCCTGACCAGGGCGGTGCTGACGGCCCAGGAGCAGAAAATCTGGAGGATGGGCCATCAGCTTAAGAATACTATGGGCAGTATCTACCTGGAACGCAAGCTGGCGGCAAAGCTCTGGAAGCTGGGACGGGATTTCGGGATTCCCGTGGAGCAGGGAATCGAGATAGACATCAGTCTTCCGGTTTCCTTTCTGGCAGATATGCTGGGGGCGCCCAGAGAGACGACTTCCCGGGTGTGCAAGACTCTGGCCGGATACGGTCTGATTCGGATGGACAGAAAGCGAATTACCATTCTGAATCCTCAGAAGATGGCGATTTTCTATAAGACAGGAAAAACCGGATAAAAAAACGATAAACGGCAGGAAGATTCCGTGACGCAGGTCACGGAATTTTTTTGTCCCGGCTGATAAAATATTATCAAATATACAATCAGCCGGTGTACCCTGGCCTGGACCGGGAGCCGGGAAAGGAGCTGTTATGGGAATTTTATTATCAAAACCGGAAGCAGCGGAGATGTTTTCCAGATGGACAGATACCTACGATGTCTATGCTCCGGTGAGAAAGGAAGGAGAGGGCTGTTTTTCCGATACGGATGTAATCCGTTATGACAGAGTCACCTCTCTGGATGACATTGTGTGGGACAAAAAATCCGATTATTCTTTTAAGGAAACCCTGCTTCACATCAATGAAACCTTGTTTTATTACACGGAAGACCAGACGCTGGTTCCCAAAGGGCCGGAGCGGGATATTCTGATTTTCCTGCGGGCCTGCGATTTGCACGGGGTGAAGAGGCTGGATGAGATTTATCTGCGAAACGGCTACGAGGACTTTTACTATGCCCGCATTCGGGAACGGGCCCATTTCATTCTGATGGGATGTGAGAGCACCTGTGAATCCGGATTCTGTGTCAGCATGGGAACGAACCGGGCGGAGAACTATGACGGGTATCTGAAACTGGACGGGGACCGGGTCTGCGCCGACTTTCCCTGGGAGGAACTGGCAAAACTGGCGCCGGAAGGAATCAAAGCAGATGTCACGCCGGATTATGTGACGGAAAATAAGGAAAAGGTGACCCTTCCCAGAAACCTGTCCAATGCGACTTTTGAAAATGAAATCTGGAAAGAGTATGGAGAGCGGTGCATCGGCTGTGGACGCTGCAACTTTGTCTGTCCTACCTGTACCTGCTTTACCATGCAGGACATTTTTTACAGGGATAATCCGAAGGCAGGGGAGCGGAGAAGAGTCTGGGCCTCCTGCCAGGTGGACGGCTACACGGACATGGCCGGTGGACTGGGGTACCGGAAGACCCAGGGAGAACGGATGCGGTTTAAGGTCATGCATAAGATTTATGACTATGAGAAGCGGTTCGGCTACCCGATGTGTGTGGGCTGCGGACGCTGTGACGACGTCTGTCCGGAGTACATATCCTATTCCAACTGCATAAATCGTCTGGCAAAGGAGGAAAGTGAGCAATGAGAAATGAATATGTTCCACAGCTTTCCACGATTCGGGAAGTGATTCGGCATACGGACCTGGAGTATACCTTCCGTATGGAATTTAAAGGAGACGTAAAACCGGGACAGTTTTTCGAGATTTCGCTTCCAAAATACGGGGAGGCTCCGATTTCTGTCAGCGGAATCGGAGAGGACACCGTGGACTTTACCATTCGCCGGGTAGGAAAAGTGACGGATGAGATTTTTGAGAATTATGTGGGGGACAGACTGTTTCTGCGGGGCCCCTATGGGAATGGTTTTGAGCTGGATAACTATAAAGGAAAGGAACTGGTTGTGGTTGCAGGAGGGACGGGACTGTCTCCGGTCCGGGGTGTGGTAGAATATTTTGCCCGTCATCCGGAAGAGGCAGTGAGCACGACTCTGATAGCCGGTTTCAAATCTCCAAAGGATGTGCTTTTTAAGGAAGACTTTTCCTTCTGGAAAGAGAGAATCCGGGTAATTCAGACGGTAGATGCCGCGCCGGAGGGATATGAAGGTCCGGTGGGCATGGTGACAAAGTATATCCCGGATATGCAGTTTGAAGATATCGGCAATACGGCATTTATCTGTGTGGGACCGCCGGTGATGATTAAGTTTACCGTGATGGAAATTCTGAAGCTAGGGGTACCGGAGGAAAACATCTGGATTTCCCATGAACGGAAGATGTGCTGCGGACTGGGAAAATGCGGGCACTGTAAAATCGGCTCCACTTATGTCTGTCTGGACGGGCCGGTGTTTAACTATGTGGAAGGCAAAGAACTGATTGATTAAGGAGGGTACAGATGGGACTGGATATCAATACAAAAAAACTGAAAAAGAATGCGTTCCGGGTATCCAAGGAGCGGGGAATCGGCGCTTCCCGGATACGTGTGCCGGGCGGCTATCTGGATGCGGAGGTGCTGGGCATGATACAGGAAATCGCCCAGACCTACGGAAACGGCTATGTACATCTGACTACCCGGCAGGGATTCGAGATAGAGGGAATCCGGCTGGAAGACATGGACGAAATCAATAAAAAGCTGCAGCCGATTATCGAGAAGCTTGAGATTAACCAGAAGGATCCGAATACCGGGTATCCGGCGTCCGGCACGAGAAATATCAGCGCCTGCATCGGCAACAACGTCTGTCCTTTTGCCAACTACAATACGGCAGAACTGGCAAAGCGGATTGAGAAAGCAGTATTTCCCAACGATTTGCATTTTAAAATTGCCTGTACCGGATGCTCCAACGACTGTGCCAAAGCCAGGATGCATGATTTTGGGATTATCGGCATGACCATGCCCCAGTATGACCCGAACCGGTGTGTAAACTGCCAGGCCTGCGTAAAGGGATGCCGCCAGCTCTCCGTCAGCGCGCTCCGTGTGGAGAATTATAAGATTGTTCGGGATGAGGAAAAATGTATCGGCTGCGGCGTCTGCATTACCAAATGTCCGACCAGGGCGCTGACCAGGAGCCGGAAGAAGTACTACAAACTGAGTATTATGGGAAGAACGGGAAAGAAAAATCCAAGACTTGGACAGGATTTCCTTGTATGGGCAGACGCGGACAACATCATCAAAATTATTCTGAACACTTATAAATTTGTGGAAGAATACATTTCCCCGGATGCGCCGGCCCGGAAAGAGCATATCGGATACATCATTGACAGGGTAGGATTTGAGGAGTACAAAAAATGGGCCCTGGAAGGGGTGGAACTGATGCCGGAAACCATTATGAAGCAGTGCATTTACTGGGACGGAATTCATTTTGACCGGTAGGAAAGGACGAAACCATGAAAAAAATACAATCAACCTGCAATTACTGCGCCATTGACTGTAACCTGGACTTCTATGTGGAGAATAACCGGGTGGTAAAGACCGTGCCGGTAAAAGGGTATCCGGTGAACGACGGATTCTGCTGTATCAAGGGTCTGTCCCTGGACAAACAGCAGAAGACCGTAAAGCCGGGCTGTCTGCCGAAAATCCGGCAGGAAGACGGAAGTTTCCGGGAAGTGCCCTGGGAAGAGGGATTTCAGTATGTGGCGGATAAACTGAGAGAACTTCAGGAAAAATACGGCAGGGAGAGCGTGGCGGGCATCAGTACCGGCCAGCTTACCCTGGAAGAATTTGCTATCTTCGGACATATCATGCGGAACTGTCTGCAGACCAATGTGGACGGAAATACCCGTCTGTGTATGGCCACAGCGGTGGTGGCGCATAAGCAGAGCTTCGGGTTTGACGCTCCCGGCTACACACTTCAGGACCTGGAGCTTTCCGATACCCTTATTTTTATCGGGGCAAATCCAGTAGTGGCCCACCCTATTCTCTGGGGACGGGTCCGGCAGAACAAAGTGCCGGGACACAAGATTATCGTAATCGACCCCAGAAAATCCGAAACCGCCATGAATGCGGACTACTGGTACGGCCTGAAATGGCGCAGCGATTTGCTGCTTCTTTACACCGTGGCAAATCAGCTGATTGAAAAGGACTATCTGGACCACCGGTTTATTGCGGAACATACGGAAAAATTTGAAGAGTTTAAGGAATTTGTAAAAGCTTACACGCTGGAGCGGGGCGTGGAAGGCACGGGACTTTCCCGGGAACAGATTCTGGAACTGGTGGAGCTGATTCACCGGGGAAAACGGGTATCCTTCTGGTGGACCATGGGCGTCAACCAGGGATATGAGGCAGTCCGTACGGCCCAGGCCATCATCTGTCTGGCACTGATGACGGGAAATATCGGAAAGCCCGGAACCGGGGCGAACTCCATCACCGGGCAGTGCAATGCCATGGGCTCCCGGCTCTTTTCCAATACGGCGTCCTTCTTCGGAGGCGGGGATTTTACGGACCCGGCCCGCCGGAAACGGATGGCGGAGGTACTGAACGTAGAGGATTCCATGCTGGCGAAAAAGCCTACCATTACCTATGACAAAATTATCGAGGGAATCAATGCGGGAGAAATTAAGGGGCTCTGGATACTCTGTACCAATCCCCGGCACAGCTGGACAAATAACGAAACCTTTGCCTCGGCTGCAAAAAAGCTGGAGCTTTTTGTGGTGCAGGATATTTATGATACCATCGAAAGCGCAGAGGACTGTACGGTCTTTTTCCCAGTCGTGCCCGGGCTGAAAAAGGAAGGAACCTACATTAACCTGGAGAGGCGGCTTTCTGCCATGCGTCCGGTTCTGGAGCGGGAGGAAAACGAGATATCCGATTATGAGGCGATTCTGGGAGTGGGCCGGGCCCTGGGCCTGGGCGATGCCTTAAAAGGCTGGGAAACACCGAAGGACTGCTTTGCCCTGATGCGGGAATGCTCCCGGAATATGCCCTGCGATTTTACCGGGGTGACCTGGGAGATGCTGGAAGGGTCTCATGGCATTCAGTGGCCTTATCCGGAAGGCCGGGAGGAAGAGTTCCGGGAAGAGCAGAGAAGGCTCTATGAGGACGGCAGATTTTTCACTCCCTCCGGGAAGGCACAGTTTATCTTTGAGGAAGTGCGGGAGAATCCGCTGCCCACGACGGAAGAATTCCCTTATGTGCTCAATACCGGAAGAGGAAGTGTGGGACAGTGGCACACCCAGAGCCGGACAAAAGAAGTGAAGTTTGTGGAGGATGTGACCCTGAAAAAAGCCTATCTCTATATGAATACGGAGACGGCCAGAGAACATGGTATCCGGGAGACGGACAGAATCCGGGTGTATTCTGTCAACGGACAGAATGCCGTCTTTACAGTAAAAGTGACAGACAATGTGCAGCGGCAGGAGCTCTATGCCCCGATTCACTATATCGAATGCAACAGACTGACGCCGTCTGTATACGATTCGTATTCCCGGGAGCCGTCCTATAAGGCGACGCCGGTGCGTTTTGAGAAATGTCAGGAGGAGAGCTCATGTACCGAATAAAAATTGACCGCAGCCGCTGTATCGGCTGCCTGACCTGTGTCACTGCCTGCGTGGTAAGCCACGAGACAGAGAGCGGGGACGCCAGAAACCGGGTGACCATTGACAGTGAGACAAAACCGGCTCCTATTTTCTGCCGGCACTGCGAACGCCCGGAATGTGTGTTTACCTGCATGACAGGAGCCATGAAGAAAAACCCCGTTACCGGATATGTGGAATACGATAAAGAACAGTGCGCCAGCTGTTATATGTGTATCATGTCCTGCCCTTACGGGGTGCTGAAATACGACAGTATCCGCCACAAAGAGATTATGAAGTGCAATATGTGCGTGCACCGCAGTGAGGACGGCACGCCGAAACCCATGTGCGTGGAAAAATGCCCCATGCAGGCCATTACTCTGGAGGAGGTGAAGGACAGGTGAAATATGTAGTACTTGGTTCTTCAGCAGCCGGTATCAATGCAGTGAGAGAACTGCGGAAACTGGACGGGCAGGGGGAAATTGTGCTGATTTCCAAAGATAAGGAGATTTATTCCCGGTGTATCCTGCACCATTATCTGGGAGGTGAGAGGACCCTGGAGAAACTCTGCTTTGCAGAACACAATTTCCCGGAACTTTATCAGGTGAACTGGATACGGGGAAAGGCCTGTACCGGAGTAAAACCGGAAGAAAAGAAGGTTCTCCTGGAGGACGGAACGGAAGTGACGTATGACAAACTGCTGATTGCCACCGGCTCCCATACCTTTGTTCCGCCGGTAAAAAATCTAAAAGAGGCGGTGAATGTCTGCGGGTTCCGGAATATCGAGGACATGGAGGTCCTGAAAAAAGCAGCCAGGGAAGCGAAGCATATTGTTGTGATGGGGGCCGGACTGGTGGGCCTGGACTGCGCCAGCGGGTTCCTGGAGCTGGGAGTGCAGGTGACGCTGGTGGAGATGGCCGGCTGGCTGCTCAGCAAACAGCTGGATAAAAGAGGCGCACAGTTCTATGAAGACGCGTTTTCGGCCCGGGGCGTCAAACAGTATTATGGCGTAGGAATGGCGGAAGTGGTGCTGGATGAGCAGAACCGGATAACTTCCGCAATCCTGACGGACGGGACGGAGCTGCCCTGCGATTTTGTGGTTGTAACGGCAGGGGTGCGCTCCAATGTGGAATTTCTGGAGGGCTCCGGAATCGAGACCAGCCGTTTCGGACTTATCTACGATGAAACCGGAAAGACCAGCGATGACAGTATTTACGGAGCCGGGGACGTGTCCGGAACCAGTCCAATCTGGCCGGTGGCGGTAAAAGAAGGAATGATTGCCGCCAGCAGTATGGCCGGAGTGCCCCGGAAGATGACGGACTTTTTCGCCAGCAAATCTACCATGAACTTCCTGGGAATACCGGGAATGTCCCTGGGAGATGTGAATACGGAGGAAGACTGTCAGGTGGAAATAAAAGATACCGGAGATACCTATAAAAAGATTATCCATAAGAACGGGAAGATTACCGGAGCCGTGCTTATCGGGGATCTGGCATACAGCGGAATTCTGCAGCAGCTGATTGCCCGGAAGATAGATATTTCCAGAGTAAAGAAACCCGTGTTTGATATTGATTACTCTGATTTCTTCCACATTAAGGATAACTTTGAGTTCTATTATGAGGAGGAGTAGAGGAAGGAGAGCCAATGGAACGATTAAAAAGAATGCCGGTACCGGTACTGCCCACCTTTGTGGGAGCCCTGACCCTGTCAAATCTGTATAACGGAATGGGTTTTCCCTGGGTGCGGCACCTGACCATGTGGGCGGCAACGGTTATGATTCTGGTTTACCTGGTGAAAATCATCCGCTATCCGGAGGTGTGCAGAAAGGAATATGAGACGGTGGTGCCGTCAAGCCTTTACGCCGGATTTACCATGGTGCTGATGATTCTGGGAAGTTATTATTATGATTATGCGCCGGCAGCCGGCAGAGTTCTCTGGTTTACAGGGCTTGCCGTTCACGCCGTACATATCCTGGTGTTTACCTGGAGAAACGTCATCCGGCAGCGGAGCCTGGAAACCTTTGTGCCGTCCTGGTTTGTGACCTATAACGGCATTATGGTAAGCTGCGTGGTGGGCGGCGCCATGAATGCTGGCGGAATTCTGAAGGCTGTGGTATACTATGGAATCATTATTTATTTTATTCTGATTCCCCTGATGGTGTGGCGGCTTGCCACCCGTAAGATAAAACCGGAATTTTATCATACCATGGCAGTGGTGCTGGCGCCCTGCAGTCTCTGTCTGGTCAGCCTGCTGAATGTCATGGAAAATCCGCCCGGGGCGCTGGTAGTGATTCTTTTTCTGTGCGTGCTGGTTTCCCTGGCATTTGTGATTGGGAAGCTGCCCCGGTTTTTCTCTTTCCCGTTTTCGCCCGGGTATGCAGGCATGACCTTCCCCATGGCTATCGGGACGGTGGCCTCCGGCCGGATGGAAGCCTGGCTGGCGGGAAACGGCCAGGAACTGCTGGCAAATGTGGCAGGACAGCTGGAAGGAATCCAGTTTTATCTTACCACCATGATTATCGGGTATGTTCTGCTGAAATTCGCGATGATGGCGCTTCGGACAGAGAGGAAGGCCTGAGATGGAAATCGCGGGATATATTCTGGCCGGTGGGAAAAACCGGCGGATGCAGGGAGAGAAAAAGCTGTTTCTGCCCTGGGACGGGGCGACGTTTCTGGAACGGATTCAGGAGACCCTCTGTGCGTTTCCGGCTGTCTATCTGTCCGTGGAAGCTGTGGAGCCTTATCAGGGGCTTTCTCTTCCCCTGGTTCTGGATGTGTACCCGGATGCCGGGCCGCTGGGCGGAATCTGCGCGGGACTTGGCGCCTGCCCGGAGGATGCCCTGTTTGTAACGGCCTGCGATATGCCCCTTCTGGACAGGGAAAGCGTAGAACGGCTCTGTCTGGCCTTCCGGGAACGGCCGGTTCTGACTCTGCCGGAGACGGACAGCGGACTTCAGCCTCTTCCGGGTATTTATCCCCGGAGCATTCTGCCGGAGGCAGAGCGCCTTCTGAAGGAAAAACAGTACCGGCTGCGGGCCCTTGCCGAAAGGGTGGAAGTGAACCGGGTCCGGCTGGAGGAAACGCCACTGAAAAATGTGAATACGCCGGAAGAGTACCGGGAACTTTTAAAAAGCGGACAAAAGAATCATACGGGCAGGGGGAAAGAGGAATGCTTCAGATAGAAGAAGCAGTGAAACAGCTGCAGAAACAGGTGACACAAAAAGAACATACGGAGCAGATGCCGCTTCTGGAGGCGGCAGGGCGAATTCTGGCAGAGGACGCAGTGGCAGAAAAGGACCAGCCGCCCTTTCCCAGATCCCCTCTGGACGGATACGCCCTCCGGGGAGAAGAGACTGCCGGGGCGTCCCGGGAGCATCCGGCGATTTTCCGGGTTACAGGGAAAGTCTGCGCGGGAGAGTGGTTTCCTGGCCGTGTTCAGAAAGGGGAAGCAGTGCGGATTATGACCGGTGCGCCGGTGCCGGAGGGGGCGGATACGGTTATCCGTCAGGAAGATACCGATTACGGGGAGGAAACCGTTCAGGTCTTCCGCGCTTCGGCGGCGTTTGAGAATTACTGCCCCCAGGGAGAGGATTACAGGACGGGAACGGTTCTGCTGAAAAAGGGACGCCGGCTCGACGGGGCGGCGACTGCCATTCTGGCCGGCATGGGGCGGGACAGCGTACGGGTGTACGGCCTCCCCCGGGTGGCTGTGATTTCTACCGGAGACGAGGTGGTTCCCCCGGGCCATCCGCTGGAACGGGGAAAAATCTACGATTCCAACCGGTATTATCTCTGCGCCAGAATGCAGGAAAAGGGACTGCGGCCTGAGAGAAGCATGCACTGCAGAGATAATGCCGCAGAACTGGCCGGACAGATTCGGGAGATGTGCGAAGAAGGAATGGAGCTGATTGTGACTACCGGCGGCGTGTCCGTGGGGGAAAAAGACATCCTGCATGAGACCCTGGAACTTCTCGGCGCCCGGAGGCTGTTCTGGCGGATAGATGTAAAGCCGGGCGCCCCGGTGATGGCCGCAGTCTGCCAGAATACGCTGCTCATCTGCCTTTCCGGAAATCCCTACGGCGCTGCCGTAAATTTTGAACTTCTGGTGCGCCCGGTTCTGGAAGTACTGACCGGCAGCCGGACGTGGCGCCTGGAGAAAAGGCAGGCTGTACTGCAGAATGATTTCCGGAAAAAGAAAGGGACGCGGCGGTTTCTCCGGGGCAGGGAGGAAAACGGAAAGGTCTGGGTGGCAGCAGGAAACCAGGCGTCCGGGGCCCTTTCTTCCCTGGCAGAATCCAACTGCCTGGTGGAGATAACGAAGGAGATGGCCGGTGCCACGAAGGGAGAGACAGTATGGGTATATCTTCTGTAGAAAAAAAACCGTTTCTGTTTGTGGTGTGCGGGTATAAAAACAGCGGGAAGACCACCATGATAACCCGCCTGATTCCGGAACTGAAAAACAGAGGATACAACGTGGCCGTCATCAAGCATGACGGTCATGATTTTGAAAGCGATGTGCCGGGAACGGACAGCTGGAAACACCAGAAGGCCGGCGCCTTTGGCGTGGCCGTGTTTTCAGAAAAACGGATTCTGATAACAAAAGAATGCGGGAATATTACAGAACAGCAGCTTGCACGGGCCTTTCCGGAAGCAGATATCATCCTGATAGAGGGACTGAAAAACAGCAGTTATCCCAAATACGTCTGCCGTTATCCGGAAGAACCTTTAAAACCGGCAAAGGAAGTGGCCGATATTATCGAGGCGGAAAAAAAGCGGCAGGAGAAGGGGGAATGATATGAAGTTCTATCTGGCGCCCCTGGAGGGCATCACCGGATATGTGTACCGGAACACGCTGGAAACCTGTTTTCCGGGCATGGACCGGTATTTTACTCCCTTTCTGGCTCCGGGTCAGAAGGGGAATTTCAGTCACCGGGAACAGGAGGACGTGGCGCCGGAACACAACCGGGGCATGGATGTGGTTCCGCAGATTCTGACAAACCGGGCAGAGGACTTCCTGCGAACAGCAGAAAAGCTGAAGGAGCTGGGATATGCGGAAGTGAACCTGAACCTGGGGTGTCCTTCCCGGACGGTGGTAACCAAATACCGGGGGTCCGGATTCCTGGCAAAACCGGAAGAACTGGACCATTTCCTGGAGGAAGTGTTTGCCAGGTGTCCGACAGGGATATCCATAAAAACACGGATTGGAAAAGAGGACCGGAAGGAGTGGAGCCGTATTCTGGAGATTTACCGGAAATATCCTCTGACAGAACTCATCGTACATCCCCGGATTCAGGAGGATTTTTACAAAAATAAGCCGGACTGGGGAGCTTTTTCCCTCACGCTTGCAGACGCGCCCTGGCCGGTATGCTATAATGGAGATATCGTAACCGCGGAAGATTATAAAAGACTGACGGAGGTCTTTCCCGGGCTGGAACGCGTGATGGCAGGCAGGGGTGTTCTGCGAAATCCCGGTCTGGTATCCCGGATCCGGGACGGGGTTATGCCGAAAAAGGAGCAGATTCACCGGTTCCACAGTATGCTGTACGAGGGATACCTGGAGACCATTCCAGGAGCCAGAAATGTGCTGTTTAAGATGAAAGAAATCTGGGTATACCTGCATCAGCTCTTTGAGGACGGTGAAAAATATGCCAAACGGATCCGGAAGGCGGAGAAGTTTCCGGCCTATGAGGACGCGGTGGCAGCTCTTTTTGCGGAATGCAGACTCCGGCAGGAATAACAGCAGAGGTGACAGATGACGGTATGGGAGACGGCTGCGGCCCTGGTGATGATGGCGGCGGGCAGCATTTACGGGACAAAAAAGAAGGCATGGGGCAGGCGGGCGCTGTTTTTCAAAGTGCTGGCCACCATGAGCGGCGTCCTGCTGTCGCTTCAGAGCGCCCTCCTTACCCCGGAACTGTGGAGGTGGCTGCTGACAGCAGGGCTGCTTCTGTGCGTGGCAGCTGACGTGCTGCTGGAGATACAGCTTCTCGCCGGAGTCAGTTTCTTCGGGGCGGCGCATCTCTGTTTCCTGGGTGCGTCCTTCTGTCTGGGCGGCTGGAAGCTTCCGGCGGCAGGGATGGCCCTGATTCTTTACGGAATTTTTTTCCTGTCTTTTCGGCGTTATCTGCCGAAGCTTGGGAACCTGCTGGTTCCGGGACTGATTTATCCGGCCCTGCTCTGCCTGATGGCGGGCACGGCGGTCCTGGCCTCCTGGGGAGAGGCAGGACAGGCTCCGGCGACCTTTGGCGCAGGGGGCCTTCTGTTTGTAGCCTCAGATTACCTGCTCGCAGAGCGGGTCCTTGGAAAAAGCAGAAAAGGCCAGAATATGGCGGTGCTGATACTTTACTATGGAGCGGTGTATCTGATTGCGCTTGGCTGAAAAGGTCTGTCACAGGAAAAAGAAGAAAAAAACATTAGAAAAATATCCATAAATTCTGTTAAAATATAGATAAGAGTAAGAGAGAGGAAAAGGAATCTGACAGAAAGGATGGATAGAATTGTTTGAAAAGGGTGAACTGGTTGTATATGGAAGAAACGGAATCTGTGAAGTGACTGGTATTACACCGATGAAACTGGATGGGAAAAAGGAGGAACGGCTTTACTATATTCTGATTCCGGTAAAGGACAGAAGCGGAAAGATTTTTACCCCGGTGGACAACCACAAGGTGCCCATGCGACATGTGATTTCAAAGGATGAGGCTGTTCGGCTGATTGACGGGATTGCCCAAATTGCGGAACTTGGAATTGAAAACGATAAGACCAGGGAACTCAGTTATAAGGAGTGCATGAAGAGCTGTCAGTGCACAGAGTGGGTGCGGATGATAAAGACGCTCCGCCACAGAAGGGCGAAACGGCTCTCGGAAGGAAAGAAGATTACGGCTACGGATGAACGGTATCTCCGGCAGGCACAGGACAGCTTGTATGCGGAACTGTCCGTGGCTCTTGGCATTCCGGAGTGTGATGTGGAAGGATATATTGGAGCCCACCTGGGAGAGAAGAAAGAATAAGCGGTATAGAAATAGCGGAGAAAGGGATGTTTCCTTAGGGGGATGTCTCTTTTTTTTACACAGACAGACAGATTTATGATATAATCAGTAAAGTATGTAATAAATATAAGAAACAGGAAAGCTGGGGAAGGAGTCAGCATGGAAGAGAAAGCATTACAGACAGTGGAAGAAAAGGCGTCGATTCTGATAGACGCGCTCCCCTATATCCGGGATTTTAATCATAAAATTATTGTCATCGAATACGGATGCAGTGAATGGCTGAGCGGGAAGGAAGAAGAACGGCTGATGCAGGACATTGTTCTGCTGAAGAGCATCGGCATGCGGCCGGTGGTAGTGCATGACACCCGGATGGGCATGGATAAGTTCCGGGAAAACAAGCGGGTGGCCAAGCTACTGGAACTTTGCGGCGTCAAGGCTATCGGTATCTGCGGCGTAGATCCGGAGACCCTTCACATGGCGATTGACCATGATTATATTCCGGTGATTGTGCCGAACGACATTGACAATGAAATGGAGTATATTGACCCCAGGGACACGGCTCTGGAAATCGCGGTAAAGCTTCAGGCCGACAAACTGGTTTATCTGTCCAGATATCCCGGTATTTTTGTGGATGAGAAGCGGGAGGACGTCTATGCCAGACTGACGGTGGAAGAGACGGAAGCGCTGAAAAAGGAGCGGAATTTTCCGGAGGATTTCCTGGAAATTATAAACCGGGGAATTGAGGCCGTAAAACAGGGAGTAAACCGGGTCCACATTCTGGACGGCCGGATGAAACATGTGCTTCTGATAGAATTTTTCAGCGTAAAAGGTGCGGGAACCATTATTATCCAGGACGAGAGCCGGCTTTACGAACATGAGCTGGATAAAAAGGTGCTGGAAGAGGAGGTTCCATTTTCAGAAGAAGTGTGATATACTCAAACGAGAATGAACTTTAGGGAAAAGATAAAGGAAACAGGAGCAGAAAACGGATGAAAAGAGTACTTTTAAAACTGAGCGGAGAAGCCCTTGCGGGAGAGAAAAAAACGGGATTCGACGAGGCAGTGTGCCTGGATGTGGCCCGGCAGGTGAAGCAGATTGTAGACCAGGGAATCCAGGTGGCCATCGTGACCGGAGGCGGAAATTTCTGGAGAGGGCGGACCAGTGAGACGATTGACCGGGTGAAGGCCGATCAGATAGGAATGCTGGCCACAGTGATGAACTGCATCTATGTGTCTGATATTTTCCGGTATGCCGGAATGAAGACCGAAGTATTCACCCCCTTTGTGTGCGGAGCATTTACCACACTGTTTTCCAAAGACCGGGCAGTGGAAGCCCTGGAGGCAGGAAAAGTGATATTTTTCGCAGGCGGCACGGGGCATCCGTATTTTTCTACCGATACCGGCGCTGTTCTGCGCGCCATTGAGATTGAGGCGGACGCCATGCTGCTGGCAAAAGCCATCGACGGTATCTATGACAGTGACCCAAAGGTGAATCCGGACGCGAAAAAGTATGATGAGATTTCTATTCAGGAAGTCATTGACAAAAAACTGGCGGCAGTGGACCTGACGGCATCCATTCTGTGCATGGAACAGAAGCTCCCCATGCTGGTGTTTGGCCTGAATGAGAAGAACAGCATTGCAGAGACCATGAGCGGTACGTTTACCGGTACGAAAGTTACGGTATAGGACGCCTGGAGATAGAGGAGGAAGAGGATTATGCATGAAAAACTGAATGTTTACGAGGAAAAGATGAAGAAAACCATGAACAGTCTGGAAGGGGAACTGGCTACCATACGTGCCGGACGTGCCAATCCTAATATTCTGAACAGACTTACGGTAGACTATTACGGGGCCCAGACGCCGATTCAGCAGGTGGCGAACATCTCTGTTCCGGAACCGCGGATGATTCAGATTCAGCCCTGGGAGAAGAAATTGATTCGTGAGATTGAGAAAGCCATTCAGACGTCCGATATCGGTATCAATCCTACAAACGACGGAACGGTTATCCGGCTGGTATTTCCGGAGCTGACAGAGGAGCGCAGAAAGCAGCTCGTTAAGGATGTAAAGAAAAAAGGAGAGGCGGCCAAGGTGGCTGTCCGCAATATCCGCCGGGATGGCAACGATATGCTGAAAAAGCTGAAAGGCAGCGACATCTCTGAGGACGAAATCAAGGACATGGAAGATGAGCTGCAGAAACTGACGGATAAATTCATCAAAGAGGTGGATAAATCCGTGGAAGCAAAATCAAAAGAAGTAATGACCGTATAAACGAAATAAAGCGCAGGGGGACGGCGAGTTACCGCTGTCCCCTTTTCTTCTGGCGCGGAGGAATTTCCGAAGGAAGGTCCGCCCAGGGGAAAGCTGCCGGGAGAGGGGTAAGAGAATGAACGTACCACAGCATATTGCGATTATTCTGGATGGAAACGGCCGCTGGGCAAAGGCGAAGGGCATGCCCCGGAATTACGGCCACGCCCAGGGAAGCAAGAATGTGGAGAAAATATGCGAAACTGCCTATAAGATGGGAGTGAAATTCCTGACGGTGTATGCTTTTTCCACAGAGAACTGGAACCGTCCGCAAAGTGAAGTAGACGCACTGATGACGCTTCTGCGTAATTATATGAAAACTTGTCTGAAGACGGCGGAGAAAAACAGAATGAAGGTGCGGGTGATTGGTGATATTACCCGGCTGGATGAGGATATCCGGACCCGTATCCTGGAACTGGAAGAGGCGTCGAAAAACAACGACGGACTGAATTTCCAGATTGCCATCAATTATGGAAGCCGGGACGAGATGGTCCGGGCCATGCGGAAGATGATGCAGGACTGCCGGGACGGAAAGCTGGAGCCGGAGGATGTGACGGAGGAACTGTTCTCCTCCTATCTGGATACGGCAGGAATTCCTGATCCGGATCTTTTAATCCGCACCAGCGGGGAACTCAGGCTTTCCAACTATCTTTTATGGCAGCTGGCCTACACGGAGTTCTATTTTACGGATGTTCCCTGGCCGGATTTTTCAAAAGAAGAATTGGAAAAGGCCATTTTGCAATATAATAACAGAGACAGACGTTACGGTAAGATAAAGGAGGAGTAAGTGATGTTCAAAACCAGACTTCTCAGCGGTATTCTGCTGGTGATTATTGCTTTTGTCACCATCTGCCTTGGGGGAGACGTGCTGTTTGTCACCCTGCTGGCCATCAGTCTTATCGGAATGATGGAACTTTGCCAGGTTGTAAAAGTCGGGAAAAAGCTGCCGGGTATTGTAAGCTATCTGGCGGCAGCAGTATACTATTTTCTGCTGCGGGCGGACCGGAAGGAAGATATCCTGTTTCTGGTTATTCTTTTCCTGGTGGTTCTGATGGCAGTATATGTGTTTTCGTTTCCGGCGTACGGGACCGAACAGATTGTGATGAGCTTTTTTGCCCTGTTTTATGTGGCAGTTATGCTGTCCTATATTTATCAGACTCGGCTTCTGGAGGACGGCCTTTTCCTGGTGGGGCTGGTATTTTTGTGCTCCTGGGGGTGCGATACCTGTGCCTACTGCGTGGGCGTGCTCATCGGAAAGCATAAGATGGCGCCGAAGCTGAGCCCGAAAAAATCAGTGGAAGGGGCGGTGGGCGGCCTTCTGGGAGCGGCCCTTCTGGGAGCTCTCTATGCCCTTGCCATCAGCAGATGGGGCGGCGTTTCCGCTTCCCCGGCGGCCTATGCCCTGATTTGTTTTGTGGGCGGCATGATTTCCATGGTAGGAGACCTGGCGGCGTCCGCCATAAAGCGGAATCATGAAATCAAGGATTATGGAAAACTGATTCCCGGTCACGGAGGAATTCTGGACCGGTTTGACAGCGTAATTTTCACAGCGCCGGCAATCTATTATCTGGCTCTTGCAATTGCGTGAATTGTTTTTGAATTGTATACGGGGACGGGTACAGGCCGGCCCGTACCCGTCCCCAAAGGAGGAAACAGAACATGAAGAACATTACCGTACTGGGCTCTACCGGATCCATCGGAACCCAGACGCTGGAAGTGGTCCGGGAGACGCCGGGGCTTAGGGTCGTGGGCCTTGCCGCAGGCAGGAGTGCAGACCTTCTGGAAGAGCAGATTCGGGAGTTTAAGCCGAAAATGGCCGTTCTCTGGGACGAGGAAAAGGCCCGGAAGCTTCGGGAGTCCGTAAAAGATATGGACATAAAGATTGGCAGTGGAATGGAAGGCCTGCTGGAACTGGCGGTTCTGGAAGAGAGCGAGATTCTGGTGACGGCGATTGTCGGCATGATAGGAATCCGGCCCACGATTGCCGCGATTGAGGCCGGGAAGGACATTGCCCTGGCCAACAAGGAAACCCTGGTAACAGCGGGGCATCTGATAATGCCCATGGCTCGCGAACGGGGCGTGAAGATTCTGCCCGTGGACAGCGAGCACAGCGCCATTTTTCAGGCTCTGCAGGGAAGCCATGCCGGAGAACTTAAGAAAATCTGGCTCACTGCTTCCGGCGGTCCGTTCCGGGGCAAAAAGCAGGAAGACCTGATGGAAATCCGGGTGGAGGACGCCCTGAAGCACCCCAACTGGAGTATGGGAAAGAAAATCACTATTGATTCGGCCACCATGGTAAACAAGGGCCTGGAGGTCATGGAGGCCCGGTGGCTTTTCGGCGTGGACATTGACGATGTACAGGTGGTGGTACAGCCCCAGAGTGTGGTGCATTCCATGGTAGAGTTCGTGGACGGGGCTGTGATAGCCCAGCTGGGGACGCCGGATATGAAGCTTCCCATTCAGTATGCCCTGTTCTATCCGGAGCGGAAGTATCTGCCGGGAGAACGGGTGGATTTCTGGAAGCTGGGACACCTGGATTTTGAGAAACCGGATATGGATACGTTTTATGCCCTTCGGCTGGCCTATGAGGCGGGAAAGAGGGGCGGAACCCTTCCTACGGTGTTTAATGCGGCAAATGAGCTGGCGGTGAGCCAGTTTTTGAATCATGAGATAAAATTCCTGGAAATCACAGAGATTATCGAGGACTGTATGAGAGCCCATAAGGTGGTGGAAAATCCGGATGTGGATGAGATTCTGGAAGCCGAGGCGGCTACATATGAAAGAATAAAAAGCAGGAGGTAACGCATGGGAATCGTACTGGCAATACTGATTTTTGGTTTCATCATTTTTTTCCATGAACTGGGGCATTTCGCCCTGGCCCGGATAAATGGAATCAATGTGGATGAGTTCTGGATTGGAATGGGACCTACCCTGGTGCATAAAAAAATAGGGAATACGGACTACTGTCTGAAGCTCCTTCCAATCGGGGGTGCCTGTATGATGGGGGAAGACGAGGAGGATGACCAGAGGGAGGGAAGCTTTAACAGCAAGTCCCCTCTGCGGCGGATTACCGTAATTGCGGCAGGCCCGGTGTTTAATTTTATCCTGGCCTTTCTCTGCTCTCTGGTATTTGTAAGCTGGGTGGGGTACGACAGTACCGTGCTGAGCGCTGTGACAGAAAACTCTGCCGCGGAAGATGCAGGACTGCAGGCAGGGGACCGGATTACAGCGGTGCAGGGAGACTCCGTACGGCTGTTCCGGGAAATTCAGATGTATAATCAGTTTCACCCCGGAGAGAGAACGGAATTTACCATAGAGCGGGACGGTGAGACGTTTACCGTGTCCCTGGAGCCACGGCAGGCAGAGGACGGCGGATGGTATTACGGATTTCAAAGCTCCGGGTATACCCGGGGAAACATCCTGCAGACGCTGGGGTACAGCGTATATGAAGTAAAATACTGGATAGAGATGACAGTAGAAAGTCTGGGACAGCTGATTACCGGCCAGATAGGAATGGACCAGCTTTCCGGCCCGGTGGGTGTGGTGGATACCGTGAATACGACCTATGAGGTCAGCCGGTCCGGCGGGGCAGCCCTGATAATCATCAATCTGCTGCGGCTGACCATTCTGCTTTCCGCCAACCTGGGCGTGATGAATCTGCTGCCCATCCCGGCACTGGACGGGGCCAGACTGGTGTTCCTTCTGGTGGAACTGGTGAGAGGAAAACGGGTTCCTCCGGAGAAAGAAGGGTACGTACACCTGGCAGGAATGGTACTGCTTCTGGGACTTATGGTATTTGTCATGTACAATGACATCCGGAGAGTTTTTTTCTAGCCCCTGACCGGACGGAGGGACGGAGGCCGTGAGACGGCATGCCGGGCCATGAAAGGCAGAAGACAGAGAGGAAGAAAGACATGCGGGAGAAGCTGACAGAAAACGATGTAAAAAAGATTCAGGAAGAGATAGAGTACCGGAAGCTGGTAGTGCGCAAAGAGGCCATTGAGGCAGTAAAAGAAGCCCGGGCCCAGGGCGATCTCAGCGAAAACTTTGAATATCAGGCGGCCAAAAAAGACAAAAACCGGAACGAGAGCCGTATCCGGTATCTGGAGCGGGTTCTCAAAACGGCGGTTATCGTTTCCGACAAATCAGAGGCAGGAGTGGCAGGAATCAACAACCGGGTTACCGTTTACTTCCCCGACGAGGATGAGGAAGAGACCTACAAACTGGTAACCTCCATCCGGGGAAATTCCCTGGAAGGACATATCAGCACCGAGTCGCCCCTCGGGAAAGCCATCTTCGGCCACCGGGCCGGAGACCGTGTCCAGGTACACGTCAGCGACAGCGTTTCCTATGAGGTGGAAATCCGGAACGTAGAAGATACCACTGACGATGACGAACAGATCCGGGCTTACTAGTTATCAGAATTGTTTTTGAATTGTAGTCGGGGACGGGTACAAGCCGGTCCGTACCCGTCCCCAGGGAGGCCAAAGGAGGAATTTATGAGCAGACAGGAGGAACGACTGGATTATCTTCTGGAAAAATTTAAGGAAGATTCGGGAAGGTACCGGAATCTGGAAGTGGGAGACGACTGGCAGGAAAAGAGAATGGTGCTGCGTTCTCTCATGAACATCCGGATGCCGGGAGCCATGGATGAGGATGTCCTGCGGATGCAGGATGAATTCCTGCAGGAAGAGGCAAGGGAAAAAGGAATTGTGACGCTGCAGGAGATTCCTTCCGTGAAGGAGCAGTACGGAAGCGAACGTCCTTTGGCAGACCGGATATCCCTCTGGCAGGGAGATATTACCAGGCTTCAGGTGGGAGCCATTGTCAATGCGGCCAATTCCCAGATGCTGGGCTGTTTTGTGCCCTGCCACGGGTGCATTGACAATGCGATACACAGCGCGGCCGGAATCGAGCTGCGGGAAGCCTGCAGCCGGTACATGAATCAGAAAAGGCGGGAGCGCGGCAGGGACTATGAAGAGCCGACCGGACAGGCCGTCCTGACAGAAGGATATAACCTTCCTGCGGACTATGTCATTCACACGGTGGGCCCCATTGTGGGAGGAAGGCTGACCATGGGGCTGGAGCAGGACCTGGAAAACTGCTACCGGAATGTGCTGAACTGCTGTGTGGAGCACCGGATCCGTTCCGTGGCTTTCTGCTGTATCAGTACGGGAGAATTTCATTTTCCAAACGACCGGGCGGCAGAAATCGCACTGGATACGGTGACCGGATTCCTGGAGAAGCACAGTCAGGACTTTGACCGGATTGTGTTTAACGTATTTAAAGACATGGACCGGGAGCTCTACGAAAATCTTCTGTAAAAAAACAGTCTGAAACTGAAAAAAAACTGTAACGAAATCCCCTTTTTGCGGTCTTATAAGAAAGAGCGTGGAGAGGGGGATTTTTTATGCGGACAGAGAAAAAGAAACGAAAGATGAAACTGCTAAGCCTGATTCTTTCCGCGGTACAGTTTCTGACCCTGCTTCTGCCCTGGGTAAGCCTGAAAGGGAAGAGTTATACGATTCTGGAATTCTATCTGGCCACGGCAGAAGCAGGAGGTCCGGAAGCATTCTCCGGCGGCGATGTGGGACTTTATCCTCTGTACCTGTTTCTGCTGCCGGGAGCGCTGGCCTGCCTGCTGTCCGGAATCCGGGCAGTGCTGTTTGTGATGGGAAAGAACACGGACCGTCTGGAAAAAAGCGTCAATATTCTGGTATGGGGATACATGGCCGGTATCTTTTCGTTTGGCGCCGGAACCGCCACGGCGGCATTCTTCCTCCTGCTGCTTACCACCGTTATCAATTTCATGGTAAACCGGTACCTGGAGCAGTTCGAAGAATTTACCGGGCGCAGTACAAAACTGGGGGCGGAAGAAAATGCCAGGCAGAAAGAACGGAAAGAAAGACTCCGCTTTCCGGGCCGCTATCCGCCCCTTTTGTACCGGGTATTTCTGGAAAGTGCCGGAAAAGAAAAAAAGAGCTGGCTGCTCCTTCTTATCTGCGGCAGTTTCTCCTCTTTCTATCTGTTTACGGTACTGGGGCTGAATGAGGCACTTCAGAATATCCACACAGAGGAACTGCTGTTTCTGGGAAAAGGTCTTCAGGAAATCATGAAGGAGGCCTTACAGATACTGGCAGTCATTCACATGGTGCTGATGGTGTTTGCCTTTTCCGGCTGGCGCAGACTGCGAAGCGCCCAGGAACAGCTGCTGGCCAGACTGGGAGCAAGAAAACAGCTCCGGAGCCGGATACGGGCGGCAGAGTATGGAATCTGCGTCCTGGTCTCCCTCCCGGCCGGCTGGATTCCCGGAATCCTCCTGCTTGCTCTGGCTGGACAAAGGTTCGAGGGAACGGAAAGCGCCTTTCTGCCGGGCCCTGCCGTATATGGAAAAAGCATGGTCCTGTTTCTGGCCGCGACCTTGCTTTCTCTTGCGGTAAGCGGCGGTCTGTTTGAGGAAAAAGACAGCACGGCCAAAGAAGAACGGCCCAAAAGAGAACCGGTGCCGGGAAGAAAGACCATTCTGATAGGCGCCGCGTCAGGAGCGCTTTTTCTGGGAATGGGACTTTTCCTCTTCCATAAACGGACCTGGGCAGAAGGACTGGGCCTTCTCTTTCTGGAAGCGGCCGGCGCAGGACTTCTGCTGGCCGCAAACGGCGCCCGGCTTATCACCGGAAAAGAAAAAAGTGGGAAAACACCGACCGCAGAGCGGTTACTGGCCTCAATCCCGTTTACCTTTCATTACCGCCGCTCCTTCGGCTGTATCGCCATCCTGCTGGCCATACATTTTCTGGCGCTGGGCCTTTTTGGGAACCGGCTCGCCTCTTCCCTGGCCGCAGGGCCGGCGGAAACCTTATATCCTTATGATTTCGTCTGCATGGCTTACCCGGAAGATATGCCGCTGTTCCAGAGCCTGGAAGAGGAGGCAGAAATCCTGGACGTTCCCATGGTCCGGGTTACCAGTGTGCAGGGTGATGCGTACGACTGGAAAGACGCAGCGACCAACGCCTTTATGGACGTTATGTGGCCCCAGGGCCAGCACGTGGGGATTTCCTGGTCCACTTACCGGAAACTCTGCCAGAATGCAGGTCTGCTGCCGACAGAAACGGAACCGGAAGGGGAGGAAATCCACATTGTCTATCAGCAGGACGCCGCTGTCCGCGCCCATCCCCTGGACTGGTACCTGCACAAGAAAACCCCATATCTGCGTATCGGACAGCCGCTGGAATATTATGACTTTGTGGACCGGGCCAGATATTACCCGCCCCGCAGGGTAAAGAGCGAGGAAACCCGGATACTGACGGGCATGTTCGGACGGGGCATGCAGGAGAATCTGGTGGTCTTTTCCGACCAGTATTTTGCCGGACTTTTCCCGGAAGGCCCCACCCGGCTGATTCTTATCCGCACCGGAGAAGAACACAGAGAAAAAGTAAAGACAGTTCTGGAAGAATTTGCCCGGAGGCATCGCGCGGACTCCAGGTGGGATTCTGACATCCAGCCCTATTATGACAGCCGGCAGAGTATGGATGATGTGCGGACAGAGCGCCTGCTGGAAGACAGTATCAGCGGATTCGGACTGGCTCTGCTGGCCGTATGCTCCATCCAGGTGCTTTCCCTGAAATATGTCTTTGAATATCAGGAAATGGAAGAACGCTACCGGCTCCTCGGACAGACCGGTATGAGAGAAAAAGCCGGGAGAAAACTGCTGAGACGGGAAATTCGGCCCTTTTTCCTGCTTTCCCTGGGACCGGCCCTCCTGCTCTGGGGCTGGCGGGCCGCGGAAACCGTCCGCCTCCGGATGTATACCGGAAAAGAACTGCTTTCGTTTGCCGGATATGCGGCGGGAATCACTGCGGTCTGGATACTGGTTCAGACTGTATTCGCGGCAGTCCTGTATCAGAAACTGAAAAAAGCAGGAAAAGAAACCAGAAAGAGGGGTGGCAGTCTGTGAGAAAAACCGATACAATAATAGAAGCAAGAAATCTGAAAAAGTGTTATGAAACCGGAGAGAGCCGGAAAGGAAACGGACGGACCGTGGAAGTCCTGCAGGGATGCAGTCTGGCCGTGAAACAGGGAGAATACGTGGCCGTAATGGGCCGCTCGGGCGGAGGGAAAACGACCCTCCTCCGTATCCTGGGCCTGACCCTTCGGCCCACGGAAGGAACGGTATTTTTCCAGGGCAGGGATACCAGAGACCTCTGGGAAGAGGAACTGGCGGATATCCGGCGCCGGGACATCGGTTTTGTGTATCAGGATTTTCAGCTGCTGGACAGCCTTTCCGCCCTGCACAATATTATCCTTCCGGGGCTTTTGGACAAACGGAAGGGTGACGGGCTGAAAGAGCAGGCGTTCCGTCTGGGAGAACGGTTCGGCCTGCCAAAGGACCTGCTTGGAAAAGCACCTTACGAGCTCTCCGGCGGAGAAAAACAGCGGGTGGCCATCTGTCGGGCCCTGATAAACAATCCGGCCCTGGTTC